>Ga0137415_10005039_pt1 | contig 13062 bp, 12 predicted proteins | sample CZODoug3_1_1_16f_FD_183082 | JGI IMG/M metagenome (GOLD analysis project Ga0137415, IMG submission 183082) | Vadose zone soil fungal communities from Angelo Coast Range Reserve, California, USA - CZODoug3_1_1_16fungal (Hybrid Assembly) | ecosystem: Environmental > Terrestrial > Soil > Vadose... | reverse complement strand
ATCTTCTGCGCTTCCGCCAAGTACCCCTCACTGCTCCGGAGGTCTTCCTCGGTCGTCTTGCGCTTTGTGATGTCGGTTACCGCCCCGACAACTTCGATGTTGCCGGATGAATCGAGAAGAGCGTGCGCTCGCACGTGGATGTGCTTGATTGCCCCACTTGGCATAATCAGACGATACTCGTGTTCGAAGTCTGTGCTCCTTGATACGCCGTCGATGACCTGTTGTGCAAGCGCTCTATCCTGCGGATGTATGCGCTGGAATACCATGTTTAGGGTTGGTTTCTCGGCGCGGTCGTACTCGAAGATGCCATACGTTTCGTCGGACCAGACGATCTCTCCGCTGTCGGGTTTCCAACCGAAGCTGCCTGTGTGACTTAATTTCTGCGCTTCGGCCAAGTAGGCTTCGCTGTGTTGCAGATCCTGTTCCGCCTGCTTCGTTGGAGTGATATCAACCACTGCACCAATAAACTCGGTGTTCCCTGATTCATCTTTTGAGGCATGAGCCTCAATACGGACGTGCTTGACCGAATCGTCCGGCAACAAAAGGCGACACTCGACGTGACAATCATTTCCATCGCGGTTCGCCTGATCCATGTGTTCCTGAACCAAAGCCCGGTCCTCGGGGTGAACCCGTTGAAGAACGCGTTCCACCGAGGGTTTGGTGGAGCGGTCGTATCCATAGATTCGAAAGGTTTCTTCCGACCAGAACATCTCGCCTGTGGAAAGCTTGCAGCCGAAGCTGCCCGTGTGACTGAGGCTTTGAGCTCCCGTCAGGTACGCTTCGCTCCGTTGCAGGGCCTGCTTCGCACGATCACGTTCAATCGCAACCCCGACGAGGTGCGTCGCTGACTTGATCAGCTCCAGGTCCTGCGCCTCTGGACTCCGTGGTTCGCGATAGTACATGCAGAAGGTCCCCAGGACTTTTCCGTTCGAAGAGAGTACCGGGCTTGACCACGAGGCTCGCAGCCCATGCTTGAGCGCTGAAGCGCGGTGCTCCGGCACTTCCCATAGCGGGTCAGTCGCGATGTCGGAGACGATGACCGGCGATCTCGTAAATGCCGCGGTGCCGCACGAGCCTGCACACGGCCCAATTGGCATCCTTTCCATCTGCTGCTTCCACTCGTTAGGTATGTTGGGTCCTGCAGCGAGGCACAGGTAAACGCCATCGGGATTTAGCAACAACACTGAAGCGAGCGTGCCGCTCCGCTGCTCTTCGATAAACAGACACAAGTCATTTAAGATTCTTTCCAGCGTCACGTCACTCGCGGTCATCTCGAGGAGCCGTTTTTCTGCAGATAGCAAGACTTCTGCCTGCTTGCGGTCTTCGATGTCGAGACTCGATCCATACCACTTGACGATGTTGCCGTTAGCATCGCGAAGTGGCATGTTCCTGTGGAATATCCAGCGGTATGTTCCATCTCCTCTACGGACGCGGGATTCGTATTCGAAGGTTTCTCCGGTCGCGATACAGGCTCGCCACTTGGCCACAATTCCTTCAACGTCCTCAGGGTGAATGAAAGCCGTCCAATTCCAGCCGGCCACTTTATTCAAAGTGACGCCGAAGTATTCCAGCCAAGGCTTATTGAAGTAATCGAGGTAGCCGTCAGGACTGGCCGTGTGAATCAGCGCAGGGATCGAATCGACGAGGAGTTGAATATTCAACGACTCGGGTTGCTGTCCTGCCGAGGGCATGATGGGCATCATACACCCAGAGAATCTGCAGGTGGCAACGATCCGGTCGTTTCAAACGGAATGCGCCGGCCAAGCCTGTCCCACTGACCAAACATTGAGCTCCCCACGAATCGAGGCTCTTGACGAACCACCTCAACTGCCCTCTTAGCCTTTGCCCCGAAGCACGTCAGCACTTAAGGGTTTACTCCATTCAGCAGGCCGTTCGAGACTGGCATCCCGTTTCCGACCCCAGCGAATCCAGACGATCCATCTCTAAACATGCGTCGCAGACGAATCACCGTGAGCTAACCGTTGCTCGCGTTTTCAGGATTGGGGGGACTTGCCATTATTCAAACGTCATTAGAGGCGAATTCTGTCCGAGACGGAAAAACTCGGCTAACCCTGAAGCGATTCTTGTTAATCTTGAGTGACTGAATCTTCGATTCCAGCGTGGACCGCGCGATCCCTAACTTCGCGGCGGCACCCGACGGTCCGTACACGCGTCCTCCGCTTTCTTTCAGCGCGGCCTCAATCATGTCCATCTCTTCCGCTTGGAGTCTTCGGGAGAGCTCAATTTCGTTTCTCGGTTCTGTCAGAAACTGCTGCTGTGGTAACCAGCTTTCGTCGATCGAAAAAATCTCTGTTTCGCAAAGTATTACCGACCGTTCAATGACGTTTTGGAGTTCCCGGATGTTTCCCGGCCACTGATATCGGCGCAGGGCATCCATCGTCGCGGACGAGATGGTATCAATCACCTTGTTCATACGCCTGGCGAACTGCTGTGTGAAATGCCGCACCAGGAGCGGAATGTCGTCCTTCCGTTCTCGGAGGGGTGGCACCTCGATGGGAAACACGTCTAGCCGATAAAAGAGGTCCTCGCGGAAGGTCCCGTCGGCGACGGCTGCCTTCAGATCGCGGTTCGTGGCAGCGATGACGCGAACGTCCACATGGATCGGCTGCCCTCCCCCGACTCGCTCAAATTCCCGTTCCTGTAGCACCCTGAGTAACGCGACCTGGGTGTCGGGCAGGAGTTCGCCCACTTCGTCCAGGAAAATCGTTCCGCCGTCGGCCAGTTCAAAACGGCCAAGCCGTCTTTGTGTGGCTCCTGTGAAGGCCCCTTTCTCATGACCGAACAATTCTGAGGCAATCAAGTCGCGCGGGATGGCAGCGCAGTTCACACTGACGAAGGCGCGTCGAGACCTCTGGGATCGTCTGTGGACGGCGCGGGCGATGAGTTCCTTGCCCGTGCCTGTCTCGCCGTAAATCAGCACTGTCGAATCGGTCGGCGCTACGGTTTCTACTTGCTTGAGGAGCCCGCGCAGGGAAGCACTGTTTCCTATGATCTCGCCGAAATTCATTTCTGAGCGAGTTTCATTTTCCAGGTAAAGCTTTTCTTGCGTGAGCTTGCCATTGAATTGATCCCGAGGTTGCCGATTGAACTTGTGATATCGGCCAAAGCAGCGCCGGATGGCGCTCAAGAGCTCTTCCTTCTCGAACGGTTTCGTCAAAAAATCAGCTGCACCGGCTTGGATCGCCCGGACAGTCATTGGGATGTCGCCATTACCCGTCAGGAATATAATCGGGAGATTAGCTCCGGATCTCACAAGCTCCTGTTGCACGTCGAGTCCGCTCAGCCCGGGGAGCTGGACATCTAGCACCAAACAACTCGGTATCTCAGGTCGCTGGAGAGCCAAAAACTCTTGCCCTGATGCGAGGGCTTTTGCCTCCAGCCCGGCAGACCGAACCAGACTTGCCACCCCTTCCCGCACGGACACATCATCGTCCACCACGTAAACAAGACCACGGGTGTCGCTCATAACTAGTTGCTCCTTCTTCACCCTCTCGTTTTGGGGTCGTTCTGTTGCAACGCCAAATGTATGGCATTGAGCAAAGCTTCGCGGCGTACTGGCTTGCGGAGAAAATCCACTGCGCCGCCCTTCAATGCCCGCTGGCGCGTGACCTCATCATCGCGGGCTGTCATGAAGACCACTGGAGTTCGGTGATTCGAAACGGTGGCGGTCAGCTGACTCTGGAGTTCGAGTCCGCTTATCCCCGGCAAGCCTACGTCGAGAATGAGACATGCTATGTCGTCGCGATGAGCGAGCGATAGGAATTCCTCGGCTGAGGCAAAGGCCTGGGTCGCGAAGCCAGCGGATCTCATCAGGCTTAGCAGGCCTTCACGCACTAAAGGGTCGTCATCGACGATTGAGATCAAGCGGCTTACGGAGTGCATTCCCATTTCAGTATCCCCAAACTCTTGCCTTAGAAGTTTCAGTCCGGGCGTGATGCTAGCAGCTCGTAAACTGGAAGGGTATCCTGCTTTGGGAGGAGTCGACTACTCTCGTGGAGGGACGCTCCGCAGTCTGTCAGTGATATGGACCAATTCGGCCAAAGACCCTGCGCGCATCTTTTCCATTATATGTGCGCGGTGAGTCTTTACGGTCAATTCGCTGATGCCGAGCTCGGCAGCGATCTGTTTGTTGAGCAGGCCGGTGACAACCATACCCAGAACTTCCCGCTCCCTGGGACTCAGCGTGTCAAAGCACTTCCGAAGTTCTGCTATTTCCGCCCGCTCCTGGCGAGCGGCGCGGTCGCGGGCGATCGCTCCCTGAACCGCCTCCAGCAATTTCTGGCCACGGAAAGGCTTGGTCAGAAACTCCACCGCGCCTGCCTTCATGGCCTCTACCGTCATGGGAATGTCGCCATGCCCGGTGATAAAGATGATGGGGATGTGAATGTCCGATTCGCGCAGTTCGCGCTGGAGATCCAATCCGCTGAGGTCCGGAAGCCGAACGTCCAGAACCAAGCAGGCCGGCGTATCCGGCCGTGTACTACGAAGAAAGTCCAGGGCAGACCCGAATGTCAACACCCGAAGCCCCACCGATCCGATGAGGCTTCGGACTCCACTACGGATTGACGGATCGTCATCGACCACGAAGACAGTGGGAGGATCATGCTTCATTGGACACTTTCGACGTCTGCTGGCAACGTGCATTGAAAGGTCGCACCGCGAGGAGTGTTCGGTTCGGCCCACAGGCGTCCACCATGCGCCTCGATAATGGAGCGGCTGATAGCTAACCCCATGCCTGTCCCCTGCAGTTTCGTCGTGTAGAACGGTTCAAAAATCTTGCCCAGGGCGTGCGGGTCTATTCCGGCTCCAGAGTCTGCGACGGCAACAACGATTTGATTCGGTTCATATCTTGCCGACCGTATCCGTAACTGCAGTGCCCGGTCTTGGACACCGCTCATGGCTTCTATCCCGTTCTTCACCAGATTGAGCACCACTTGCTGTAGCTGAACGCGATCACCAAGCACGGGCGGTAACTGGGGGCCGAGTTCCGTTTGCAAGGAGACATTCTTCCCCAACACCTCACTCCGGATCAGGCCGAGAGTTTCCTCGATCACTTCGTTGATGTTCACTCTCAGTCTTTCCGGAGCAGCCTGCTTGAAGAGGGCCTGAATTCGGCGGATTATATCGCCCGCCCGAGTTGCCGCCTCAACCGTGCGATCTGCCGCGGCACGCGCCTCATCAAGATTTGGTGGCTGGCTTGAGAGCCAAGCCAGGCAAGCATCACTGTTAGCGACGGCCCCGGCGAGTGGCTGCCTGAGTTCGTGGGCAATCGAGGCCGCCAGCTCGCCCATCGCCGTCAGCCGGGTGACGCGCGCGAGTTCCGCTTGCGCTTCTCGCAACTCTCCCGAGGCCTCCATCAGTTCGCTGGTCCGTTCGACGACGCGTCGTTCGAGTTCCTCATTGTGGCCCTTGAGTTCGGCTTTGGCTCGCTTGAGCGTGGCGGTCTCAAGAACGTCCCAATTGCCGTGTCGCCTTGCGAGCACAAACTGGTGTGTACGCACCACATCCAGGATTTGAGGAGCCCCGCACCCCGCAAGTGGGTACGTGCACAGCACCGCAAGGCGCTGATTCCCGATAACCTCATTGAGACCATCTTCATAATCGCAAAAGTGCGTCCATTCCTTCTTTGAGAGCCAGGTCGTATCCCCGGTTATTCTCATGCCCGGGTAACCTCTGGCCGATAGGCTGGCGAGTTTTTCATACCAACTGGCTGTCAGTGTTTTGCCGTCAAATGCGCCACCCGGCAGAAACCAGTCTCGGGCTGGTACAATTTCTAAACGGGAACCCGCGAGATATCGATCAAAATCAGGCACCGCATTTTTTAGCGCGGCTCTGGCTTCCTCGATCGTCAAGGGTTCGGCAACGATCCAGAGACAGTACTCATCTCTTTCCAAACCCGACTTGCAATACGAAATCAACGTGTCGAGAAGATCCTGTTTCGTTTCATAGAAAAGACAGAAGTGGGCACCCCAGGCCGCCACGTCGCCAACGACGTCGACACTGGCCATCCGTGGTTCGCTTGCCATGACGTCACCTCCTAATTTTGAACGTGAATTCTAACGCTTGGTCCTCTTTGGGATTCAGAGAGCCTGCAGCTGCCAGGCTCGCCGTTTGCAAGTACGAGGCCGACAAATCACATCCACTCGTATCCTGGATTACACTATCAGGCAAGTTAAAACGCAAACGTTATCAACAGATTTTCCACAGCCCTTCATCCCTCTAGCGCTTGTCAAGCCCCTAATCACTCCTAATCATTTTAGTGACTTACCGCGGTTTGTCCCTGCGTGGCTGGCTGACGGAATATCAGCCCAGAGTTCTCATGTTCTCGGGTAAGCCCTCAGCAGGCCGTTAGGCATCCCGTTTCCGCCCAGCGAATCCAGACGATCCATCTCTGAACATGCGTCGCAGACCAATCACCGTGAGCTAACCGTTGCTCACGTCTTCAGGATTGCGGGGACTTGCCAATATTCAATCGTCATTGGAGGTGAACGCGGCCCGAGATGGAAACGCTGGTCACCGGATAGTGCTAAACGGATGGCCGCAAAGACAAGTTTCCCGGCTTCGTAACTTAATTAAAAGGAGAACATGAAATCATATGGCTCAACAATCATCATGGGCTTCACGGTCAAGAACCACGAAGATCGAGTCGTGCCGTTGCCAACCGACGTGGTCGAGATGCTGGAGGCGTGGTATGAGAGCCGGCCCCCCACGATCGCCGGCTCTTCGTCAGCGGCAATCGAAAACCGGAGGGGCATTTTTTGCGTAAGCTGAAGACGCACGCCTTAGGTCTCTTGTTTGTGTGGGGCGATTCTGTGCGCAAGGACCGGCGTCAACATGTTAGTAGTCGCAGAGCTGTCCGTGAGCGCACGGCCACGGCGCAGTGACCGGGCAAGAACCATCACGTACGCCTCGGTCCTGGCTAGAGCAGTCCGCCAGGCATGATCCAGGGCGAAGAGAATGAACGCCACGAGGGCTACGCACGCGAATAGCACCGAGAAAATAAGGAAAGCCGCGATGAGCTGTTGCACGAAAAACAGGCGGATCGCCACCAAAGCAGCAGTTGCTAGGATTGTCCGCTCCAAGAGCTTTCCGCGCAAAATTCGCCATTTCATTGCAGCACCTCCCGCATGAGTGACGTCGTACGAGCCATCGTGGCGGCCAACAGCCTCGCTCATTGATTGGAAGCGACTGTGGGATTTTGTGGCCCGCCTTGCACACGCTCTGTTTTTTCGACACTTTTCAGGGATGGCGTCTGGCGCTGCCATAGGACGTGGGCATCCGGCGTGTCGTTGGGATAGGCTTGGGTCGATTCTTGGCCTGCTGGCTCGAGAATGATGTCCACGCGGCGGTTGTAGGCGAGCCAGGTGGCCTTTTTCCGGCTGGTCATCCACTGTTGTGGCTTCTGCGTGTTTTGGGATTGGAGTTCCTCGACCCGTTGCTCATCGAGTTGGCTGTCCTTGCCTTCTGCGCGTGTCTCGATCTTTTCGGCGGCGATTCCCTGGGAAACCAAGTAGTCCCTCACCAGCTTCGCTCGCCTTTCGCTGAGCGTCAGGTTGTATTTCTTAGGGCCCCGCACGTCAGCATGGCCTACGACAACCAGTCTGTTGTTCGGATCGTATTCCTCGTTACTCTTGAACGTAGTCGCTTCCTCTGTGAGAACGCGTCCTTCGCTCGAGACCAACCCCAGATTTGGACGCCGCCGCTGAGGGTAGTCGGAGGGATAAAAGACGCTTGCGAGCGTTACTGGCGGAGCAGGATCAATGGAGCCGACAAAGTGCAGAGTGGCGGTTCGAGTGGCCGTCCCGCCGCAAGCATTGGCCGCACTGAGCGTGTAAGTCACGTCTTGGCTGATGGGGCCGATGCTGGTTTGCCCCAGCTCCGCCTCGATACTCTGAGTTCCGGTAGTGGCGACGCTGCCGAGCGGCTGGATGGTGACTGTGTCCGCGTTGGAGCTCGACCAAGTCAGCGTTGCCGAGGTTTGCTCCACAACTTTGTCGCCGATCTTGTGAAAGCGCACATCCGGCTGGCTCAGTTCCAGAGTCGCCGTCGGTTGCGTGTCGACGTCAATGGTAGCAGTCTGGGTGACTTCGCCTCCCGGCCCCCTCGCCACTAGCTCATACGCAGTCGTTTGGGTTGGAGCCACTGTGTGATTTCCACTCCCTTCCACTTCGCCTATGTTCGTGATGGAAGTCTCTGCTGCGTCGGCGGTCTTCCAGTTCAATTCGGCCGACTGGCCGCAAGTGGTTTGCGTCTGCGAGGCGGAGAGTTGCGCCGTCACTGGCGCGATGGGAACTTTCGCACTCGCTATGCCTGCTTCAAATCGCGGCTGAGGTCCGAGAGCGAATCCTGGCTTGAAATTCTTAGTCTTAATCGCGCCATTGCGATTCAGATCCACAATGACCCGTTTGCCCGCGTCTACGGCTACCGGTCCCGACCAGATGGTCTGACCCTTCTGCAAAACGGTCACTTGGTAGCTGCCGGGCTTCACAAGCAACCACTGGTGCCACAGCCAGTTGTTATCGAACTCGTCCACGTGGCCGACGAAAAATGCCGGTGTGTTCCCATTGAGCAAAACCGCCGCCCGTGGATGGCCCTTCAGTTCGATATCGCCGAAGGGACCCGCCACCTTGTCGCCCGAGGGTTGCAGAGTAACGGTCAATTCCGTCTTTTTCCCACTGGTGATTTCAACGTGCTGGGTTTGAGGAGCATAGCCGTAATTCCGCACTTCAACGGTATGCCTACCGGCTTCGAGCGCAATTGCCTGGCTGCCGTCGCTAATCGCAGTGTCATCGACGAATACATAGGCCTGCTTTGGGTTGACGTGAATTTTCAGAATTCCATTCCCGGTCTTGCTTTGGGCCAAAGCAGTGGTCGTTCCGATCAGCAGGATCGGTATTGCGAAAAGAAACGCTTGCCTGAGCAACTTCGTCCGCGTCATCTGAATTCTCCTTCGGGGCCATTGTTCACGAGCCTCTGTTGGCTACTTCCAATTCAGAAACTGCATTTCAAGGGCCAAAGCAGCAAATGCCGAAAGTTCTGACTAACAACATCAACGGAGTTCAAGCGATTCCGTGCCGGACATTTGCTGCCATCATATCGACACTTGCGTCAATACTGTCACGGCCTGGCAGTCGCACTGATGGCTGGTACCGACGGGCTTTGATTAGAAGGTGTGGTTCTGGGAACCAAGAAATGCAGAGGAGAAAAACTCGATTCAGCGTTCCCTCTAGAAGCATACAAACGACAATCTCTTGTTGGAGAAGCTCTTGCGCGGTCAGCGTCACGGCGCAAGATTAGCTGGGGCATGTGAGTGTAGGCTTGGCGATTCCAAAGTCGGGGCATCGATCTGGGATCGGAACCTCTGTTGCACTTGAGCAGCTGGACGGAAGCGCGGACGGTTCGAGCCTCCATGCCAAGTGAAGTCGGTGCCCCTGTGAACAATTGGAGATACCCAATCGGTGAATGGGACACGGGGAGCCAGGAGCGGAGGGTGAGGTTTAGGTATGTCCAATGAAATGAGCAAAGCATCTTTACTCGCAGAAATGCGCAAAGCTGGTGGGGAGCAATTCACTCATGAAACGATTACGCATGCTGGTGGCGTATGGCACTCGGAGATTGCAGGCGGCCAGTATGTGTTCCCAGACGGAAGCATGGGACGCTTCGCGTGGTATTGCAGATTTGTTGAGTACCAGCGGTGCGCTGCATAAACATCCGGGGCTGCAGGTCACATGAGGAGTTTGTGAGCAAGCACGGGCATTGTCTCACGCGGGGGCTCAATCCTGCCAAAGTGGTGCCTGGTACACTATCAGGAGAAGGCTCTCTGTATCTTCAGTATTTATTGTTGGACTGCTTGCATCCGCGCGCGCATGTGCAGGTGTAAAATGTGCGCTCCATGGAGTTCCAGACTGGACTGGGGGCCGCGAGTATCCGTTGAATCAACTCTGCCACCCCCAACAGGCATCGCCGGCCAATTCGCGGGTGCACTCTTCTTGCCCCACTATTTGGCCGTCACACTGCTCATCCAAGTCTTCGCGGGAATTCTGTTGATTGCCAACCGTTTTGCCCCTCTGGCGCTAACTCTTCACGGCCCCGTTATCGTCAATATTTTTTTCTATCACGCATTCATGGATCCTAGGGCCCTTCCGAGGGCTGCCATAGTGATCATGCTCTGGTTATTCGTAGCGTACAGCGTGCGATCCGCGTTCGTCGGCCTTCTTCAGCAGCGCGTGATCGATCCAGCTATTCCGAAAACTCCACTTGCGAGGGCGACCGTTCGGTAGAAGGAAGGCTGTGTAGGGATACGTACAACCGCGTGAGCAGTTGAAAATGGAGTATGCAATCAACTCTCATGCGACCGAAACGCAAACGTGGTCATCCAATCGCTGACGGATACCTGGAGTCGCAAACATGCAGATCGGTGTCGACAGCTTCGCGGCAGCCATTTCGGACCCGGTCTCTGGTCTCACCATAAGACCTGTCCAGCGCATACAGAATCTACTGGAAGAGATTGAGCTCGCGGACCACGTCGGTCTGGATGTTTTTGGCATCGGCGAACATCACCGAGCTGAGTTCCTTGATTCTGCCCCAGTGGTGATTCTTTCTGCGGCTGCCACGCGCACAAAAAACATCCGCCTCACGAGCGCAGTCACCGTTCTCAGTGCTGCCGATCCGGTCCGCGTCTTCCAGGAATTTGCGACTCTGGACCTTATCTCGCATGGCCGTGCTGAGATCGTTGCGGGTCGCGGCTCATTCGTGGAGTCTTATCCACTTTTTGGTCTCAGCCTGGAAGACTACGACTCGCTTTTTTCAGAAAAACTTGATCTGCTCCTCAAGATTCGCGAGAACACGCACGTCCACTGGTCCGGCAAGCACCGCGCGCCGCTCACGGGCCAAGCGGTTTACCCTCGCCCGCTGCAAAATCCGCTGCCGATTTGGATTGGCGTCGGCGGCACCTCCGAATCATTCGCTCGTGCCGGTATGCTCGGACTCCCCCTCATGGTCGCCATCATCGGTGGCGAACCCAAACGATTCCGCCCTCTTATCGACCTCTACCGCGAGGCAGGTCGGCGCGCCGGTCACTCCGCCGATAAACTCATCGTGGGTCTTCACTCCATCGGCTTTCTGGGAGACACGACCCAGCAGGCTGCGGACGACTTTTATCCTGGATACGCGCACACGTTCACCGAGATCGGCAAGGAACGCGGCTGGCCCCCAACTACGCGGGCAAAGTTCGACGCCGTACGCGGACCCACAGGTGCGCTGTTGATCGGCGACGCCGAAACTGTCGCGGAGAAAATACTATACGTGAATGATGCCCTCGGCGGGCTCTCTCGAATTACATTCCAGATGGGCGTCTCGACGCTACCGAATCAGAAGATGTTGCGAGCGATCGAAATCCTGGGAACTCGCGTCGTGCCCATCGTCCACAGAGAACTCGCCGCAACCCCTGCGCGTGCCTGATGCAACTCTGGTAGCCCCCAGCACCCCTGCTCACACGAGGCAGGTGTACTCCTCCATTATCCTCAACCAGAGGCTCCCTTGAACCGAACTGTGGCGGTTCCCAGACTACATTCAATTTCTTTAATAAAGCACCGAATGTTCCTGCTCGATCAAACTGATTGAGAAATCAGAGCTTGGCCCCCCAGGCAGGACTTGTACCTGAACCCTATCGGCTAACAACCGAACGCTATGATTTGACACACGCGAACCGTCGGGAAAGCCTTTGGCGGATTTGAACCTTTGATCGAGGGGTTGGCCCCTTGCCGTTTAGCAAGTCCTCGTCGTACTTCTGGCGTAATCCGAGCGGTCCCACCAGAGAAGAACAGCTACCTGTATTCCCAGTTCGGTCGAGGCATGCATGAAAATACCTACAGATTCTCTAGGTTCAAGCCATGAGCGGCCGATCCCTCCTTTGAGCCAATCCCGACACGGCGATATGGCGTGCCAAGCCCTCTACGTTCGCAAGCATGTCCAGTGTGCAAGGGTCGGAGAATCCGAACCTGCGGCACGAGGGATCGAAATCCACCAAATCCTGGCAACCTACATCAACCACCTGGTCAGAGCCAAGGGCGTGACTGATCTAGAAGTGTTGGACGTCTTGATGAGAGGTGTCGGTACGGAATCACGGGAGGTCCTGGATAAGTTTCGGGATAATCATGCGTTTGACCCGGAGAAGATTCTTGCGACGGAACTCCACATTGCGCTCGACGAGAACTGCGACAGTTACATAGAGCCTAGCCCAGGAGGGATAGACGGTACGTCGTCATCACAGATAGGTTATGCGGAATTGAACGACTTCCGACGGACGCTCCTAGCCGCCGAGGTCCGGAACCGCGCGCAGCGCGTCGTTGAAGCGGTTGGTGAAATTAGCGGCGCAGATCACCAGCGTGAGCTCAACAATTTGACCTTCGTCGTAATACTTGCGCAACTCCTCGAGCGAACCGGTGCGGATCGCGGCAGCACCGCGGGTGACCCGCTCGGCGTAAAGAATCGTGGCCTTCTCTTTTTCGTTGAAGAGTGAGCTGCGCTCGTAGAATTGCAGAGCTCGAATCTGCTCGTCGGTGATGCCAATCCGCTTCGCCGAAGCGGTGTGAGCGCGGGTTCAATACTCGCAGCCGTTGATCAGTGCTGTTTTCAGATAGGCTAGCTCTTTGTAGCGCGCTTCCACGGTGCCGCCTTCCATGACGGCGGAGTAAAAGGGGAGGAACTTGGCGAGAACCTCCGGCCGGTGGGCCATCAGGCCGAATATGTTGGGCATCTTTCCAAATTTCTTGGACAATCCGTCATAGATGGAGTGCAACTCGGAAGCAGTTTTTTCCTTGGGGAGCGGATTCACAACGCTCATGAAATCCTCCTGACTCAATCACTTTAACCTAGATTCAGCATCCTTTGACGATCTCGCGCCGAGCAAGAAAAGCTTCGCTCGCTCGCGGCAGGGATCTTCCGTTTAGCGTGACTGCGCCGATCGTCTGCGCGGCGCGCTCATCCTCGAGCGGAACGAGGCAGCATCCACGCCGCCTGTCGGGCAGCAGCGACCACTTC
>Ga0137415_10005038_pt1 | contig 13062 bp, 8 predicted proteins | sample CZODoug3_1_1_16f_FD_183082 | JGI IMG/M metagenome (GOLD analysis project Ga0137415, IMG submission 183082) | Vadose zone soil fungal communities from Angelo Coast Range Reserve, California, USA - CZODoug3_1_1_16fungal (Hybrid Assembly) | ecosystem: Environmental > Terrestrial > Soil > Vadose... | reverse complement strand
TCATCGACTCCGGGGATTACCGTCGTCGTCGGGTTCCCCTTCACTGCTTCACCTGAGAGCCCTTGCGCCTCAGAGGCACGTAGCCTCGTCTTGGCAGGGAACGGTCGAACCTCAACCGCCCCCTCACGCCCCATAGCGTGGTAGCCTGGCCCATTGCAAGGCAGGGATTTTACAGCGGCCAACCAACCCGGTATCCCAGTTCAGACCTGTCACCTAGTCGAAGTCACCTCCCTTATCCCAGCGTAACAGGCTCATTCGACGAACGCCTCTAACCATCAATCGGTCACTCCTCGAACATAACGGTTAGAGATGACCGAAAAACGACAAACAGCAACCGAAGAATTGACAGTGCCCCTCTGAGCAACGTACTCGTTACTTGGAGTTCATCAGAGCCTCCAGTCAGATCCTCGATCTAGCTTCCGACTTTGCGATAGCTGTCGGAGAGAATGCAGTTGAGATGAAGAAGAGAGTCGCGGGGTGTGGTCTCGCGGATTCTATTATTCTGGTCCACGCTCAAGAGGCGGATGCAAGAGTAGTAACGGGTGATGAAGACTTCTGAAGAGTGAAGGAGTCGATCTTCATCAAGGAAAGGCTCTAGGCTAATGCAGGCACTAGAAACAGGCTCCTGATACTACCGTAGAATTACGTCACTGCCGGGCGCCCTCCTCCTCCCCCTCCGCCAGTTGGAGTTGGAGAGGGCAGGGTGAAGAATTGGGTCATCACCGGCGCGCTAACGGAAGGAGGGATGGGGAGGGGGTTGAGAGACCAGAGGTTCTCCAATGTTGTTATGAAGCTGTAGTGGCTGTAAGGGATACTGGACTGGTAGCCGAGTGTGACTGAGGGTCCGGCCCATATGCTCGCGACCGGGTCTGGGCAAGTAGGAAATGTCTGTCCGGGGCTGGAACAGCTGTTTCCTTCGTCCCAGGTGATGTAGAGGGCTGAAGGCTTCGTCTTGAAGGTGTTACTGTTCAGAATCGAAGGAACGAGCGCTTGGAGATAGTTGTTCTGTTCGAGCACAGGATCACTGACCGGGCACTCAGAAGTTCCGTAGTCGTGTCCATCATTGCAGCCGTTCGGGGTCAGCCACATCAGATTCGGCGGGCTCTGGCCGTTGAGATCAGAGAGCAAAGCGTTAGGCAAGCCCCCGTTCGGGCCCGCGAAATACCCGGTGCTCGAACCGTTCGCGTCTACAATGTTCAAGCAGCGTGTTACGTTGCTGTTTATGTCGGGGTAGTACACGAACGGATTATGAGCCGAGTTGTACTCTGTACCAGGATCCGTACTGTTGTACCGTCGTCCGCCCGTCCCGTCGCTGAGATAGCATCCAGGGACTGAGTTGTAGTCTTCCATGTACGCCCTCCATGTTTTTCGCGACGTCTGGAGAGTGTCCACGAGGTTCGTCACGGTACCGCTGACCTGACAATTGGACGGAGAACAGTCACAGCCGAAATGGTTGGGAAAGCTTGAGCATGAACCTGTATAGTCGCTATAATTGCCACCGCTGGTTAGGGTAAGATAGTTGACCAGACTATGGTGACCTACCCCTGAATAGTCCAGCGCGATTCCGTACGTGTTTGCGAGTTGCGTGATATAGGTGCAGTCTGTGGAGCTGCAACCGCTGCCGTAGACGTGGCTGAGCCCCCGGTTCTCAAGAACAATCACCACGATGTAGGCGAGAGGACCATCTGGCGGGGTCGGGTAGACATGATATGTGACGCCAACCGAGTGAGAGATACTACCGCTCGTACCCGTGACGTTCGCAAGATAATTGCCCGCAACACTGCCGCCACAATTCAACGTAGAACTGCCTGAAGGGCCTGTGACGGTGGTCGGAGATAGTGTACATGCCAGGTTGGTCGAGTTGGGCTTGGCCGCCAGCGTAACGGTGCCGGTGAACCCGTTCCAGCTAGACATGGTGATGATCGCGTTGGCCGTGGCTCCAGCATACGCGGCCACGCCGGTCAGGTTGGCTGATAGTCTAAAATCGGGCGGCGGGAGGTTGAAGAACTCTGCCATCGGATTCGCTTGAGCATCGCTCTTGGTCAAGGGCGCTAGCCCCCACACCTGCTCCAAGGTCGTTAGAACTGAAAAGTGGGTGGTGAACGTGCTAGAGGAATAGTGCTGCTTGACCGAGGGTCCGATCCATATTCCGGGGATTTGGCAGGGCTCGCTTGGATACGGAGCACTCGGATTGTAGCCCGGGCACTGGGTGCTGCTGGCAAAGGTGGGCTCGTCCCAGGTTAGGAAGATAACTGTGCTCCCGGACTTCCATGCCTGAGTGTTCATGATCTCAGGCACCAGCCGCTTGACGAAGAGATCACCCTCGCCGACACATGTCGCCTGAATGGACGGGTCGGTACGGGTGCAGCTCGTTCCTGACTGGATTCCACCAGGACAGTAAATGTACATGTCGTTACAGTCGTTCGGTGTCAGCCACATATAGTTGGGAGTACTGGAAATGTTGAGATCGTTGAGGAGCGCGCCGTCGGTATTTCCCGAGGCTCCAGCCGGTACGACATGGTCCCTGCATCTTGTCGGATTAGTCGTGCTGCTTCGAATGTCGCTGTAGTATATCCACGGATTGTGACCTGGATCGTACAGGTGATCAGCCGTACCGTACAGATAACAGGGAGAGGTCATGTTTTCATGGTAGGACTTCCACGTCAAGCCCGCCGCTTCTATCCTGTCAGCAATATTCAGGCCCTTCTGGATACAAGAAGTGCCTGTCGTGATGTTGTACTCGTTGTTGCAGTGGCCTCCCGCATTGCATGCTGCGTCTATTCCGGTCACGTTTGCACTTGTGATTCCAATATAGTCGGTGATGCTTCCACAGCCACCCTGCTGCACATCATAGTACGCCGTCGCAAGGCCGTAGCTGTTAGCGAGAGAGGTGATGTATGGAGCATTCTGCGGATACGGTCCACCAGGCTGGTTGACAACCCCGAAGGTTCCGTTGATCGGCCGGTTCTCGAACATTACGATAATGACGTGACTGAAAACCGGGCCACTCGTGCTACTCGTCGCGCCTATCTGCCCCGTGCCGACTATGATCGCGATCAGCAATAATGCCAGTATGACTCGCTTGGACAATGGGCCAATACCAGCTTTCTAGTGCTGAAGGGTAATCTCTCGTCCATTATAAAGAGACAGCCGAGAAAATGATATACAAATGAATCAGGAGTTATCTGATATTCAAACTCTCCACGGATATCCCGCGAGAATACTGGTACAGAATAGACTCCTACATCATGTCGGATTGAGCATCTAGCGACGTAGTCGGAGAAATCATAACAGTCTCGTTTACTTCGCCGGATCGTGAGCGGACTCCCTCGCTGTGAAGGGTTTCACAGGGTGCAATGATTGATAGGCGCCATTCGGAATAGTGGGGACTTCGTCTGGGAGACCGGCGAGCAATAGAGAGATTGCTGGTTCAAGCAAGGCGAGGATATCCTGAATAGCTTCGCCCCCGGTTGCATTACGTAAATCCCAAATTCGGTATAGAACTTCTTAGCGTTGCTCCCGGGCGGGTACGAGTAATGGTGACAGGGATCATCGGAGCCGTCGCTCTCGTCGGAGTCGGATTGACCGGCGTCTTGCCTTGGGTCTGTGCTGGCCGAATCAACCCTGCTTTTGAAGTCGCTCCGTCGCGCAGACTCGACAAACATTTTCCCGTGTCTTGATGTAATCTTTGTCCATGCCTTTCGAAGCGCACGCGCGTCGTCTGCATTGATATGGAGCGTACTTGAGATATTCGATCTGAGCCCGGAGACATTCACCATGAAATTCTGCTGCGCAACGATCACACTCTCCAAGATGATGCGGGACTATCGTCCCACGCAGCAGAGCGTAGAGCCAGGATCGCATTACTCTTCTCTCCGGTATAGAATCTCAAAATTTTCTGGATGAGGATAAGTGTAGAAAGAGTAGCGCCCGCATCTTCGCCGCTCAGGACCGCCATCTTCCGCACAAAGCGGGAATTGGTGTTGTCCCGAGTCTCAGGCTACTACGCGGGCAGAGTAGTTTTCCCGGTTTCCAACTATTAAGTTTAGTGAGTACAAGTCATGGTTTTTCCGTTTCTGATGCCCTTCCGTACGCGGTTGGCAGTTGAGTAGCCTGAGTGTCTTTCCCTACAAGATTTTCTTCTCGGCTTTGGCGAGGCCAGCACCCTTCTTCTTGAGTTCGATAAAGTCCAAGCTGTCCGCCTTTCCCCCCAGCAAGTCCAATGAGGACTGGCTGAAGTTGTTGCGAGTGTCCACCAAGACGGTTCTCTGGAAACCGGTAGGAATAAGCCCTGACCTGGTGTCTGTCAGCACTGATCGATTTCTACGCTATTCTCCTGCAGGTGACTAGCGGGTATTGCAATGCCCGACTGGCCCATTACAAGCTCTGAACCGTGAGACTCGCGCAGAAAACCCGGAACCTGAGAAAATCTTCCTCCCAAGGTCTCAAAAAAAGTTTCGACTCGCGATACAAAAATCGGGACTTGGGAGGGAATCAAAAATTCGCAGACTGTTCCGTTTCAAACCGTTCAGCCGCGGATTGAAAATTGATCCGGAATCGCGGCAGGCGACTTGAGATCACGAGATCCGCGCTATATCTGGACCGTTTCATTAAAAAGCGACCACGTTTGAATCCCTTGCTCGGGTTCGCCGGCTTTGCGAGATCCTGACGAAAGATTCCACTGGCTCCTGTACACGATAATTCTCGCCCAGTTCATCTTGATCGTAGCGCTTCTCGGCGCCTTTAGCACTGAGTACCTGTCCAACGCCTACATGCAGACTTGGGCCAGACAGAACGCTCCTGGGCTTGAGATTGTTCTCAACGGAAACGTTGACGTTCTCTTGACAGGCGCGGCAGTAGGTTTGACTTTCCTGCTCATCCAGAAGAGACGCGAAGCCTCGAGGACTGTAACGTCCGGCCAAGCCCTCAGTACTCAAACCGCGGACCAGACTATAACGCCCACAGTCTTGAAACTGACACCTAGCGAAGACCCAGCTCAAGACCAACCCGGAGTCGAAGATCCCGGTAAGAAGAGGACCGCAGATAGGACAAGACACTAGGAAGACTCTAAGTTCCAGACCTCTGAATCTTACCCATGAGATCCTGTAAGAAGCTCGACATTCGCGAAGGTACTAGGCCGACTGTCGAAACTAATTCTGGAAAGATAGTGTTCCGCAAGGTGCCTTCGATTTTTAACCTCGCCGGAACGAGTAGGATGACCATGGAAGAGGCTTTTCGACTCCTTGACAAGATGCGTCTTGGTGACCAGGTGGAATCCTCATAGAAGCCGAAAGACAATCTCGCGACACCGACCAGTCCTTCGCAGAATCATCAACCTCGAGAAAATCGCCGGGAAATAATCCCGAGTCTAGAATCCTTTCAAGGTCGTCTGTTTTTCTGCAGCAGGGCTGAACTCGACTTTTTCCCAGGATTCTGAATAAGACCTCATCGAGGCTAATAGCGCGGTCATCACAAGCGTCGCGCCCGTGAAGAACCCTAGTGCGAGACCATCCCAGAAAGCGAAGTAGTTACTGCTCACGAGCGTGGCCCATATCCCGCCCGCAAGGCTGGTACTAAACAGGATTCCAATTGATAAGAAGAACTTGGTCCACTCTACAGTTTCGCGGTTGGAGCTAGCACGTCCGCCAGTCGCCGCCATCAGCACACTCAATCAAGCCTCTGTCATTTGATATTTAGCGATTCACCAAGAAACTGCCCACGCAAGATTGAACTTTGGAAAGCATCAATGTGGAAGGAAGTCGCCCAAAATTAGCCCTCATCTAGAATCTGTCAAGGTCATTCTGTTTTCGCGACGCCCCCTTGCCAGTTAATACTCCAGGCTTCCATAGGGTCATGGAAGAGCTGAAAAAGCACGCCCGGTCAGGGTAGTGTGTTGAGGCCGTGTTGTCGGAAGTGGTTGTCGAAGGTGAATGCGGTCTTGATCGCGTGGCTCTGCATGAGAGCGAAGCTGGTGCAATCGGTGAAGCTGTACTCCTCGTCACTGAAGGTCTTGAAGAGTCTCCAGGCATCCGTCTCTATCTCGATGTCCACCCATAGAACATGCACCACCGTCGATTTTTCTAGATCGTTCCGGAAAGAGATGGCTACATCCGCGCCGCATCGCTGTTTCAATAGGGTCAGAGCCTCATCGACAGTATAGTTGGACGTGTAGAGAGACCGGAAGGGGGTTTCGTTCTTTCTGATACTCTCTCTTACATCAAGCCCGGTCCGGTGGTTCTGGTCGTCAATGTCTTCGAGAGCCGCGATAGCGCTGGTGTCTAGGAAGAGCCTCGTCTGCGTCTCGTCCCGTAAAGGTATCTATCATGACTAGTGGAAAGGTCGTGCACTCCACTCTTCCCAGTCGGCCTTCGAGTAAGGAACGGATCTTTCGGGTCAACTCTTACCTGCTCCTCCAAGACCCTCACCACTGCCATTCGGAGGCCCTCCCTCAAGCTCAGGTTCTTTCTTTCCATCAGCTCCTTGAAGACTCGGTACTCTTCCTCTTCCAACGTTGTCTGAACGTTCCTTGCCATCACATATCTAGGACAATGTGAATGTAAAACCCATTCAAAAGCGCTTCGCATGACTACCCCAAACGCATCACCAAGCAAAAAAGAACCAATCGCACCTCCCGACACAGCGCGCCTTTGACAAGAGAATCATCCCTCAGAAAAATCGCCCAGAACGAGCCCAGATCCAGAATCTGTCTGGGGCCGCCAATTTAATCGGAATTTAATCGGTGTTTAATCGGAATTCCTGCAAAGCCCTACTCGACCATTCCAAGCCCCGATCGGCCAGTCTCCAGCAGAAAACCAGTTACCTGACGAATGCTCTGCTTGAAAATTTCAATTGCACTTGAAGCTCGTTACACGAAAGTGGCAGAGGAGAGGTAATTAACAAAAAGCAACCCTTCGCTACTGCCGGCTATTCTAGGATAGGAATCGCGCAATCCATTGCGCTGCAAGCCTAGTCGTAGCAAACTAGGCCCTGATCCGGAATGAGGGGCAGGCGATTCTAATCAGCTAGATACGCGCGCTGAATCATGCTGATATCTTGCACTTGGAAAAACCATCGACTGTTCCATTCTGCGCCCTCAAACGCAAGACCCGCCCGAATCAGTCTCAACTGGCGGGACCCCCCTCCGAAAAATCTCAAAATATTCTGATCCCCGCGACACAAACCCGCAGTTTCGGAAGCTTTCGGCATGAAAAGGACACTCCGCGAGTCAGAATAGCTGCTGGAACCTAGTAGATCAGAAAAAATTCCTATGACTCGAAAACAGCTTGGGACGGGGTCGTCGTCCTACCATCCGTGAAGCAGGATGCTCCCACTCGTCAACGGGCCGACATTACTGAACCCGTCACTGAAAACAAAACTAGCCACGCCCGGCGTCGTCGGTCCTGTCTCTATCGCCACGAAAGTGAACGCAACCGGCAGTCCACCGGTAACCCCGAGCCCGGTGACTGTCAGGGTTCTAGGCATAGTGGTGCTCTGGAACTGTGTCGTCTGGATCTGTGTCGACTGGAAGCTCTTACCATCACCTCGGTCGTTGGATGATACTTGGTTCGGATTCCCATCCTCGCACTGGTCATTGTCGGCGTGGAAATGTCCCTTGCCATGGTTCCCGTTGAAATCGCCGTCCCCATCTTTCTCTTGACAGACGGTCTTGAAATTCTCGTATCCTATCGCGTTCGCTAGAAGCTTCAGATTCTGGGAGGCTGGCTGGGAGTAGTCGTACCTCCATTCTACAGAAGTCGTTGTCGCTATAACTAGTCCATCGCCATATCGGTATTCGATGAATACGGGTCCGTGTGGTTCGTTCAGAATTATCGTAGTGCCCGATGGAAGATTAGTGAAATAGGCGTGTGATGACCATCCCCAACAGTCAAGATCCTTCACACAACCAGTGTCCGATATCTGGCCGCCGTGACCTCCCCCATATCGTCCCGTGACAACCGGACTCGAAGACGTGACGACAGTGTTCTCATCCGAGAAAGACCCTACATGTTTCACACCTCCCACGAACGCGTAGGAGGATGCGCCCAACCTACACGCCGAGGTAGACCAGCCTCCCCCAGCACCGGTAGCAGAACCACAGTCCGCGAGGTTGGCGAGCAATACTCCTCCGTGTGACACCCACGAGCTAATCCTGGCGTGAATGGATCCGCTGGGAAAGAGGTTGTTGTAATAGTTCTGGTTTTGCGCGGAGGGTATGACGATCTCTTGGAACTGCGCTAGGTTGTAGGCTGAGAGCTGGCTTGAGTTTATCGAACAGAACGCTGCATGCTGAGCCGTCAGCTCGTTAACGTCAGCCCCGTTGGGATTATGGTTCGTCGTGCCGGCCCATGGTGTGATGTCTTGGATCAGAAGCACCGTCTTTGACGAGTCACATGCTACTGTCGTAGCATGGGCGAGTCGGGGAGCCAGGCTCAAGGGCGCTAGCACCGCTAGAGTCAGGAGAACTAGTAGTATCGATCGAGTCTTCATTTTCAACAGACCTCCGCGATCAGGGTGGCCATGGATAGCCATGAGCGCCTATGCCTGCTCGTCGATTAGAAATAAAAGCTGGGCGTGTACACTTGGCATCAGATGTGCAATATTCTCTAGCTAGTCTAGAATTTTAGTCGAAGTGAATACACGGATAGACCGGGCCGGCTCAGACTACCTACGAGTGGGGTAGTCGTAGAGAGTCCGATATTTCGAGTTACTCGGATTCTCGAATATTTCTCAGACGCCACTTCCTCAACAATGGCGCGATCACGAGCACGCCCACGGTCATCGTCACAACGAGAACCGCGTAGTCGTTGAGGAAGTACTGGGCGATCGGAAAATTTCTCCGCACCCACAGCTGAAGATAGACGTTCGAGATGTACTCTTGGACCAGCCCGGCGTAGAAGACCATGAAGAGGCTCCACTCGACAATGTCTAAGAGGAATCTCCTAGAGACCAGCCGGGTCCGGGAGGCCTCAACCCTCGACGCGCGCCCCGCCTCATCAGACGTGAAGATGGCTCCCACACCTCTCCGCAGGGTTCCGCCCTCAAGGCTCGTATCATTCTCTGGGCCAAACTTCGCGAGATCCTTGAACTCCTCTCTTACGCTAGCCGACCCCGAGATCCCTTTCGCGGCAGACGACGAAATGTGAAGTGGCTGAGCCCTTCGCGTCAGTAGAACCCAGACGATTCCCGAGAAGATGAAAGCGATACCTATCCCGTAGAGCGTCAGTGGCAAGCCATAGAGGGGATTAGCGATCAGCGACACATCCTATCAGGCTAGAATGGGAGTAAACGGGAGACATCCGCAAGATAACACTAGCTTCTAGCAACGTCATTGACGACAGAATGCTCAGCTGACAACCCGTAAAAATCTGTCGAACTAGATTCGTTGACCGTCAGGTAACGCCCGCGGAAAAAAATGGGGGAAAGGAGGAATCCGTGTGCGGCCGCTTAGCTAGACCAGGTGAAGGTCCATTGGACGATCGTGCAACCGGTAGGGCAGGAATAGTTCGCGCAGATGTCGTAATCACCCGTAGCATCTAGAGTCGTAGAAGATCCGGAGGTTACGGTCTTGGATCCCGAGCAGCTCGTCGCCGAATGCAAAACATACCCGACAGATGTGATCTGCGAAGGTGCCGTGAACGTCGGCGTATCAGATCCGGTCGTCGTGACCGCGAAAGCCCCAGACGAGGGCGGACAATTGTACCTCAACGTTCCCGAACCCGGGCTCGGCCCACCACTCAGCGCTAGTACTCCTCCACACGGACTGGAGGTCACCGCGGCTTGAGCAGAAATCGTTACAGGAGGAATCGTCAGGGTCGTAACGGCCACGGCCGCACCGACAAACAAGATACCTGTCAGAATCACTATCAGTGGCTTAAGATACGGAGACTTTCCCATTTTTCTATATCATCCGGCTCCCGTGCAGTTTGTTTTTATGCCTTGTTCAACACATAAGCGCATGGTGTTCACGTGTGTTAGATCCGAGGCCCAGACGGCCACGCGGGAACGAGCCCTCAACGACCCATCGCTATCAACAACGGCTAAGTTGGTCTGATCCAAAATTGTTTCAGATCAAACCCAGATCGGAAGTCTTCTACGCTGAGTCTGTTTTCCAGCGGGCTACCAGCTAGTAACTAGCAGTTTCTGCAACCCTGGACTGGCCGATTCTTCGCCTAGAATTGGCGGACTCGCCCAGAAAACAGGTTACCGAGCGGATTTCTCCTTTCGACAAGGTGAATTGCACTAGAAGCTCGCGACGCGAAACTAGCCAGTTCGGAGGGAATTAAAAGAGAGTAACTTACTCTGTACACTCGGGAAACAGGAAATTCGTAGACCGTTCCTTTTCATTTCAGACAGGCGCAGAACAAGCCCCGATCTAGAATCGGGGCAGGCGATTTGAGAGTGCGAGATCTGCACGCTAAGCTGGACGCTGAGTTGCACCTTAACGAAAACTGACGACCGGCTGATGCTGCCCCCCATTTCGCAAGACTCGCCAGGAACAGTTACAACTGGCGAAGACTCTTTGCGAAAAATCTCAAAAGTAGTTGCTCCTCGCGACACAGAACAGGGGTTTGAGGGACAGCCCCTGTAGGCGGCATTCTGAAAGCCTATCTATCCTACGTCCGCTCCCTCGTTTCTTCAAGAACAGATGCTCTCGCTCGGCCGGCTAAGGCTACAGCCTAACACTGAAAGAATCAATCTCCTCTTCAATCAGGCCTCCCCCATAATCCTCGCCGGCCTCATTAGCCTCGTCATCCTCCACGGATATCTGCTAACCCAGCTGAGCGACGGAGGCTCGGATCTGATAGGCGCGGATATCCCGAAGAGCCTCACGCTACTGAACGGACAGAACCCCTACTCGACCCAGCCTTGGGCGTCACCCTATCCACCACTGCTGTTGCTTACGGTATCAGGGATAATCCGATTCACCAGCTTATTCGCTGCCCAAAACTCTCTCGACCTCATCAGCCAACAGCTTAGACTCGCAGGACTAGTCGCAGACGCGGCAGTCGCACTCATCATCTACCTAGCAATCCGCGCTACGACAGGTAACGCACTGAAAGCACTCATCCCCGCAAGCCTCTTCCTAACAATCCCCGCAATGAGCACATCAACCCTCTACTTCTTCCACAGCGACGCCTTCGGCTATCCCATTCTAGCACTCTCAATATTCGCCCTAGTCAGGAAGCGGTACTTCATCGGCACGACCCTCTTAGCAACAGCCACGATCTTCAAGATACATCCCATCCTCGCCCTACCTCTTGTCATGCTCTGGCTGATCAGAAACCGAGGCCTACGCAACAGCCTAGCCAGCATCGCCAGCATGACAATTATCACCATACTAGGTTTGGTTCTACCCTTCACCATTCCGGGCTATCAACAATCCATTCTAGGCTTCAACCTCTCAAACGCAGGGAATGCAAACACGTTCCCGATACTGATCGGCAGTCTCAACGAAATGCTCCCACGGTTCTTACAGATCGATGCTACGCAGTACGGCTACAATCTGATCTGGATAACCGCGACCGCCGGCCTCTACACCGCGATTCTAGGGACCGTCTGGACGAGAGCAAGAAGCCTCAGCCCGATCGACGTCACCCTACTCGGGCTACTAGCCTGGCTCATACCTCTGAGAATCGTCTACACCCACTACCTCGTCTGGGCCGTTGTACCATTCCTCATGCGAGGAAGACTCAAACAGACACTCCTCATCAGTGGGCTCTTACAGCTCGGAGACACTATGGCGTACTGGACATTCGCGCCCGGCGTCGGTCCCATGCCCGGATTCGAAACATTCTACGGACCCGTCCTTACAAGCGCCATCATGCGTCTCGCAGGAGCCACCGCACTAGTCTTCGTTCTAAAATCTTTGAAAAAAAATACTCTAGGTCTCTCTTCACTTTCACCCTTGACTGGCCAAAGGATCCTTCCTACTAACTCGGCCGATCCCGTCAAGGCCGTCCGGTAGCTAGATACACGAAGCCCGCGTCCTCAGACTCCTTCCGGGTCCTAAGGTTCCTCGTGTCGAAAAGGATCGGGTCAGGATTCATCTGAGCCCTCACCTCTGAAAGATCCACATCCCGAAACGGAGCATGATTCGTCACTATCATTACCGCATCCGCACCCTTGACCGAATCCAGAATCGAACTAGCAGACGCGTACTCAGCACTGCCCACCTTGATCTTCTCAACAAAGGGATCGTACGCAACCACCTTCACGCCGGACCGTTGAAATATCTTCAACAAGTCGACACTTGGACTTCGCCGAGTGTCCTTTACTCCACCCTTGTACGCAAGACCCCAGAGCGCCACTTTCACCCTACGCGGGTTCTTCTTCATCTTCCGGAACGTCTTCAACAGTCTATTCACAGTGTGTTTGGGCATTCCATTGTTCAACGCCTCGGCAGCCGAGACCATCCGCAACGGGAAGCCTGCCTTCTTCGCCTTGTATTCGCCATAGTTACTGGACTATGCTAGGTTTGTAGAGGTTTAGCGATGGCGGTTGAAAACACCACGTTCTCGCATGTAGTCCGCGACCTTCGTCGAGCGAGCCGAACCGATTCAGACCGCAGTGGCCGAGAATGCCAAGCCGCTGATTATCATTCCAGGCAGCCCGATAGACCTCTATCTCGACACCGATCTCTGGAATGCGCTGCATTACAGCGAAGTCGATCCGGATACGATGGTTCGGCGACTTGCGGCCGAGAACGCGTACCTTGCTCCTGGCACCCACAGCTTTTACGAGATGGCGAAGTCGTTCGCAAGCGAAAAAAACAATACGCGTAAATGCGGAACGGCACTGTTCTCGCAGCTTAGAAAATACTTTCAGCTAGAGACTCATCCTGTAAAGGACAACGCCGAACTTCTTGCCAGGGAGATGTGGACACTCAAACTCGGGAAGTCCGCACCGGAGGTGCGGATCGACCAGAACGACCGCGCGACCGAGGTGTCGCGCGTGCTGTACCGGGCTGACCGGTTCACCTTCTCACTGGAGAGCCACCGCGTCGGCGGTCAGCTCAAGCACGTCATCGGCCCGCCTCCGATGGCCAACCGTCCCAGATAAGCC
>Ga0137415_10005037_pt1 | contig 13064 bp, 14 predicted proteins | sample CZODoug3_1_1_16f_FD_183082 | JGI IMG/M metagenome (GOLD analysis project Ga0137415, IMG submission 183082) | Vadose zone soil fungal communities from Angelo Coast Range Reserve, California, USA - CZODoug3_1_1_16fungal (Hybrid Assembly) | ecosystem: Environmental > Terrestrial > Soil > Vadose... | reverse complement strand
GCATATCGGTGCGCACAAGCAGAAGCAGGATGGCTTGAACTGGATCGGCGTGGCGCTGCCGGTCGGCAAAATCACCTGCGAGCAGATGCGCGGGCTCGCCAAGATCGCCCACGACCTCGGCGACGGCGATCTCCGCCTGACGGTCTGGCAGAACTTGTTGATCTCCGGCGTGCGCGACGAGAACGTGGCGCTGGCGACCGCCGCCATCGAACAGATCGGTCTGGCGGTGAAATCATCGCAAATCCGCGCTGGATTGATCGCCTGCACCGGCAACGCCGGCTGCAAGTTCGCGGCCTCCGACACCAAGCGCCATGCCACTGCCATCGGCGACTGGTGCGAGCCGCGCGTTGAGATCAATACGCCGCTCAACATTCACTTGACCGGCTGCCACCATTCCTGCGCGCAGCACTACATCAGCGATATCGGCCTGATCGCGGCAAAGGTCCCGGTCGGCGAAAGCGACGATACGATCGAGGGCTATCATCTGTTCGCCGGAGGCGGCTTCGGTCCGCATGCCGATATCGGGCAGGAGGTCTATCACGACCTGAAGGCCGAAGACGCGCCGCAGACGGTCGAAAAGCTCCTGAAGGCCTATCTCGCCCACCGTGCTTCGCCTGAAGAAACCTTCCTGACTTTTGCGCGCCGTCACGACGGCGAAACGCTGCGCAAGCTTGCGGATGCGGAGATGTCCTCATGAACCAGATCACGCCGCCCCCCAAAATCGAGATCATCCCTCAGACCGCGCCGTTCTCCGAGGCGCAACGCTCATGGCTGAACGGCTTCTTCGCCGGGCTGCTCAATGAGAACGCCACGCCGCTATCGGCGGAGCAGGGCGCGGCCGTTCTACAAGGTCCGGCCGGCGATGGCGACGACGGCGAAGCGCCCTGGCATGACCAGACGCTGCCGATCGCTGAACGCATGAAGCTTGCCGAAGGCCGCCCGTTGCGGCGGCGCATGATGGCGGCGATGGCGCAGCAGGATTGCGGCCAATGCGGCTACAACTGCAACGACTATTCGGACGCCATCGCGGGCAAGACGGAGGCGCGACTCAATCTGTGCGTCCCCGGCGGCAAGGAAACCGCCCGGATGCTCAAGGCGCTGAACGAGGAATTGGAAAAGGCGTCTCCGGCTTCATCTGGAACGGCGGCCGCACCCGTCGTAGCGGCGCCGGCGATCGCGGCGGAGCCGGGGCGTTCGCGCGACAATCCGGTCGCCGCGACGTTCGTGTCCCGCCGCCTGCTGAACAACGCCGGATCGGAAAAGGAAACCTGGCACATCGATTTCGATCTCAGCGGTTGCGGCCTCGACTATGTCGTCGGCGACTCCTTCGGCATCTTTGCGCGCAATGATCTGGGTCACGTCGATCAGATCATTGCCCTGCTCGGCGCTTCGCACACGACGGAGGTCCGAGGCAAGACCCTGCGCGAGGTCTTGATCGACGATGTCTCGCTGGCGCCTGCGCCGGATTCGCTGTTCGAACTGATGTCGTTCATCACCGGCGGCTCGCAGCGCGAGAAAGCGCGCGCGCTGGCTCAAGGCGAGGATCCCGATGGCGACGCCGCGACGCTGGACGTGATGGCGGCGCTGCAAAAATTTTCCGGCGTGCGTCCGCATCCCGAAGCGTTTGTCGAAGCGCTGGAGCCGCTGCAGCCACGGCTCTATTCGATCTCGTCGTCGCACAACGCCACGCCCGGCAAGCTGTCGCTGACGGTGGACTGCGTGCGCTATGTCGTCGGCAAGCGCAAGCGCCTGGGACTGGCCTCGACCTTTCTGGCCGAACGCATCAAGCCCGGCGATCAGCTGAAAGTCTATGTGCAGAAGGCTCACGGCTTTGCGCTGCCGCAGGATCCAAAGACGCCGATCATCATGATCGGGCCGGGCACCGGTATCGCGCCGTTCCGCGCCTTCCTGCTCGACCGCCGCGCCACCGGCGCTCCGGGCAAGAACTGGCTGTTCTTCGGCCATCAGCGCAGCAGTTGCGATTTCTTCTATGCCGACGAGTTGAACGCCATGAAAACGTCAGGTCTACTGACGCGAATGTCGCTGGCGTGGTCGCGCGACGGTGACAAGAAATTCTATGTGCAGGACCGCATGCGCGAGGTTGGCCGCGAATTATGGATGTGGCTCGCCGAAGGCGCCAGCATCTATATCTGCGGCGATGCCAAGCGGATGGCGAAAGATGTCGAGCGCGCGCTGGTCGATATCGTCGCGCAGTTCGGCGCGCGCTCGACCGACGAGGCGGTCAGCTTCGTTGCGGAGCTCAAAAAGAAGGGCCGGTTCCAGCAGGACGTCTATTAGCGGTTCAAGCCGGCTTCGATCCGAACGAATAAAATTCTCGTTTGAATTCGCCAGAGAGAATTTTTGACTGCAATCGGAGTCTGTCAAGGCGTTACTATCGCTATTTCCAAGTCGTATTGAATCCCGCCGCAATCGGTACTCCATTATCTGCCGATGCGGCGTTGGAGAGCGACTATGCGCGAACTATCGGCGGAAGCCCGCCTGCACTTGTACGCGCGTTCGCTTTCGAGGCGCACGAAGCGAAGTTTGCATACGGTTGCTCTCTATGGCGCCTTCGCCATCATTGCCGCCGTGGTGTTCGGCACGCTGTCGGTTCATCCGTTTTAGGCGCGGACGCTAACTTGCTTTCTTGAACGGCGCGACTTCAACACCAGCTTCCTTCAACGCCTGTCGGACGCCGCGCGCGATATCGACCGCGCCGGGCGTGTCGCCGTGAATGCATACGGTGTCTGTACGCATCTTGATCACTTTGCCGGTGACCGACACCACGGCGCCGTCCTGCACCATGCGCACCACGCGCTGTGCGATCTGCTTGGCATCGTGCAACACCGCGCCCGGCTTGCGGCGTGACATCAGCGAGCCGTCGTCTTCATAGGCGCGGTCGGCGAACACCTCGTGCACCATCGGCAGGTTGGCGGCTTCGCCGGCCTGCACCAGCTTCGAATTGGCGAGCACCACAAAAATAAGATCGCGGTCGACCGCCCTGATCGCGGATGCGATCGCGCGCGCGGTTGTTTCGTCCTCGCAGGCAACATTCGACAGCGCGCCATGCGCCTTGACGTGGGTCACCCTGTGGCCGGCCATGGCCGCGATCGCCTGCAATGCGCCGATCTGGTAGGCGACCAGGTTTTCGATCTCGGATGCCTTCATGCCCGGAAAAGGCCGGCGGCCAAAGCCGTGCAGGTCGCGGTAGCCCGGATGCGCGCCGATGCTGACGCCGCGCGCTTTCGCCAGTTCCACGGTCTTGCGCATGGTGTCGGAATCGCCGGCATGGAAGCCGCAGGCGATGTTGACCGAGGTGGCGAGGTCGATCATGGCGGCGTCGTTGCCCATTTCCCATGCGCCAAATCCCTCACCGAGATCGCAATTCAGATCGATTGTCATGATGTCATGTCCGCTTGCCGTGAGTGGAACTCTGGTTGGTCTTGTTGCGTCAGCTGGTCTTGCGTCAGCTAGTCTTGCGCCGGCGCATCCGCCGGCGATGGAATTTGCCACGTTCCGGCGTCGACCGCACTGACCGCGGCGCCGGCGACATTAGCATCTCGCAGCGCCTCGATGTTGAGCGCAAAATTGTCGATCGGTCTGAGGCGGTCGGGCAGGGTGCGCAGCATTTCCGAAAACTTCCGCGCCTCCGCCTGCGCCTCAGCCATGCTGACGGCCTTGAAACGAAAGCCGGTTCCTGCCGGAATCTGCGCGAACCGGCCGAGATCGGCGGTAATCAGGGTGGCGATCTTGGGATAGCCGCCGCTGGTGCCGCGATCCGGCATCAGCACGATCGGCTGGCCATTGCCGGGCACCTGGATACTGCCGTTCACGGTACCGTCGGAGACGATGTTGTGACCGTGCAGATGTTTTATCACCGGGCCTTCAAGGCGATAACCCATGCGGTCGCTGGCCGACGATATCTTCCATTCGCGGTCGAGGAATAACTCTTTGGCATCCCCGAACTCATCATCCTGCGGACCCATCACCACCCGGATCGGGCCGTCCACCAGGGGCGGAAGATCGATCCGGTTCTCCGCCGCGCCGCTTGCGGCCGCCGTCTGCAATTCGTCGCCGGCCTGCAGCGGGCGTGGATACGGGCTGCCGAGCCCCGCGCGCGCGTTCACTGCCAGGCTGCCGAACATCGGTTCACCCGCAATCCCGGCTTCGATCGCGAGGTAGCTGAACGAGCCGCCGCGGGCGAAACCCAGCGTCAGGGTTTCGCCGTCGGCTATGGTCGTGGATGTATTCGATGCAATCGCGCGTCCCGAGATGTCGGCGTTGCGCGATGCGCCGGCGAGCGCGATGCGAACGGCACCCTCCCGCGCCGTGAATTTGGCGCCGAACGGGCCGATTTCAATTGCGGCGGCGAAGGCTGCGTTTCCGACCAGACTATTCGCCGTAGCGAGCGCGAACCGGTCCATCGCGCCGCTCGGCGTCAGGCCATAACGCTGGGCGCCGTAACGGCCGCCGTCCTGCACCGAGCTTGCCGGGCCAATGGCCGAAATAGCGAGTTTGCTCATGAGGTCATCAACTCGGCGACGATCTCGCCGGCTGCCGCGGCGCGATCCTGCTCGGCGAAAGTCTTGGCGTCGACCGCGGAGAACGTCACGGCATCGCCGGGTTCCAGCAGGAAAATCGGATCGCGATGCAGTTGGTAGGTTCGCACCGCGGTTCGCCCCAGCAGATGCCAGCCGCTCGGACCGGCGAGACATTGCACGCCGGTCTGCACGCCGCCAATCGAGACGGTGCCAGCCGGTGTCACTAGCCGCGGATTTTGCAGCCGCGGCATCTGCAGCGAGGCGTCAAGGCCGCTGAGATAGGACCAGCCCGGTGTAAAGCCGATCATGGCGACGCGGTAGTCGCCGGCGACATGCCGCGCGACGATGCTGTCAGGCGTCGACTTGAGCATCCTGGCGACGGCTTCGAGATCGATGCCATGCTCGCCGCCGTAAGCCACGGGAATGCGCCAGCGCCGCATTTTCGTGACCGGCGGTACCGGCAACCGCGCGAGGGTGACGAGCTTTCCGGTCAGCGTGTCGAAGTCGATCTGGACCGGGTCATAATGCACCAGCAGGGACCGGTAGGTCGGCACGGTCTCGGTTACGCCGGTGATGGTCTCGCGTGCAAGGGTGCGATCGAGCGCCAGCACCCGCTGGTTCGCCATTTCATCGATGTTGCGGCTGAATTCAACCGTAATGGCGCTGTCGCCACTCGGCAACAGGCGGGGCGGGGATCGTGTCGCGGCCATAACCTCACAAACTCGTCGGCGGGTATCAAGCTCTAGCCTGTTTTGCCGCGAAGTGGAATCCGCTTCACACAAATCGGCCAGCAAGTTCAATAAATTAATCTCTATACGTGTGATAAGACCCGGTGATCGCGCCATGCGATGCCGCGCCTTCAGCCGTGAGTTCCCGACACTTGACGCGATGCACTTGCCCCGCAAGATGCACCCGCCTGATCATCCGCAACCGGAGCTACGTTTTCGATGTCCCTGACCCCCGAAGCGATCAAGACCCTTTCGCACGTGTCCACCGCCACCATCACGACGGTTCTGCTCAAGAAGGGCCTGCGGAATGTCTGGCTGCGCGGCTCGCGCCCGCTGCGGCCGGGACAGAAGCGGCTGGTCGGACCGGCCTTTACGTTGCGTTTCGTGCCTGCGCGGGAGGATCTGGCCACGCCGGAATCATGGTCATCGCCGATTTCGACCCGGACCGCGATCGAAGCCATGCCCGAAGGCTGCATCGCCGTAGTCGACGCCATGGGCATCACCGACGCCGGCATCTTCGGCGATATTCTGTGCGCGCGCATGGTCAAGCGCGGGGTGGCTGCGCTGGTGACCGACGGCGTCGTACGCGATCTCGAAGGCGTGCTCGGCACCGGCTTGCCGGTGTGGTGCGACGGTTACGCGGCGCCGCCCTCGGTGGCCGGACTGACATTCGTCGGTTGGGGCGAGCCGATCGGCTGCGGCGGCGTGGCGATCTTTCCGGACGACATTATCGTCGCCGATCAGGACGGTGCCGTGGTGATTCCGAAAGCGTTTCTCGACCTCATTCTGGCCGAAGGCGCGGAGCAGGAGCGAATGGAAGCCTGGATCGTCGAACAGGTGAATGGCGGCGCAGTGTTGCCCGGTCTCTATCCCATGAATGCCGAGACCAAGGCGCGCTACGCGGCTTCGAAAAAATAGCCAGGACGTACCGGAAGCGTCCGCACAAGAAGGAGGAATGCCATGAATATCCATCTCGCCGGTTCGCGGCCGACACGCCTCGCCCCCAAGGAATATTTTACCGGCACGGTCTGGCAGGATCCGATCATTGCCACCGAGGCCCCGGCGCGGATTGTCTCGAACCGCGTATCCTTTGAGCCGGGCGCGCGGACGAATTGGCATTCGCACCCGCTCGGCCAGACGCTGTACGTGATCTCAGGCGTCGGCCGGGTCCAGAGCAAAGGCGGGCCGATACGCGCGATCAGGGCTGGCGATGTCGTCTGGATTCCGCCGGGTGAAAAGCATTGGCACGGCGGCTCGCCGACCAACGGCATGATCCACATCGCGATGCAGGAATCGCTGGACGGAAATCATGCGACCTGGATGGAGCAGGTGACCGACGCGGAATATGCCGCCCCCGTAGGTTGACGGGAGGTCGGTCGTCATCCTTCGAGTGTCGCCACAGGTGGCTGGTATCTTCGGGTGACGCCATACGGTGCGGCTAGATACGCTGCGCTGTCCAGGTACCCGAGCACAATGCGCCGCGCCAGGTACCCGATCCTGACGTCGCGCTGAGGTGACCCGACCCGACGGCCCGCTTGATTCCGCTTATCAGGGTTACGCTGATGCCGCCGGCATCGGCGACCCGGCCCGTTGCCTTCATCAATGCGTTGCTGGATTCGACCTGGCCATTGTTGATTCCGATCGAGATGGTTGCCCCGCCGCCGCATGCGGCGTTCGCCGAGGCAATCTGGACGTTCCATGCGCCGTCAAATGTCGCGGCCGCAACGGGCGTGGCGACCACCATTCCCAGCAGTACCAGGATGCGGGTGGCGACGAATGTTTTGCAAAAGTATCCCATGACTTGCTCCCTTGGTTCCGGCGCAATCAACCTCTCAGATCGGTTCGTCGGAGACTGTGAGAGAAATCACATGAGGAGATAAGGCCTTGGGCTAAGAAACGATCACGGGTAACATCAGCGAAATAGTGCAGGCTGGGTTATTTTGGACGGGGATTGCCATGAAGCGAGTTTTTCTAGCAATGCTTTGCGGAGCCGCTCTCATCGCGAGCTCCGTTGCCTATGCCGGGGATGCGGTATCCGACAAGGAAATGGCCGACCGCTATTCACAGGCGGCGCAGTCAGGAGACAGCGACGCTCAATTCTATCTTGCTGCGCTTTACTCGTCGGGTGTCGGGCGCCCGAGGTCGGATGAAGAGGCCTTCCGATGGTTTTCGCGCGCCGCTGACCAGGGTCATTCGCATGCCATGCTGGTTCTCAGCGGCATCTATGCCGTTGGGCGAGGAATTCAGAAAGACAACTTCAACGCTTATAAGTGGGCTTACATTGTCTCGGTTGGCAGCCGGGTTGACGAATTCCGGAACGGAAGTCGCCAGCTCATGGGCGTTCTGGAAACAAGGATGACGCGCGACGATGTCGACCGCGCCAAGGCCGAAGCCGGCCGCTGGCACGCGACATCGAGCCAGCCGAAGCCTGCCGTTGCTCCGGCTCCGGCCGACAGTCTCACCCGCGACTACCAGTCGCCGCAACTATCCCCGGCTGTTTCGAAACTGCCGCCCGCGACGACGAGTAACAATTCCACCGTTACCGGCAGTCTTCCGGGGCCGCGCAACACCGGCGAAAAGAAGAACGATATGGACGCGCTATTGGATCGAGTGCCCTCCGGGCTGCGCAAGCGGTTCGGCTTTTGATATTATATTTTAGGAGAAGCCGATGTCTTCGCGCGGTCTTGTCTGGTCTGGATCAGTGCTCGCGGTGCTTGCCGTTGCCGCCGTTGGCGGGGCCTATTGGAAGTATCCGGACTTCTTTCGACCACCGACCGTAACCACGGGAGTGGCCCTTCTCGGGCCCGTTTCAGAGGCCGTCTATGGCACGGGAACGGTGGAGCCCGAGCGCTGGGCCAAAGTCGTGCCGCTGCAAAGGCGTCGATTGATCGAACTCTGCCGCTGCGAGGGCCAAGCCGTCAAAGCCGGTCAAGTCCTCGGCCGCCAGGACGACGCCGAAGAGGTCAGCGCGCTCCATGAACTGGAAATCAACAACGAACAACTCGCACGCGATCTGGATCGCGCGAGCCGTGATCGTGACAAGAGCGAAGCCGCGAAGACCGAATATGAGCAGCGCTCTACTCAATTTGAGCAATCCAAATCGCGGATTGGCGCCCAAAAGACCCGCATCGATTCGCTGGTGCTTCGCGCGCCGCTCGATGGCATGGTGTTGCGTCGCGACGGCGAGGTCGGCGAGATTGTCGGACCAACGGAGGTGCTGTTCTGGGTCGGCCCGCCGACGCCGATGCAGGTGGTGGCCGAAATAAACGAGGAGGAAATCACCAGGATCGCCGCGGGGCAGAAGGCCTTTTTGCGCAGCGAGGCGTTTTCCGCGCAGGCGTTGCGGGCCACGGTCTCGCAAATCACGCCAAAGGGCGATCCGACGCGAAAGACCTTTCGGGTCTATCTGCGATTGCCACCCGATACGCCGTTGCGGATCGGAATGACGGTCGAAGTCAACATCATCTATCGCGAAAAGACCGCGGCGGTTGTCGTGCCTGCCGAGGCCGTTGCCGGCAATGCGGTCCAGGTCGTCAGTAGCGGAAAAATTCAGCGGGTGCCCGTCACCGTCGGGGTTCGAGGCAGCCGTAACGTTGAAATCATCGGCGACGTGTCCAGGGACACCACCGTGCTGTCACCGGCACGCGCCGACTTGGCCGATGGCACGCGAATCCGCGTGGAAAACGTGGCCGCCAAGCCGGTACCTGCCGCCCCCGCAGATATCGCGCCTGTTCCCAGTCCCGCTCTTGATCGCGCACCCGCCGCCGCCGTGGTTGCCAGTGCTGCCGATGCCGACGACGCCGTCATATCCGCCGCCATATCGGCTCATGTCGATTCCGTTGTGAACGATGCACGCAGGAACGTCGGCAAGTACAGGTAGAACCCATGGCGACGAATCTCTTGCTGAGTATCGCGTGGACCCATGTGACCACTCGCATTCGACAAACACTGGTCGGAATGTGTGGCGTGGCGATGGGTGTCGGCTTCACCATCATGATGGCAGGCCTGATGCAGGGATCGCAGATCGATTTTCTGCGACAACTCGTCGACACCATGCCCCACGTCACGGTTGGTGATGAGCGTCGGTCGGTTCCGAGCCAGCCGGCGGACCAGGAATACGCGGCGGTTGGCATGCCCAATGTGGCAAACGTCAATCGGCGCCCCGGCATCAAATATCCAGATACCGTCATGGCGTCGCTGAAGTCGTGGTTGCCAGGCGACGTGGCGCCGTCGGTGAAGACCACGGCTATCTTGAACCACGGCGACGCCCGGGTTGGCGTCAGCCTGATCGGCATCGATCCGCGGCTTGAGGTTCGCGTCTCCAAGCTCGGCTCGCAGATGCTCGAGGGGCAGCTGACCGATCTGTCAAAGGCGGCCAACGGAATCATCATTGGCGCGGCGCTGGCAGAAAAACTTGCCGTGAAATACGGAAATACCGTCTTGCTCGGCACGGGCAACGGAGCTCCGATTTCAGCCACGGTGGTCGGTATCTTCAAGTCGGGAATCAAAAGCGTCGACGAAGGACAAATCTATTCGCTGATGAATGTGGCCCAGACTCTCATCGGGCAGAATGGACTCGTCAATCAGTTGCGGCTGCGTCTGAGCGATCCCTTGATCGCGCAGCAGGTGGCCACGCGCGTCGAGGCACAAATCGGATACAAGTCGGTGTCGTGGCAGGAGGCCAACTCCGATCTGCTGGGTGCCTTCGCTACCCGTGATTTCATTGTCCTGACCGTGATGGGCGCCATGCTGCTGAGCTCATCATTCGCGACCTACAACATCATTTCCACCATCACTCACGAAAAACGCCACGACATCGCAATCATGAAATCGCTGGGCATGCGGGAATACTCGGTGCGGCGAATATTCATCATTGAGTCGACGATGATGGGATCGGTCGGAATCCTGTTCGGATGGCTTCTCGGATATCTGTTGTGCTACGGGTGGTCTCAGATCAAAATATTCAATGTGCTGACCGGAGCGACGGTACCCCTCGAGATCTACTATTCGCCGATGCACTATCTTGCCACCGGAGCCATTTCCATTTTCTGCTGCGCCGTCGCGGCCTTCTTTCCGGCACGCAAGGCCACGCGCGTGCATCCCGTCGAAATCATCAGGGGCGCGTCGTGACCGAGATCGCCCTGCAAACCGTGAAGCTGGTTCGCCGCGTTCAGGGCATTGTTTCGCACACGCTGGTCGATGGTATCGATCTATCCGTGGCGAAGGGTGAATTTCTCGCCATCACCGGCCCTTCCGGATCCGGGAAGTCATCGCTGCTGTATTTGCTCGGCCTGCTCGATGCACCCACCGAAGGCGAGGTCATCATCTGCGGCCAGGCAACATCCAAATTGTCGGAAACCGAGCGCGCCGATGTCCGTCTGACCAAGTGCGGCTTCGTGTTTCAGTTCCATTTTCTGCTTCCCGAATTCACCGCGCTTGAAAACGTGCTGCTGCCAATGCGCGCTTATGGCCGGATGTCGACCAAGGAAATGAACGAGAGGGCGATGAGCTTGCTGGCGTCGCTCGGCCTCGGGGAGCAGACCGGCAAGCGGCCCAATCAGCTTTCCGGCGGTCAGCGGCAACGTGTGGCGCTGGCGCGGGCGCTTGCCAACCGTCCCGAAATCATTGTCGCCGACGAGCCGACCGGAAATCTCGACACCGCTTCGACCGAGCAGGTGTTCGGCATCCTGCGCGATATCGCCGACAGCGGCCAGACCGTGGTGGTTGTTACCCACGACGCGGCATTGGCCGCGCGGGCCGACCGGCGCATCCATATCGTCGACGGCAAGATCCACGAGACGACGTTTGGCGGCGACCGGAAGCCCGAGATGGCGGCAGTGACCCCGGCGGCAGAATGTCCGTCGTGACCGCAGGCGAGTTCGCGAGCGGTTTGGCTACCTTCGCATCGCCGCCGCCACCAGCTCCTGTGCCTGCCTGGTCGCCCCGGTAGAGGATGCGGCGTCGGCTTCGAGAGCATCACAACGAGACACGCGCGCGCCGCCTGGGTAGCAGGGCGTTGCTCACGGGTTAGATTTATGGATACACGCCCTAATTCAGCCGGCTCCAGGTCTGGCCGCCGCAGAACATGCCGCCAAAGGCGCAGCCCTGAACCCGCAGGCTGTCCGAGCCTTTCAGCGCGATCGTCGAATCGTAGGTACTGCCGGTGTTCGGATCGTAAATTCGCCCGGTCCATTTGGAGTCCTTGGCGGGCTTCATATTGATCAGAACTTTTTCGCCGTTCTGGTTCGACTTCGCATCCACGGAATATCCGCAGAGATTGGCACCGCATTGCTCGATCCGGACCTTGCCCTCTTTTTCTTCCGTCAGCCACATGCCGAGCGGCGAGTTCGCCGACTGGGCGGCCGTGGTCACGGGAGCAGGGGCCTGGTTCTGGATCGGTGCCGATGCCGGGGCTGTCGCCACGACGGGTGCCGGTTCGGGCCGGAGGGCCGGGGCTGCGTCCTGCCGCGGCGCAGTGCTGACCGAAGGCTGCGTTGAAGTAATGGTATCCGTCGTGGGCGCAACGCGCGCCGTAGCAGTTGAAGGCTCGGGTGAAGTGTTCGCTACAGCAGGAGCCGGTTCGGTTTGGGCCGGCGCTGCTGGCGCTGCTTCGGGCGCCTGCGGATCTGTCTTCGCCTGCTGCGGCGGCTGTTTGCGCGGACGGTCGCTGTCCTGATCATTGTGCGAGCGCTTTGTTTTCCGTCCCGTGTTGTCATAGACGCCGGGGATCGAAACCGTTCCCCGGTCCGGATCGATGCGAATGGTACGCCCGCCATATTCGAACGTGTACTGCGCCTGCGCGGCGGTGCTCGCCAACAGGAATGCGGCGACAGCAAACAGCTCTCTCATAGTGACCTCCTGGGCAGGCAGAATCTCAAGGCCAGCCTGCACTTCGGCAGTTCTTCAGAACGTGACCTACATCACTTTCTTGGTATAAGTCGTGGATTGGTGGCTTTGGTTCAATGTGTGTCGGCGGTCAATCTAATTCAGGTCCGCATGGGCGGTCAATTTTTCGAAACAAAACCGGTCCAAAACCGGGAACGCCAGATCGAGCGTCGCAAGACTGATTGAGTCGAGACTGATTGAGTTACATCTCGCCGGCGTCCTTGCGGACCAAATTCGCCGCGGCGGTTCGTCCGGCCATTTCGCTCTTGAGGTCCTCAAATCGATGCCGGGCCTCGCTTTCGCGATCGTCAACGAACTTGATGGCGGCATCACCGGTCAATGGCCCGCTGACAACAGGTACGGAATTCTCGCCGATCGTCTCATCCACATAATATTGGTTTTGACCCTCGCGGCGGACCGTCCATTTGAATCGGATCGCTGCAATCGGGCCAGGACCGACCTTCCGATAGCCACCGGCCTCGACCAGTTCGGGGGCGATCGGCTTTTCCTCGACTGCGGTTTTTTCCGGCTCGCGATGGAACAGCGGTTGATCCAGGATGCTGGCGATAGCCGCGAGCGCATGATCGGTCGGGTCGCTTTTACTCACAGTCACAGCCTCCAGATGATGCAATACGCGGGAACAGGAGCTTCGCTGTCAGCGCCGGTTCCATTCCTCGCCCTCGAATGCGGCTGAGTTCTGTCGATTTCAGGCGCGAATGGGCGGCAATTTGTCCCGCCAGGGCCGCTCCTGTTCGAGTTGGGTCGCCAAGCGGAATAGGGTCGCCTCATCGCCCAGGCGCGCGGCGAACATCATTCCGAGCGGCAGTCCAGCGGCATTCCATGCCAGCGGCACCGACATCGCGGGCTGGCCGGACATGTTGAACATGGCGGTTGCAGGCATATAGCGCCG
>Ga0137415_10005036_pt1 | contig 13064 bp, 8 predicted proteins | sample CZODoug3_1_1_16f_FD_183082 | JGI IMG/M metagenome (GOLD analysis project Ga0137415, IMG submission 183082) | Vadose zone soil fungal communities from Angelo Coast Range Reserve, California, USA - CZODoug3_1_1_16fungal (Hybrid Assembly) | ecosystem: Environmental > Terrestrial > Soil > Vadose... | reverse complement strand
AGCCTTCGCCGCGTAGTATCGGTCTCCCTATCGAATATTCTTCGGATTTAGACCCAGCGATGCAAAACGTCACGCCAGTAAGTCCCTTTAGAATGAACACTTGCAAAAGTGTATCAAAACAAAGGACTTTAACTACCTTTAGAATCAACACTTATGAAAAAAGGGGGGAGGGGGGTGGGGGTACCAACTGGAATCTACGCGACACTCTCGCTGTCGCCATCACATGCGCCACGTGGCGCCTCTATCTCCTGTGGTCTCAGTCGATTGCGCATACTTCCTGTCACCACAGGGGTGTACCCAATCCTCTTCCACTTTTCACGAGTCGCCCTTCAGCTGCTTGTGCAGGAAGAACGAGCGGTCGTACAGGCCGGCTCAACACCGCATCTACTGGAAGTTTGTGACCGCGATTTGCGCCACTTTCTTCGCGAGGTCGAATGTGGCTCTCAGGTTGCCGCCGATAAACCGCACGTTGCCCGTAACATCTTGCGCGAGCTCGGATTTGCCGGCCTTGTCCGTAAACAGGCAGTGCACCTTGATCTGCGTCGCGCCGGTAACCGTGGTCACCTGTCGCTTCCCCTCGCTGCCATGCTTGAAGCCGTACACGTTGCTGTGCAGGATCACGAGGTTGTCGGCGCTCGCCGCAGCCGTGTCGCCGTCGCGGTACACGTGCTGGAACTTGTTCGCCTTTTGCACCTGTTCGATCAGGTTCTCGTACAGCGCCAGTTGAAATTCAATGGGAAGCTTCACTTCGTCGGACTGCACCGCCAGAATCTGGATCGAGGACGCTTGAATCTTTGCGGGCGCCTTGTCTTGCGCCAATGCCGCGCCTCCCGAGAAGAGCAACACCAGGGCGAGCGGCAGCAGGGCGCTCAAATAGCGGATCAACTTCATTGTTTTTTCTCCTTTGGCTTTGCCTGCGCCTCCGCTTCCCCTTCAACCGGAACGCTCGTTCTTGCACCTTGGCTCAGTAAGGCCTTCTTGGCGCTGAGCGCGTTGCCTTGCGGCAGGGTGAAGATCGCGCCGTGCATGCCGCCGGAGGGATCGAGATACTCGATCGAGAGCGTGTCAATCTTGCTTCGGAACAGGCTCAGAAACCTTCCGCCTCCGTACGGCGCGAACATCGTGAGCGTTCCGACGGTTCCGCCGATGGCTCGCTCGGTGTCCTTGCCGGTCATCACTTCCTGGATCGAGGCCGCCGGCACAACTACTTTTTTCTTCCCTTTCGTGAACACCAGAGACCCATTTTCGGCGACGAGTGTTCCCTTGACGTTATGCTTCAAACCCTCGAGCCCGATGACTTGTTTTGTGTCAGCGAACGACGTGCCCTTGCCAGTGTTTGCGTCTTGGGCGAGGCAAGGCGCCGCCAGCGAGCTGGCTCCCATCGAGACCACCGTGGCAGCAAACAGCATCGTATACGCCCGGAGCATTTTCATATTCGATTTCTCCTCATCTAGGGGGGGACCGGAATCTCCGACTTGGACATCCGGCTCGTGCATCGTACGCTTCTCCGGTCCGCGACACAACGAATTTGCCGCCAATCCCTCTACCGCTCGGGCGCTTACCTTACTCGCTTGTCCTTGGCGCTTCAAATTATTTCTGTACCGTAATCCATGTATTCCCAGGCGGGCAGCCTCGCGGATGTGCAGCAAAGTGCTGTGACGCTTCGCTTTGCATACAGTTTCTCCGGTAAAAAGCATTGGACGGGCCTATGCTAATATTCCCCTCACGACAACGCGTTCCCGTTCACGTTGCCGTCCCTGCCGAGCCGGAGGTTGCTCATGAGCCGTACACTTCGCATCATACTCGTCATCGTTGTCGTCCTGGTCGTTCTCGTCCTCGTCGCGCCTTTCCTTATCCCGGTCAACCAGTTCCGGCCCACCATTGAAGAAAAGGCTTCCGCCGCGCTGGGACGCAAAGTGGATGTCGGCAACCTCAGCCTTTCGCTCTTCTCCGGCTCCCTGGCCGCGGACAATTTGTCCATTGCCGACGATCCTAAGTTCAGCAAGTCACCGTTCCTTACCGCCAAGTCCATCAAGGTTGGCGTTGAGCTGCTGCCCCTGATCCTGCACAAAGAACTCAACATTACGGCCATCGTTATCGACAGTCCTGAGGTTACATTGATCCGCAGTGGCGCCGGCGAATGGAACTACTCCTCCTTTGGCGCCGCGGCCGCTAAGTCGCAAGGGAAACCGGCGCCGCCTTCATCGCAAGAGTTTTCGGTTGCGAAACTGGAGCTGCGCAACGGCCGCATCATCATCGGCTCGACCAACTCCCAGAAACGCAGCACCTACGACAAAGTGGACCTGACTGCTTCCAACGTCTCGCTCACCACCAAATTCCCGGTGACGGTCACCGCCAATCTCCCAGGCGGCGGCGACCTCAAGCTCGACGGCACCGCCGGGCCTCTTGACCAGGAGAACACCGCGCTCACGCCGGTGAATGCCAAGCTGACGGTCAACAACCTGAATCTTGCCACCACCGGCATCCTCGATCCCTCCGCGGGGCTGGGCGGCCTGCTCGACCTGAACGCCACCCTCGCCTCGCAAAATGGCGAAGCGAATGTGAGCGGCAACGCAAAACTTTCCAGGGCCTTGCTCATCGCGGGTGGTTCGCCCGCCGCCATTCCGGTCGTCGTGGACTTCAAAACGAAATACGATCTGCGCAAGAACCGCGGCGTCCTGGAGCCTTCCACGCTAAAGATCGGCAACGCTGTCGCGCACCTCAGCGGCACATATGAAGTTCCCGCGGATTCTGAAGGCGTCATCCTGCATGTCAAGGTCGAAGGGCAAAACATGCCCGCGAAAGACTTGGAAACATTCCTTCCCGCACTGGGGATTCACATGCCCAGCGGCGCTTCGCTGCAAGCGGGCACCCTTAACACAAACCTGGAGCTCAGCGGCCCCACGAACAAGCTTGTTACCTCTGGAAACGTCGGTATGTTCAACGCAAAACTCGTAGGCTTCGACCTTGGCTCAAAACTTGCCGGTGTTTCTAAGCTCGTTGGGCTAAACACCGGCAAGGATCTAGACATTGAAAAAATGACCACCAATCTTCATATGGCCCCGACCGGGATAGAAGCGCAGAACTTTCAAGCTTCGGTCCCGTCGCTTGGCACGCTGATAGGCAACGGAACGATCGACGCCAGAAACAATTTGGACTTCAAAATGGCGGCGACCCTAAGGAATGCCATTGGTGGGGCTGCGGGCGCTGCGGGGAACGCCGCAACGGGCGCTGCCTCGGATGCTCTTGGCGGCCTGCTCGGGAAAGTCACTGGGGGCGCGGGTGGCATGGGTGGCGCGGCCGGAGGCCTCTTGGGCAACTGCAAAAATGCGAGTGGCGGCAGTGGCCCCACGCTCCCGTTCCAAATCAAGGGAACCACGTCCGATCCCAAGTTTATTCCCGACGTGGGTGGCGTCGCCGCTGGCATGCTGAAGTCGCAACTGAGCTGTTTCGGCGGGGGTTCACAGGCCAAGGCTTCGCCGCAGCAACAGCAGCAAAATCCCAACAATCCGATCGATGCCCTCGGCGGCCTCTTCAAAAAGAAAAAGCCCTGAGTCTTTGCCAGCTTCCCCAGTTTTGCCAAACCTTGTGGCCATGCCACAATGTTTGCATGCAAAATTCATTGCGCATCACCTTACTACTTCTGACTGCGGCAAGCGTCCTTCCGAACAGCGTTGCGCAGCAGCCGCCGCCGGCACAAACGCAACCGGCTACTCCGCCAAAATCCCAGCAAGGCACCCCCACGAGGCGCGCTCCAGCCAAGGCCGCCCCTCTCACCCTGAAGACGCAAAAAGAGAAAGCCAGTTATGCGTTGGGCATGAACTTTGGCACCGGATTGCGTAAGCAGTCGCTCGACATCGACCCCGCGATTCTCGCGCGCGGCTTACGAGACTCTTTTTCCAATGGGAAGACGCTCTTAACCGAAGACGAAGCGCGCGCCGTACTTACGCAACTGCAAGGTGACGTGCGCAAGAAGCAGCAGGAAGTGGCTCAGCAACTCGGCGATGCCAATAAGAAACAAGGGATGGCGTTTCTCGAGGCCAACAAGGCCAAAGACGGCGTCGTGACGCTGCCCAGCGGGTTGCAATACAAGATTCTTCAGGAAGGCACCGGACCAAAGCCGGCGCCCACAGACACCGTCGTTTGCAATTACCGGGGCACGCTCTTGGACAGCACGGAGTTCGACAGTTCCTACAAGCGTGGCCAACCGGCTACTTTTCCGGTCAACGGAGTGATCAAAGGTTGGACCGAGGCGCTGCAGCTCATGCCCGTGGGATCAAAGTGGCAACTCTTCATTCCATCTGAACTAGCCTATGGCGATCGCGGGGCCGGCGGTCAAATCGGTCCCAACGCCACCCTTATCTTCGAAGTTGAGCTCCTATCTATCCAAGCCAAAGACATCAAAAAATAATCGCTGAAATTGTTGTCTGGCTCACTCTCACGCTTGCGCAAGAGTCCGCCAAAACGCAGAAGCAATGCACGCAGCCATCTCATCGACTTTCCTTTCGCGGAAACTTCGTTCCGGCCTGCTAGCCTCGAACCTCTAAGCTCCGCTCCTAGTCATGGCGCAGCGCGACCATCGGGTCGACCCGCGTAGCTCGGCGCGCGGGGATGTATGTCGCCAATATCGCAACCGCGAGGATGGCCATTGGGACAAAGATGTAGAGGCGTGGCTCGCGAAGGTGGAGCCCATAGAATATGGCGTCGAAAATCTTCGGCAGTGGCAGCGCCATCACCAGTCCAACGGCCCCTCCGATCGCAGTCATTTTCATACCTTCCCACAAAACCATGCGCAGCACTTCCGGGCTTCTGGCTCCCAGCGCCATGCGTATGCCGATTTCGTGCGTTCGCTGGCCAACGGAATAAGCGACTAGCCCGTAAATCCCAATCGCCGCGAGAGTCAACGCTAGAAGTGCGAAGCTGCCCAGCACACGCACGAAAAATGGATTTCCCCCTTTCTGGCGATCGATCAGAGCAGACATGCTCATCACGCGGTTCAGCGGAAGCTCCGCATCCGCTTGGGAGACGGCTTTGCGCAGAGCGGAGGCCAGGCTATTCGGATCGGAACTAGCCCGCACCATGAGAGAAAAGGAAGGCACAGGCCGCTGAAGGAAGGGCTCGTACACTTGCGCGTCGTCGTTAATTCCTTCGGAGTGGGTTTTCACGTTGCCGACAACTCCGACGATTTCGCCCCACGCGGGCGTGGCGCCGCTAACCTCCAAGCGGATCTGTTTTCCCAGCGGCTCCTGGTCGTGCAGAAGGCGATGCACAAACTCTTGGTTTACCAGGACCACGCGTGGCGCGCCCACGTTATCCGTCTCCGTGAATGTCCGGCCACGCAGCAGCGGGATGCCCGTCGCGCGGAAGAAATCCGGGGTAACGACAGAATCGAGAGTGCTCAGCGGCTGGTTCGCAGGCAAATCCGGCTGACCCTTGATCTTCAGAGTCACCGTGCCAGGTCCGGTTGCCGGCAAGTCGGAACCGGCGGCGACCGCCTCCGTGCCGGGAATCTGTTGCAGGCGGGGAATCAGATCCTGGACGAAGAGGGTTTGTTGCGCGGCATCTTTGTATCGTGCCTTGTCGAGTGTCACGCGCGCGGTAAGGAGATGGTCTGTATGAAAGCCGAGATCCTGGTGCTCAATAAGGAAAATTCCGCGGAAAAGCAACCCGGTTCCGACCAGCAGAAACAAGGCCACCGCGATCTCGCCGCTGACCATCACCGTCCGCAGACGGGTCTGCGAACGGCTCATCGAGGCCGCGCGGCTTTCGTCCTTCAGATTCGTGTTCATATCGGTTCGCGACGCTTTCAGCGAGGGCGCGAGGCCGCACAGCACTGCGCACACCAGCGAGACACCCATGGTGAAGAGGACGACGTTCCAATCCAGACTCAGCGGTACGGCGCTTATGGCTTCATTGAAGTTCAGACTGGCACGAACAAAATGGATGCCCCAATCGGCAAGCAGAAGGCCCGTGGCGCCGCCGAGAAGGGCGATCATCAGGCCTTCGGTCAGCAATTGCCGAATAATGCGCAGGCGGCCGGCGCCGAGGGCGATGCGAATGGCCAACTCCTTGCGGCGTCCCGCCGCGCGCGCCAAGAACAGCCCGGCTACGTTAGCGCAGGCAATCATCAAAACAAAACCCACGGTGGTCATTATTACCGCTAAGCCGCTGCGAATGCCGAATCCATAGACCAGGAAATCCGGCAGCGTGCGCACCGCAGCGCCCCAGTCTTTTTCGGTCTCGGGAAAAGTTTCCGCGGTACGGCGCGCCAGCGTCACCATCTCCGCGCGCGCCTGTTCCAGGCTTACGCCGGGTTTCAGTCGCGCGAACACATACAAAGAACGGTTGTTGCGGGCCGCCGCGGTTTGATCCGCAGCAGTCAGCACCAGCGGCATCCACAGTTGCGGCGGGAAGCCCAGCAAACGGAAACTCGCGGGCATCACCCCGATAACCGTGTAGTTTTCCCGGTTTAGCCGGATGCTACGGCCGATGACCGAAGCGTCGGAACCGAAGCGCTGCTCCCAGAGTTCGTAGCCGAGGACAACGACGTGCTCGTGCCCAGACTGGTCTTCGCCGGCTTCGAAGGTGCGCCCGAATCGCGGGGAGACAGCCAGCACGCTGAAATAGTTGGAGGACACGGCTGCGGAGCGAAGCGCCTCGTTCTGGCGCTGTAAGGTCAGATTGACCGTGCGATATTCATCCGCGGCAGCCATGTCCGCGAAAACGTCGTTCCCTTCGCGCCAGGCAAGGTAATTGGGCGCGGAGACAGGATTCGCGTCCGGCAGGAAACCCGGCGCCGGGTTGACCGCAGTAACCACCGCCACGCGCTCGGGTTCGCGGCCCGGCGGACGCCGCAGCAGGAAAGCGCTCACGAGACTAAACATCGTGGCGTTCACGGCGATGCCCAGCGCCAGTGTGGCCACCGCGACCGCCGTGAATCCCGGATTCTTGCGCAACATGCGCGCCGCATACCGCAGATCCTGCACTAATATCTCGATTACTGGAACGCCGCGCCGTTCGCGATATCTTTGTTCTGTCTGCGCCACACCGCCAAGCTTCATCAGCGCCTCCCTGCGTGCCTGTTGCGGATTCATGCCGCGCCGCAAATTGTCGTCGATATGCATCTGCAAATGGCTTTCGAGTTCCTCGCGCAGTTCCGCGTCGCGAGGGTCTCTGCGTGCAATGGCCCACAGCCGCAGCACCCACGCGCGAAGCGCTCTCATAACCTCTCCCTGCTCAGAGTCGGGATGCCCATCCGCTTGCTCCTCCTATTGGATAACCATATCACAGGCCGCTTGCCCTATGGGATGGCAATACAAGAGACGAAACTCGCCCCCAATTTGTTTCCTCACACTTCCGCTTTTTTTCAGTGAACAACCCTCGCGCGCCGCCGCCCTATCTCCTTGACTCTTCCGTAACTTCCCACTAGCCTCGTGCGTCTACAGCATCGTTGGTGGCCGGGTCGCGTCTTCCGCGCTATCCAAAACTAAGGAGTGCCGAATGCGTTCTTCGTTTCAGAGGCTGAGGTTTGCGCTGGGGGTCGTCGCGGCAGTCGGCGTGGCTTTGCTCGGTTCGGCTCGCGCCGCCGCGCAGGGTGGCGAGCCGCAATACTTCGCCATTCGCGGAGCTACCGTCGTTCCCGTTTCCGGGCCGCGCTTGGAAAACGCCACGGTCATCATCTCGCGCGGCGTAATCAAGGCTGTCGCCAAAGACGCCACTATTCCCGATGAAGCTTGGGTCATCGAAGGCAAAGGCCTCATCGTCTATCCCGGCTTCATCGACTCCTTCACCGACGTCGGCATTCCATCAGCTCCCGCGCCGTCCGGAGGCGAAAGCGGTGCGCGTTCACAGCCGCCTACTTCGCGCGGCCCGGAAGATCGGCCTGGATCGACACCCTGGCGCAGCGCGGCCGACGAAGCCACCCTGAGCGACAAGCGCGTCGAGACCTGGCGCTCCGCCGGATTCACCACCGTGATTTCCGCGCCGAAGGGTGGAATGTTTCCCGGGCAGGCCTCCCTGTTGGACCTTGCCGGAGAGCGCAATGGCGACATGGTGGTGAAAACGCCCGTCGCCGTTCCCGTGTCTTTGCAGCCCGCCGGCGGCTTTGCCAGCTTCCCCGGCTCGCTCATGGGCTCGATCGCCTACGTGCGCCAGGTTTGGTTGGACACCGATTGGAGTACGAAGGCTCAGGCCATCTATGAAAAAAATCCGCGCGGCGTAGCCCGGCCGCGCTTCGATCGCACTGAGCAGGCTCTCGCCGAGGCACTGGAAGATCACGTATTGGTGCTCATCCCTGCGAATAATGCCAGGCAGATTCGCCGTGCCTTGGAGCTTGCCGATCGCTGGCACGTGAGCGGTGTGCTGTACGGGGGCCAGATGAGCTACGAAGTAGCCAACGAAATCGCCGCCAAGAAGCTACCGGTTCTCCTCGACCTAAAATGGCCCGAGGCGGAAAAAGACGCCGACCCCGACGAAGTTCCTCCGGTTAACACCCTGCGTTTCCGAGACCGTGCGCCCTCTTCACCCGCCGCGCTCGCCAAGGCCGGCGTAAAGTTCGCGTTCTATTCCGGGGCAATTACTGCGCCGAAAGACATGCTGAAGGCCGCCAAAAAATCCATCGACGCCGGTCTTTCCCCCGACGCCGCGATTCGTGCTTTCACCCTGACGCCCGCTGAAATTTTCGGCGTCGCGGACCGGCTCGGCTCCATCGAAACCGGCAAAATCGCCAACCTGGTTGTCGCCGATGGCGATATCTTCGACGAAAAAACAAAAATCAAATTCGTTTTCGTCGATGGCCGCAAATTCACCATCCGCGAGCCGGAAAAGCCCAAGGATCCTCCCAAGGGTGACCTCACCGGCAAATGGAAATTCTCCTACACCACGCCAGAAGGGCCCGAAGAGTCCACCGTAGACCTCATAATGGCCAGCGACGGCTCGCTTTCCGGCACGCTGTCCAGCACGCGCGGCAACGCCAACATCATCACCGGCTATCTCAGCGCCGACAAGTTCAGCTTTACGATCAACATTCCCATCGAGGGTTCGCCTTCCGATGTGCTCTTCACCGGCACTTTCGACGGCACTTCCGTCAAAGGATCGATCAGCGTGCAAGGCTTGGACATCGAATTCACCGGCACAAGGCCCGGCGTTCACCAGATTTCCGCGGGAGGTGCCCAATGAAAACGGCAACGCTGACCTGCGCAAAACTCCTTATCTGCTCCGCGTTGCTCGCCCTGCCTGCGCCGCTTTTGGCCCACGCTTCCGAATCTGCCGCTGCCGCCGAATCCTCTCCCGTCATTTTGATTCAGAACGCAACCATCTTGACGGCCAGCCACGGCACCATCGAGCACGGTTCGATCTTGATCAAAGGCGGAAAAATCGCCGAGGTCGGCGCCTCCGTAAAGGCGCCGAAAGACGCGCAAGTCATTGACGCGGCTGGCCAGTTCGTCATGCCCGGCATTATCGACTGCCACTCGCACATCGCCGTGGACGGCAGCGTCAACGAAGGCAGCATCTCCGTCTCCTCTATCGTCAATATCGCCGATGTGCTAAATCCCGATGACGTCGACATTTTTCGCGACCTCGCGGGCGGCGTCACCGTCGCCAACGTGCTGCACGGCAGCGCCAACGCCATCGGCGGTCAGACTATCGTGATCAAGCTGCGCTGGGGCCAGCCCGCCTCCAAGCTGCCTTTCGAAGGCGCGCTGCCCGGCATCAAGTTTGCGCTCGGCGAAAATCCCAAGCGCTCCAATAGCCGCGGCAGAGCTGTGCGGTATCCCACCACGCGCATGGGCGTGGAGGAAACGATTCGCGGCGCCTTTGCCGAAGCACGCGACTACAAAGCTGCCTGGGACCTGTACAACAAGCGCACCGCGGCCGGCGAGAAGAATTTAGTCCCGCCACGCCGCGATTTGCGGCTCGACCCCTTGGTCGAAGTCCTTGAAGGCAAGCGCTACGTGCATTCGCACTGCTATCGCGAAGACGAAATCTTGATGCTGCTGCGCGTGGCCAAGGAATTTGGCTTCAAGGTGCGCACTTTCCAGCACGTCCTGGAGGGCTACAAAGTGGCCGACGAAATCGCCGCCGCCGGAGCGGGCGCCTCCACCTTCTCCGATTGGTGGGCATACAAAGTCGAAGCCTACGACGCCATTCCTTACAACGCCGCATTGATGACCCGCCGCGGCGTCCTCGTCTCCGTAAACTCCGATGACGCCGAGGAAGCCACGCACCTCAATCAGGAAGCGGCGAAGAGCATCAAGTTTGGCGGCCTTTCGCACGACGAAGCGCTCAAGCTCGTCACGCTCAATCCCGCCATTCAGCTCGGCATCGACAAGCGCGTCGGCTCCATCGATGCCGGCAAGGATGCCGATCTGGTTATCTACAATCGCGATCCGCTTAGCGCTTACGCCGTGGTCCAAAAAACCCTGATCGATGGCCGCGTTTACTTCGACCGCCAGCGCGATATCGCAGACCGTCCCGGCCGCGAAAAAGAAAAGAAAGCGCTGCTCGAAAAAGAAAAGAAGAGCGAGAAAAAGCCCGAAGCCGGCGAAGCCGCCAAGAAGCCTGGCGAAAAAAAGATGGAAGAGAAGAAACCCGAAGAGAAAAAGCCGGAAGAAAAACCCAAGCCGCCGCAAGCCTCCGCCGTTTCCGGAGGTGCGGAGTGAAAACCCTGTCGATTTCGTCGCGCAGTTTCCTTTACTTTCTTTGCCTTCTTTGCCTCCTGAACCTCCTTCTCTTCTCGGAAGCTGCGAGCGCGCAAGACAAGTCACCCACGTACGCCATCACCCACGCGAAAATCTTTACCCTCTCTGGTCCCACGATCGACGATGGCACCATCGTGATTCAGAACGGCAAAATCGCCAATGTCGGAGCCGCCGTCGAAGCCCCCGCAGGCGCCCAGGTGATCGACGGCAAGGGCCTGCAGGTCTATCCCGGCCTGTTCGATCCCATCACACAAATGGGTTTGCGCGAGATCGGCGCGGTTAGCGCCACGGTCGATTCCGCGGAAACTGGAGCGTTCAATCCTGATGTCGTAGCCTCTGAAGCCGTCCTCCCTTCCAGCGAACATATTCCCGTTACACGCGCCGCGGGCATCACCGAAGTGCTCGCCGTGCCGGCGAGCGGCGGTTTGGACTCCGAGGGCCCGACGGGCATCCTTGCCGGTCAGGCCTCCGCCATCCATTTGTCCGGCTGGACCATCAACGACATGCTCCTGAAGAAGAGTGTCGCCATGGTGCTCAACTGGCCGGAAATCCAAACGCAGACCTTTGATTTCTCCACCTTCACCAGAAAACAAAAATCATTTACCGACGCTAAGCAGGAATATGAAAAGCAGGTGGATGAGCTCACCGACTGGCTCGACCGCGCCCGGCATTACGCGCTGGCTCTCGGCCACGGCGGCGCCACCGACTATCAGCGCGACCTCAAGCTCGAAGCGCTCGTGCCTGTTACCCGCGGCGAGCTCCCCGTCCTGGTTTTCGCGGACAAAGCCCGTGACATTCGCAATGCCGTCGAGTTCTGCGAAAAGCAAAAGCTGAAAATGATTCTTGCTGGAGGCGCTGAAGCCTACAAAGTAAAGGACCTGCTGCGTTCAAAAAGCATCCCCGTGATTCTTGGCCCCACACTGACGCTGCCCCGCGAAGAAGATGATCCGTATGACCGCTTGCTCACACAGCCCGCGGAGCTGGCCGCCGCCGGCATAAAATTTGCCTTCGGCAGTTTCGACAATTCGTTCTCCCGGCGTCTTGGTCAGCAAGCTGCGAACGCCGTCGCCTACGGGTTGTCCTACGACGAAGCCTTAAAGGCTGTGACCCTCTACCCCGCGCAAATCTTCGGCCTCGCCGATCAGGTCGGCACGCTAGAGAGCGGCAAAATCGCCAACGTCATCGTCACCAACGGCGATCCCCTAGAGCTCACCACCGAGGTGCGCTACCTTTTCATTAAGGGCCAGCCCGCCTCGCTCGACAACAAGCACAAAGCCCTATACGAAAAATATCTCAAGCGCCCCAAAGCGCAATAAGCGCGCACCGAAGTAACGCTACTTTCCCGTGCGCCGTGACACGCGCGTCGACCCCATCGTGACCTTGGCTGCAAATAGGCTTGTCCGATTTTGCAAATCCGGCGAAACTTTTCCCATGCAATTGCGTTCCTATCTGTGAACGCCATGCCGACCCACAAGTTCGCAATAGCCACCGCCTTTTGCCTGACCGTTCTTGCCGGCAGCGCGCACGCCCAAGATCCACAGAAAATTGTCGACCAGTACGTCAAAGCTGCAGGCGGCTCCAAAGCACTCTCTAATGCCCGAACAATCACCATCGAAGGTACCTTCCACACCGCCGACGGCAAGGCCGGCACATACACTCTCAACACCAGGCTGCCCAACCGCTTTTACTCCGAACTGGTCGCCGGTGATACCAGCTTGGTCGAAGCCTACAACGGCAAGTCCGCATGGCACCGCACCGCGAATGGCGAATTCGCCACGCTGGTCGGTGCCGAGGGCAGCCAGCTCGAAGCGGCTGGGCAGTACTACAATTCACACCTCGTCGACGCCAAGAAGAACAAGATCGGCCTTGGCTTTGCCGCCTTCTCCAAGGTCCGCGGCCGCGACGCCCTGGAAATCGAAGCCACCACCATGACCGGCGTGAAGCGCCACGTTTTCTTCGATCCTCAGACGCACCTTATCGTAAAAGAAGCGGCCACCGTCGGTGGAATCGACGAGCAAATTCTCTACGACGACTACCGTCTTGTGAACGGCCTGAAAATCCCCTACAAAATCGAGTTGCATCGCGGAACTGAAACCTACAACGTCGCCGTAACGCGTGCGGAGGTGAACGGCGCCGTTGGCGAGCGTATCTTCGACTTTCCCAAAAAATCGCAAGTCCAACTGCCGGACTTGAAGGCGCTCTTCAAGGAGATCGACGAAAACCAAAAAGCCATCGACAAACTCAAGGAAAACTACGCCGGCACTCGCAGCGAGGAAGAAACCGAATTCGACAAAACCGGAAAAATCAGCAAGCGTGAGCTGCACGAGTACACCTTCTTCTACTTAAGCGGTCACGAGGTTTCCA
>Ga0137415_10005033_pt1 | contig 13069 bp, 14 predicted proteins | sample CZODoug3_1_1_16f_FD_183082 | JGI IMG/M metagenome (GOLD analysis project Ga0137415, IMG submission 183082) | Vadose zone soil fungal communities from Angelo Coast Range Reserve, California, USA - CZODoug3_1_1_16fungal (Hybrid Assembly) | ecosystem: Environmental > Terrestrial > Soil > Vadose... | reverse complement strand
CGAAGAAGAACGCGCCACCGCTCCGAAATATCGCCGTCAGATACGACGGCGTCTCCATCACTCTCGCGGCATAGTGCGGATTCACCTTAACAATACTCTTGTTGGCAACCTTCACGACCCGCTTTCGAAGATCCGCGAGGTATAGAATGATCTCGTTGACCTTGACCGCTCTCCTGGCCTTGATGACCTTCGATACTTCCTCCGCCCTCGCCGGAACACCATACTTCTTCGCCAGCCTAGCCGTCATCCGCTGGAACTTCGGCAGCTCCCGATCCAGATACTTGAGACCCTTCGCTTCTAGCTCACCAGGCGTCTCTGAATAGTCCCAGAGACGCTGAAGGGCTTGGGCGTAGATTTCCTCCCGCCCGAGACCCGCACCCTGTTTCTTGATGATCCTGTAGACCTCGTCAAAACCCTGGTTCTTGAAACCCTTGACCCGGAATATCGACGCATACTTCCGCGTCACCTCAGAAAGATCATCAAGACTCTCCTTCAACTGCTTATCCTGAGTTTCTTTCTTGATTGTCTTGATGATCTCCTGGAGACCGTCGCAACGAATCAGCGCCAGCAACTTCAGCCCAGTCGGCCAGCTCTTACCAGCAGCCTCAACGGTCGCAGCCGATATCGCTCTGATCCCGTTTCGGGCAAGCGCTTTCATGTGGCTATCGATGATGCCTTCTTTGATCATGTAGCCGAAGAACGCGTTCAACACCGATTCTGGAGCTTGGTGGGGCTCGTTCAGGGTGACCCAGGCAGACCCCGAGTCTAGAACCTTGAGCTGCGACTTGTTCTCCGCTTTCAACCGCAGCTCTTCAACGCGTCGAGAAAGTCTGTCCAGATTCTTCCTGGAAGGAATGAAAACTTTGCCAGCATACTCTTTCAGCCCGTTTATGTAGGCTCCAGAAGGATCGGATTCCTTGAAGAACTCAAAGATTTCCGATTCAACAGGTGAGGCGGGTTTCGGAATAGCCAATTCTTGTCCATCAATCCCCGTGTTTAGCTTTCTCGACTAAGCGCGCGACTATTTAGTTTTAATCCAAAATAGGTGAGCCAGCCCAGGCCACGCGAGAATCCACTCATCGTAAAGCGCTAATTACAGCACAGCATGCGCTCCCGTCCGACGCCCTATGCTCACGGGAGTCCGCCTTACACGATAAGATTCGCGTCAGAGGATAACGAATCTCGGGAAACCCACAAAAAAAGAGTACGGCGATGAGGATGCCAACTATGGTTGCGGGGAATCCTGCGCTACTCGACTCTTTCTCGGCCTAGGACCTGTCTGCTTCTCGATAGTGCGGAAATTGATCTCTCGGACCAGTGCTTCTGTGATGACGTCGAGAGAGTCAATCTTCTCCTGCATCAGAACATCCGTAATCTTCAACGGATGGTCAGGAATCAGGAGATTGTCGTTTGAAGCAACAAAGTGCTCCCAGTTTATCCCGACATCAAGAACCGTATCCGCGAGGTCCTCATCCGTCAGACTGACCGTTCTCGCCGTGTTCACGAAGTTCTGAAACTCGTCATCAGGAACCTGCAGATCCATTACTGTCCGAATCGGCCTAGGAGTCGTTCCCCCGAGCTCATGGCCAAGAACATGCGCGAGAAACGTAAAGTTCTCGATTTCCGTAAAGTGCTTCATCCGAATCTCCAAAGGAGTATCTCCTGTGGGATTGGAATCGGGAAAGTCTGAGATCTGCGGAGCACCAGTCTGGGGGTCATTGAATCTGAAAACCCTTGACAGTCGCAGCTGGTTCAACGGGGTAATGTTTCGCGCGGAATCCTCTTGTTCAGTCCACGATTCTCTACTCTTGGTATCCGAGGCCATTTCCTAACTCAGCGCACAGTTGTGATCGGAGGATACATTTCTGATCTGTAACCCACGACACGTCTCGAATGTAATCGTCCTCTAGTTTTAAGTCAGTTGTCACGCCAAACTCTCCCTGAAGACTCCTGCAGGGTGCGTCGCTAGAACAAGCCCGGTCTCAAGCTGAGCCTGTAAGACGTGTTCGTCCATCCGGATGATTCTGTACCAGTCCATCGGTTTCATGTCCGGAAACATTACTCTTCTTGGCGACTATGCGCTCGGTTTTCTCGATTACCTTTTTGACGATAGCGAGATAGGTCAGTGCTTCATGAATCCCGGTTGCCGCGAATCCGACACCTTGAGCAATCTCTTTGTTCGAGAATTTCTTTGACATGCGGCTGAGCTCTTTCTCCGCATCTTCCAGGTACCGCTTGAGCTCCTTTATGGCCAGCAGAGTTTTCTCTGATCTTTCACGAGGAGTTTGTTCAGATTCCTTGACCAATCCTAGCGCCTTTCTAGACGCGTCAGAAAACAACGATAATAGTGTAGTCCAACCTAGCGACGAGGAAGATGGGTACACCGCGCCGCAGCGTCCAAGCCACTCCAGCTTGACGCTTGGCAGTTGGTTCTATGCCTTCTTGCCCGTCTTAGCCCAGTCCGTGATCGCGGAGGGCTTGCGTGTCTCATGAGTCGTGAAATGGTTGCCGTCCGGATCGACGAGGTCCGCTGAGAAGCCCCAGCCCTCTTCGCGAGGCTGCCCGTCCTTGAACTTCACGCCTCGCGCCTTCAGCTCGGCGAAGGTCTTGCGGACGTCATCGACCTCAAGCACCCAGTGCGTCCCGATACCCGGCTGCTTATGACTGGCAGGTAAATTCGGGTCTGACCCCATTCCCGCCTGCCACAATACCATCTCGATAGCCTGCCCTTTCGGAGCAACAGTGAGCCAGCGTGGTTGGCCAGGATTCTGGTAGTCCGCCTTCTTCTCAAAGCCCATCTTCTTGGTGTAGAATTCAAGTGCTGCGTTCTGGTCCTTGACGACAATCGTCACGTGGGTAAGCATCATTTCTCGATCGCACGCCACTCTGACCGCGGAGCAATATAACGACTCCTCCGTGCCGAAGCCCAGACACAATACGGAGAAAAGAGGACGGGCCCAAAAAACTCTTAAGAATCAGAAGGGATATACGCGAGGATATCTTGCAAGAGAAGAAATTCAAGTGCAGATTGTGTGGCGAGACCTTCAACTCCGCCGAGGAACGGGACGAGCACAACCGACAAGTACATCCGAGGGCGTACCGACTATCACATCTATTTTCGAGGACGAAGAAGGAAAACAAGCCCAAAGCAGAATAGACTCGGGGAAAAGACCCGAGCTTAGGGCGTACTGCTGAATCCTGACACTTGGAAGCCTAGTCAGGCGGAACGGTTTGGAGAGCCGTGGACCGCAACCCGACCGCTCCCCCATCTTAAATAAGAATGAAAACCAACGACGCTTGCGACCATCTTGGCCCGGAGAAAGTCTCGCAAGGTCGCGCCAAGAACACATTCAAGATCACATAACAGTTCTCAGGGCAACCGAGAAATCTCGCCCTCCAAAGATTCTATCAAGGCCGCAGAGGATCTCGCTCTCGCTGCATTCGCTTCGGGACTGAAACTGGCGGCTGCCTTTGGAACCGTTGCGGCTAAGACCACCAGTTTAGCCCTTGCCTCTATTGCAACTGGAGCGGACAAGTTCTCTGAGCTAGTCAAGCAAGAAGCGCTGAAATCTCAGAAGGCCAAAGCCCAAAGAAATACTCGAAAGCCACATACGAGAGGCAATAAGAGAACCAGCAACCGGGAGTAGAGAAAAGAAGACTCTGCGAGATCGATTAGCTAAGTTGGGCGTGAATCCGGCTTTACTTCTCGCAAGTGAAATCTCGCGATTAGATCTCGGCTCGCAAGTAACAGCGGGGTGCATACCAGCACGGCTCCGAGGACAATTACCGCTCGTTCGAATGGATAGACGAGAAAGATAAACGGCCAAGAGCGTAAAGCGACGCTTCCGAAGAGACTGGCATAGAGTATTCCTCCAGTGACATGTTCGAGCATGGTGCCAATGAACGCAACCACTAGCACGGCTTTGGCGAGGTTTCTGCGCGCTCCGAAGCTGAAGCTGTCGCGTAGGTTTCGAGTCACCGGAGAGACCAAGACCGCTAGCGCGGCGAGATGAAGCCACAAGTATGGAATAGGCGGACTGGGAACACGAAGCCATTGGAACGGAACGGGCAAGCTTGGGAAATTGCTGCCAACGAAGATCTCGGTATTGGGATTGATGACGAAGAGACCCAAAGTCGCTACATACATGAAAGTCGCTTCGGTCCGCCTACCACGCACTAGAAGACTGATGAGCGCCACGTTCAATGCGCCTCCGAGAAAATCGAGCCCGCCAAATTTCAATGTCCCAGCTGATCCCGGAATGAAAGCCGCGATCATGGTTCCGATAAAGACTGCGAATATGCCGTAGGATGGAGCGAGGAAGACACCCAGAACTGGCGTTATGATTCCGCTGAAAGTGATGGACCCAGACACGCCAATGAGCCGGTCAAGAATTATTGTTCGTGGAATTACGTAGAGCGCAGTGAGGGATGCCGTTAGAGTGATCATTCTGGTGTCGAATCTGTTCCTGCGAATTTGCATCTTTTCAATCACATGCGATTATCCCTTGCGCGGAATAGCACGCTTAACGATTTGCTGAAGCTCTCTTACGCTTAATCCTGTGTCGTTGGATATTCTTCGTAGGTCTTCGTACTCCACCTTGCCGTTCTGGGAATGACCGGTCGCCGTAAGGGCTCTCTTTATTCTAACCTGGAACTTCTTCCCTCCCACTTCGAGCGCTAGGGTGCCACTGGCCCTTCTGCTGATGTGTCTCGAAACTGGCATCTCTCGTACTCCGAGCGTCCCGGTTTCTTCCATCAACAAATCAGCTAATCGTTCACTCTTTGCCTTGTCAGCTATGATCGAGATCAGTTGGCCTGGCCGGTTCTTCTTCATGAACACCGGAGTGATGGATACGTCTCTCGCTCCTGCCTCCATCAGCCTCTCGACTGCTCGTCCGATAACTTCACCCGAAACATCATCCAAGTTTGTTTCTAGAACAACAACTTCATCGTGAGCGTGATCGGTCCCGGAAAGCTCTCCGACAGTAAGACGGAGGATGTTGGCTATTTCATCCAGATCCTTTGCTCCGGCACCGTACCCGATCTTATGAGACGTAATTATTGGAATTTCTCCGGTCTTACCATCCGCTAGATTTACTGCGATTGCAGCGCCTGTAGGCGTTGTCAGTTCGAATTGGACGCTGCTGGTTTTCATGGGAAACTCGTGAGATCTTAGAATTTCGGCGACGGCAGGCGCCGGGTTCGGATAGGTTCGCCCAGAGAACTCTGTCACTCCGGTTCCGACTCCAACTGGACCGCACCACCATCTCGCTCCGGATAGTTGGAGCTCATCCGCGAGGGATGCGGTACCGAGTATGTCCACGAGAGTATCAGCGGACCCGAGCTCGTGAAGTTCGACCTCTTTGGCGGAGTGGCCGTGGACTCGTGATTCAGCTGAGGATAGTGTATCCAAGACAGATTTGACAAAGGCAGTTCCCCACTCAGAGAGATCCAACTCTTTTGCGCACTTCACAGCAGATGACTGGAGATCGCTCGCCTTTCTTTTCGAGACTTTTTCTTCAGACCTTACTTCGATCAGTTGTGCGCTGATCTCTCCTCTCTCTACTCTTGTCGTCTTGACATGGACATGACTTGCCCCAGGAAGGTTATCTTCCACAACCCTGGCTACTTTATCCAAACTCTTTGGACTTCCACCTAGGTCGATGAGGGCGCCTAGGAATTTGTCTCCGGAGGCTCCTGAAGAACTGGCGTCGATTATCACCGCTCTTCCAGAAGTTCTCATGCTGACCTGTCCAACTGCTCGCGTGGGCACAAGTATTAATCAAGCTATTTCGATATTATCATGATCAGTTTTGGAGCCCAAGTCTGACAACTCCTGCGTCTACGGCCTAGGCGAATGCCCCGTTCTGGCAGTTGTAGGGGAAAAGATGAAAGACATGGAACAGCGATCAAAAGTCTTTCCAACAGACCCCGGAGCAGCGGCTGTAAGCCAGATGATTCAGCCCTTTCTTCAGCTGAATGCCAACATCTATGCAATGCTTCCTTCTTTCTGTCCTAATTGTCCCAAGAGAATCGTAGCGGTCGAGAAAGAGTTAGCTCAGATCAGGCATCAAACAAGCAAGTAAGAAAAATCCAGATCTCTATCCAAGGGCTTCACGCCTTGGTCGAAGGCTTACGAAGGGGATTTGGTTCCTTTCACCGCTTTCTTGAACAGTTCTACGAAACGTTGGGCCGCTTCGGCGTCTGGAGAGGGAGCGGTCTTTCTAGGGAGTTTTGGACTGGTTTTCAAATCGTTTGACAAGGCCGAACATTCCAAGGAACAGAGCCACTCCGGCTGCCACATTCACAGCTGAACTCGCAATTATCGTGACCACTCCAACCGAGTCTATCAGCGAAGCCAGTTGATCAGCGGGCAGAGATAATGAGAGGAAGAGAGAGACGACATTTCTGACTGTCAAAATGGTGAAGGCGATGATTATCATTGTCCATGCGCGAAACGATCCGGTCAGCTTTGTCACTCGATAGGCATAGAAGACTACGCCTGCTTGGAGGATGAGCTGGAAAACTGAGATGAAATAGAGCGTCGGTATAACAACTGGGTCAAGCATTCACTCTAGGCCTTCTTCTGTTTCTCTGAGGCTCCGCGGAACATTTCCATGAGCTTCTCTGATGCTACCTTTCTCGGTGAACCGCTGATGATCCCTTCGTAGTTAGAGAACGCTGACTCTATCTTGATCCCTGCCGATGTTATTTCGAACTCCCTAAGCCTCTTGTCATGGTCACTTCCCCGCATCTTTAGAATGACCAAGGCTTTACGCATCGACGACTCGATTTCTACAGGTTTGAGCGCGACGATACAATCGACCAGGAAGCTCAGCCCAACATCGGTTACGCTGAAGGATCCGCCGCTTATCTGAGGAGACTCCCAGAGCAGTACGGAGCTAATTCCTCGGGTCTTCAGATACCTTATCACGCGGTATGCTTCAATTCTCATGTCATCTCTCTTGACAAACATTTCCAGATGACTGAGCGAGTCGATAACAAGCCGTCGAGGCTGAATTTCATGCAACACATCATCTAGCAAGCTATCGCTGCCGGACTCCAACATGAGACTCGGGGAGGTGCAGATCACACGGAACTTATCCTCCTCTTCCATCTTTCGTAGGTCCCACCCGAAGTTCTTTGCATCTCTATAGATCTGGTCCGGGAGCTCTTCGAAGGTCACGTAGATCCCCGGTTCGCCTAGCTTGACTCCGTTGACAAGGTACTGGAGAGCGAGAGTTGTCTTTCCGGTGCCTGCACTTCCGGCAAGCATCACAGCGTCACCGGGCATGAATCCTCCCCTGAGCATCTCGTCAAGCTCGACAATTCCAGTCTTGACCCGACTATTCTCCTCAGCCTTGCCTGGAAACAGTTGGTCGAACCCAGAGGCTCCGGTCTTGGAACGTGCTGCAGTCATTTCTCTCCACCTATCCTGACCGTTTTTAGGTGGTTCGCGACGGACTGGAGAAGATCCCGGTCTTTTGCGCGGTCCAGGAATACAATCTCAGAGTTTCCAATCCTCTTCTGCCTCAGAACCCCCAATTCCAAGAGTTCCCTGAGTTCGGAGATGACCGTGACGGTAGTTCTCCCGATCCGACGGGCCACTCCATCAACTGTGTCGATGAGCCCCGGGTTCTTGTGAAACAGGACTAGAAGGTCTCCTCTAATCTCTGATCCGAGCAGTGTCGACAAGATCTCCGATCCGCTCATTTCAGCCTGCTCTCCACGAAACAAACTTCCCTTGCGGTTTCAAGGGATTTCTCGTAGTCAAGCCCCGCTTCCGAGTTGTAAGGTATGCCCAGTTTCCGGTTGAGATCTTTGACGACGATTCTTTCAAGAACAGCTGCTCCATTACCAAATATCGATTGTAATTTTCGATCAAATTCTTTCGAGTTGTTCGCGTCGTCAAGCAACCCTTTCGCGGTGAGAATTTCCAGCACATTATGGCCCAGAGCATTTCCAACTGCCTCCCGGACCGTGCTTACGAGCACAGAAGAGAATGCTTTCTCGGCAGCGAACCTTCGGTTTGGATCCGTGGACCTCGGAGCTGATCCGAAATCACCATGAGGGTTGGTCGGGCTAGACTCACGGATTCGCATCGCCATGGGCATCATTTCTTGCCCTGCTGGTGCAGTAGCTGAAAGATGAACTGGTTGTAACCTAGCTTTCGAGCTTCATGTACAGGCTTTTTCCAATCTTGTGCTAGAGGACGAGAAATTCGAAAGGAACTATCCGCAGTGGCTATCCTACCTAACGATATGAGGACAGCTGGCTTCGTTCCGAATGGCACACTATCTAACGAGTTCGAAGTGACGAATTGACGAGTTACAACAGCCGTATTCCTCTGCCCCAAGAGTAGAATCATTGGACCAGGAAGACGCTTTGCGCTCTCCATTAACGGAAATTTTCTACGAGACCCTCGGATACTGCTTTGGAAAATCGTTACAGGAAACGCTCGGGCCCCATGTAGAGGCGTCTATCTACGACCTGCTGAGACGTAGTGGCATCCGGAAGGAAGATGTTTCCAATAGGTTTGATGACGTGGTGCAGGCATTAACGAGCACCCTGGGGACCTGCTCCCGAGTCGTGATACACAGGACGGTGGTCGAGATGTTCAAAGAGTATTCTCAGAGACTCGACTTCTCCTACACGGACTCTCTGAGAGATCGCCTTGCAGTGTTGAAGGAGGCTGTAGTCGCAAACCATGTCCTCCCTCGCAGGCTTCACGACGACTCGACGTTCGACAGCGTCGAGAAACCTGACTGGACTGGACCCGATGCCCCGAAAGGCCAAACGTACAGCAGTCTCTATCCCATGAAAAAAGGCATCAAGACATAGAATCAGCTCTCGATTCCACGGGACAAGCGAGAAAAATCTCTAGCTTAGTCCAGACCCGTTCAAGGAGTCTAGCCCCCTTAGGGAGAATGGAAATCGCTTAGTAACAGGCCCATTCCATGCTGACAGCTATCGAAACCTGACTAAGTTTCGAAAAAACGGGGGTTAAGCGGGAGGCGTCCGGGTGATAATCCCAACATCTGCCCTGGCAATGGCTACCGGAGCAGGGAGCAATGGGATCGTCGGTCCTCCGACGACGGCCAGCGTTCCAGATGCGGTTGCGAGCCTCATCTGGGTGGACATGTGAAGGAAGAGTGAAAAGCCGCCGAACTGGACCCGGTTCTCCATCGTCGTACGGGTTATTGGACTGAGCGTTCCAGTGAGGGGATCTATCGCTGTCCAAGAGACACTTATCATGACCGTCTTCGGGCTAAACGAGACGAGGTCGAATCCTTGCACGGTTGCGCTCAGAGACGCCGATGTTAGTCTCGCGTCAACCTGGAAGTTTGCCATCGTAGAGTTTCCGACAAAATTCAGAGTGGGCATGTGGGTTACTGGGTCTGTCATGAGAACTAGCAACATGACAAAGACTCCTTGTTGAACCGAGCCCTGGCCGGTCATGATGTGTCCGTCCAATGGAAGCAGAACTACTAGAAGCGGTGGCGGTGGTGGAGGCGGGAACGGGCCAGGTCCGGGCAGCGAGGTCCCAGGTAATTGGAACGGCGCACCCCATGGCCGCTGGAGAGATCAACCCGTTGAATTAAATTACCTGCGAGGATGAGGCAGCACTCATCGGAGATGTGAGGATCGTCATCCCGATTAGAAGAGCAGCTAACAAATCCTAAATTTTCCCTGTGCTGAGCAACCTTAGCACAAAATAAAAGAGTTGCGACGAGGGGGTAGACAGGTCTATCCAGAGATATGACAGTCAAGAAAAATATATCGGCCGAGGCTTCAACGCGAATCCGACCTCATCGAAGTTAAGGGTAGGACGATCGCGAGACCGAAGCAAGAATAGTCTCCGTCTGTTCGAGACAATCGTATCGCTACGTTGGACAACACACGTTCAATTCATACCTTTTCTCCTGCTAGCTATTCTTTCCAAAATAAGCATTCTTTTCTCGACCCCCTGGGGTGGTCGATTTTCTCGCCGCCCCGCCCTTCACGAAATATAGCCCCGCACCGACTAGGTCTTTGCAGGGGTCGAAGAGGCCTCTTCGTATCTCTTCCTAACAAAGGGCATAACGGGTCTTACATCTTTAGGTCCCTTCAACGGGGTCACCCAGAGCCTGCCCGTTTGACCAGCCATCTCGAATGGTTTTCCGCCAAACTTTTCCTTGAGACTCGTCTGGTCTTTTTCTGAGAGCTTCATGAGAACAATTCCGTCTGTTACGAGGAAGCCTATGAACTTACGGTTGTAAAAGTAGCAGAGGCAGCCCATCATTGGCCTGGAACTCACTCCTTTCCAGGTCAAAACCTCCGCGTCTAACACCCTCCGAATCTCGACCATCTTCTCCTCGTCATAATACTTCAAGCAATCACCATCGTCCGAATCAAGCAGGAATCCCAATAGTTCAGGGATTCGATACTCAAATAACCATTATTGTCTCCCATCGTATCTAGGCTTCGACCATCCAGTCTTTTCCCTGATACTCCATCCAATCCGCCGTCCGAACAGCCACTTCCCTGCCGAAGTATCGCTCTACAACCCTCAACGCTAGATCAATCCCAGATGACAACCCCCAGATGTCGAAACGCGATCGTTTTCGACGAAGCGAAACCCGCTCCGCACCTTAACACTGGGAAATCTGTTCGAGAAGTCACCAAGGAATTCATGATGAGTCGTTGCCTCAAGACCGTCAAGCAGTCCAGCTTGGCCCAGTATGAAAGAGCCAGTGCAGACTAACATTATCACATCGCTAGTCTTGCTTTTTTCTCGAATCCAGTTCATCAGGGTTTCTGACCTGCCCCTGCACGGGAATCACGATGACCCTAGGAGATGGAGCGTCTTCGAAGGCGAAGCTGGGTTTGATCTTTAGGCCGCGTCCTGCGCGGATGATATCGGTTGTATCTGATACAGTGTACATGTTGAAAGGGTGCGCTTCCTCCATCGATTTCCCTCGCTCTGGGACATGGGCGTCTTTGAAGACCTGCCAGGATCCAACCAGATCGATCGGTTCTGTGTCCTCGGAAACAACAAACGCCACATTGATGATTCCCTCCCTTGGAGGTGTTAGTTTCTTGATCAATGGTAATCTCAAACAGATCGAGCGAAGAGATCCTCATTAGTCACTCGACACATCTAAGCCACGCAAGAGCTTCTGTGGCGCATCTCGGCACGTGCCATAGGCAGCAAGTATCCGGTTCTCACACCTGCAAAGACAATCTTTGACCCCGACACACCGGCGACTTCTCACTCACTTGCAACGGTACTCCAGCCTTCGCCGTAAGTCCTGCTGGAACATTTGTTCCTGCTTTCACCTTCCCACAGATTACGCAAATGTCGTATTAGGATTTCAACGTCTACTAGCAAACTGGGCAACTGCGCTGTCGGTGGCACTCGGCACAGTTTCCAAGTTCGGAAACAGGGCTCAGTCTTGATCTTACAGTGTAATGCGTAAACTACTACTTCGCCCCACCTTCCTCTTCCACAACCATCCCCTTAACGATCAATCAGAACCGACCCTGAACTACAAGCGCCTATCCCCTCAGTCCACTCCGGGAAGTTATGCGGTGAGTGATGGACTATCAAAGTAGATTGCTATGTAGGCGAGATCGAGTACGTTAATTAGCCTGGCGTCGTAAAGGTCGTAGTTCACATTCCATAGTGGGTCACCTGGGCGGGTGCTGTAAGCGAGGGCAACTTCAGCAAGCGCAACAACGTTCACTATGCCGCGATGATCAACGTCTGGCGTCCGCTTGAAATCGCAAGAGTTGTTGGGGGAGCCGGGAACATAGCTGCACGCGAAGGCAAGCCATGGCTGAGCCAGGTTCGTAGACGTGGTCGTGTTGAACTGGTAGACGAACTCGAAACCCGTCCGCGTCGGGACAGCATTCACGTAGGTTGCGCTGTGAGCAACGAAAACCTGCGCTGAGCTAGTATTCGTGGCAGTTATCCAGGCGACGGGCATGATCGCGGGATCGGTGGCGAGATACATAGCCATGGTCGCATAAACGCCGTTGAATGAGGCCGTTACAGAGAACCCTTTCTGAATAGGCTGAGACGATGTTACAACCACGTACTTGTCCTTGTAGACGTGAATGCTCATGCAGCTCGCAGGGTTGACTGTTGGGTTTTCACCATCGAGACAGAAGTTCGTGTCGATGTTCGTCTGGTTCCCAGCAGGGTTGAAAGAATAGCTGACCCAACCGTGTCCCGGGCACGTGGTCGAGTAAGCAGTGTTATTGCAAGGCGTGTTCGAGCCCATGGATGTGGCCACGTATAGGGTTTCGAGAACGTTGTGCGGGCTCCCGTTAAGCTGGTCCCATACCCCATTGCCATTGGTGTCGACGAGCTTCACGTCCGAGTCGTTGAACACGGCAGGCTGCTGCGTATTCGGAACCGGACCTGAGAACACAGTCTCACCCGGATCATACTTGCCATTGCACGACGTCGCCCCCGTGCAACCGCCGCTGCCGTTCGCATCCAGGAAAAGGGTCTCACCTGGCTCCCACTGCCCATTGTGGTCAGCATCAATGAACCCAATGTGACTGTTCGTGCCCTGGCCCCCGGTCAAGACAGTTCCCGGAACCGGCTCAAACCCTCCAATGTAGGGATCTCCGAAAACAAAGCTCCCCGTACCATTCACATCCTTAACCAGGATCTCTCCCGGGTTCAGCGTTGTGTAGAGGTGGGCACCGAATGCGGCGGAGATTATTGGAGAAACCCCTTGGTCGACAACCCCGGGCCAGGGAGCATAGGGTTGTTCAGCCGTCTGTGGGTTAGCGAAACAGGCGGGGTTGTAGTCAGGAAAGACATCTCCCGTGTTGTACGAGTAGCTTGTGAGCGGAAACCCATGGTTGCCCGTAGCGCTGTTCCATGCGCAGCCGAGGCCATCGCTGTTGAAAGGTGCGCATGGGTGAGTTGCCAGTGGGTAGAATCGAGTGTACCCTATGTCTTCGCCTTCGGCCAAATAGGTCAGCCTGCTGCCTTGGGGCCCAAGGTTGTCGAGTAGCATGGAGAACAGATCGGCCTCGTACTTGGTTCCGCTGGAATCGTACGGTCCTGGAT
>Ga0137415_10005032_pt1 | contig 13069 bp, 12 predicted proteins | sample CZODoug3_1_1_16f_FD_183082 | JGI IMG/M metagenome (GOLD analysis project Ga0137415, IMG submission 183082) | Vadose zone soil fungal communities from Angelo Coast Range Reserve, California, USA - CZODoug3_1_1_16fungal (Hybrid Assembly) | ecosystem: Environmental > Terrestrial > Soil > Vadose... | reverse complement strand
TCAGAACATGCCGTTGTCGTTCTTTGCAGCATTGGGCACGCTCTGGATGACATCCCAATGTTCGACCACCTTGCCGTCCTCTAATCGGAAGAAGTCGGCCAGCGCCTGCCCGGGATTGTCGGGGTTGCCGGGCTCGAGGTCGAGGTGCGAGTGGGTCACCACCATGTCGCCCTCCGCGAGGACTCGCTTGATGTTGAGCTGCAGGTTCGGGTACTCGCCGCGCAGCCAGCGGACGAACCCAGTGAATGCTTCGGGGCCGTCCTCGGCCGCGGGATTGTGCTGGATGTACCGGGGGCCGAAATGGTCGGCTATCGCCTTCTCCGGGTCCCCGGCGAAGGCCGTCTGGTAGTAGTCGACAACGATCCGCTTGTTCCTTTCGAGATCAGTCATGACCTTCTCCAATCCGAGAGTGTCCTGGGCAGCCGATAAGTCGTTGAGTCGAACTCGTCGATGGCACTCCGGCGAGGAGCAAAGTAGTGACCCCAGGTTCGGTAGGGCCGCGCCCGGGACCCTTTTCGCCGGCAAGCGCCGTGCGGATCAGGGGCAGACTCTTTAACGAGCGCTCCGTTAGAGGCCACACGTGTCTCTACCCTCGTAACGGCCACCCAAGCCAGTGCAGCATGCCGTCTTTCTCGAACCCTGCTTATCGGCAGGACGATGCTCCCGCCACCAAATGGCAATGCCCATTAGCTTCATTGAGAGAGGAGCTTTTCCCTCCTACGGGCTCACGCCGAACGCATCGGCCAAAACGTCGCGGGAAATGTCGTGCCGCTCGCCGAATTCCTCAAGCTGCTTGAGATCAAACTGTTCGGGCATTTCCCGCAACGCATCGTCCGCCGCTTGCGTAAGACCTATGCGACGCAGCGTGTCTACCAGCCATTTTCTCGTGTACGCCATTTGCGCCATTCAGCCTCCTGTTGAATTGCCGTCCCTCCGCAAGGTCTTGTGGCCGAGGCTGCGGCAGCACCAGACGGCCTCGGGTTAGGTCCTGCGCGGTGCGGCCCGTGGTGTCTTCGCCTGCGCGAACGTGGCGGTGAACAGGTAACTGGTCGCCAGGCTGCGGTAGGGGCGCCATTTGGCCGCGATGGCGAGGACCTCCTGCTGGGTGGGGAGGTGGTCGAGCCGGTACGCGGCCTTGACGGCCTTGCGCACCCGCAGGTCGCCCGGCACGACGACGTCTTCTCGGCCGAGCAGGAGAAGGGCGCCGTGCACGGTCCAGGGGCCTATCCCCGGGATCACGGTGAGTTCTTCCACGATCTCGTTGTCGGGCAGGCTAGTCAGCAGCTTCGGGTCCAGCCGCCCGTCCGTCAGACGCCCGGCGAGGTCGCGCAGCGTGCCGACCTTCCGCCACGACAGCCCGGCCTTGCGCAACTGGGCGGGATGGACACCCATCAGTTCGGTGGCCGATGGCAGATGGCCCGCGAACAGCGCCTCGACGCGGGCCAGGTTTCGGCGGGTCGCCGGGACTGACAGCTGCTGGCCGGTGATCTGGAACAGCAGGGCGCCGAACAGGTCTGTCGGCAGCACCAGGCCGAAGGGGTTGTCCAGCCGCGCTTGGGCAAAGTCGAAGTCCGGCCGGTCGTCGATGAGCCGGGCCAACACCGGGTCGGCGTTGCGCAGGTAGGAGCGCGCTTGCCGGAGCCAAGCCGCGCGCCTGGAATGCTCGGTCACCAGACGCGCGCTCCCCTCCCGGCGAGCATGACGGTCACCACCGCCGCGCTCAGGATTGACGATGGAGACAGTCGCCGCGCCCCGGCGCCGCGGCCGGCGCGTGCCTGATGGAGACATGCCAGGCGGCTCGCCGGATCCGGTTGCCGCGATCGGCTGGGGCTGCTTGCCGCTAGGCAAAGCCGAGTTGTCGCCTTTGCTGCCGCGGTGGACTCGAACCACTTCTTCCGCGATTACGCGCGCTAGACGCGCTGTACTCGGCGATAGTCTGTCCGCCTCTTGGGCAGACTCTTCGCGAACGCGGCAGCGAGCCCGACCCAGGACGCTCGTATGCCGCATTGACGTTTACCATGACCGGCCTAGATCGATGTGCGAGGGCGGTCGCCTCGGCACTGACGCGCGCCATCCCCCGCCCACAACGCGTATCTGTGCAGCCCGAAAACTAGCGGCGGAATGTTCGAGATTATCGACGATCATTTCCGGAGCTATCGAGACTCGTGCAACCGAGTAAGCCAGATCCGGAATCACATTCAACATGGCCGGGCAATTGTACGTTGCACTCACGGGTCTCGAGTTTGTCCGTTCTCATCTAGTCCACATTTACCAAGACGTCTTTCCCTTCCACCTTGACCCCAAACACTCGCTCAGGAATCTGCGCCGGGGGTCCGACAACGGCGCCAGTCCTAACGTCGAACTTTGACCCGTGTAATGGACACTGAACTACGAAGCCGTCGAGCTTGCCCTTCGCGAGTGGCCCTCCAGCGTGGGTGCATTTGTTGCTGAGAGCATAAAAAGTCCCGTTGACGTTGGCCAGCATCACATCCATTCCGCCAACACTGACCTGCTTCATGCTTCCGTTTGGTATCTCTGAAGTAGCCGCAGCCTTCTCGAACCGCGACCGGTCTGGGCCAACTGACGCCCCAGCCGGCGCAGACACTTCTGCCGGACCCTCCGGAGCCGTACTCGTGACTTCGATAGACATCTTCGCCAGCTCGGTCGGGTTCAGCGATGAAAGCATCCACTTCATGAAGCCGGTGAATCGGTCAGGAGACAGATGCCCCGACATCGCGTCCCTGATTGACATGAGTTGGTCGTCAGTCAAGTACCTATTCAATAGCGGAATCAGTTCCTTTTCCTCGCGGACCAAATGAGTCATGTAGCGGGCAAAGAAGTCATTAACGGCGAGAGAAAGTTCTTTCCCTCCGGCAATCCGTTGAACTGAGGCTTCGACCCCTTTCAGTTCATCGCACAGAGTCGAAATGTTTCGCAACTCCGTGGCAAACTGCTGGTGCTCCTGTAGCAGGTCGCCGATCAGCTTCGAATCAGACTTTTCAACTGAGGGAAACAGATAGAGGTCCTCTGCACTGGCGTGACTGTGCAGGAGGCAAAGTATGCAACTCGCGGAGAGAGCTGAAGAAAACTCGTAAATCAGCTCGTTCAGCAGAAGCTGGCTCTGAGCGTTATCGGAAAAATCTGTGGTTTGCAGCCTACCTCCAACGTCGTAGATAATTGAACGGAGGGCCTTGTGAATTGGCGTTAGGAAGTCGACTGAAGACAACTGATTTTGACCTTCACTTAGTGCCATTGTGTCTATCTCCCTTTGTTGGCCACTGCCGAAGTTCTAACGACTTCGGATTGCAGTCGACTAGGCGCTTCGGTGGTTCTGGTCAGGCGCGAACCCGCGAGGGCCGAAGAGGGCTCGCCGAGTAGCCAGTAGAAGGCGATGACTCCGACACTGCCCGCCACCAGCGCGGGCTCGACGCCTAGGCCAGTCATTTCCGCGCGCCTCGTGAATAGGCGTTGCGCCCAATTCGGCCAGCGCCGCAGCCGTTGGACGGCCAACTGCTCCCGTGCCCCAGTGATCAGGGCAGACTCTTCGCGAACGCCGCAGCCAGGGCGACCCAGGACGCTACCGATCGCTTTGTCCGGATCCCGGACGGCTCTGCAAACGTGAAGGCCTTTCTCGATCGGCCGGTGAAGTCCATTGCACCCCTACCACTGAATCCGATCTCAGGTATCGACGCTAACATAGCAACGATATCATCGCTAGTCAACAGGGGTAACGCGATACTGTTTCCGCTGATGTCATCGAGGGACCGGGGGTCTGACGTTCGGGCCCGCATCGTGCGAGCTGCCACTGATCTACTTGCTAGGGGCGGACGCAGCGCCGTAACCACGCGAGCGGTGAGCGCCGCGGCCGGGGTGCAACCGCCAACGATCTATCGCCACTTCGGCGACATGCAGGGATTGCTCGACGTGGTCGCTCGCGAGACCCTCGCCGTCCACGTGCGCGAGCAAGCGACCCGCGCACTTACGAACGACCCGGTCGAGGACCTGCGGCGAGGGTGGGATCTCCATCTCGCGTTCAACCTTGCCCACCCCGACGCGTTCGCGTTGAAGTACAACGCCCCGTCTGCCGCTGCTTCCGCCAGAGTGATACACGAAAGTGTTGAGGTGCTGCATGGCCTCGTCCTCCGCATCGCTGAGGCCGGGCGGCTACGTGTCGATGTTGCGCTCGCCAGGGACCTGATATACGCGGCGGGTACCGGCGTCACGCTCACTCTCATCGCCACCCCACCCGCTGAACGCGACCCGCGACTCTCCGAGACCATGCGCGAGGCGATACTTACCGCCATCACCGTTCCGGCCTCCGCCGAGGCCGCAAACGGAGGACCCGACGCGGCACCGACGGCTGAACGGGTCGCCGTGCACGCCGTCGCGCTAAGGGCACTGCTCATGGAGGCGCCCAGCCTCCTGTCCACTGCAGAGCGACAGTTGCTCAGCGATTGGCTAGACAGACTGGCGACGGCGAGGAGTCTCGCCTGATCCACGCGAGCGACGGTCATGTTGGTCCAGCGGAGTGAAATTGGCAAAGGTAACCGTGTGTTCTTTATGTGACCTGCCTTAACCGTCCGTTGATGCCGCACGAGCGGTGCGCGCTTGAGTGCGAAGAGGTGCTATCAGTCTTTGGCGAGAGCGGCCACGAGTTGCGAGCGCGAGGTTACACCGAGCTTGGGGAACGCTCGGTACAGGTGCGAGCCCACCGTGCGATGCGACAGATAAAGGCGCTGCCCGATCTCGCGATTGGATAGGCCTTCCGCCGCCATCGCTGCGATCTGCATCTCCTGAGCCGACAGCTGGTCCCATCTTGCCTGCGATCGTTTCGGGCTCGCCTCTCCTGCAGCTCGCAACTCTTGACGGGCTCGCTCAGCCCAGGGAGCTACGTCCAGGGCGTCGAAGGCATCTCTCGCTGCGCGCAACGCCGTTCTCGATTCGCTTACGCGTCTTTGGCGCCGCAACCATCCTCCGTAAGCCAGGTTCAGTCGAGCTCGCTGGAAAGGCCACTGCACAGCGTGAGCATCAAGAGCTCGCTTATAGAGAACCTCCGCGTCGCGGTCGTTGGCGAGCTGGGCATGCGCATACAGGAAGGCTCCTTGAATCCACGACGACCTTGTTCCTTTGACGAGCGCTTCGAGCCCGACGAGATGACCGCGCACGTCCTCTATATGTCCGCTGCGCGCAGCGGCCTCGGCAAGCTCACCGATATACCAGCAGCAAGGCACGACGTGGTGCGCCGGATCGGCCGGATCGAAGATTCGACGCAATTCGTCATACGCATTGGCGTACTGCCCTTCGCCGAGCGCGGTCAGACCTCGCGCCACCTGGACGTAGGCCAGCATGTGGGTCGCGCCGGCTCTTAGCACGGCTCGCTCCGCATCGAGAGCCAGTCGAGCTGCGACCTCGGCCTCGCCATGGACCGCCGCCAGAATGGCTCGCAGGGCTTGCGCCCCCGCCCCCCATACGATTTCTCCGGTCTCAGAGCCAAGACGTATAGCCTCGTCGAGAGACGGGATCGCGATGTTCCAATCCGCGAGACATGTTGCGCTCCAACCCTGCATAGCGAGAGAGCGCGCAAGGTGAGCGAGCCGGCCTTGCGCACGCAGGCCGGCAGACGCCCGAGCAAACAATGGGGCCGATAAATCGAACGCACCGACCACAACTGCCGCGCTTCCGAGCAGCCGGGCGGCTTCCGCATCGCCAGTGTCGGTTGGCCATCTCGAGATCATGTCGATGACCCTGTTGGCTCTCTCCAGTGGTGCGGCGTACGCAAGGACGGCGACCAACCTTGGCTCGTGTCCGTCGGGGTCAGCTTCTTCAGCGGCCGTGGCGACGATGTTCCGTGCCTCTAGTCCAGGATCAGCCCAAAAGCATCGTTGGGCGGCTCGCCAGAGAACGTTCCAGCACAGGTTCGCATCGCCGGCCTCTCTCGCGCGGCGCGCGATCGCAACCAGGACTCCCAGGCGCTCAGCTGAAAGCACGCGGGGCTCTCCTAGCCCTCTAATCAAGGTCAACCGCGCCGTCTCTAGAGGCCCTTGTACGACCGCCGTCAGCGGTTCAACATCGTGGACAATCCGCGCCACCAGGTCACGGCGTCCAACCTCGAATGCGAGCTCAGCAGCGCGAAGAAGTCGCTCAGCACGTCGCGCAGGATCGGGACTCAGCTCGGCGGCTCGCTCGAGGGCGGTGACTGAGACTGCTGCCGCTCCGCGGGCACGCGCCTTTGTTGCCACCTCGTCAAGCTGAGTGGCTACGTCCTCATCTCGACCGATGACCGAGGACGCTAGATGCCAGGCTCGACGGTCGGGCTCGCGACCAAGGCCAGCCGCCAGGGCGGCGTGTCCAGCAAGGCGTTCGGACAAGCTGGCGGACTGTCGGATGGCTGAACGGATCAGCGGGTGGCGAAACCGGATTTCGTTCTGGTCTACCTCGATAAGGCGCGAGGCAGTCGCCGGAGTTAGCGCATCGGCGGTGATCGGCCCACCGCTCGCGACGCTCGCCGCGGCAAGAACTTCGGCCAAATCCGATTCGTCGTCGAGAGCCGCTGCAAGCAGCACTGTGCGAGTCGGAGGCGGTAATTCCAGATAGCGCGAGCTGAACGCGGTCTCGAGCCTCCTCGTCAGCAGGAGAGGCTTTGCCGGTTCCGATCGATCCTTGTGCCGGTCGTCCTGCATTGCGACCGGTAGCTCGATCAGAGCCAGCGGATTGCCACGAGCTTCATCCAGCAGAGTCTTACGAATCGAGGCATTCAGATGCGGCGCACGCTCGTCCAATATCGCCTCGGCGTCCGATTCGCCCAGACCTGTGAGCCGCAGCTCTTTGAGCCCCGCTCCGAGGAGAGGACTCTGGCGGTCGTCTCTGACCGCAAACAGCATCGCGATCGGGTCTGACTCCAGACGCCGCGCCACAAAAGTCAACACGTCGGATGTCGGACGGTCGAGCCACTGCGCGTCGTCGGCGACAATCAGAATCGGCGCGCTGGCTGCCGCATCGGCCAGAAGGTCGAGGGTAGCCAGTGCAATCAAAAAGGAATCGGGCGTGGCCGAGCTCGCCTTGCCGAAAGCCGCAAGCACCGCGTTGCGCTGGGGATCGGGCAGCGAGTCTGCATCCCAGCGAATCGCCCGGGTCAGCTGATCCAGTCCGGCAAAAGGCAGCTCAGCTTCGGACTGGACTCCGGTCGCCGTCAGAACCTGGAATCCGTTGGCTCGTGCCTCGGTGCTGGCGGCAGCCAGAAGGGCGGACTTCCCGATGCCTGGCTCACCCCGAATCACCAGCGCGTCGCCGTGCTCGATCGCACGCGCGATCAGGGCAAACAGCGCCTCGATTTCGCGCCGGCGTCCGTACAAGGCAGACTTTTCGGGCGGGTTTTCGACCGGCACTTCGGCATTATGGGCGGTTCCGGAGAGCCTCCCTGGACATCACTCAGCGAGCGGCGGTCAGTCCACCGTCGATCACAAAGTCGGCACCGGTGATGTTCCGCGTGCGGCTGCTGGCCAGCATGAGCACCAGATCCGCCACCTCTGCCGGCTGCGTGAAGCGCCCTGTAACCGCCAGCTTGGCGACCCGGTCGGCCACGTCATACGGCTGAGCGCCAGTGGCCCCGCCGATGGTCGCTGCGACCCCATCTCTGCCAAGCCACTGCTCGGTGGCTACCGGTCCAGGGCTGATGGTGTTGACGCGAATCCCGCGCGGCCCGACCTCCCTCGATAGAGCTTTGCTGAAGTTCATGAGGGCCGCCTTTGCAGCACCAAAGTCCATGACCATCGGATCGGGCAGAAACGAATGAATCGAAGAGATGATCACTATCGAGCCGGCGCCCCGACCCAGCATCCTCGGCAGCGCTGCGCGGGTCGTTCGAACAGCAACCAGCAGATTGAGTGCGATCGTCGAAGCCCACTCATCGTCGGCGATGCCGAGGAATCCGCCAACCCTCGTTCGCATGGCGCCAACGTTGTTCACCAGGATGTCGAGGCCTCCATAGGTATCAATCGTCTCCGCGACCAGGCGGGACGGCCCATCTACGACGGCCAGATCGACGGCGACCGGATGCACGGTCGACATGGCTGCGAGCCTCGACAATTCGCCACTCACATCGCGAGCACCACCCGCCACCCGGACCCCTTCACCAGCCAGCGCCTTGGTCACCGCCAATCCGATGCCCCTGCTGGCGCCGGTAACAAGGGCCACCTTGCCCGCCAACTGAAGGTCCACTAAACGCTTTCCGGCAGCGTCTCCGATCGCGCGTGTGGACGGGATGCCCGCGTCACCGCGATGACGCCGAAGCCGGCCACAGCGAAGGCGATGCCGACCCAGGGCGTCCGGATTACATCGAATGAGCCGAGAACCAGTGCGCCAGCATAGGAAGCGAGGGCGATCCCAACGTTGAAGGCGGACACGTTCAGCCCACCCGCCACCTTGACTAGCTCGCCGCCATAGCTCTCGGCAACTCGCATCACGGAGGTTTGCACCGCGGGGGCGATCATGAATGCGAAGAATCCCCACACTGCGAGGTTCACTGAGACGCCAAACGGATTGTTCGCGGTCAAAGTCAGGGCCACTAGCGACACGGTTACACCCAATAGCCCGATCGAGGTGGTGCGCAACGTCCCGAGTGTGTCGGCGAGACGGCCACCGGCGAGGTTTCCGACCACGGTCGCACCGCCGAATAACACCAGCAGCCACGTGATCTGTGTCGTCCCGAAGCCCGCGTGCTCGTGCAGCAGCGGAGTCAGATAGGGAAAGACTGCAAAACTGGCACCAAACGCGAGGGCAGTGACCGCGTAGCTCAGCAGAAGCGGACGGTTTCGTAGCGCATCCAGTTGGGTCCGTAGACCGGTGACATGATCTTTTGCAGGCATCGAAGGGATCCAGGCGAGAACCGCCAGCAGGCCCACCAACCCAATCCCGGCGACCACAAGGAAGGTGCCACGCCACCCAATGGCCGCGCCGAGAGTATTGCCAACTGGAACGCCGAGCACCATTGCCGCGGTGAGGCCGAGCAACACGGTCGCAACCGCGCGGCCTTCTCGTTCTCCGCGCACAAGCGACGCGGCGACCGATGCGCCGATGGCAACGACTGCTCCGTGAGCGGCCCCCGAAGCGATGCGCCCGACGAGCAGGCCTCCGAAGGCCGGAGAAAGCCCGACGATGAGATTGCCGACGGAGAAGAGTCCCATCAGTCCGACCAGTGCCCAGCGAGTGTCAAATCGGCCGACCGCAACGATCAGAAGCGGGGAGCCGATGGCGATGGCGAGCGCGTAGGCGGTCACGAGGCTGCCCGCCTCACTCACCGAAACGCCGACTCCGCTCGCAACCTTGGGCAGAAGGCCGACGAGCAGGAACTCGGCCACGCCGATCGCGAAAACACACAGGGTCAGGGTGTAGAGGCGGAGCGACGTGTGCTTGTCGACTCCGATGGCAACGGCTACATGGCCGACCGGCGGGAGGTGCATAACAGCTCCTTTTGGAACGCTCTAACAAGTAGAGGCATGAGCTGGCCCGCCTCACGAGGGGCGAGCCAACTCGGTTGGTTACTGCTCGTTTTCGCTAGTCGCCTCGACAGCCTGCTCGACAAGCTGAGTGAACTGCCGGGCATACACGGTGATGCCTCCGACATGGCTGGCGGTCGGAAACTCGATGGTGGTCGCGCCGGCGCGGGCAGCCATGAACCGTTCTTGATTTGGATCGATCATGCGGTCCGCTCCCGACACCTGGTACCAAGACGGGATGGTGTGCCAACCCACGGGTCCGGAAGGCGTCACGAACACCGGTATGAAGGCGATCGGTCGTTGAGTCGTTGCCAGCGCAGCAGCTTGAGAGGCAGGCAAGTCCTGGGCGAAGAAGTAGGGGAAGAATGCCGGATCGATCAACGCTGTCGATCCGGATGCAAAGGGAAAGCCCGTCCAAAGCAGGTGCGGAATCACACCCGATGGCGTGAAGCCAGTGCCCAGGCTGAGCAGCGAATCGCCCGCATCCGGAATGAATGCGGCCGAGTAGACAAGCGCCGAGACGTCGGTGCGGCCGTATGAAGCGCCCGAGATCACGGCGCCACCGTACGAATGTCCGACCAGGATCTTCTTCCCGCGAATCTGATTGAGGGTTGCGTCGACTGCGGCCACGTCGGCCGCGAGCGATGTCAGGCCGAGGGTTGGCGTGACGGTCCGAAAACCGTCGTCGTTGAGCCGGCGGACGACGCTATCCCAGCTCGACGGCCCGGCCCAGGCACCGTGCACGAGAACGATCGTCGGTTCGTCGCTGTTCTGGTTGTCCGCGGCGAGCGCGGTTGTCGGTATCGCCAGAGCAAACACAGCAAATGCAACGGCGAGGCTTGAGAGCTTCAAGGGCAGTTTTATAACTCTTGTCACTCCTTTGTCCCCACGGGCACCGCGGTGTTCCTCGTTGCCCAGTCGAGAGCGTAGTCAGCGACCTCTTCCCAGCCTGGCTCGGCGATCGTCCAGTGGGACCGGCCGGGAAACAGCTTGTACTCTGTGACGGCACCCGATTTGGCGTAGTGGTCTGCAGTCGCTTTGTCGATCACCGCCGGGACCAGATTGTCCGCACCACCTGCGATGAGCAGGAGTGGTGCACGGTCCTTGCGCTTGAAGTCGACCGCGGCGGGCGAATGCGGATTCAAATTCGCCAACGCACCCTGGAACAGCACTCGGCCTGGGCCCGGCACCGCGTATCGCTCATATGCCGCCATCGAGTCTTCATCTGAGAGCGTGTTGGTGAAGGCGTAGTGGAATTGGTCGGGGGTAAGCGCCACGGCTTTGTGGATGTTGGAGGGGCTCTTGAGTACCGGGAACCCCGCCTTCAGCTGAGAGAAGGGCAGGTTGAGGATTCCCCTGACCGCGGCCGCGTCGATCGCCACTCCTGCCGCGCCTAGCCCACGGTCCAGCAGGATCTCGGTGAACGCGCCGCCGAACGAATGGCCAATGATGATCGGCGGTTCGTCGAGCTCCCGGATCAAAGCGTCGTAGTAATCGACGATTTCTCCGATCCCGAGGTGCTCGACGCCCGACGGGTCTCCGCGCAGCTGTTCGATGTCCCCGTCCATGCCAGGCCAGCTCTTCGCGATCACCTGGTATCCCTTCTGGGAGTAGCGCTCGACCCACTTCTCCCAGCTGAGGGCCGTCATGAACAGGCCATGAATGAGTACGACCGTCGTTGGTTTCTGCATCTGCCGCTCCTTTGTCCTTGAAGGCCGCGTAATACTCAGCAAGCTAGGAGCGATCTGCAAGTTCGCGCTTCCGTCAAACGACTGAAAGATGTCAGGCGGCCCTGCACCGCTGCCATAGACCAAAACTTGGATCTGGATTGCAGTCACACGACTAATGCCGCCGGAGAGGCGGTCGTTGGCCTCGAGAATTCCACACCGAGTGCCTAGCGGTCCTGCCCCTGCGTCCTCAGTCGGAGTCGCTTTATCTCGCCTCTGAATCGGGAATCGCCCGGAATTGATTACCCCTGCGTGGACCCGACGGCCTCACGGTCCAGCCCTGTGCGTCCGCCGGCTTGGGACGCTACGGAACCTACCTCGAACCCGATCAGGACTTTCCAGAGTGTCTCTCCTGGAGTGGCGAGGTCGTCAACAGGTAGAGACCTGTCGCCGCAGCAAGCCCTCCGGCGGCCAACAGGGCCGCGACGCTACTCGCGTGGCGTGCGAGTGCGGCTATGAGATAAGGCGCGCCGATCCCAGAATACGCGAGGCAGTAGAAGCTCGAGGCCAGCCGGGCGCGCGCTTCCGGCCGCGCCAGGCGCTCGATGTCGGTAAGCCCCGTGGCGACCAGAATCCCATAGGCGGCGCCCAGGACAAGGGCGTCGAAAAGTGCTAGCAAGGGGCTTTGAAGGCCAACCGCCACCGCCCCTACGAAGCAGCCGACTACGCAGCAAGCCAACCCGACCGGCAGCCCAAAGCGGGTCCGCCGATCCAACCACCTGGCGGCCGGCTGTGCCGCGACGCCGGTGGCCAGGGTGATTGCCGTCACCAAGCCCGCGTACGCGATGGGGGCAGCGGGCACGCCGCTGCGGATCAGTGATGGAAGAGTGACGAAGGCGATCGTGACGCTCGCGAAGACCCATGGAGCCGCTGGCGCGGTCAGCCTCCAGAAACGGCCATCCGTGAAGGGCCGCCACCACGCTACCGCCGCGGTTGGAACCCGCGCCTCGTCACGAGGAATCTCGGGCGCCAGTGAAGCGGCGCCCAGGATTGGAATCGTCAACATGAGATGAATCACGTAAGGCAGCACAGCTGGAGCTGGGCCCCACTGGGCAATGGCTCCCGATACGAGCGGCCCGAGTGCGAAGCCGGCAGAGAGGCATGATGCTGCCCGCCTCGCGCCGGTTCCCGCAGGCTCATTCGACGAGAGATCGCGAATCCAAGCAGTGGCGGCGGTAAACGCCGCCCCGGCCGAAAGCCCGACGAGAACTCGCCCAAAATAGAGCGCTGCCGGGTAGCGGGCGCCAAGCATCAGGGTCAAGCTCCCGAACATGCTCGCCACGACCGCGGGCACGGCTACACGGCGTCTCCCGAAGCGATCGGCCAGTGGCCCTCCGGCCAGAAAGCTCGGGATCAAGCCAACAGCGTAGGCGGCGAAGATGGCCGCGGTTGCAAGGTTGGAGAGGCCGAACTCTCGCTGGTATAGAAGCAGCAGGGGGGCAAAGTGATTCGCTCCCCAGCCAGCGGCGAAGAGCAAACCTCCCACCGGCAGCCAGCGAGCTCGGCTCACCCGTACATACTTGGCCTGGCTCTCTCGCACCTAGCTCGGCGCCAGTAGCCGAGGCGCGCTGGCTGGCGCCCAACCCGCAAGTCCTAGTCCTTGGCTTCCTGGACGGCGAGCCTTCACCTTCACGAGCTCAGGCCAAATCGCCGGGGCTTGAATAGAAGGACATGAATGCGGAATCCCGATAAAACGGAAAGTCTGGCAACAGGTCCTGATGAGGTTTGGATGGGCTGACGCATGGTCTGCCGATTCGTCGTGAGAAGACAACGTCCGTCGGTGTCCGCCCGTTGGTGGTAGTGGAGCGACTTGGTGCGATCGTAATGAAGAACGTCCAGCAAAACCAG
>Ga0137415_10005031_pt1 | contig 13069 bp, 9 predicted proteins | sample CZODoug3_1_1_16f_FD_183082 | JGI IMG/M metagenome (GOLD analysis project Ga0137415, IMG submission 183082) | Vadose zone soil fungal communities from Angelo Coast Range Reserve, California, USA - CZODoug3_1_1_16fungal (Hybrid Assembly) | ecosystem: Environmental > Terrestrial > Soil > Vadose... | reverse complement strand
TCGCGGTGGAACGGATCATGGACGAGCTCGCCGTCGAGCTCGGCCGGGACCCGATGGAGCTGCGCCAGCAGAACTGGATCACCAACACGGAGTTCCCGTTCACCAACGCCGGTGGGCTGACCTACGACTCGGGCAACTACGAGGCCGCCACCGAGAAGGCCATGGCGACCTTCGACTACGCGGGGATGCGCCGCGAGCAGGCCCAGCGCCGGGCCGACGGCGACCGGGTCCAGCTCGGCATCGGCATCTCGGTGTTCACCGAGATGTGCGGGCTCGCCCCGTCCCGGCTGCTCGGCGCGCTCGGCGCCGGCGCCGGCGGCTGGGAGCACGCGGCGATCCGGGTGCTGCCCACCGGCAAGGTCGAGGTGGTCACCGGTTCCTCGGCGCACGGCCAGGGGCACGAGACGGCGTGGAGCCAGATCGCGGCCGACCAGCTGGGCGTGCCGTTCGAGGACATCGAGGTGCTGCACGGCGACACCCAGGTGTCCCCGAAGGGCCTGGACACCTACGGCTCGCGGTCGCTGCCGGTCGGCGGCACCGCGGTGGTCAAGTGCGCCGAGCGGGTGATCGAGAAGGCCAAGAAGGTCGCCGCGCACTTGCTGGAGGCCTCCGAGGACGACATCGAGTTCGGCGGCGGCCACGGCCGGGGCACCTTCGGCGTGAAGGGCACCGACAAGGGCGTGACCATCCAGGAGGTCGCGCTGGCCACGTTCACCTCGCACAACTTCCCCGAGGGCATGGAGCCGTCGCTGGACTCGGAGTACACCTTCGACCCGGAGAACTTCTCCTTCCCACACGGCACCCACCTGGCCGCGATGGAGGTGGACACCGAGACCGGCCGGGTCCGGCTGCGCAACTACGTGTGCGTCGACGACATCGGCTCGGTGGTCAACCCGCTGATCGTCGAGGGCCAGATGCACGGCGGGCTGGCCCAGGGCATCGCGCAGGCGCTCTGGGAGGAGGCCGCATACGACGAGCAGGGCACCCTGGTGACCGGCACGTTCGTCGACTACACCCTGCCCTCGGCGGCCGACCTGATCAGCTTCACCACCGACCGCACCGAGACCCCGGCGACCAGCAACCCGCTGGGCGTCAAGGGCGTCGGCGAAGCGGGCACCATCGCCTCCACCCCGGCCATCGTGAACGGCGTGATCGACGCGGTGCGCCACCTCGGGGTGCGCCAGGTCGAGATGCCGTGCACGCCGCAGCGGGTCTGGCGGGCCATCCAAAACGCACGTCGCACGAGTGACCGCACGATTGACCAAGGAGCAGCTCAGTGATCCCGGCCCAGTTCGAGTACGTTCGGCCCGCCACGCTGGACGAGGCGGTGCGCACGTTGTCCGAGGCGGTGAACAACTCGGAGGACGTCAAGGTTCTCGGTGGCGGCCAGAGCCTGCTGCCGGTGCTGCGGCTGCGGCTCGCCGCGCCGACCCTGCTGGTGGACCTCAGCGGTATCGCCGAGATCCGCGGCGTCCGCGAGGAGGCCGACGCGATCGTGGTCGGCGCCATGACCACCCACCACGACGTGGTCCGCGACGAGCTGCTGCGCGAGCACGTCGGGCTGCTGCCGGACGCGGCGGCCACCGTGGCCGACCCGCAGGTCCGGCACCGGGGCACCCTCGGTGGCGCGCTGTCGCACGCCGACCCGGCTGGTGACCTCGGCGCGGTCGCGCTGGCGTTGGGCGCGGAGTTCGTGCTCGCCGGTCCCGGCGGGCGGCGCACCGTGGCCGCCCCGGATTTCTTCGTCGACTACTTCACCACGGCGCTGGCCGAGGACGAGCTGCTCGCCGAGATCCGGTTCCCGCGCTACACCGGCTGGCGCCACCACTACGAGAAGTTCAACCGCACCGCGCAGGCCTGGTCCATGGTGGCCGTCGCGGTGGCGCTCAAGGTGGACGGCGGAGTGATCTCCGAGGCCAGGGTGGGTCTGACCAACATGGGGTCCACCCCGATCCGGGCCACCGGGGTGGAGCAGGCACTGGTCGGCCAGCCGGCCACCGAGGACGCCGTCCGGGCCGCGGCGGCCCATGCGACCGAGGGCACCTCGGCTCCCAGTGACTCCGATGCGGCGGCGGACTACCGTGAGCACCTGGCCAGGGTGCTCACCGGCCGTGCGGTGTTGACCGCGGCTGGCTGAACAACCACTGTTCGTGGACGCCCGCCCCGGCCGACCGGCCTGGCGGGCGTCCACGATTTTCGGACGGAGACTTGACGCAATGCAGCTGGAGAACACGTTCACCGTTCCGGCCGGGATCGACGAGGCGTGGGCGGCGTTCAACGACCCGCGCCGGGTCGCGCCCTGTTTCCCGGGAGCAACGCTGGACTCCTACGAGGACGACTCCTTCACCGGCACGGTCAAGGTGAAGCTCGGCCCGATCTCCCTCACCTACAAGGGCAAGGGCACCTTCGTCGAGCGGGACGAGGCGGCGCACAAGGTCGTGATCGAGGCTTCCGGGCGGGACTCTCGGGGCAACGGAACGGCCAGCGCCACCGTCACCGGCACGCTCAAGGCCGACGGCGACGCGCTGACCACCATCACGATGGTCACCGACATGACCGTCACCGGGCGCCCCGCGCAGTTCGGCCGGGGCGTGATGGCCGACGTCAGCGACAAGATCGTCGGCCAGTTCTCGTCCTGCCTGGCGAACAAGCTGGGCCCCAGCGCCACGCCGCCCGCCGAGGCGGCACCGGCCGAGGCCTCGGCCACGGGGACCGCAGCCTCGACCGGCAGCGCGGCCGCATCCGCCTCGGGCAAGGCGCCAGAGGTCGGCTCGGCCGGGGTGGCCACGGCGACCGCGACGCCGGCGTCGGAGACCAGCACGAACGGCACCGCGCCGAAGCTGGTCAGCGCGCCGGAGCCGACCCGCAGCGAGGTCGACGCCATCGACCTGCTGGGCACCGCGGGCGCCCCGGTGCTCAAGCGGCTGGCCCCGGTTGTACTCGGCCTGCTCGCGCTGTTCATCGTGTTCCGGGTGATCAAGGGCCGGAAGCGCTGACGGGTCCGCGCCCCGGACCGTTCAACGGGCTCACCGACGTGCCCGGCCTGCGGGTCGGGCACGTCACGCTGCGCGGCCCCGGTGACGGCTGGCTGACCGGCAGCACCGTGGTGCTCGCGCCGCCGACCGGTGCGGTGGCCGGCGTCGACGTGCGCGGCGCCGCCCCGGGCACCCGGGAGACCGACCTGCTGGACCCGCGCCGGCTGGTGAACCGGGTGAACGCGGTACTGCTCAGTGGCGGCAGCGCGTACGGGCTGGCCGCCGCCGACGGGGTGATGCGCGGGCTGGAGTCCGACCGGGTGGGCTACCCGATGGGCCCCGACCCCGAGCGGGTCGTCCCGATCGTGCCCGCCGCCGTGGTGTTCGACCTGGGCCGGGGTGGTGACTTCGGCGCCCGCCCCGACGCCGGTACGGGGCTGGCCGCCTATCGCGCGGCGGCCGGCCCGTCCGGCGCCGGGCCCGTGGCGCAGGGTGTGCTCGGGGCCGGCACCGGCGCGGTGTGCGGCGCGCTCAAGGGCGGCATCGGGACGGCCAGCGCGGTGCTCTCCGGCGGCGGCACGGTGGCGGCCCTGGTGGTGCTGAACGCGGCCGGCTCGGCGGTGCACGCTGCCTCCGGCGAGCTGTACGGCGCCCGCTTCGGGCTGGCCGGCGAGTTCGACCGACTGCGGCCCCCCGACCCGGCCGAGCTCGCCGCCGCCCGCGACGCCGGCCTGCTGCGCAGCGTGCTGGACGGTCCGCTGCGGGCCACCACGCTGGCGCTGCTCGGCACCGACGTCACGCTGACCAAGGCGCAGTGCACGCTGCTCGCCGGGATGGGCGCGGACGGCCTGGCGCGCGGGGTCCGCCCGGTGCACACGATGGTCGACGGCGACACGACGTTCGCGCTGTCCACGGTGTCCCGGCCGGCGCCGGAGCTGCCCGGGCTGCACGAGCTGCTCGCCGCCGGCGCCGACTGCGTGACCAGGGCGATCGTGCACGCCATGCTCGCCGCCGAGTCCGTCACCACTCCCGCCGGCACCTGGCCCGCCTACCCCGCCGCCCTCCCCACCGCCCTGGCTGGTTAACGCCGTACCCCACTTCCCGCGAGTCGGGGATTTCGTCAGGGTGAGTCGCGGATTCCGTCAGGCACGCTGGGCACATGACAGAGCGGTCGACGGGCCAGGCCGGGGCTCGGGTTGTCGTGGTCACCGGCGCGAACCGCGGCCTCGGACTCGAAGTGGTCCGGCAGAGCGCGGCGGCCGGGGAGACGGCGCTGCTCGGCAGCCGGGATGCCGAGGCCGGCGAGCGGGCGGCGGCCGATCTGGCGGTCGGGCCGGCGCGGGGGCGGGTGGTGCCGGTCGAGCTGGACGTCACCGACGCCGACGGGCTGGGCCGACTCGCCGCTCGGCTGCGCGACGAGTTCGGCCGGGTGGACGTGCTGGTCAACAACGCCGCGGTGCACTACGACACCTGGCAGAGCTCCGCCGACCCCGACCTGACCGTGGTCCGCGAGGCACTGGAGACGAACGTGCTCGGCGCCTGGCAGACCACGCTGGCGCTGTTGCCGCTGCTGCGCCGCTCCGCGCACCCCAGGGTCGTGATGGTGAGTAGCGAAGGTGGCTCGTTGGCTTCGATGGGCGGCGGTATCCCGGCGTACCACGTGAGCAAGGCGGCGCTCAACGCGCTGACCCGCACCCTGGCCGGTGATCTGCGGCGCGACGGGATCCTGGTCAACGCGGTCTGCCCCGGCTGGACGGCCACCGACATGGGCGGCCCGGGCGGCCGGCCGGTCGCCGTCGGCGCAGCCAGCATCCGGTATGCCATGGACCTGCCCGACGGTGGCCCGACCAGCACGTTCACCCGGGACGGCCGGCCTATCCCGTGGTGACGGAGCGCGGCGGCCGCCCTGACGAAATCCGCGACTCACCCTGACAAAATCCCCGACTCGCGGAGAAGGGGTGGGGGCGTGCGGGGGTGCCTGGGTCAGCCGCCGGCGAAGGGGGGGAGGACGTCGAGGGTGGCGCCGGCGGTGAGGGGGCGCGAGCGGTCCCGCACGGCGACCTCGTCGAGCAGCAGGCTGGACGCGTCGAGGACCCGGGCCAGCGCGGCGCCGTGCCGGGCGGTGACCAGCTTGAGCACGTCGTTCACGGTGCCGCCGGCGGGCACCGGAACCCGCTCGTCGGTCACCCCGGCCGCTGCCCTGGCGCCCGCGAAGTACCGCACGGTGACCACGCTCAACCTCCGATGGCGCTCATGGGGCGGTCCGGCTGCAGGAAGCCGGGGTCGTCGATCCCGTGTCCGGCCGCCTTCGCCCACATCGCGGTGCGCCAGGCGTCCGCGATCTCCTCGTCACCGGCGCCGCCGCGCAGCAGGGCGCGCAGGTCGGTCTCGGTCCGGGCGAACAGGCAGGAGCGTAGCTGGCCGTCGCCGGTGAGCCGGGTGCGGTCGCAGTCGCCGCAGAACGGCCTGGTCACCGAGGCGATCACGCCGACCACGGCCGGGCCGCCGTCGACCAGCCAGCGTTCGGCCGGTGCGCCGCCGCGCTCGGTCGGGTCCGGGGTGAGGGTGAACGCCTCGCGCAGCCGGGCCAGGATCTCAGCGGCGGTGACCATCTCGGAGCGCTGCCAGCTGTGCTGGGCGTCCAGCGGCATCTGCTCGATGAAGCGCAGCTCGTAGTCGGCATCCAGGCAGTAGCGCAGCAGCGGCACCGCCTCGTCGTCGTTCACGCCGCGCAGCAGCACGGTGTTCACCTTGACCGGGTTCAGCCCCGCGGCGCGCGCGGCGGCCATCCCGTCCAGCACGTCGGTCAGCCGGTCCCGCCGGGTGATCTGCTGGAAGCGCTCGGGGCGCAGGGTGTCCAGCGAGACGTTCAGCCGGTCCACACCGGCGGCGGCGAGCGCTCGGGCGCGGCGCGCCAGCCCGATGCCGTTGGTGGTGAGCGAGATCTCCGGTCGGGGCCGCAGCGCCGCCACCCGGCTCAGGATGTCCTCGAGGCCCTTGCGCAGCGTCGGCTCGCCGCCGGTGAACCGCACCTCGTCGATGCCCAGCCGGTGCACGCCGATGCTCACCAGGCGGACGATCTCGTCGTTGCTGAGCAGCTCCTCGGTGGGCGTCCAGTCCAACCCCTCGGCCGGCATACAGTATGTGCAGCGCAGGTTGCAGCGGTCGGTCAGCGACACCCGCAGGTCGGTGGCGACCCGGCCGAACCGGTCGACCAACCGAGGGTCGTCGGGCCGAGCCGGGCTGTCGCCCGACGCGGTACGCAACCTCGGCAGCCCGAGTTCGGTGGTGGTCACATCCCCGAGCCTACCTTCGCCCCAGCCCGGGCCACCCGCTCAGTGAGGCCAGCTGACCTGCGGCAACGCCGGTACTCCTCATCTGCTGACGCATCCGTCGGGTTCAGCCGCGAACGCGGATTTGCCCTGTCGACCCAGCCAAATCCGTCCCGGGCGGGTCATAGCTCCCGTCGGGCAGGTCGGGTGCGAACGGCGAGTGGAGGGCGAATCCGATGGAGGCGTTGCGGGCCGGGCATCCGGCACAGGTGGGCGAGTTCCGGCTGCTCGGTCGGCTCGGTTGCGGCGGGATGGGGCAGGTGTACCTCGGCCGGGCGCCCGACGGCGAGCTCGCCGCGGTCAAGGTGGTGCACGACGGGCTCGCCGGCGACCCGGGATTCCGGGCCCGGTTCGGCCGCGAGATCGCCACCGCCCGCGCCGTGGCCGCGCCGTGGACCGCCCGGCTCGTCGGCGCCGACCCGGACGCCGAGCCGCCCTGGCTGGCCACCCAGTACGTCGCCGGACCACCGCTGCACCGAGTCGTGGCGGCCGGCGGCGGGCTCGCGGAGGCCGAGCTGACCGGGCTGGCCGCGCGGCTGGCGGCGGCGCTGGCCGAGCTGCACACCCGGGGCGTGGTGCACCGCGACCTCAAGCCGTCCAACGTGCTGCTCGCCGCCGACGGGCCGAGGCTGATCGACTTCGGCATCGCGCGGGCGTTGGACGCCACCCGGATCACCCAGACGGGCATGGCGATCGGCACGCCGGCCTACATGTCGCCCGAGCAGGCGACCGGCGAGCGGGAGGGCCTGGCGTCCGACGTGTTCTCGCTGGCCTCGGTGCTGGTGTTCGCCGCGTCCGGGCGGGGGCCGTTCGGGGCGACCACCACGCCGGTGGCCGTGCTGCGTCGGATCGTGCACGAGGCCCCGGACCTGTCGGCGGTGCCCGAGCGGCTGCGCCCGGTGCTGGCCCGCTGCCTGGCCAAGGACCCCGCCGCCCGGCCGACCGCCGCCGAGCTCGCCGGCTCGCTCGCCGAGCTGGCCGGCCCCGAGCCGGCGTGGACCCAGCCGCCGCGGTCCGCGACCGGGTCGACGGGGTCCTCGCCTGCCTACCCGGTCTGGGTACCCGAGTCGCGGCCGAGGCGCCGGCGGCGGGTGGGCATCGCAGTGTCGGTGGCGGTCGCCGCGCTGCTGTTGCTGTGTGGGACGGGCTCGGCGGTGGTGGCGGTGTCGCACCAGTTCGACCCGGCCGACCCGGCGGCCCCGATCACGCCGGTCCTGCTGCCGACCAGCGCGCCGGTGCCGCCGCTTGCGGCGCCCCCAACACCGACGGGGCCCCAGGCGCCGACGACTCTCCAGTCGCCGACGTCGAACCAGGCCGGGCCGGCGGTGGTCAACGTGCCGCTGGTGCCGAGCCGGGTGGCCGGTTGGACGCCGGCGGTCTCCACCGCGCGCAACGCGGCCTACGACGTACCGACGGACTGGCACTACGGGTCGCCGGGCCACGTGAAGGGCTACTACTCGCCGTCCCACGAGATGATCGTGATGAGCGGGATCGCCGAGCACGGCGCGCTCACCTGTCCCGGCGAGAACTGGCCGCAGGCCGACGCCTGGGCCGGTGTGACCGGGGCTCCGGTGGCCAACACCTCGACGGCCGCCACCTCGGTCGCACGGTTGTGGGCCGCCTACTACCGGGTCGACTCGGTTCAGCCCTCGATCCAGCTCGACCGGCCAATTGCGGTGACTGTCGGCGACCTGCAGGGCAGCTACGTGGTCGCCAAGGTGGTCAAGCCGGCCGGCGCCTGCGGGGCGGCCACCGCGCAGGTGCACACCGTGGCACTGCCGGGCCGGGGCGGCCAGACCGTCGTATGGGTGCTGCTCGCCGACACCGGCACGGTGACCGCCGGCGACGTCCAACAGATGATCGCCTCGGTCCGCCCGGCCGGGCTACAGGCGAAGTGCGAGCCGTCCCGCCAGGCCACCGGGTCCTGGTGCTGATCGGCCCGACCCCAATCAACCCACCGGCCCGGCCCAACCGAACCGGCCGCCGCGGGGTCGGTTGGGGCAGCGGGAGCTCGAACCTCGGTGGACGTGGAGGCTGTGATGGACGCGCTGCGGGTGCACGACCCGGCCCAACTCGGGCCGTACTGGCTGCTCGGCCGCCTCGGCGCGGGCGGCATGGGGCAGGTGTACCTGGGCCGCACCTCGGACGGGCGGCTGGCGGCGGTGAAGGCGGTGCACGCCGGATTCGCCGGTGACCCGGAGTTCCGCGCCAGGTTCGCCCGTGAGATCCGGACCGCCAGCCAGGTCCGGGCGCCGTGGACCGCCTCGGTGCTCGGCGCGGACCCGGCGGCGGCCCGGCCATGGCTGGCCACCGAGTACGTGCCGGGGCCGTCCCTCGAGCAGGCGGTGGCGGCGGCCGGCGCGTTGCCGGAGGCCGCGGTCGGGGTGCTCGCGGGGCGGCTGGCCGACGCGCTGGCCGCGCTGCACTCCACCGGCGTGGTGCACCGCGACCTCAAGCCGTCGAACGTGTTGCTGGCCGGGGACGGCCCGAGGCTGGTCGACTTCGGCATCGCCCGGGCGGCCGATGCCGAGCTGCTCACCGGTGCCGGGGCGGTGCTGGGGACGCCGGCCTACCTGGCGCCGGAGCAGGCGCTCGGCGAGCCGGCCGGGTCGGCCGCGGACGTGTTCTCGCTGGCCTCGCTGCTGGTGTTCGCGGCGACCGGGTCGGGCCCCTTCGGGGTGACCGGCAACTCGGCGGCGATGCTGTACCGCGTCTCGCACCGCGATCCGGACCTGTCCGGGGTGCCCGGCTGGCTGGGTCAGCGGTTGGCGCCGTGCCTGGACCGCGACCCCGCCGCCCGGCCCACCGCGCGCCTGCTGGCCGCCGGCTTCGCGGAGCTGGACTGGCCCCGGGACGCCTGGCCACCGGTGCCGGCGGCTGCGCCGGCCGGCTTCGGGCGGCCGGTCGAGGGCCCGACCCGGCTGGTGGCCCCTGCCCTCCGGTCGGCCGGAGGGGCGGGTGCGTCCGGGCGGCCGACCCGGCTGATCGCACGGTCGGTCCGGCTGGCGGGCCCCACGCGGACCCGGCCGAGGCGGGCGGTCGCGCAGGTAGCGGTGCTGGTCGGGCTGGTGCTGCTGCTCGGCATGTCGACGGGGCTGGCCCAGCTGGTGCCGGGGGGCTCGAGCCGGCCGGTGCCGGTCGCAGTGACCCCGACGGGTGCGGCGACGGGCGCGGCGGAGTCGTTCGAGGCCGCCAGGGAGGCCACCCCGCTGCCGTTCGGCAAGGGCACCGGTGGCTCCGCCGACCCGGCCGACACGAGCAACTCGGCGGTCGCCGTCACGGTGTCGCCGGACAGCTCGCGGGCCTACGTGCCGACCAGCCAGGGCGTCTCGGTGGTCGACACCGGCACCGGCCGGGTCAGCGTGCGGATCGTCATGCCGGGCGGCTGCCAGTCGGTCGCGGTCTCGCCGGACGGCAAGCGGCTCTACGTCTCCGCGCTGGCCGGGTTCCTCTACGTGATCGACACCGAGAACAACCGGCTGCTCGGCACGGTCGCGCTGCCCAGCGGGACCGAGGGTGTGGTGCTGGGCGCGCGGGGTCGCTACGCCTACGTGCTGAACCCGCGGCGCAACGCGGTGTTCGTGGTGGACACCCAGACCAACGGGGTGGTCGGCTCGTTCGCGGTGGGCACCTCGCCGGGTGCGATCGCGGCCAGCCAGGACGGGCGCCGGGTGCTGGTGGCTGCCCGGGAGGCCGTCTCGGTGATCGACACGGCCGGCAACACGGTGGTCAGCACGAAGCCGATCGGATCGGTCCGCGACATCACGATCACACCGGATGGGGCACGGGCGTACCTGATCGGCCTCGACTCGACGCAGGTGCTGGACCTGAACACCGGCGAGTCGCGCGGGGCGATCACCATGCCCAGCGGCGTCTTCCCCAGCCACGCGGCGCTGTCCGCCGGCGGGCGGTACCTGCTGGCCGCGGTGCACGGGTTCGGCGGCGCGTCGAGCACCGTGGTGGTGATCGACACGGTCGACTCGGCGGAGGTCGGCCGGATCCCGGTCAGTGGCGAACCGGACGGGATCACCGCCGCCCCGGACGGCCGGCGGCTCTACCTGGTCGGCAGCTACGGCGCGCCGGTGATGGTCGTGGCTCTCCGATGAAGTCGACCCGCGATAAACAAGCACCGGATCGGGCCGGTCACGGGGTAGGAATTGGCCCGTGGACCCGCTGCTGCCGGACGATCCGCCTCGGGTGGGCGGGTTCGAGCTGACCGGCCGGCTGGGTGCGGGCGGGATGGGCCAGGTTTACCTCGGGCGGGCGCCGGACGGCACGCTGGCCGCGGTCAAGCTGGTGCATGAGGCGCACGCCGGGGACCCCCGGTTCCGGGTCCGGTTCGCCCGCGAGGTGAGCACCGCGCGGCGGGTCCGGGCGCCGTGGGCCGCGGCGCTGCTCGACGCGGACCCGGACGCGCCCCGGCCGTGGTTGGCCACCCAGTACGTGCTGGGCCCCTCGCTGGAGCAACAGGTGACGAGCGGCGGCGTGCTCACCGGCGGCCCGCTGTACGTGCTGGCCGGGCGGCTGGCGGCGGCGCTGGCCGAGCTGCACGCCATGGGGGTGGTGCACCGGGACCTGAAGCCGTCCAACGTGCTGCTGGCCGCCGACGGGCCGAGGCTGATCGACTTCGGCATCGCGCGGGCCCTGGGCGCTTCGAAGATCACCGACACCGGCGAGGTGATCGGCACGCCGGGCTACATGTCGCCGGAGCAGGCCTCCGGCGAGGACGGCGGCCCGGCGTCCGACGTGTTCTCGCTGGCCGCGGTGCTGGTGTTCGCCGCATCTGGGCAGGGGCCGTTCGGGCTGACGGCCAGCCCGGTGGCGATGCTGCTGCGGGTGGTGCAGGGCGAGCCCGAGCTGACCGAGCTGCCCGACGACCTGCGCCGCGCCGTGGCGCCCTGCCTGGCCAAGGATCCCGCCGCCCGCCCCACCGCCGCGCGGCTCGCCGAAACACTGGCGGCCAAGGCCCAGCGCCCCACCCACTGGCCACCGTCACCCGCCGCCGCGGTGGGGCTCGACTCGCCGCCGGCCGGCACGATCGCGCTGCCGCCGCCGGCCGGCCCGACCCTCACGCTCACCGAACCGCCGGCCGCACCGGGCTGGTCGCCTCCCCCACTGGGGGCTTTCCCGGCCTGGACGCCGCCCCGATCGCCCGCGCCGGGCCCGGTCGCGCCGGTGCGCCGGACCAGGCGCCGCGCGGCGTTCGGCACCGTGGCGGTGCTGGCGGCGCTGCTGGTGGCCGGCATCGGCTACGGGCACCAACCGACGCCACCCGGCGCCCCGACCCAACCCGGCGCCCCGACCCAACCTGCCGGCCCGGCCCAGCCGCCCCAGGCCCAGCCGCCGACCGAGCTGACGCCGCTGCCCGTGACCAGGGAACCAAAAGCCGACGCCCGCCCCGACGTGGCCGGGCTCGCGGTCACCCCGGACGGCGGGCGGCTTTTGGTCACCACCGGGGGCCGGCTCGAGGTCCTCGACGCGGCCAGCTACGCGCTGCGGGACGGGCTCGCGGTCGACGGGGCGACGCGGGTGGTGGCCGCGCCGGACGGCTCGCGGGTGTTCGTGGCCACCGGCGGCGGCTCCGACGGCGCGGTCAGCACGGTCGCCTCGGTCAACCTGGTCACCAAGCAGACCGAGTACACCGTGCGCACGCTGGGCCCGGTGGACGAGATGACGATCAGCGCCGACGGGTCGCGGGTGGTGGCGGTGAGTGGAGCCCGCGGCGGTGGGCCGATCGGCGCGACCGTGCTCGATGTCGGGACCTGGACCGCTCGCCTGCCGCCGCGGCTGCCGCCGGGCCGGGACGCGAGGGTGGCGCTGTCCCCGGACGGCCGGCGCGCCTACTTCGCCTACAGACCCCCCGAGCAGCCCGCCGGCGCGGCTCCGCCTGGGTCCGCCGGTTCCCCCGAACAGCCCGGCGATCCCGCGGCCGCGCAGCCACCGGTGCTCGCCATCGACCTGGACACCGGGGCGCGCACGGAGATCCCGGTGCCGGCGGAGGGCTTCGCCGCGCTGCGCGGGGTGCGGCGGCTGGCGGTCTCCCCGGACGGCCGGCGGCTGTACGCGGCGACCGCCGCCACGGTCAGCGTGATCGACACGGGTACGCACGCGGTGCTCGGCAGCGCCCCGGCTGGTGTCGGCGTCATCGGGCTCGTGGTGTCGCCGAGCGGGCGCTACCTGTTCGTCAGCAGCAACGCCGACCGCGCGGTGCACGTCTACGACGTGGCGGGCGGCGGCCCGCCGCGCGAGGTCGGCCGGGCCGGCAACGTCGGCAGCGGCAGCAACGTCGGCGGAGCACCCGAGTACCTGGCCATGGCGCCGGACGGCGGCCACCTGTACGTGTCCGGCCGCGACGGCCTGAGCACCGTAGACACCGGCCAGTTCCGCTGATCGGGACCCTGTGAGTGGTATTGGTCGCGATAGGGACCAATACCACTCACAGGCCTACTGGATCTTCTTCAGCTCCTCCCGGGCGACGGAGCGCAGGTGCACCTCGTCGGGGCCGTCGGCGAGGCGCAGCGCGCGGGCCCAGGCGTAGAAGTAGGCCAGCGGGAAGTCGTCGCTCATTCCGCCGGCACCGTGGATCTGGATGGCCCGGTCGATGATGGCGCAGGCGATCCGGGGCACCACGACCTTGATCCCGGCGATCTCGGCGCGCGCGCCCCTTGCCCCGTGCCGGTCGATCAGCCAGGCGGTCTTGAGCACCAGCAGCCGGGCCTGTTCGATCTCCAGCCGGCTGTTCGCGATCTGCTCGCGCACCAC
>Ga0137415_10005030_pt1 | contig 13072 bp, 11 predicted proteins | sample CZODoug3_1_1_16f_FD_183082 | JGI IMG/M metagenome (GOLD analysis project Ga0137415, IMG submission 183082) | Vadose zone soil fungal communities from Angelo Coast Range Reserve, California, USA - CZODoug3_1_1_16fungal (Hybrid Assembly) | ecosystem: Environmental > Terrestrial > Soil > Vadose... | reverse complement strand
CTTCCAGTCGGCGTTGCGGTGCGCGGCCGGCGAGGAGACCCTGGCAGGCTCCGGGCGGCGCGGTGGCTCCACCGGCAACAGGCCGCGCCACGCAAGGTAGCGCCCATAGGGCAGCGGGGCGGCCACCTCGAGCTGACCGGCGACCGGACGGGTGGCCCGGTACCCGGCCAGCGCGTCGGTCGCGCGCAGCACGACGGCGTCGGCCCCGTCGGCGAGCGAGAGCAGCAGCACGTGCTGGCCGGGGCGCGCCGCCTCGAGGGCGGCGGCCAGCAACAGGGCCGGCTGCGCCGCCCCCGGGTTCCCGATCCGGGCCGCGAGCCGGTCGACCACCCGCGTCGCGGGCACCCCTGACCTCCGCGCGACGGCCGCGATCGCACGCTCGCTCAGCCCCGCGAGGACCAAGTGGTCGACATCCGACGCGCCGATTCCCGCCGCGTCAAGCCCCAGCTTGATCGCCTCGAGGCCGATCGCGGTGTAGCGCGCCTCGCCGAATCGCTCCTCCCAGACCTTGGACGCCGCGGCGCCCGGTGTCCGCCACCGGTCGAGGAACTCCTCGGTGACCGACTCCCATGCCACGACCTCGGCCAGCACCGAGGAGCCGGCTGTGTCGTCGCCCACGAGCAGCGCCGCCGCCGCGTCACCACCGGTCGCCTCCTCGGGCCCGCCGGGCAGTCCGAGCCGCATGTCCGACGTGACGACGAGCGCGCCGCCGGCACCCGCAAGCCCGGCCCGCAGCGCACCGAGCGCCGAGCGCACCGAGCCAAGAACGTCGTAGGCCGGGACCGTCCGATCGAGCCGGAGCGCGGCGTGCAGTGCGGTGGCGTTGGTCCGGTCCAGGTACGCCGGGTCGGCGGTGGCGAACCAGAGCGCGTCCGGCCGGTCGACCCGCCCCCGCAGCGCGGCCCGGGCAGCCTCGACACCCATCGTCGTGGTGTCCTCGTCATAGGACGCCACCGCTCGGGTGCCGTTGCCTCCACCTGAGCCGGCGACCGCCGCGATCGACGACCTGTCGAGCCTGCGGTGCGGGATGTACACACCCCATCCGACAATGCCTCGCATCGATTACCTCTCGCCGCGGAACCTGAAGCTCCATCGAAGGGCAACTGTATTTATACATTACATAATCTGAAGTCACATCTCGCTAATTTCAGCCGCGGTCCGACTTAGGCGGCCGTAACGCTCCGCCGCATGGCTCTCGGTAACGCCGCGTCACCGAGAGAACGGCCCGGTGGCGACCCGAGCGCGACCACCGTCACCGAGACCGACCAGTCCGGAATTTCTCCTCAAGCCGGCTTCGCCGGTCCACGCGGGGCCTACCCGCGGGGAAGCTCACGCCACGGCTTTCCGCGCCAGGGGTCGACGTCCTTGGGCATCCCCAGCACGCGCTCGGCCAGCACGTTCTTGTTGACCTCGGTGGTGCCACCCTCGATCGTGTTCGCCCTGCTGCGCAGCATGCCGCGGACCTCGGGCGGCATGCCGCGCGCCCAGGCGGTGAGATCGTCCGGGTCGGCGAGCTGGTCGGGATCGGCAGGCCACGCCAATCCAGCGGCACCGAGGAGGTCAGCGGCCTCCGCCTGGATCCGCTGGTTCAGCTCGGCCCCGTGAACCTTGCCGATCGAGCTCTCCGGACCGGGTGGCTCGTGGTTCGCCGCGCGGTCCCGAACTCGGCGGTTGGTCCAGCCCCGCACCTGCTCCTCGCACCACAGCCGGACCAACCGGTCCCTGGTGGACGGGTCGCTCCACCCGCCGGGGAGCCCGTCGCGCGCGCGCTGCCTCGCCGACCGAATGAGCTGCGCGGTCGTCCCGCCGCCGATCCGGTCCACCCCACCCGATCCGGCTCCGGAGACCATCTGGCGCTCGCCGCGCAGGGTGGACCTGGCCACCGTCCAGCCCGCACCGACCGCGCCCACCCGCCGCCCGTCCGGCACCACGGCCCGGTCGAGGTGCACCTGGAAGAACTCGACCTCGCCGCCGATGTGCGGCAGCGGCCGCACCTCGATCCCCGGCTGGTGCAGGTCGATGAGGAAGTAGGTGATGCCTTCGTGCTTGGGCAGGTCCACGTCGGTCCGGGCCAGCAGCACGGCGAAGTCGGCGCGGTCGGCCCAGGTCGTCCAGACCTTCTGCCCGCTGACCACCCACCCGTCGTCGTCACGTTCGGCACGTTCGGCCCGGGTCGACAGCGAGGCGAGGTCGCTACCCGCGCCGGGCTCACTGAACAGTTGGCACCAGATCTCTTCGGCCCGCGCGATCGGGGGCAGGAACCGGCGGCGCTGCTCCTCGGTGCCGTGGGCGAACAACGCCGCCGCGGCCAGGTTGAGACCGAGCGGGTTGAGCCGGCGCAGGCGGTACCGGGCGAGTAGCGGCTCCACCGCGCCCGCCGCCTCCCGCGGCCACGCCAGTCCGCCGTGCTCGACCTCCCAGCCCGGCACGACGAGGCCGGAACGCCCCAGTGCCGGGTACCAGGAGCGGTACTCCTCGGCGGAGCGCACCTCGCGAACGGCGTCCGGGCCGCCCCGCTCGGCCGCCGCACGCCACCGTTGCGGGACCGACCGTTCGATCCAGGCGCGGACCGCCTCCAGCGCGGCGGCGGGACTGGTCTCCCGGCCGGCGAGACCGGCCAGACCCGGATCGGTGATCACCTTGTGCTCAGCTGGCATCGCCGCCATCCCCCTCGGGATCGACCTGCCCACCGCCGGCCACCGTGGCGGCCGACTTCCGTGCCTCGCTAAGTCCCACCTCGGTACTCGCCCACAGCGCACGTTTCACCGCACGCAGGGAATCGACGTCGACCGCGCAGAGCGTCTCCCCGATGTGCTGGGCACGCTCCTCGAGCTCCGTGGGTTCCACCACCTCGCTGACCAGACCGAGCTGCCGCGCCCGTTCCACATCCAGCCGCTCGTGCCGGCCGGTGAGCACGAGCCGGGCCGCCACCCCCACCGGGATCCGGTGGCTCAGTCCGATCGCTTCCCACGCGCTGCACTGGCCCACGCTGACGTGCGGGTCGAGGAACGACGCCGCCGTGGAGGCCAGCACGATATCGGCATCCACCACGAAGTGCAGCCCACCTCCAGCACAGACGCCGTTCACCGCGGCGATCACCGGCGTGGTGACCCCGAGATGCCAACCCGTCAGCCGCGGGTCGGCATCCCTGGTACGGCGACTCATCGCGCGCAGACTCGCCGGGTCGCCGGCCAGCGCGGCCATGTCGAGCCCGGTCTGGAAGGCACGACCGCGACCGGTGACCACGATCGCCCGCACGCCGGGATCTGTGTCGAGCTCCCGCCAGGCGCCCGGCAGCGCGGCCAGCATTGCCGCGTCCATCGCGTTGCCGGCCCGTGGTCGGTCGAAGACCAGCCAGCCGACCCCGCCGCGGCGCTCGACCACCAGTCCCGCCGCCATGGGCACACCTTTCTTGCTTGTGTCTTTCTTGTATAAAATAGCAAAGAAAGCAAAGGGGCGCCGATGGCGCGGGAGGAGCTGCCGGACGATGACGTCGACACGATCAGCCACGGACGCCCTCATCACCGACAAGAGCCTCAACGCGCTCCGTGCCCGCATCGGGATCGCGGCACCCAACCCCGTTCCTCCGCACTACCTGCGGCCCAACGAGGACGCGTTCCGCCTGGTTGCCCGCTCCTACGGCGACGACAACCCCCTGTGGTGCGACCCCGACCATGCCACGGGCTCCCGCTGGGCCGCCCCGATCGCCCCGCCGCCGCTGGTCGGAGGTGACAGCCTGATCGGCGAGGATGTCCTCACCGAGGCCGACCGCGCCCGCCAGCACGAACTCAAAGGCGACCCGCTGCGCGGCGTCCATGCCTTCTACGCGGCCAGCGAGCGGGAGTGGTGGGCCCCGCTGCGCGCGGGCAGGCGGGTCACTCGGCGCAACGCCCTGGTCGCGGTGCTCGACAAACCCAGCGAGTTCAGTGGGCGCGCGGCGCACGAGTGGACTGCCCAGGTGTTCCAGGACGACGAGGGGGCGCTGCTGGCGGGGCAGTACCGGCTGATGGTGCGTACCGAGCGCACCGCTGCCCGCACCCGCAAGAAGTACGACGACGTGATCGTCGAACCCTGGACCGAGGAAGCGCACGCGGCGGTCGACGCGCAGTACGCGGCCGAGGGTCCGCGCGGCGCGGCGCCGCGGTGGTTCGAGGACGTCGAGGAGGGCGACCAGATCGGCCCGATGGTGAAGGGGCCGCTGACCGTGACCGACATGGTCTGCTGGCACACCGGGATGGGCATGGGTGTGTACGGCGTCGCACCGCTGCGTCTGGCGCACCGCAACAGGCAGCGGATCCCGCGCTTCTACCAGCCCGACCAGCTCGGCGTGTGGGACGCCATGCAGCGGGTGCATTGGGACCCGGAGTTCGCCCGCCGCTCGGGCAATCCCACCACCTTCGACTACGGCCGGATGCGTGAGACGTGGATGATCCACATGTGCACCGACTGGATGGGTGACGACGCTTGGCTGTGGCGGCTGCGGGTGGAGTTCCGCCAGTTCAACTACGTCGGCGACGCCCAGTGGCTGAGCGGGCGGGTCACCCGCAAGTACCTGACCGACGCACCTGGCGGCGTGCACGCCGCGGTGGACCTCGAGCTCACGGCGCACAACCAGCGCGACGTGGTGACCACTCCCGGCACCGCCACGATCCTGTTGCCCAGCCACGAGCACGGACCAGTCCAGCTGCCGAGACCGATCGGCGGCGCCACTGACCTGAGCGGAGCGCTCGTCGCATCGATCGACCGGTTCACCCGGCACTAGGGAGAGCACCCTGCCATCCGCGACCAGGAGCATCTGATGAGCGACCCGACCAGCGCAGCGGACCTGCGCCTGCTACGCGCGAGCGTGCACAAGGCATTCGCCGAGCTCAGCCCGATCAGCGAGGTACGTCGGGTGATGACGACCAGCCGAGGCTGGGAGGAGCCGTTGTGGGCGCGGCTGGCCGGCGAGCTGGGGCTACCCGGTGTGCTGCTGCCGGCCGAGCACGGCGGCTCCGGCCTCGGCGGCACCGAGCTCGCCCTGGTCATGGAGGAAGCGGGAGCCGCACTGGTTCCCGCGCCGCTGCTCTCGACGGCGGCACTGGCCGTACCACTGCTGCTGGCCTGCGGTGATGGCGCCACGCTGGCCCGGTACGGGCACCGGATCAGCGCCGGGGAGCTCACCGCCACCGTCGCGCTCACCGAGGACGACGGACGCTGGTCCACGGTGGCGATGCGCACCACCGCGCGCCGGAGGAGTTCGGGCTGGGAACTGGACGGGACGAAGAACTACGTGGTCGACGGCGCAACGAGCGGAATGGTCCTCGTGGGCGCCGCGACCGACGACGGCCTTGGGGTGTTCGCCGTCGACGCCGATGCCCCCGGCCTGCACCGGGAGCCGCTCGCCACCCTCGACCTCACCCGCAAGCAGGCACGGCTCACCTTCACCCGCACCCCGGCCACCGCGGTCGGACCCGCCGACGCCACGGACGCCGTCGAGCGGGCCAGCGACTTCTCCAGGGCCATGCTTGCCGCGGAACAGGTCGGGGGCGCCCAGCGGTGCCTTGACATGACCGCCGAGCACGCCAGGACCCGAACCCAGTTCGGTCGCCCGATCGGCGGCTTCCAGGCGGTGAAGCAACGTCTGGCGGAGATGCTGATCCAGGTGGAATCGGCCCGGTCAGCCGCCGCGGTGGCCGCCGCGTCGAGCCACCTGCCCGAACCGTACGGCGCGGATGGGGATCCGGCGGACGACCTGGCGATCGCGGCGCGCATCGCGGGGATCACCTGCACCGACGCCTACACCTGGGTGACCGCGCAGGCCATCCAGCTGCACGGCGGGATCGGGTTCACCTGGGAGCACGATGTACACCTCTATTTCAAGCGCGCCCAGGCCGACAAACACCTGCTCGGCACCCCTTCCGAGCACGTCGCGGTGCTCGCGGGGCACCTGGACAGGGCTCCGCTCTGATCGGGGTTCAGCGCCCGCTGAAGCGGGGATCGCGCTTCTCCACGAAGGCGGCCAGGCCCTCCCGGAAGTCCGGGCTGCGCGACCCGAGCTCCATCGCGAAGGCCTCCTGGGCCAGGTGCTCCTCCAGACCCCGCTCCAACCCGGAGTTGATCAGCCACTTGGTCAGCCCGAGTGCCACCGTCGGCCCGGCCGCCAGCTGGGCCACCAGACGCTCCGCCGCGTCGTCCAGCTCGGCGTCCTCGACGCACTCGTGCACGATCCCCCAGTCGGCCGCCTCCGCACCGCTCAACTTGCGCCCGAGCAGGAGCAGCTGGCGCGCCCGCAGCGGGCCGACCGCGCGGGTGAGCAGCCAGCTCGCGCCGCCATCGGGCGTCATGCCTCGGCAACCGAACGGCTCCCACAGCGTGGCCGTGTGAGTGGCGACCACGAAGTCGCTGACCAGCAGCAGTTGCATCCCGATGCCGACCGCGAAACCACGCACCCGCGCGACCACCGGCACCTGCAGCCGGCCCAGCAGCGGGATCAGCCGATGCGCCTGAGCGGGCAACCTGCGCTGGATCGCACCGACCCTGGGCCGCTCCCCGCCTCCGGCGTTGCGACCGATGATGTCGAAGCCGCTGCAGAAGTGGTCACCGGCCCCGGTGATCAGCAGCGCGCGGACCTGCTCGTCGGTCTGGGCCGTCTCCACCGCCCGCACGAACGCTCCGAGCGTGGCGTCGTCGAGCGCGTTGCGCCGGCTCGGCACGTCGATCGTCACCCGGAGCACGCCGCGGTCCAGTCGCACATCCAGGCCGGACACCTCGGGGTAGGTCATCGCTGCTCCCTGTCGGGTTAGCATTTCTGCTATTTTATACATAATACTACGTATAGAAAGTGAGGAAGGGCGCCCATGGCGGGGTACACGACGTTGAAGGTCGAGCGGGTCGGCCCGGTCGGCTGGCTGATCAATGCCCGGCCCGAGTCCCTCAACGCGATGAACTCCACGATGCGCGACGAGCTCGCCGACGCGTGGCTGGAACTCGACCGCGATCCCGCGGTCCGGGTCATCGTGCACACCGGCGAGGGGCGCGCCTTCCAGACCGGCGCCGACCTCAAGGAGGTAGCCGGGTCCACGGAGGGCATGCGCCGCTACGAGCAGGACCTGGCCGAGTTCGACCTCCACTTCACCTCCTGGCACCAGAACGTCGGCAAACCCGTCATCACCGCTGTCAACGGCATCTGCGCGGGCGGCGGGTTGCACTTCGTCGCGGACGCCGACATCGTCATCGCCGCCTCCGACGCCACCTTCTTCGACCCACATGTCAGCGTCGGCCAGGTCACGGCCATCGAGGTGATCGGGCTGGCCCGCAAGATCCCCTTCGAGTCCGTGATGCGCATGGCGATGCTGGGCGCGCACGAACGCATGCCCGCCCGGCGGGCCTACGAGCTCGGCATGGTCAGCCAGGTCGTCGATCCTCCGGAGCAGCTGCGCGATGAGGCGCAGCTGCTCGCGGAGAAGGTGGCACGCAACTCCCCCGCCGCGATGCGTGCCACCAAGAAGGCGCTGTGGGCCGCGCTCGAGATGGGCCTCACCGACGCCTGCAGGGTCGGGTCGGGCCACCTCGTCGGGCTGTGGGGCCACCCGGACCAGACCGAAGGGCCGCTGGCGTTCGTCGAGAAGCGGGAACCCCAGTGGAAAGATTTGGACTGAAGCGCGACGACCCGGTTCCCCCTCGGTCGTCCCCCCGGGGGCACCGGGTGCCTCGCCGCGACCTCAGTTGCTCACCTCGATGGCTAGCTCCGGGCAGGCCTGCGCACCCCGGATGGCCTGGTCGCGCAGATCGGCGGGGATCTCGATCTCCAGCGGCAGGCAGTGGCCGTTGTCGTCCAGGTCGTAGACGTCCGGCCCGGCAGCGTTGCACAGGGTGTGGCCCGCGCACAGTTTGTTGTCGACGGTGACACGCACGACTTCTCGCTTCCGTGGTGGGTGGTCGCCTGATCGCCCGGCGGTCAGACATGGAACTCGTGGAACTTCAGGTAGGACCCGGCGTCTACGCGCAGCTGCATCCCGGTGACGTAGCGCGACTCGTCCGAGGCGAGGTAGAGGATCGCGTTGCTCATGTCGACGGGCTCGATGTAGGGCAGCGGCATGGCCTGCTGTACCGGGAAGGCCGCCTCGGCGTCGGCCCGCGTCGGGTTTTCGAGGTCTGGGCGGAAGACCCGGTACATCGGCTCGTTGTGCAGCATGTCCGTGTTCACGTTCGTCGGATGCACGGCATTGGCCCTGATCATCCGGGGCGCGAGTGCCCTGGCCAGCTCGTGGACGTACTCCGCGAGCGCGCGCTTCGCGAAGCCATACCCCGCGCCGCCGGGGTCCGCGCCCGGCCTCTCCACGATGGCGTTGGGCATGAACGCCGCCACCGAACCGGTCACCACGATCGACGCGCCCTCGGCGAGGTGCGGCAACGCCGCGTGGACCGCGTTGAGCGCACCGGTCAGGTTGATGTCGATGACGTCGGCCCAAGCCTGCATCGGGGGCTCCCCGGCGAGTGGGGCGATCCCGGCCTGCGCGACCACGACGTCGAGGTGACCGAGCTCGCCGATGCCGGTCTCGAGTGCCGCGCGCAGCTGCGCCGGCTCGCGCACGTCCGCCTCGACGGCAACGATCCGCCGGTCCTGCTCCTCGACCAGCCGGGCGGTCTCCTTCAGGTCGTCCGGCCTGGCCATCGGATACTTCGCGCTCGCGATGTCCCGGCAGAGGTCGACGGCGATGATGTCGGCCCCCTCCTCGGCGAGCCGCAGCGCATGGCTGCGCCCCTGGCCTCGCGCCGCGCCGGTGATGAAGGCGACTTTGCCCTGAACTCGTCTCATGCGTGGGATCCCCTTCGAAGCCGAGGAGCGCTTTGGCCCCCTCATGGGCGGGCGATGGTCTTGACCTCGAGGAAGTCCTCGAGACCTTCGGTGCCCCACTCGCGGCCGAGACCGCTTTGCTTGTAGCCGCCGAACGGCGAGCTCGGGGCGAACCACTGCGCGCCGTTGACCCCGACGGTGCCCGTGCGCATTCGCCTCGCCAGCCCCATGGCCCGGTCGACGTCGGCACTGAACACCGCGCCGGACAGGCCGTAGATCGTGCCGTCGGCCAGCCGCAGCGCATCCTCGTCGTCGTCGAAGGCCTGCACGACCAGCACCGGGCCGAAGATCTCCTCCTGCACGACGGACGCGCCGGGGTCGACGTCGGTGATGAGCGTCGGCTCGACGTAGAAGCCACGGTCGAACTTCTCGGCCCGACCCCCGCCCAGTACGACGCGGCCCGACCGCGCGCCCAACTCGATGTGGTGCAGCACGCTGTCGCGTTGCCGTGCGTTGATCAGTGGGCCCATCATGTTGGCGGGGTCCCGAGGGTCGCCCCACGGGATGCGCTCCATCGTCGCCTTGGCGATCTCGACGGCCTCGGCGAGCCGCGACCGCGGCACGAGCAGCCGAGTGTTGAGCGCACATCCCTGGCCACCGTGGCTGCAGACCGTGGCGGCGACAGCGGGCACCGTGGCGGCGAGGTCGGCGTCGTCGAGCATGACGGCCGCCGACTTGCCGCCCAACTCCAGCGTGACCCGCTTCACCGTGGCAGCCGCGGCCACCATGATGCGGCGCCCGGTCGCGGTCGAGCCGGTGAACGTGACCGCATCGACGTCCGGATGCGTGACCAGCCGCTCGGCCACCGGAATCTCGGTGGTCGTCAATACTCCCAGCACACCGGGCGGGATGTCGGTGTCCTCGGCCACGATCCGGCCGAGCTCCGTGGCCGACCATGGGGTGTCCGGTGCAGGCTTGAGCACGACCGTGCACCCCGCGGCCAGCGCGGCCGACACCTTGCAGAGGTTGAGGTACAGCGGGTAGTTCCACGCCGTGATGGCCGTGACAACGCCGGCGGCCTCCCGGCGGACCACCCGCTTGGTGGGCATGCCCATCGTGACCGAGTCGGGCAGGGCCCGTTCGAACTCGTAGGAGCCGAGAAGCTCGGCCCAGAAGCTCATGTTCTCCACCGGCCCGTCGACCTGCCCCATCCGGGCCACCATCACCGGGCAGCCGGTCTCCGCGACGACCATCTCGCGCAGGCTGTCGATGTTCTTGCGCAGCGCGGTCTGCAGCTGGGTGAGGCACTCGCGGCGGAAGGCGGTATCGGTGGACCAGCTGGTCGTGTCGAAGGCGTGGCGGGCCGCGGCGACCGCCCGGTCCGCGTCGGCCAAGGTGGCGTCGGGGGCGGTCCCCAGCACCTCCTCGGTGGCCGGGTTGACGTTCTCGGAGGTGCGGGAGCCGGTGGCGGCGACCAGCTCGCCATTGATCAGCATGCGTTGTTCGGTGCTTGTCATGGCAGAGTTCCGTCTCATTAACGGCCGGACCGCGGCCCAGGCGTGAACCGAATGCGCAGGCCGCGGGGGGCGTAGACGGCGCTGGCATCCCGGAACCGCACAGGTTCGTCGGCGATCATCGTGAAGTCCGGCAGCCGGGTGAGGATCTCGGTCATCATGACCTGGAACATGGTGCGGGCCAGGTTCGAGCCGAGGCAGCGGTGCTCGCCCACCCCAAAGGCCATGTGCCGGTTGGGTTGCCGCTCGAGGTCTATGTCGGCGGGGCAGGAGAACACCGCGGGATCACGGTTCGCCGAGGCCCACAGCAGCAGCACCCGGTCGCCCTTCTTGAGCTGCTGCCCGTAGAACTCCGCGTCCCGGCTGACCACCCGCGCGAGGCCCTGGGTGGGGGTGTCGTGCCGGAGGAACTCCTCGGTCGCCGATCGCAGGAGCTTCGGCCGCTCGATGAGCTGCTGCTTGAGCGACGGGTCCCGCGACATCTGCACGAGCGTGTTCCCGGTGAGCCCTGACGTCGTGTCCATCCCGCCGAACAGCAGCAGCAGGATGTAGCCGAACTTCTCCTCGTTCGTCAGCGGGCGGCCGAGGGCGGAGCCGCTCAGGATCGTCCCAACCAGGTCGTCGGCCGGAGTGCCGAGCCGCGCCCGCCGCGCCATCTCGCTGCCGATGGCTGCCTGCACGGCCCCGCCGACCGTCGAAGTGTCCATCCCCCCCTCGGCGCCGTGGATCATCGTGTGAATGATCGTGACCCACTCCGGCCAGCGGGACTCGTCGAAGTTGAGCATCCGCAGGATCACCCGAGCCGGGAGCGGCGTGGTCAGCTCTCCGATGATGTCGGCCTCGCCCCGTTCGATGAAGGAGTCGATCAGCTCGGTTGCGATGTCCCGCATCTCCGGTTCGAGCTGGGCCGCGGCGCCGGGCGAGAGGAACTTCAGCGTCAGCCGTCGCATCTCGGCGGTGAGCGGCGGATCGGTGTGGATCGGGGGCAGGACGTCGGTGAGTGAACTCTCGCTGCCCGGTTCCACGATGCCGGCACCCAGTGACGAGATGAACAGATCGTCATTGCGGGTGGCCTCGAAGGTCGTCTCGTAGTCGGTGAGGAGCCAGAAGCCGCCGTGCGCCGTGGACCAGGCGACCGGGCAGCGCGAACGGAGGTCGTCGTAGATGGCGTAGTTCCTGTTGCCGAACTCCGGTTCCCTGATGTTCAGATCGATCTCCGGCCGTTTGCCGGCCGTCGAGTCCACCACGTCGGTCATGCGTGTGCCGCTCCCTCTCGTCCGCGCCCGGCCGCCGACCCGGCGGCCTGCTGCTCCTGGTCTCCAGTGGTGAGCGCGCCCACCTGCCGCAGCAGCGCGTGCGCCGTGTCCAGCAGGGGTGATGCGCCGCCCGGCCGGGCCATACCGGTGAGCAGGGCGACGTCCTTGCCGATGGCCGCGGCGAACTGCCCGTCCGCGAGTCCCGCGACCGACCCGGTCCACGCGGCGACCTCCAGCGCGAAGCTCCGTGCACTGCCGGCCCTGAGCACGTCCACCAGCGCGGCGTCCAGCCCGAGCTCGGCCCCGATGCGGAGAGCGTCGAGAGACAGCGCGACCTGCCCGGCAAACAGCGCGTTGTTAATCAACTTGGCTGCCTGGGCCGCGCCAACCTCAGCGAGCCGCACGATCCGCCCGGCGTAGGTGTCCAGCACGGGCCTGGCCCGCTCGCACTCGGCCTCCGGGCCAGCCAGGATGACCAGCAGCTCGCCGTTCTCCGCGGCGGCGGCCCCACCGCTGACCGGAGCGTCCAGCACGGTGATCCGGTACCGGGCGGCGCGCTCGGCGATCGCCCTGATCTGCTCCGGCGAGACGGTGCTGTGCACGGTGACGACGCCGCCCGCCGCCATCCCCACCAGCACGCCCCGCGTACCGAAGAGCACCTCCTCGACGCCGGCCGCGTCGAACACGCAGATTCCGACGATGTCGCACGCCGCGCCGAGCTCGGCGGGAGTCGCCGCAACGCTGGCTCCGTGCTCGGCCAGCCCCGCGGCGGCCTCCGGCCTGCGGGCCCATACGGTCGTGGGTATGCCGGCCGCGGCGATCCGGCGGGCCATCGGCGCACCCTGGTCTCCGAGGCCGATGAACCCGGCCCTCATCCGGTCCGTCCCTCGGCTGGGAGCCGGCACACCATCGGCCGGCCCATCCGGCCCGCTCCCACAAGGCCCACTCGCATCCTGGCTCCCGTCCCGCTCGGTGGTTGGCGGTCAGCCCGGGAAGCGGTACAGCTTCCGCGCGTTCAGCTCGGCGATCTTGCGTGCCTCGTCGTCGGGCACGTCGGCGAGCGACTCGGCGAGCATCTTGCGGGTGTGTGGCCAGTTGCAGTCCGAATGCGGGTAGTCGCTCTCGAAGAGGATGTTGTCAACCCCGATCCGGTGCCGCTGCTCGATGCCGGATCGGTCGGCGACGAAGCAGCCGTAGATGTGCTTGCGGAACAGCTCGGACGGGAGCTGCTCGGTGTTGACGTTGCACCAGTACTTGTGTCGGCCCCAGGAGTAGTCGGTCCGCTCCAGGATGTAGGGCATCCAGCCGATACCGCCCTCGGACAGCGCGAACTTGATGTTCGGGAACTTGTAGAAGACCGGCGACATCATGAGGTCGACGGCTGCCATCATCGAGTTGAGACCGTACAGCGCGATACCGATGAACATGTCGCCGTCGGCGGCCAGGCCCGGCGGCATACCGCCCGAACCGAAGTGCACCGAGAGCGGCAGCTCCGCCTCCTCGCACGCGCGCAGCAGCGGGTC
>Ga0137415_10005028_pt1 | contig 13073 bp, 15 predicted proteins | sample CZODoug3_1_1_16f_FD_183082 | JGI IMG/M metagenome (GOLD analysis project Ga0137415, IMG submission 183082) | Vadose zone soil fungal communities from Angelo Coast Range Reserve, California, USA - CZODoug3_1_1_16fungal (Hybrid Assembly) | ecosystem: Environmental > Terrestrial > Soil > Vadose... | reverse complement strand
ATGATCTGGGGCCCTCAGTAGTGCCAGATCCATCATCTTCATCTTCTGCAGCCTCTGCAGCATCATTTCCACCATCAGACTCATCAGCCTCCAGCTAATTGATCAACTGGACTCAGATCAGAAGACACCTGAGCACTTATCTACCAGAGCTCCATAGGTTACCTTCAGTACATTTATTTTTGTTCACGATCCCTTGGCGAATGTATCTATATCCCACAAAGAATGAATTCCATGAAACTGTTGAACTGGCAATTGTTTGCTGTAGTTTGCTTCACACGTGGATGATTTGACAAGGAAACGCTTTCAGGATTTGTTCTCAAATACCACACACCCAACATGGCAGACCACACACTCGAGCTATCATGGTGGCTCCAGGAACCGCCTGTGACAAGAGAATTGCCGCCATCTTCTTTGATGTCCTTCACCAAATATTCTATCGACGGCGAACACACCAAAGGGGTTCCCCCCAAACAATGTGTCATACAAATCGGCTCTCTGAAGCTGCATCTGAATGCAAAGTGGCTGCCTTTGATGATGATCATTCAGATGATCCAAGCTGCAGCATTGCAGGAGTCCATATCAGCCTCGGAAATGTCAAATCAGAAGAAGGCCCTCATTATGTTGAGGCTAATGTGGTTCTATGATTTTCTTTTACAGAGATTTGCCCAGGATGCGACAAGGGACAAACCTGATTCATCAGGAAACAGCCCACTTCCAGACGAATGGATGCCTGAGTCAATGGCTCGCTGTCTGACACGCCTGGCTCTTAAAATACCTCACACTCCAGCGGCGTTGCATAAAAATTCACAACTGCTCGGGGAAGCTTATCAGCGCCCAAGCAACCACTTTAGTTATGGTAAGTGAGATCCTAAATCAATCTTCAATGTATCTCGATTTGTTACTGAACTCGTATCTGAACTCAGACTACCACAGCTTTACCACCGAGCATCAGACGATGTTGGAGTCTGGTTTGCGACTGATGGGGACTCCCAATCCAGCAGAGGTCCTAGAAATCATACGACACGAGTTAATTGCCTATGGTCTTGCTCCCGGCATGGAAGCCAGTGAAGGTCCAAATCAGATAGGTAAGGCTAAAAGCCACCATGATGATGCACGACCTCCCTCAGAAATACTGACATACATGCCTCCTCAGATAATGTCAGAGACCCCTCAAATATAAACACCGCCAATCATGACGAATCCTATGAGGCCGCGCAAGAACACTGTGAGTTATGTTTTATAACATCCACCAATTTATTCTCAGTTTGCTGCATTTCATCGTAGCTGCGACAGTGATGAAACGGCCGCGTGGTCGCCCACACAAGAAGCATTCTGAAATGGACGATGCTCACGTCCAAAAATCTCCAAGACGCCTCCGTTCCAATCTAGCTGCCAGAACGACTCTGGATGCACTCTCTGAATACCCTTCCTTGACACCACCAAGTCCGACGAAGAAGCAGGTCAAGAGGGTTAGTTGTTCAATCTCTTGGCAATATGACACACAAAGTTCATTTCAATGTTGCAGGCAAGCTCCATCGACAAACCTGCATGTCCCTTTATCGCTCCTAAGAAGAAGCAAAAAAAACCTGCCCCAAGTGGAAACCTCAGCATTACACCTCGTGCACCTCCACTAGTGAGCCTGCTAAGCATAATTTTTGATAACAGAATCACAATCTGCCATAGGCGGAATCTAAGCCCATCGCAATAAATCAACACCGGAAAATGGCAGCACCATCGGGGTCCGACGACCTTCGTCATACTGAGGCAGAGGAAAAGGAATCGAACCCTGTTGTGAGTAAGGTCTGTCAGCTATGGTCATAACTTCATGAAGACTTAACCACTAACTCACACTTCTAGGCCACAGAGATGCCACAGAACCCAAGGAATTGGTTGGATGTAGTTCATGCACAGGCCATATCTCACTCAAGTGAACAGCCCACCAATTTGGCTGCTCTTGAAAAGGATCTTGAGCATTTCCATAAGATCATGTCATTGGTAGACATGAATGGGTGGAAACAACATGTGATTTCTACCCTGGTTGAAGAGGAAAATACAGCAAAGGTAATGTCAAATGCTTCTCCACAACACTCTTTTTCATAAGCCTTGTTTTCAGGTTGACAAGATTTTGTCATGGGTACATGAAGTGCGGAAAGCGGCAAAACATGATCCCAAAAGGGATCAATTTCCATTCGCTAAACAGCTAGTTCGGTCTTGCATACTCTACTGTGAAAAGCGCAAGACGGTATAATATACCGTACATACTTGATGATGACATTATATTTGGTTCAACACCATCTATGATAATCTCATGATCCATACTATTAAACAACTTCCCATTCCGATTTGATCCATGACGCAAGGCGTCAAAAATATATATCAATTGTGTTATAGCTGCATCATGCAAGAAGCTGGCACCAATGTCACGCAGGAAACATGACCAGATACGTCCAAACAATGTCAAACATCACCAGACAACAACACAAATTTTCGTTGATTTTTATTTGTATTGTAGTCGATTCAATTGGACTTGGATCGCCACGCATGACTGCACGTGATCAGAACTTTGAAAGATATCTCATTCGCAAACCTGTTGTGAGGTATAATGTTTGAAAAAGTGAACGTCCTATGTTCAGCACACCAATTGAAAAATATTGCCACTTTATAATCAACAAGTTAGGTGCTGTTAACGCTGGTGGGACTGAGATGATTTTGCATTGTCAAAAATCACCTTCCTTATTGAGACGAAGGTCTTTTCAGCCACATAACTCGTTCGACCATTGACCATAGGTCAAAGTTAATGTTTTGATCTCAAAATTGGCACACACACTATTGAATATATACTCCACTCTTCTATATACTTTTTTATCGATGTTTGGACCGAACGTTGAAGACGACGAGTACCACATGCCAACACGTGCCTCGATCCAAGTCCGGTTCGGGCCTCATCAATTGATCCAGATTAAAACTTCACCAGAGGTTCAACGTTCAACCTTTGTGCCTCAGGATATCATATCCCTGAACGGCTAGAAGACAGATTTCTCCAAAGATGGAACACCAAGTTGCCGGCAGGTGTAAGTAACTGAATTCTTGACGGTCGGCTAACTTTTTGCTGAGATTATAAACAAGTGGAACGATGCGCACACTGCTTGGGAAGCTTTATGCATAAACTACAGAAGTGTGGAGCATGTAAGCAAGTGGGGTACTGTGTAAGGGCGGTTTTTAGATGGATATCAAAGAGACATGTTGCTAACATTGGTACAGGGGGTTGCTTGCCAATGGGCGAATTGGAAAGCGGTGCACAAAACAGAATGTCGAGGAAGAGCTGAAAATGGGCACCTGTATCGATCACCATGGGTAATTCACCCTGATCCAGCATGGCCAAAGGAGCGGATTGGGCAAGCGAAACAACGATTTCTGACCGAATTCATTTTTGAGGTTCAGGCAATTGCCATTCGAGGACTTCTGCTTCAGCAGGCATTGAAGGATGACGGGGACTTGGACATTGAGACGTGGGATGCCCTTATAGGTGAATCATTTGTTGCGATGACGTTGGATTTCCGCTCGGGAGAGCATAAGCTACTGCATCAGAATCTTGGTGTGCAGGATGTAGACGTGATACCGTGGTCGACAGTAGGGCCAGAGGCTGTGGTGAGGGCAACAAAGGCAAAGCTGATCATGATGCGGCCAGCATATTGTGTTGCAGCAGCTGTTGTGTCAGAGGGCCATACAGAGAAACCTCATATTTACAGCCCATATGAAATGGCTGTGTTCACAATTGATATACCCACACTTCACACACACAAGGTTGCAGGACAAACATTGGGGGAGGCTGTGAAGTCATTGCAGCATGCAGTAGAGAGGGGCCATGGACAGGCAATCAAGCAACACAAACATGGAGTTCCTGTGTTCATTTAAATAATTCTAGCTAGGGTTATATAGAGGTCATGTCTCTTGCCAATGGAGGCTCATTAGAGAAGGCCAAACCCTATGTATTTCAGTGTGCTAGGGATATGTCCATGGTTCAACATAACGGTGTTTTGAAGTTACAAGTCCTCATTGTTCTTTCATCGCCTATTCAGCAAAACAGGGGATCAATTTCCATTCGCTAAACAGCTAGTTCGGTCTTGCATACTCTATTGTGAAAAGCACAAGACGGTATAATAAACCGTACATACTTGATGATGTTATATTTGGTCCAACACCATCTACATGATCCATACTATTAAACTTCCCATTCTGATTTGATCCATGGACACAAGCCGTCAAAAAAAATAATTAATTAATTATGTTATAGCCGCATCATTCTTTGCAAGCATAGGTTATCACAGAATTTAAATCTGTTTAACCATCAGCAAACAAATGGGTATGTCTCAGGTGAGGAGGTATAACAGACCCTTGCTAAGTAAATAAGTATCCACCCTTCCTTTCTTGTAAGATATGTCTCGCATTTCTCAACCGACTGTGTTAGTGTGCGAGGAACATTTTGAACTTCTGGAAGCCCAGTCTATAGTTCATCAAATTTTGAGTTTCATCAGAATCCAGAAGGAGCAACTTGAGGCCACTGTGGGTTCTCGTGGGATTAAATGGTTTGAAAGAGGAGAGGCAATAGACCAGCCATGGGGGAAATACGTGTAGAAGAATAATGTGCATTAGAAGCATAGTTATGCCAATTAAGTGAATGGCAAACTGGTGGCGATGAAAGAGGTGGCTGCGCATGTAACATGTGCAGGATTGTGGGTAAAAGCGGTGACAAATCCCTTTTACCACTACCTGCCACACGAGAAGAGTGATGGTCTGCCGACCCCCTTGCCTTAGGGATTGCATTGCGACCCAGTTGTCCAGTGCAATACGTCTGACTGGAGATTTTCCAACCATGGTTGTTGATTGTACAGGGGAGATACTTCGATATGCAAAATGCCACCCACGAGGAAGCCCATCAAGCCAACCTCACGATCGGAATGATGTGCCCATCGATGTGACCATTCCCAATGGCACATTGAATCATGGCATGGTGAGTGGATGAACCTATCAACGATGCTTATCTGATGCCATGATAGTCTGGCGCTGCATCGCTGTCCATGGAGTTGCTGTGCCGAGTCTTGCAATTCTGTCCGCCGAGTTCTCCCTCTGTCGCCAACCTGGCATGTGTTTGTAGACTGTGGAGAGACCCATGCCAGAAGGAGTTGTTTCGACATGTCAGCCTGTCGAGCACTCGTCAAGTGAGGCAGCTCATCAAAAGCTTGCTGTTTCATATGGGTCCGACATACCCAGAACCAACGTTAAAGCTACAACTATGCGTTGAGCAGATTGTGTTGGAAAAGGATCCTTCATGCGATGCGAATCTTTATGATGAACACCGCTTTCACTACGAGTTTTCGACGATCCTTCCGCTTTTTCAGAGGCTGAAGACATTGACATATGTCACAACGAAATGGGACCCGTTCATGTTTCATAGGATGATGGGTCATGGCATCAGTGAATGGGCTCCACTTTCATTGACAAAGCTGAGGGTGGTGGTGAGCATTCAGTAATATATTTGTGATCATCTGACAGATTTTTTTGGAACTCCAAGACTGTGCAAACAGACTTATTTTATTTTTTGTGGGATCACTCGGAGTGGGTTCGATGGTTCACATCTGTTACCACGTTGCGGGATATCAGATTCATATCTCAGGATGATCCATTTAACACTACAACATTCGACGTTGTTGGTAAGCTGCTGGTCAGAGCTCAGCGAAGCCCACAGCATGTCGAATTCTGGCAATGTTCTACTGAAGGAGAACATCATGCAAGAATCGTAGGTGTATGGGGACGATCTTGTCGTTTTGGGAGATGCAACTTTCGCATTCACATTGGCCAGGTTGTTGGAATTACTTACGATGGAACTCTATGACATAAAATGGATGTTTAATGATAAATGACTCGGAGACAGTGAAACGGCCATTCATTTGTGATCGAACCTGTAAGTGTCCTGGTGGAATATTACATATTGAGTGATCGTTAGGATGTGAATTACATAGGGAAAACCTTGAAATCAACCGTTTGTACACCCAACAAGCGAGATTCATTGCCACACCCTCACATCAGTAGTACCTCCACAAGGGCCGAAGATCCAGTCGTCTGTTGGTGAAGGCCATCTTCTCCGCCATGCTGGCCATTTTTTCCTGTTGTGTTGACTCGGGTATCACAGCGGGGAGACCCCGCCTCATGATAGATTTACTTGTGGACATGATTCCCCTAACCTTCAACTCCTCTTCGACCATCATTGCGAACAATTCACAATCCCCTTCCACCTGGCCATCCACAGATTGGGACAACTTTGGTAGGCTTGACAAATTGACGTCGATTAGTAAAGATCCTAGGGCGGGAGCCTTGTTCGTGGACTGCTTTTTGGCCACAGATTGAACGAACATTCTGAACAACTTCTGAATTCCATCCACCTTCATGCTTGTGCCCACTACGAGAAGAAGATCCACTGCTTTGGCATCTTTGTTGGCAATCTTGGCTATCTCTTCCCCGAGAGGGTGGTGTTCCCCATAAAGAATGATGTCAGGCCGTAAAAACGATGTTGTTTTGTGTTCTCGTAAGTTTAGCTGAGCTCGCTGGGTTGCAATGACGTCACAGATGACACATTTTGGGAGTTCCCCAGCCTCGAGGGTGTGCAGATATGGATCCAACAGGAAAGTGCAACTGCATAGCTGACAGCGCATCTGATGCAAATTTCCGTGAAGGGGTATACAGGTGGCTCTTTCGTCGTTGGTGCAAGAAGATGAATAAGTGCTGAGTCCACATTTAAGCTCCAGACCATCAATATTCTGAGTGTAGACTCGCAACAGTGTGCCACGCGCGTTAAGAGCAGCCAGAAGCTCATGAAACCGCGTAGGTTTCGCAACTGCCGCATGGCTGGCCATTTTCCCAGTGAATTTACAGAATGTGCCTCGCATGGAGCTATTCTGTATAAATTGTCTCAGCAGTGGGAAAGGCCGAGAAGCATTTTGTCCTTACCTGCAATGCATGCATGTGGAAGAGCTCCTCTGTTTTGTTCCCTTCGACATCGTCATTATATATGCCACCTGATCCACGAAATGAGGGGATGCCAGCTGCAATGGATATTCCTGCGCCTATGTGAATAGTGACTGAGCAAACGATACAGACAAGAGGTCACTGTAACATACCACATATCACTACGATGGCCTTAGCATTGAGAATTGCCCCGATCATACTTTCGACGTCAGATGAAGGTTTGAACCCCAACTGTGCCTTCATCATGGGTTAGGTTCTACTTAGATTGATGATCGCAAGTGGTAGATGGCTATATTGGTCTGCGTCGGGAGCGGAGGTTTCCATATGGAGTACATTATCTATCACTGGCTGTGACTACTGGGTGTGCAGTCATTGCATGATGTCACATGTAAAATATAATGTTATTACATTTATGGCAGCATGTACATTATCATATTATTTTGTTGCATTGGCTCTCCCAAAATTCAAATGGGGATAGTTGTTCCATCTGTGGATTGCCCATTGGTGAAGTATGGCCATATTCCAAGAACCATCCTTCAATTTCTCCTTATCAATGCCGCCATCTGTTCCTGTATTTCACCTGGCAATTGTGTCCGACGAAAATGTGTGGAAAATCGCAGGCCAGGTATGCCTTGACGAACCTTTTATGTAGGTAGGGTTTTCATGTTCAGTAGAACACGCCTAACAGGCCTCCTCCACGGAGGTTCCAATGAGAGGCTCTGCACCTCTTCCTGAAGATGCCTTGGGAAGTCTCACTGACTCCCAGTTATCATTTTTGAGAGCCTCTACACATATTCTATAAATTGGTGTTTCAACTGTACAAGTACCGGGTCTCATAACTTGAAACAAAACAAATCCTCAGTCTACCTGAGGTAACTGCCCCTCTGGCGGAGGCTCTGCATCCACATGGCCTGTGAAACCGTTCCGAATGCTAATGTACTGCCTCCCTGCTGCTACCATATATATGACAGTGTCATATGCTCCTACAATCTCAACAAATTGGGCCGTTGTTGATCTCCTCTGTGGCGTCACTGCAGGTGCTGCCGACTGCAAGGTGGTGAGAGTATCTCCTCACTGATAGGACCCTGTCCGGATGAGTGGCAGAGGGGGCGAAGGAACACAATTCTGCATTAATCAACGGATGTGTATTTATTCGAGAATCCAGCATGGAATGAATGGATAGAAAGGAACATACTTTTATGAGCCCACCCCAGAGTAGAGTATTCCAACAAAGAATCAACTTTTAAATTTCAAAAAAATTCTCATAATGTAGAATAGCAAAGCAATTATTACACCCCTTGCGCCAACATTATATGTGATTTTATTTGCCATTGTTGGAGGTATGTGTCTTGTGAGATTCACTCTTTATCATAATTATGTTGCCATAACAGGTAAATGTTTTCCATAGGCTGGATTGTTAACAAGTCTGCACCGCTTTCATAGCAGAACCTTGGTTTGTCATGGACGACGACACACATCGTTGGGCGGATGACAACATCTCAGCACCCGAAACGTCCACACTATTCATGTTTGTGCCAGGAGAATATGGGACAATGCTATCGGTCAGAATATGCCTGGCTACGGAACACAACACCCGCGTTATTCGCGTCCGCCTCAATATAGCATGTATGCTCGCATTCCTTGACATGGATTATTGGACAGTGCCCACAGCTCCATTAACGTCCTGGAACCGAAAACGCGTTCAATCGTACCTCCATCGAGTTCGTGAGGACATAGCGAAGGAGCTCATTGTGACAGATGAGGCGACGTTGCTGGATCGATCGTTCCAGCCAAACGCTTCAAGACATTGGGCAGTTAGAGTTCATCATGGCCTCGGTCACTCAAACACAGGGCGCACCATGTACAATGAACATTGCAAGGTGAATGGATTGATTCCATACATGGAAGACTTTGTCAATTATGGTTTGCATCATTCCCTGCCCATGATACATGCTGACTGATCTGCATCATTAGACTGGATAGCTTTGTACAATGGACGTTTTGGCCATGTCGTGTGTCCGAATGCACTGTTTCATTGCCCAACGAATGTGGAACATGAGGAGCGTGACTGGATGTGTTCTAGGATCTTCCTTGCAACAATTGCAGGAACAGGGACGTCGATGATTCCCCAAAAGGAGTCAATAATGGGATGGAACTCTCCGGCCCTTAGGACCTCTGTGGTTGAGCCACATTTGCCCATGCCAAGCGATGCTACTATGTGTAAGTTTCATGCAGTTGCTCATATTGTAACCTAACATAACATGGTGGAATTCTTAAGCATATGATGGGGCCACGAGGAAAATGACCCATCATGGAAAAAACTATAAAAGGAATCGTGCCAGAAGAAGAAAGGTGCAGGCAAAAAAGAAGTTGTTGCAGACCACCTCGCCAGCGTCCACTGTTGGGAATTGATATCCATAAGTGTGCCATTTTGTCGATGGGAGTGAGTCAATTTCCTGGCAAACCATAATTCCTTAGCTGATATTGTCGGTGTCTGTCACGCATTGCAGCATCAGACCGGCACCCCGATATTGAACATGATTTCATCAGAGGATGGAGCGCCCACCCAAAATCTGCCATGTAAACAATTGTCTCCATACTTGTAGACGAAGAATAAGCGATTCCTGATGTCTCAACATGCCCTGAATATTAAGCCATAAGCCATAAAGCTTACCTTACAATATCTCAAATTTGGCAAGGAGCTTTTAATGATGACCTTCCCGAACATCAACTACATAAAACATATGCAGTGCATGCAAATGTGTGGGAAAATTTTAAACAGCATGGTAAATAGGTCCATGTTTGGACCTATTTGTACACGGTTCAAAACTTACCGACGCTCAGTCAAACTTCCGAACTTCCGCACTTGCACCGTTTGCACAGATATGTCGGACGAATGGCCTTACGACACATATCTCCCTCTGATCGGCTATGAACTTATCTGGAAGTTCGATTACATACGTCCAGACGTGCAAATATTGCATGTATTTTTAGCGGACGGTTCGAGGCAACGGGCGGAAGTCAACCTTCGATATGTGCCCGTGTTGGTCTGCTTCGATCTAGAATACTGGATGGCCATGAACCAAAATGACACAGCTCCACATCCCGGGGAGGTTCTGAAGAGACGTATGCTGAAAACATACATGCATAACCTTCGATGCGCCACCGTGCGAGATATACTAGCAGCCGATAAGGATGAATTGAGGGATGGCACATGGCACATGGAAATACTACACCAATGGTCTATACGCACATGGAATGACTATACTCATTCGGATTTTGGTCGCGCACGGTACGAGAAAAGTTGTAACACGAAAAGATTGAAACCGTATGACCAGGTAATCACAATCAAAGGCATGTATTCTGAAATCGATGCTGTAACGATCGCTTTCACTGAAGAATTCACTCCAGATTGGCGCCTATACTTTGCGCACTTTTGCAAACTAAACAGATACACGGCAGAAAAGTGCGACGGCACCCATTCTTGGTTTCAACACACGGGCCACAGCCAGTTAATGTCTCCTTGGGACACGTTGATTTCTTTAGGCTTTCTTAATGGCATGGAACCAACATCACCAAAGTACCAGTCCACCCACAATGACAGTATTCGGCTGTTCTTGGGGAAAACACGAGAAAAAATACCTTTGATCAACCAACGTGAGATTGCAACGTCGATAATCGAGTCAAATATACATACTTACGTCTAGACAGTGCCGAGCGAACTGCTGGATTTAATAATGCGCCATATCTTCGATATCGATTGGTGCTGCACCGATGTCTTGGGTCTCAGCCGAGTGTGCCGCCTCTGGAGGGACATCGCAGAACGATGTACCATATTATGGCATCAATTCTCTATTTCACCCGCCACTTCTCACAGCCCCTGGTCTTCTCATCCTAAAACCATCAGGCCCACTCGACTGGTCCAAAAATATCTTATAAATTCCTGTCAGGCCCCACTGGATATCATTATCCATTTTCCTGGGCTGGAGGATTATGGTTGGAAACCACATGGTGTTGTTGCATCGATGTACAGGGCTTTTGAAGAAATCATAAAGCATGCACACAGATGGAGGAGCATCAAATTGCTTGTGGATGAGGACTGTGACAGATGTGTGGACAATGCAACTAGGATATGCATCCACCAGGTCGCTAATATGCTGTGGAAAGGTGGAGCTCTGTTGGAAGCTCGACGACTGGAGCTGCTCCATATCTGCCTCACATCTGATGTGAATTATAACTCCCAACATTTCCAAAATTGCTCCACCAACTCCATCGAAATCGTCAGCACCTACCTTCTTCAATTACGACATTTGCGACTGGACTCGTTTGTCGGCGCCATTCCTTCAAAGATGTTGGAACATGTTACCGATTTGTCTATTGGCGATACGTGCAGGCACCCTTTGTCTGTTTCATCCACGTTGGCGATATTGGACCACTGCGCCAACTTGGTACATCTGACTATTAGATATATGCCGTCAGCGGCACACCAAGCGGACGTGAAGCAATTGTCAAACCTGAAAACAATACGATTCATCGACGTTGCATGGCCAAACCGAGCTCTGGGGTGGGTATCAGCACCTGCGCTCCAGACCATCGAAGTTTCCTCGAAAAGGCGCCACACCTCCGAGATTCTGTCCTATGCATCCGTAGTGCAATTGATGGGATCTGAGACACATTTGTCACAAATTTGTCATCTCGACTTCAGTGGGGCAAATGTAAAGAACGATTCTTTGCAAAGGCTTCTCGCCTCATGTATGCATGCCAGCCGCATAATATTTCGTGCGAGCACAAAGGATGAGGCACGAACAGGAGTATTACAAGATCTCTGAGAATCTATGCCTGAACTTATGGGTGGGGTAGATGGAAACATGGTACACATCACAATCACAGAATGGCTTGGTGCAGGGAAAGCATACAAGTCTGCTAATACTGAGTTCCTTAGGATGAAGCACAGTTGCACCGAATTTTCAGCTCCAGCAGATTTCATTTTCAAGTGTTCATAATCATACAGTCAAGTGGATATTGTATTCATGGCTCAGGCCCCTCTTTGTTCTGTGGTTGAAAGTATGTTCTCACATGTTACCCTTACATAATGTAATTCTGCATATCTATTTTATTCCCTGAGTGAAATTGAGTCTTAGATCTGACCTGAATTATTTCTTTCAGAAGATTATGCGGGTGACTACAAATGGATCTGTATTTATTGTAGTTCTCCATCTGAGGCCTCTGACGACCCAGATGTTGATCCCTAGCACAACAGATACATGTAATAACAGGCTGACAAGAGAGATCAGTGTGCGGTGTTACAAAACATTGCAACACCCATCTGAGGCCTCTGACGACCCAGATGTTGATCCCTCACACCACAGATACATGTCATAGCAGGCTCTCAAGAGATCAGTGTGCGGTGTTACGAAACATTGCAACACCCATCCAAAGCCTCTGATGACCTGATCCCTCACACCACAGATACATGTAATAGCAGACTCTCAAGAGATCGGTGTGCGGTGTTACGAAACATTGCAACACCCATCTGAGGCCTCTGACGACCCAGATGTTGATCCCTCACACCATAGATATATGTAATAGCAGCTCAAGAGATCGGTGTGCAGCATTATGAAACATTGCAACACCCATCCGAGGCCTCCGATGACCCAGATGTTGATCCCTCACATCACAGATACATGTAATAACAGGCTGACAAGAGAGATCGGTGTGTGGTGTTACGAAACATTGCAACACCCATCCGAGGCCTCTGACAACCCAGATGTTGATCCCTCACACCACAGATACATGTAATAGCAGCTCAAGAGATCGGTGTGCGGCATTACGAAACATTGCAACACCCATCTGAGGCCTCCGACAACCCAGATGTTGATCCCTCACACCACAGATACATGTCATAGCAGGCTCTCAATAGATCGGTGTGCATCGTTACGAAACATTGCAACACCCATCTGAGGCCTCTGACGACCCAGATGTTGATCCTAGATGATTGCAGCTTGGTGAAGCAATTGAAGTAATGTAAACCTCTTCAAGACCTCCTGGGC
>Ga0137415_10005027_pt1 | contig 13074 bp, 15 predicted proteins | sample CZODoug3_1_1_16f_FD_183082 | JGI IMG/M metagenome (GOLD analysis project Ga0137415, IMG submission 183082) | Vadose zone soil fungal communities from Angelo Coast Range Reserve, California, USA - CZODoug3_1_1_16fungal (Hybrid Assembly) | ecosystem: Environmental > Terrestrial > Soil > Vadose... | reverse complement strand
CCACTTATCCGAGGCATCGAATTTCTGGGAGGCGTCCCATTTATCCGAGGCATCGGTGACCTTCATTGAACTATCCGACGGCGTCTCCTTCATGCTGGTATCCGCAACTTCGGCCTTACCGGTCGAATCGAGACCGGACCTACCCCCAGAGGACTCTTCCCCGAGCCAGTCCTCAAGACCGCCGAACGCGGTGCCGAAGAAGCTGCCCTGCAGTGTGGGTCGGGAGCCAGCGATCAGGTCGCCCACCGCGCGGTTGCCGGCCGTGGCCTGGAGGTCGCGGATCGACTGTTCGATGTTGGCCGGCCGAGACCTGGGCGTCTTTGCCGATTGCTTGCCGCTCTCCAGCATCCGGTCGTCCAGGCTCTGCCGGTCGTGCGTCTTCATGATGTCACCAGGCTCCTTTCCCTTCTGTCAACGTCAATGTCGACGAATCCGCGAGGGTCGAGCGCCGACCCGTCGATCTCCAGAAATCCGAAAGCAAAGAGTTCGGTTACGAGCCGAACGGCGCTGCGGCCCACGTCGCCCGCCGCCATACCCCGCGTCGGGGTGAGTTGAGAGGCCACGGTGCGGAGCGACCGATTACCGTCGAGCAGCCTGAGCAGGCGCGCTCCGAATTCTCCGAGCGATACTCGGATCGGGATCCCACCAATCGTTTCCAGGTATTGGCTTTCGACCAGGTACGATCCGCCACGGCTAACACCGGTCCGGTGAATGCGATGGCTTGGGTGCGGCCGGAATCTCTGTTCGAGCAACTCGCTATCCGGCATGCGGGATAAGCGGTCGCTGGCATCGAAGATCTGCAGCAGGTGTTGGGAGGCGTTCTGGATGGGAGTTGACAGCATGTGGGCCGAACGCATCCAGTTGACCCCGGACCGGCGACGAAGGATGACGGCCCCCGAGCTCATTGCCCGAATACCAAGACCGTCGTAGTAGGCGAGCCACCGGTCGAGCGTTTCGGCAAACTCGGCCTCTTCCTTGATCCAAAGCGAGGCATAGGTCACCGGATCGTACGTTCGGAAACGGAGCAGTAGGGCATCGCAGCCAACGTCTCGAACCCAGCCGGCGAGGGGTGCTTGCCACGCCTCCTCTTCACCGTGCGCCCAGCTGACGAGGATCGAGGCGAACCCGCCGTCGGTCAGGTGACGAGCGGCTTCCCGCACGACGGTTCGGCTCAATTCGTCGCCGGCCATCCCGCTATCGCGGTAATGGAGGCTCGAATCTGGCGACAGGACGTAAGGGGGATTGGCCACGATGAGGTCAAACGCCTCGCCCGCCAGTGGCTCGAACAGGTTACCCTGGCGGGTCGTCGGTGCAGCGAGGCGGTTGAGCGCGGCGTTGAAGCGGGTATAGGCCAGCGCCCGCGGGTTAATGTCCGTCGCCACTGCCTCGTCGCAGTGGTTCAATGCGAGCAGCGCATGGATGCCGGAGCCGGTGCCGAGATCGAGTACGCGCCCAGCCTTTAAGCGCACCGTCAGTGCTGCCAGGGTTCGCGGGGCCGGGCCGAGACCGATAACATGATCGCCCATCAGCGGCTCACCTCTACGGGCCGGGTCGTGGGCGATCAGCAGGTCTTGGGCCGCATCAATCGCGATCAGCGGGATGAGAGTGTCCTGCTCCCAGCTAACGAGGGCAAGACGGACGAGGTAGTCGACCGTCGCAGCCCCGACGGCGTGGGTGAGTTCATTCCTGGGGACGGAAAGCCCGAGGCAGAATGCCTTGATGAGCGTATGAAGCGCGTTCCCCGAGGCGAGCCGTTGGCGCGCGACCTCGCTCCGTCGCGGATCGTGCCGGAGGCTGGAGCTGGTGCCAACCGCCTGCCGGAGCCGGTCTTCACTGTAGCCAGCTCGGCGCAAGGCGTCGCCGAACTGGGAGACCAGCGCGTGACTACCGTCAGACCCAAGCACGATCTAACGGTCAGCATCGGTTCGGTCGCATTCAAGGCGCAAAGGTACCAACCAACGGGCACCGAACCGGAAGCGAAAGGGCAGGATGGTGCGCATCATCACTCGGCAACGTCCGGCGAACATGGCAACTGACCGTTTGGGTCGGGAATCGGCCCGAAATGCTGAAAGTGGACGAGTGCGATTGCGCGGGGTAGGATGGCTGCAAGGAGCGGCCGTGGCACAAGTATTGGCTGAGGTTCGACTCGCTGGGTCGCCACTGCAGAGCTACAGTCATGTCTGCGCGTTCTTCCGCAGCCCGGATGAGTTCTATACCGTTCTGCTGCCCTTCATCAAGGAGGGCTTCGACCGTAACGAGCGGGCGTTGCATATCGTCGACCCCAAGCTGCGGCAGGAACACGTTCGCCGGCTCGAGGGCGTGGGGATAGACACCGCGGCGGCGCAGGCCAGCCAGCAGTTGGAACTGCGGGTGTGGGAGGAAGCCTACCTTCGAGGCGGGCACTTCGTTCCAGACGCAATGCTCACGCTCCTCGAAGAGCGGCTGAGTGCAGGGCAAACCGAGGGATTCCCGCTGACGCGACTCGTGGCCACGGTGGAGTGGGCCCTCCAGGATCGTCCGGGTGTCGATGACCTGGTCGAGTACGAGGCCCGGGTCAACTACCTCGCGGCCAGCCATGCCGATCCGCTCGTATGTTGTTACGATCTCACGCAGTTCAGCGCTGGCTTGGTGATGGATGTCCTCCGTACCCATCCGGTGGCGATCATCGGCGGGACTCTCCATGAGAATCCATTCTTTGTCCCGCCCGACCAGTTTCTCCTGGAACTCCGCGGCCGAGAGCCAACAGCGCTGAACTGAGACCCACAGGCTAACCGGCTGAGGGCAGACGGTATCACGGCACGGGTCAATCGCTCGGTGGACGATCCCGCCGAACTCCGTCGCAATCTCCGTGACCTCGTTGCCCTGACCGCCCTTCCCGCCATATGGCTCGGCCAATCGCCGAAAGCCATCGTCGAGAGTTTCACGGACGCCCTCCTCCGGACACTACGCGTCGACTTCGTCTACGCGCGACTGCCCGCCGCGGGTGAATCCGGATCACTGATCGAAGCCCTCAGCCTCGATCCTCAGGCCAGCGACCTGTCGCCATCGGAAATTTCCGCTGGACTGCGCTCCTTCCCGTCATCGGAGGGCTTTGCGTTACCCGCCCCGATCAGCTCGACGGGCGCCGCAGTGGGTCTGGCGCGGGCGTCGATCGGGCTCCCTGGGCCGGCGTCGGGCATCGTTGTGGCAGGGATGCGACGGGTCGACTTTCCCTCTAGTTACGACCGGTTGCTCGTCCGGGTCGGGGCCAATCAGCTGGCCGTCGCACTCCAGGGAGCCGAGCTCCGGGCGGTGCAAGAGCGGCAACGTCTGGCTCGCGACCTTCACGACTCGGTGTCGCAGGCCCTCTATGCGATCGTGCTCAACATCGCAACCGCCCAGCGGCTCGGTGGCGCCGACCCGACCCGGCTCGAGGCAATACTTCGGGATGCACACGCCCTGGCCGAGGCCGGACTTGCCGAGATGCGAGCCTTGATCTTCGAGCTGCGGCCGGAATTCCTCAGGCAGGAAGGGCTAGTGGCCGCGCTCCAAAGGCACGTTGCCGCGGTTCGAGCCCGGCACCAGCTTTCCATCACTGTGAACGCCACAGACGAGCCGAAGGCGGCTCCAGCTGTCAAAGAGGCGCTGTACAGGGTTGGGCAGGAGGCGCTCAACAACATTGCAAAGCACGCCGGCGCCCGGGCGGTCATCATCACGCTTGAGGCGAGTGCAGGCGAGCTCGTGCTGCGTGTGCGCGACGACGGCCGAGGCTTCGACGCCGGGAAATCCTTCCCGGGTCACCTGGGGTTGCACTCCATGCGCGAGCGAGCCGCTTCCGTCGGTGGTGTCATCCTGATCAAAAGCGCGCCGGGCCAGGGGACCGAGGTGACCATCCGGGTTCCGCGATCCAAGACGGCTTGAAGGATTCCTCGATTTCGAGGAGGCTGAAACGGGCGGCGTCAGCTGGCTACTTCCAGTCGTAGATAAGACAAAGGTACTTGCTCAGGCTGATCGCGCCGCGGAGCGACGGCGCCTACCATAAGGGCGCCAACACGACAAGAGAGGTGGAGCCATGGAGCAGGTGCTGACGATCTCGACAACCTGGGGAACGAACGACCCAACGAAGGCGACGATCCCATTTCATCTGGCCCGCGGCGCCAAGCAGACCGGTATTGACGTCCGGATTGTTCTCGCCGGCGACTCGACCGACTTGATCCGATCGGGCGTTGCGGGGACGGTACGAGGCAAGGGCGTGCCACCGCTTACTGAAGTCCTGGACTTCGCTCGCGAAAATAAGATCCCAATTCACGTCTGAAAGGGTTGCGCTGAGGCCCGTGGGGTCTCTCAGGCTGAAGTTGATGCCGTTGGCGGATCGTGGATAGACCCAAAAGGTTGGACACGCTTGATCATTGAGGGACGGAACATCGCGTTCTGATCAGAACGCACGACAAGGAACGTCGCCGACCGCCGATTCCCACCGCTCGAGTGGGAAAAGACGATTAGCGGATACGTGCTAGCCTGCAACCTCGCCGGCTCTGCGGGGTGCCAAATGTCGCAGGGGAACACCCGACCGCGTGCCTTGTCGGCAGCCTGGATCGTGCGCTGACCGACGGGAAAAGGGCCGGAAGCGAAGGGATCGTAGCTACTGGCGCTGGCCAACGTACCGGAATCCCAGCGGCTGGATCGCACCCGTCTCAATGGCCCGACGCTCGTGCGCCTCGGTGTCTACCCCTGGAAATTCGTGCAGGTAGGGCGTCCAGGCGAAGAATCGCGTGGCGAATCGCCGATCCAGTGCCTGTCGGAGTTGCGGGTAGCGATGGAGGTCGTGAAACGTTCGCCGCCACTTCTTCAAGGAGTCCGCCGCGGTGCGACCACCCAGACGTTGTCGGATCTTTGGCTTCAGGGCGCTGCGCCGTATCCAAAACCACTCGGCGGTCTTTCGGTCGAATTTGTCCCAGGCGAATTCATACACGATGATTCGGCCACGCGCACGCAAGAGGCCGCTGATCCTATCGAGAACAACGGCCAAGCTGTCGACATGGTGTAAGGCGAGACCGGCCACGGCGACATCGAAACGCCGGGGCTCATCGAAATCTTCGATCCGACATTGGCGGAAGATCGGACCCTTCGGCGCTCTCGGATCCACGGCGACGACGTCATACCCACTTCGTTTCATGGCACGCGCGAGCCGACCGCCTCCGCATCCGACCTCGAGGACCCGCGCAGGCGGACGTGGGAGTGTGGACTTTACCCACGCCTCAGTGGACATCCAAGAGGATGGCGGTTTCGTCGCCGACCGTCCATGCATCGTGTCCGGGCGGAATCACAAAGGCGTCGCCGGCTTCCAGCTCACCTTCCGAGCCATCCCGGCCGACGATTTTCAACCGCCCCTGGACCATGTATCCAACGTGCCGAACCTCACAGCGATCGGTCTTCGCCATCGGCTTGATGTGCTCCGACCACCGCCAACCGGGCTCGTAGTGCAAGCGGAAGATGCTCACGCCACCGACGTTGACGACCTCCGCCTTGCCCTTGCCGAACGTGCGAGTTTCGTCGGGAGAGTCAAGGCCCTTCTTGTGAACCGCGGCCGTCTCCATTGTCGATGCGTCTGCCATCGCGACCTCCTTCATAATCAAATCGATCGTCCTGGGCGATCATACCGATGGACCGTGATGGGCTGCTCGACCTATCTCAAGCGATTCGCGCCACACCAAGCCTTGCCGACGTGCGGTTCGCACGCGGGGCGAGGCATGTCCACTGGCTGACCCGCGAGGCTCCGCAAGACACGTTGGCGCTCACCCATCCACGGACATCCACGGAGTTCTTCATGCGATGGGAGCCTGAGTCAGCCGATCGCCTGGCGGTCTTGCCCGGCGGTCAGGCGCGCGAGATCATGTTGCGGCAACGCGACGCAAGCTCAGGGTGGAACGACGAATACCGCAACCTCGCGAGCGTTTGGGTCGGCGGGCTCAACGATCTCGCCGCCAGCCGACGCAACGGCGTCACTTGCCGCGGCCGCACTGGCAACCATGACGTACGCCATCAGGCCAGGCTGGGCCGCCACCGATCGGCCGAATGTGCCAACCGAAGGCCCGTCAGGTACGTGGGCGACGCCGTTGTGGCCATGGCTTTCATAGCGAGCCTACACCCCGATGTCTTTGCGGACGAAACGCAAGGCGCCCAGGCTCAACGCAACGGCGCTGACGGCGACGACGCCGAGCAGTGAGGCCAGCGGCAGTCCGTGCAGCAGCGGCGTGCCGTAGTAATAGAAAGGTGAGAGGCGGAGCGTGACGTCCGGCCACTTGAGTTCCGGTCCAATGAAGCTGATGAAGAACCAGATCAGCAAGAGAAAACTCAGAAGCCCGGTGTCCGCGGCGGTCCTCAGCCAGCCGGCGGCCAGGTAGCCGACGGCGGCGATGAGCAGACCGAGCGGGATCATGCCGAGCGTGGCCGCAGCCAGGTTGCCCAGATCGAGCGCGAGTCCTGAGGCCGCGGCGGCACCGGCCGACGCGAGTAGCGTGATCACGCCGATGAAGACCGTGGCGGAGCCGAGCGCCGCGAAGCGCGCCAGCAGTACGCCGAGGCGCCGTTGCGGCGTCGCCAGCAGCAGCTCGAGCCGGCCATCCTGCTCGTCGGCGGACCAGCCGTTGACCTGAGTGACGGCAAAGGCCATGAGGAAGAGCGGCAGGAGGACGAACATCGCGCTCAGGAAGCCGGCATTGAAGCTGGCGTCACCGCCGCCGATGTTCTTGATCAGGTTCATGACAGCGGGCGAGCTCGCGAACAGCGTCGACAAACGCGCCTCCATCTGCTGAACGGCGAAAATCATCCAGCCGGCGAAGCCCGCGATGCCCAGCGTCCACCAGACCGCTGGCAGGGCGATCATGCCCAGGCTGCGCGCGTAGACCGAGCGAAGCGACCAGTCGCCAACCGGCAGGGTACGACTCGCGGCGTGTGGGGGCCGCCGCAGCCAGCGAGGTAGCGGGACCGTCCCTCCGACATCGCGGCGAGCGAAGAGCCAAACCGCCGCGCCGCTGAGAGCCAGGGCCAGGACGAGGAGGAGCAGCATTGCGCCGGCGTTCGTGCCGTAGCTCGGCACCAGGGCTTTACTCCGGTTGTAGTAGTAGATCGGAGAGAGGCGGGAGATCCACTCGCTGTTCGGAATGACGCGGTGGACCATATCGAGCACGATGAAGATGAGGAGCAGCCCTGCGGTCCAACCGGCCGCAGTCCCTGCCTCCTGGGTGAATTGCGAGATCAGCAGTGCCAGGCCGCCGATCACGGCGCAGAGCAACGCGAGGTTCAACCCGAAGAGGAGGCCATCGCCCAGGCTGAAGTTGCCGCCGAACTTCTGCCCGCCGGCGAACGTCAGCAGCCCGATCAGCAGCCCCATCGCGAGCAGCGCGGTCCACATCGCCGACAGCTTCTCCAGCGCAACCGCCAGCCTGGGCCGCGGCAGCGAGAGCAGCATGTCGAGTGAGCCCCGATCTTCCTCACCGCGCAGCATGCGGCTCGCCGCCAGGAGGGGCCAGACCGCGATCAGGAAGATGAAGATGCCGATTTTGAACGTCGCATAGCCGCCGATGGTGTCGACGGCGACCACGTCGGCGTTCCATGCGAACGTCGCGGCGAGGCCGACCAGCTGCTCCCGTGCCTGCGGCGTGGAGAGAAGCGTGGCCACACTCGCCATGGGTGAGACCACGACCAGTCCCATGCCGACGCCCCAGCCCAGGATTGGGATGCGGTAATCGCGAAGCGTCTTGAGGAAGACGCTCCTAAGCCACATGGTCGGCCTCCGTCGAGCGCGGGCCGTCGCCTTCGTAGTAGCGGAGGAAGATGTCCTCGAGGCTCGGCTCATAGCTGGTCAGCGCGACGACCGGATAGCGCGCGGCCGCCTTGACGACCGCATCCGCGGATCCCTGCATCGCCAGGCGCACCCCGTGTCCGTTATTCAGCGCCTCCACCTCGATCACTCCGTCGAGCGTCTTGAATGTCTCAACAGGAATCGCCGTAGCGAATGTGATCGTCATCTCGTAACGCTTGATAGCCTTCACCTCCGCGACGTCCCCGATGCGCACAAGACGCCCGTCGCGAATGATCCCGACGGTGGTGCAGGTCTTTTCGACTTCGCTCAGGACGTGCGATGAGAGAAAGATGGTGCGCCCCTCATCGCGTGCCTCGAGGACCATTCGATCGAATTCCTGCTGGTTGAGCGGATCGAGGCCGCTCGTCGGCTCGTCGAGGATCAGCAGGCGCGGGCGGTGCATGAAGGCCTGGATCAATACCACCTTGCGCTTGTTTCCGGTCGAGTACTGGCGGAACTTGCGGCTGGTGTCGAGCTCAAAGCGCTCGACCAGTTGCTTGAGGTAAACGTGATCGACACCGCCGCGCAGGTGTGCGAAATACTCGAGGATCTGCCCGCCGGTCAAATTGGGATCGAGGGCGGGTTCACCGGGCATGTAGCCGATGAGACGCTTGATCTCCAGCGACTGCTTCCAGCAATCGAGCCCGGCGATTCGCGCCGTGCCGGCGTTGGCGTGCAGCAGGGCCATCAGCAGGCGGATGGTCGTCGTCTTCCCCGCGCCGTTGGGACCCAGGAAGCCGAAGACATCGCCCTCCTCGACGCGGAACGAGACCTCGGCAATGCCGCGCTTGCCGCCGTAGCTCTTGGTGAGTTTTTCGACTTCGATGATGGCTGCCATTTATCCCCCTTATCAGCCGAACCAGAAATGCAGGGTCGACTCATCGGTGAGCGTCAGCGACCCCTTCGGAATGCCGAGGATTCGTTCGAAGGCCTCGGTGAAGGACGCCACGGATCGCTGGACCACCGCGAAGCTGATGGTCCCCGCCTGGCGGGCGATGAAGTAGTCGTTGGCGAGCTCCTGAAAGCCGAGCATGAGCGAGACGAAGACGGTGGCGGTCTCATCGGGTGAGGCGACGCGGAAGGCGCCCTCGTCGATGCCCTGCTTGATGACGGCGGAGAGGAGCGGGACCATTCGGCTCACCGTGAGCCGGCGGAGTTTCTCCCGGACGATCGCGTTGCCATCCGAGTTCCAGATCTCGATGATGGCGAGCACGAGCTCTTTTTGCTCGGCCTTCCGGCGGGCGATGCCCGCAAAGAACCGCTCCAGCTTGCGCAGCGCGGGCAGCTTCGGGTCATGTAGGAGCGGCGCCAGCTCGGCGATCGCGACATCGGCGAAACGCTCGACGACCGCCTCGAGAAGCGCCTGCTTCGACTCGAAGTAGTGATAGAAGGCGCCCTTGGAGGCTTCGAGTTCGACCAGGACGTCCTGGATGCTCATCGCCTCGTATCCCTTCGCCTGAACCAGGCGCTGGGCCACGTCCAGAAACGCGTCGCGGCGGACCATGTGGAGGGTCGCGTTCACGGTTCGGGCCATGCCGGCACTCTACCAGACCGACGGTCGGTTTATTTATCAGTCGCTGGCAAGGGTGCTGCCGAGGAGCACGCCATTCGCCCAATACTCGCCGGTGGAGCTGAGCGGCAGCAGGTCCCAGGTATCACCGGCGTATGGCATGAGATCCATGCTGATGATGCGACTCCCGTCGAGAAGGTCGCCCGGGTTCAGCGCGCCGACACGGCGGCCGTCGCCAGTGGGATGGCCGGGCGACGTGACCACGGCGCGCCCGTCCGCGAGGACGACCCAAATCACCCGATGGCCGAACGGTGCGGGCGTGTGGCGGACGATCGCGATCGGAGCGGCAACCCGCTTTCCTGCGTCGACCGTCCAGACCAGCATGCCGGGATGGAGTTCGGTCACGGGGATCGGTCCGCCCGGGGTCGCAATGCGGTCCGTGGCGGCAAGGCAGATGGGGCAGCCACCGCGGCCGGGAAACTGGGTCGGATCGTGGCTTTCGAGCGAGATGACGCCGTGTTCGTCGATGGTGCCCACGACATGTTCCGGCGAAGGCCGGCCCGCGATGTAGTCGAATCGGAACAGCTGGCCGTCGGCCTGCAGTGGCAGCGCCTGGAGCACCTGGACCTGCTGAACGATCCGGCGGTCATCGTCGGCGGTCAGGTGCGTGGCGTCGAGTTTCTCGTGGCGAACGATCGCGTCAAAGGTGACAAAGTCTTGAGACCGCAACGCAGCGACCTCCTGCGACGCCTCGTCGTCGGATGGCATACGCACCACCGGCGGTCCGCAGAACAGCGGTTGGCCAATCGTGTCGATCAGCCGGTACTTCAGCTCCGGGGTCGTGAGCGTCTGCGTGGCCCCGCCGTATTTGACTGAACCGCAGGCGGTCAGGGCCAGCATGAGCATGGCGACCATCAAGCGGCGCACAGAGGTAAGACGTCGCCGGTCCGAAAAGGTTCCTCTAGCCGTTGGCGATCTCAGCTTGGGAATTCTCATATGATGGTCGCCATGCAAGGTGTCAACTGGCTGTGGTGGATCATCATCGGCGGCGTCGCCGGGGCGCTCGCTGGACGCGTGGTTAGAGGGCGCGGCTTCGGGATCGTCGTGGACATCATCGTCGGGATCGTCGGGGCCTTCATCGGCGGATGGATCATCGGCGGTCTCCTCAACATCCAGGGGAGCGGAATCATCTTCAGCTTCATCGTCGCGTTCATCGGCGCCTGCATCCTTCTATGGGTGCTGCGCCTGGTTTCCAGGCGCGCCTAGTCGCTCGAGCGTCTATGCAGTAGGTTGCCGGCCGCTGGAGCGAAGCCGGCGCTGCCTGATGCCGTAGAGCGCCACTGTGCCGCCGCCCCCAGCCAGCGCAGCCGCGACCAGTCCTCCGAGAGCGAGCAGCAGCTGTCGGTTGGCGATGCCGTACACCACGGCGCCCAATCCTGGAAGGCCGAGAGCGGCGACAACAGCCAGGCCGAGCCAGATCGTGGCCGGCGTCACCCAGGTCGTCCGCAAGGAAAGGCCGCCGGGTCGAGACCACATCAGCGCCATGAAGCGGTCCGCCACGGGCAGTAACCGCAACTGCAAGGGATCAAGCGGCGGCAGGTCTTTCGGAACGCGGGTCCAGGGATAACTGATAGGAGAGCAACGCGCTGGGTGCCCGCGGCTTTCTCAAGCCGCGGCGGCGGGCCGGAAACGTTAGTACGCGCCCGATTGATTCAAGCGTCCGGCACTCATAGAATCCGCCCGCGAGAATGCGGGTTCCTGCTACACGACTGATCGCCCCGATGCTGGCCATCGCCTTGAGCGCATGCGGTGCCACGCAGGCGGTCACCCCGGCACGTCCGTCGCCACCGCCGGCGACACCGACTCCGGTCAGCTCACCAACGGCAACGCCGACGCCGCAGGTCACGGTCGTTGATGCGGCCTACGTCGCCGCCGAGCTCGGCCGCGTCGAGGAACAAATCGAGTCTCCGGACACGCCCACACGGCGATACCTCAGCCTCGGTCGGCGCCAGCAGAGTGCCTATCACCTGCTTGCCGCACACCCCGACTGGGTCCCCACGGTGCTCGGCGCGGTGCCGGCTTCGATTCGGACCGCGGTCGAGACCAACCTCAGCGCGGCGCAGCAGATCGATGATTTGAACGGGGCGAGTAGCGCGCTCCCGCACTGGCGCATCATCGCGCCTCCGGCGCCGGACGTGCTGCGCGACTATTACCACGAAGCCGAGCAAGCCTATGGAATCGCATGGCAATATCTCGCCGCCATCAACCTGATCGAAACCAACATGGGACGCATCCAGGGGTTGAGCTCGGCGGGCGCCCAGGGGCCCATGCAGTTCATGCCGGCGACCTGGGCCAGCTACGGCAGCGGCGACGTCAACAACCCGCACGACGCGATCCTCGCCGCCGGTCGTTACCTGAAGGCGCACGGCGCCCCATCGAACATGACCCGAGCGATCTACGCCTACAACCCGAGCATGCTCTACGTGCGAGCCGTCCAGCTCTATGCCCAGCAGATGTTTGCCAGCGAGCGGACCTTCCTCGCGTACTACAACTGGCAGGTCTACGTCCAGACCAAGAGCGGCGAGGTGCTCTTGCCGGAAGGCTTCAGCGGCTAGCGGACGGTTGCCGGCGCGGTAAGGACCCGGTCAAAGAACCGGTACGTCCGCTGCAGCGCATCCTCGATCGCGGCCTGGTGCTCCGTCGCCCCGTAGCGGAGGAATCCATGCGGCGCGCCAGGATAGGTGACGATTTCCTTGTCGGTGGTCAGGGCCTCCTGAAACGCCGCGATCTGATCGGCCGTGATGTTGGGGTCCGCGCCACCGAAAATTCCCAACACCGGGATCCGGATCTCCGAGGCAAGCTGCAGCGGCGAAAGCCGCCCCGGCTCGGCTTGAAGATGCCCGTAGTACGCGACCGCGCCGGAGAGCCCGCGCGCCCTCGCCGCCGACACATAGGCGAGGCGGCCTCCCATGCAGAATCCCCAGCACGCCACCTGCGAGGCACCTCGCGCCTGCAGATCATCGACGGCCGTCTGCATGTCCGCCAGGAATCGTTCGTCGGTCAGCTGCTGAGCTCGCTGCACCGCGCGGGCCATCGCCTCCGGCTTGGTGCCGGTCCGCTCCGGTGCCCGCATCGACTCGGGCAGATCGCCCTGCCGCCCGAAGAAATCGACCAGCGCGGCGGCATGGTCGTGCCCGGTGATGCGCCGGGCCAGGTCCTTGTAGAAGTCGGTGTAACCCCAGATGTCGTGGATGATGAGAACCGCGCCGCGACGGAAACCCGTCGCCGGCTGGGCCACGAACTCCCGCAAGGCAGCGCCGTCGCGAGCGGATAACGTTCGCTCCTCCTCGCTGGCCGCGGCCGCGGGACGCGGACCGTCATCGTCTCCGGGCGCCGTGCACATCCGCCCAGTCTAAAGTCTGAGTCCGCGAACGAATTCCGCGACCCGGTCCATCGCGGCGTCGATCACCGGCAGCAGACCGTGCCCCACGCCGGGAAACGTCACGACCTGCCCCTTGTGCAACAGCGGGACCGACGAGCGGAGCAGGTCAACGCGGGCGAAGGGATCCGACTCGCCCGACAGCAGAAGCACCGGGCAATCGATCTTCGGCCAGTGCTCGGTGCGAAGGTCCTCGGGATGGCCAGGCCGGTGCAGCGGGTAGCTGAGCAAGATCAAGGCCGCATAGCGCACTTCGACCGCCGCCATGCTGGCAACGCGACC
>Ga0137415_10005026_pt1 | contig 13074 bp, 12 predicted proteins | sample CZODoug3_1_1_16f_FD_183082 | JGI IMG/M metagenome (GOLD analysis project Ga0137415, IMG submission 183082) | Vadose zone soil fungal communities from Angelo Coast Range Reserve, California, USA - CZODoug3_1_1_16fungal (Hybrid Assembly) | ecosystem: Environmental > Terrestrial > Soil > Vadose... | reverse complement strand
GCGGGCGGGTGGCACATCGCGCCGAAAAAGAACGCCGCCCAGCCGAAGCCCGCGGTCAGCTTGGCGCCGCCCATGTAATGCACATCGTCGGCGTAGCGATCGTCGGTCGAGCAAATCGTCACGATGGCCTTGAGCGCCGGCGGTCGGCGCGCCGCAACTTGTAGCCCGTTGAAGCCGCCCCAGGAGATCCCCATCATGCCGACCGCGCCATTGCACCACGGCTGGGCCGCCAGCCAGGCGATGACCTCCAGGGCGTCGTCCTGCTCCTGCCGGGCGTACTCGTCGGACAACAGGCCCTCCGATTCGCCGCTGCCGCGGATATCGACCCGTACGCCGGCGTAGCCGTGACCGGCCAGCCAGGGATGGGTGAGCGCATCCCGTTCATAGGTGCCGTCGCGCTTGCGGTAGGGCAGAAGCTCCAGGATCGCGGGCACCGGGTCTTGTTCGGCGTCGTCGGGCAACCAGATACGGGCGGCCAGCTTCGTGCCGTCCTTCAACGGTATCACCGTGTGCTCGATGACCCGCACGGCGCGGGGAAATGTCGTTACGATCAAGGCGATGCTCCAGCTGACGGCGGGCCTAGCCTTTGAGTCCGGTCAGCTCCAGGCTGAGCGCGCGCAGCCGGCGCCGCGCCTCAGCGTCATAGGCCTGCGGGTTGGCGCGCGCTTCACGCAGGACATTGAAGTAGAGCCCGCTGCGGCCGTCGAGCGCGGGCGAGACGGCGAGCTGGAGAATCGCTGCGGCGCCGTCCTCGACGCGGCTCATCGGCGCGGTGCCCGATTGACGGACCATGGTCGTGTTCATGTAGGTCGAGGGATGCAGCGCATTGGCGATCACGCCCGATCCCGCGAGCTCGTCGGCGAGATCGACGGTGAACATGATCTGCGCCAGCTTGCTCTGGCAGTAGGCGGCGACGCCGCTGTAGTGCCGGGTCAGCATGACGTCGGAGAAGTCGATCGCCTGCTGGCCGGCCGAGGAAACATTGACGATGCGCGCCGGCGTGCTCGCCTTGAGCAGCGGCAGCAGCCGATGGGTCAACAGGAAGCCCGCGAGATAGTTCACGGCGAAGCGCAGCTCGTGGCCGTCGGCGCTGGTTTGCCGGCCGGGCGCGTTGCCGGCCCTGCCGATGCCGGCATTGTTGATCAGGAGGTCGAGCCGGTCGGTCGCCTTCTGCACCTCATCCGCCAGGCGACGCACCTCAGCCAGCGACGCAAGGTCCGCGGCCAGGAAGGTGGCGTTGCCAGCCTGCCCGATCTCGTGCACCAGCGCTTCGCCGCGTGGGCGATCGCGGCCATGCACCAGCACACGCCAGCCCTCGCTGGCCAGCGCTCTTGCGACCACGCGGCCGACGCCGTCGGTGGCGCCGGTCACCAGAGCCGTCCGTTCTTTGTCCCCTTCCATGCCGATCTCCCAGGGTGCGCCCGATGTCGTTGCCGTCGATGCCTGATGATCGCCCGCAACTCAAGGGAGATAGAGCATCCGGGCATGGATCAAGGGTTTCCACTGCGTAAACATTGTTTGCGACGGCGGCCGCAGTAGCCTTGCGCTACCTGTCACCGGACGAGGTATCATGGGCAGCCTAACACAAGACCCGGAAAACCTTTTTTGGATTCGCTCGCAACATGTTGGCGCACGCCGCGTTGCAGGCGCCGACCGAAAGCGACCGGTTCATACTGACAAGTGACCTTGCAGAGGGGCGCGTCGGCGGGCCGGCCGTGACATGTCGTTCGTTCCTTCGCCCCACGATGCGCGCCCAATTCCGGGCGGCCGGTACCTCATTGCCGCTAGAGCATTCCGCCGGCGATCATGTCGAAGCGCGACCTGAGTTCCTCGACGGTCGGCACCCTGTCGGCTTCAAGCTCAGGATACTCCTTCGCGAGCTCGTGCCTGTCGAATTCGTCGAGATGCAGGTCGGCCGCGCCATGGTCGTTTTCCAGCGCGTTCAACGCGTTATGCAGGTGGAACACCTTCCACCGTGCAGGCATTTCGTGGCGCAAGGCCTCCAAATGGGCAAGCCGCTCCTCGAAGCGCTGCAACACCCTCTTCCGCTCTTCCGACATAGCCGTCCTCCCGATCCGGTTCGCGGCGCCGATGGTGCTCGCGCTGCCCGAGGGCCGCAAGAAGGTCACCCGGGCGAGTAGCGAGCATGGAGCTTGAACCCGAGCGTGATGTAAAGTCGATGCTCGCTCATCGGGGAGATCAGTCGCCATGGGTTTTTCCATCGATCGCATCGACCATGTCGTCCTCAATTGCCGCGACGTGGAGGCCACGGTGGCCTGGTACCAGCGCGTGCTCGGCATGGCGCGCGAGGAATTCGGCGAGGATCGACACACCGCGTTGACGTTCGGCCGGCAGAAATTCAACGTGCGCCCCAGCGGTGCCGCGAACTGGTGGTCGGTAACGAACGATGCTCCCGGCGCGCTCGACCTCTGCTTCATCACCCGGCAACCGCCCGCTTCGGTCGTCGAGCATGTGAAGGCGTGCGGCGTCGAGATCCTCGACGGACCAACCCAGAAGATCGGGGCCCTGGGCCCGATGACCTCCGTCTATTGCCATGATCCGGACGGCAACCTGATCGAAATCGCCAGCTATCGTTCCGAGAGCGAGGTCGCGGAGCCCGCTCAGCGCCTGTGAAGGCGCGGGGCCGCCCCTGCACGGAAGCCGCGCAGGGAAGGAAATCGCTTCAAGCCCCGCGAGCCGCGCCTTAAAACGAGGACCTCGTGGCCCACGCCGTCAGCGCCTCCTCTTACCGCTCCGACCACCTGTCGCCCTCGGCCCTGGCGCTGGCGGTCCTGCTGCATGCGGCGGTGGCGCTGGCGCTGTGGTGGATGGCGCTCAGCCGGCCCGCCGTGGCGCCGGCCGAGGAACCTGTCGACATCACGTTCGAGCAGCCCAAGCCGCCGGAACCGCCACCGACTCCGCCCAAGCAGAAGCCGACGCCGGCGCCGCCCGAGCCGCTCGGCCTGCCGCCGCCGGCCGACATCACGTCGGACAAACGGACGCAGGTGCCGACGGCGCCGGAGCGACCGAAGGAGGCGCCGGCGCCGCAGCCACCGGCGCAGGCCGAGCGGCCGACGCCGTTCGCGTTCGGCCCGCCCGCGCCGCCGGCACCGCAACCACCGCCGCTCCCGGAAGCCGCGGAACGGTCGCCGGCGGAGACGCCGTTCGTGTCCCCGCTGCCGGCGCCCGCGCTGCCCGCGCCCGCCTTACCGCCGGCGCATGCCCTGGCGGCGCCGCCGCCGGCACGGCCGAGCCCTGCCCCGCAACGGCCCGACCTTCATCCCGCGCCGCCGACAACGGCGCCCCCGAGACGCCCGGCCGCGCCCGCTGCCGCAGAGCCGCCGTCGCCCTCACCCTTCGTGAACCCCGCGGATACCTACAGCCGGGCCCGCGTCGCCGATAATTACCTCTGGCAAATCGCCCGCAAGCTCGAGGGCTACCGCTACGAGGCGCACGTCACTGTCAGCCACGGTACCACCGTGGTGCGGGTCACGATCGCGCGGGACGGACGGCTGCTCGACGTCGACGTCGCCCGGTCGAGCGGCGTCCCGGAGTTCGACAGAGGCGTCCTCGCCGGCGTTCGTGCCGGCTCGCCCTATGCCCCGTTGCCACCCGACATCCAGGGCGACAGCGCCACCTTCACCCTGCCGCTGGTCTCCGTAAATCGGCAGTGATCCGTCGCCGTCTAGGGATTTGCCGTCTAGCGATTGGCTCGCGCGACAGCGGCATTCAGCAGGAGATTGGCGCCAGGCACGGACCGGGTGAGCTCGATTGCCTCGTTCACATTGTGGCTGATACCCTCGAAGCAGGGCGTGAAGATCATCGCCGTCGGCGCCATTGTCGCCACGGCATAGGCGTCGTGGCCGGCCTGGCTGCGCATCTCGCGATAGGGCAAGCCGAGCTCCTCGGCGGTCGACTTCAGAAGATCGATGCATTCGGGTGCGAACAGATCGGTGCCCCAGCTCCAGCCTTCGGCGACCTCGATCTCGACGTTTGCCTTTTTGGCGGCAGTCCCGATCGCGGCGTCGATCTCCGTGCGCATCGCCTGGAAGCGGGCCGGGTCGATGTGGCGGAAATCGATGGTGAGCTTGACCTGCTCGGCATAGGTGCCGGGCAGGTTGGGGAAGCTTTCGATCCTGGTCGTGGTGGTACGCCCTTCGTCGGGCGCATAGGCGAGGCCGATATCGTTGACCGCGGCGATGACGTAGCCGGCACCGACCAGGGCGTTGCGCCGCATCGCCATCGGCGTGCCGCCGGCATGACCCGTGTCGCCGTTGATGGTTAGCTTCAGCGCCTGTGTCCTGTAGCCGCCGACCACGATGCCGATGTCGCAGCCCTCGCGGTCCAGCACCGGCGCCTGTTCGATGTGCAATTCCAGATAGGCATCGAAGGCGCGCCGCCCCAGCGGCGCGGGGCCGGCATAGCCGATCGCGTCGAGTGCCTGTTCGACCGTGATCCCGGCATCGTCGGTGGTGGCCAGCACGCTCTCCACGGTCAGCACCTTGGCGAAGGCCATGGAGCCCATCATCGGCGGGCTGAAGCGGGCGCCCTCTTCGTTGGTCCAGCAGATGACTTCTATGCCGCGCTTGGTCAAAAGCCCGCGGTCGTTCAGCGTGCGCACCACCTCGAGGCCGCACAGCACGCCTAAAATGCCGTCGTAGCGCCCGCCGCAGATCTGGGTGTCGAGATGACTGCCGATGGCGACCGGCGGCAGGCTGGGATCGCTGCCGGCGCGCCGCGCGAAGATGTTGCCCAGCCGGTCGATCTCGATGCTGCAGCCCGCCGACCGCGCCCAATCGACGAACAGGTCGCGCATCTGCTTGTCCTCGGCCGACAGCGCCAGCCGACGCAGGCCGACATCGCGAAAACGCCCGATCTCCGCCGACCGCTCCAGACTGTCCCACAACCGTTCGGGATTGATCTCCAGGACATTGGCGACCATGCGGGGGCTCCTTTTGTTTGCAGCGTTCTCTACGGGAGAGGACAGTCTACCAAGAAGCGTGCCAGCCACGTGGGAGGAGAAAGCTCAATGCTCCAGGTCGAGCTGCTCCGGCGGCGGCGCCGTCTTCAGGTTCATCCGCCCCTCGTAGATCGGCCGGCCGCCCGTGGTCGGGCCGGGGTACTGGACGAACAGCACGGTGCCGCCCGTCTCGGTCCGCATCTCGTTCTCGAAATGCGGGTCTTCCATGTAGACGAGCGTGCCGGGGCCGTACTTCTTCTCGCCCATCTGGAATTCGCCGTCGATGATGTACCAGACCTGCGCAAAGTCGTGCTTGTGGAGCGGAAAGCCCGCGCCGGGTTCGTAGCGCAGCAAGCCGGCATTGGGCACCGTCGGGCGAGCCGGCGTCGGATGGAAGAGGAACTTGGTGACGTTCCTGAACCGGCCCATCTCCCAGTCCATCTCGTCGGGATGTTTGAACTCCGGCGCGTTGTGGGTCTGTACGGGCGTTGCCTTCGGTTCGGCTGTCATGGGTTGCCTCCTGCCGTCGACGATCGAGCAGAGGTTACGGCGGAATGCCGGCTCGTGCCATGGGGTGGCCTCCCCCGCTGCGCGGGGGAGGACCCGTCAAGTCCGCTCAGGCGGCGTGGATGAGGCCGAGCTGCGTCAGCGCCGTCACACCGTCGTCCAGACCGACTTCTTCGGCGATCCTGCCGTCTGCGACGCGGATCACGGTCGTGCCCGTGAAGCGCATCTTGCGACCGGACGCCGCCGGAAGGGCGCCGATGAGGAAATCGCCGAAGGCAGGGCCGGTGTGCGTGCCGCCGCCGATCCAGCGCCCGACGACATAATCGCCCTCGGCGATGAGGTCGGCCGCGCCGCCGAAGGCGAGGTCAGGAAAGGCCGCGCGAAAACCGGTCATGAAATTCTTCACGTCCGCACGGCCGCGACGCGGCTCATGCAGCGAATACTGCAGGAGCATGTCAGACGCGGCGAGCTCGTCGATCACCTTGGGATTCCAGGGATTACCCCAGAACTCCGTGAACCAGCGGCCGACGATGGCCTTGTTTTCTTGTTCCTTGGACATAGGAAGATCCCTTCGTGTTGGTGCCGTTACGAACGACCCGCGGTTGACCACGCAATCCGCCGGACGCGGGACGCGATGTACGACGCCAGCGCTTCAGGAAATATCCGTCTGCCGCCTCCAATTTGAAGCGGACTTCTTGCTAGCCCAACACCTTCGGCGGCCGGTACAGCGGAAACCCATTGAACGGCTGGGACCGCTCGTGGTCGGGCACTTCGTAGAAGTTGGATTTGGCGTTGTTGTGCAGCCCGCCATCGACCCTGAGCGCGATGCCGGTGACGTAAGCCGCCGCCTCGCTCAGCAGATAGACGATGGCGCCCGCGATCTCCGACTCCGTGCCGTGGCGCTTCAGCGGGATCCGCGTCCTGACGTTGCGCAACACGTCGTGGGCGCGCTCGGGATAGCGGTCGAGGCCCGAGGAGGCGATGAAGCCCGGAATGACCGAGTTCACGCGCACGCCCGAATGCGCCCATTCCACCGAGGCGGTGTAGGTGAAGTTGGTTTGGCCGGCGCGCGCGGCGCCATTGTGGCCCATGCCGGGCATGCCGAGCTCGAAGTCGGCGCCGACATTCACGATGGCGCCGCCGTTCTCTTCCATCCAGCGCCGGTAGACCTCCTTCGACATCAGGAAGGTCGCGGTCATGTTGTTGGCGATCACGGCGTTCCAGCCGTTCAGCGAGATGTCCTTGAGCTCAGCCGGGAACTGGCCGCCGGCGTTGTTCACCAGCCCGTCGATGCGGCTGCCCCAGGCGAGCACGCCCTCGACCGCTTCCTTGACCTGGTCCTCCCGGCGCAAATCGGCGGCGAAGGTGAAGATGTCGGGATCGTCGAGCTCCTTCTTCACTTGCTCGAGCTTCTCCGCCGTGCGCCCGATCAGGGCGAGGCGTGCGCCGAGCGACTTGAGCTCGTGGGCGGTGCAACGGCCGATCCCCGAACCGCCGCCGGTGACGATGATGGTCCGGCCGGCGAACAGGCCGGAGCGGAAGATGGAATGGTATTGCATGGTTGCTCATTGCTGGGGGCGCGCCACTCCAGCGGCGCGTCTTCGTCGAATAAGAAGATGATCGCGCGACTGGAGTCGCGCGCCCCCAGCCTACTCGATCTTGATGTTGGCGGCCTTCACGACCTCCGCCCACTTCGTCCTCTCCGTGCGCAGGAAAGCGGCAAGCTCCTCTGGCGTCGAGCCGACCGCATCGACGCCGAGGTCGGCGAACTTGGCCTTGATGTCTTCCATGCGCATGATCCTGGCGACCTCGGCGTGCAGGCGTTCGAGCACGGCAGGCGGCGTGCCGGCCGGCGCGATCAGGGCGTTCCATTCGGAGATCTCACAGTCCTTCACGCCGGCTTCGGCGATGGTCGGCACGTCTGATGCGGCGGGCGAGCGTTGAGCACTGGTGACGGCGAGGGCGCGCACCTTGCCGCCGCGCGCCTGCGGCAGGGCGGCCGACATGTTGCCGAAATAGAACGGCACGTGCCCGGCCGCGACGTCGACGATCGCCAGGCCGCCGCCCTTGTAGGGCACGTGGCCGATGTCGGTGCCGGTGCGGAGCTTGAAGAGCTCGGCCGCGAGATGCTGGGCGCTGCCGTTGCCCGATGAGGCATAGAACAGCTTGCCCGGCTGGGCCTTGGCCATCGCCACCAGCTCGGCCACCGTCCTGGCCGGATGCGAGGGCGTGATCACCAGCAGTTCCGGCACCGTGACGAGAAGCGAGATCGGCGCGAAGTCGTCCGGCGTCCTGAACGGCATCTTGGCGAACAGCGACGGGTTCACTGCATGGGCAAAGGCGCCGATCAGCAGCGTGTGGCCGTCCGGCGCCGCCTTGGCCACCGTCTCGTCGCCGATCATGCCGCCGGCGCCCGGCCGGTTCTCGACCACGACCGTCCAGCCCAGCGCCGCCTGCAGCTTGGGCGCGATCAACCGCGCCGTGGTATCGGCGCCGCCGCCCGGGGAATAGGGCACGACCAGCCGGATCGGCTTGCTCGGAAAGCCTTGCGCCCGGGCGCGCCCGGCGACGATGGCTGCGCCCGTGCCGAGCAGGAGAGCCCGTCTCGTCGACGCCATGGCCTGCTTTGCTCCCTGGATCACGCCGCGTCAGCCGGGCGGCGCACGACAATACGGCCGAGGCGCCGCTGGATGAAACTCATGACGGCGAAGCCCGCCTGCAGCGGGATGCCGAACAGCACGATGCCGACGGCGAACAGCACCAGCCGGTCGCCCAGGGCCGGCAGCTGCTCGGCCTGGCGCAGGATGATGGTGATGCCCTCGCTGACGCCGATGGCGGCGCCGGCGCTCGACGACATCACCAGCACGAAGAAGGCGCGCGTGACGTTGGGCAGGAACAGGAGCGCGCCCGGCAGCGAGCCGCCGCGAAGCTGGCGCAGCGCATCGACGCCTGAGTCGGCGATATAGGCCGCGGAATACGGCACCAGCGACAGCGCCACGGTCATGACGCCGCTCAGCGCAAACGGCGCGCCGAGCAGAATGGCGTCGCGCGGGACGGCGTTCAGCAGGAAGAACATGACGACGAAGGTCGGCGCCGCCCGCATCAGCCCGATGGCCGACGCCGACGCGCCGCCTAAAACGCCGCCGCCGACACGGGCCAAGGCCAGCAGCAGGCCCAGCGCCAGCCCGACGGCGACGGCGATGGCGGCGATCTCGAAATTTACCGCCATGCCACCCAGGAACGACGGCAGGAAGCCCGACGACAGCCGGTCGATCAGCGCCATCATGGCCACACCTTCAAGAGGGCACCTTCATGAGAGCACCTTCATGAAAGCACCTGGCGCCGCTCGAGCAACCGCCGGAGCCTGCCGCACAGCCAGACCACGAACATCACCACCGCGGTATAGAAGATCAGCAGCAGCGTGTAGGTCGTCGCCCGGCCGCTCGAGAACGACGTGATGTCGGTCAGCGCGCTCAAAAGCTCGGGCGCGCCGATGAAGCTCGCGATCGGGGTGCCCTTGGCGGCATTGACGAGGAAGGCCACGATCTGGGTCGCCGAGCGGCCCAGCGCGCGGCCAAATAGGCCGGCCGCCTGCGCACCCTGCTCGGCGCGCAAGGTCGTCATCGCCTCCGAGATCGCCTGGCCGGCATTGCTGCCGTTGGCGAGGCCGAGCGCTGCGATCGAGGCGCCGAGCGCCACGGCGTCGGAAAAGGGAAACAGCGCGTGGGCGATCGCCGCGGCGATCACCAGCGTGAGGACGATCGGCGAGGATTGCAGCGTGACGGTGAGCAGGCGCACCGGCCAGCGCAGCAGAGCCGAACGCGAACCCTGCGCCGCGCCGAACAGCAGCGCCAGGGCAAGCGTTGCGACAAGCGCGCCCACGATCAGGATCAACGAATTGGCGACGCCGCCCTTGAACATCGACCAGGCGGCCGCCGTCGTCAGCATCGGCAGGGAGAGGTCGATGTCCGTCCACGATTCGAACCAGGCCTCGAAGGCCGCCACGCTGCCGGCGAAGGGCGTCGGCTTCAGCTCGGCATCGAACGGCGGCAGCAGGCAGGCGTCGTTGGCACTCCCCGTCTCCGTGTTGCATTCCGGCCGCTGCCAGACGGCGTGCTGCTGCTCGAGGAAAGCCGTGCCGATGCGGTGCGCGCGGCCGAGCTCGAGGAACACGCCATCGCGATGGAAGATCTGGCTGATCAGGTCGAGCGCACGGGCCAGTTGCGCGCTGCCATCGCGGGCGACCGCCATGCCCCAGGGCACCTGCGCAAAGCCGAACTTCTGGGCGTAACGCTCAGCGAAGGCCGGATCGGTGAAGGATCGGGCGAAGAAGCTGTCGTCCTGCGCGGCCAAGGTGCAGGTCTCGTCCTTCAGTCGCGCGGGCAGGGCGCCCGCCTCGTCGAACAGCATGAGCCGCGCGCCCTGGGCGACCAGCTCGGCGTTCGAGCCGTTGCCCACGGTCACGCAGACGGTGCGGCCGGGAATGTCCTTCCAGTCCGAAACGCCCGACGAGTGAGGCCCGACGATGGTGGTCTCGGACCGATAGTAGTGCGGCCGGATGAAGCGGGCCTGGCCGTCGCGCTGGATGTTGTGCCCCATGGTGGCGATGGCGAGGTCGATGCGGTCTTCGGCCAACAGGGCGATACGGGTGGCGGCGTTGACACGGACGAACTCGACGTCGACGCCGAGCTTGTTGGCGATGGCCCGCGCCACGTCGACCTCGTAGCCCTGCCGCGTCTCGCCCGAGCGGGTGGAAAAAAGCGGGTAGTAGTCGCGGATGCCGACTCGCAAGCGGCCGGCACACAGCACGCGGATGAGACGGTCGGCAGTGGGCTGCGAGCAGGCGCCCGGCAGTTTGGCGCGCACCTCTTGCAGCAGCCGCGCCAGGGCGGCGTCGGGGGACTTGTCCTGCTGGGCTTGCAGGGCTGACGGGGCGAGACCGATTATGACGACGGCCAACAGGCAGGCCGCGGTCGATCCGCAGAACCTTGTCATCCTGACCGCAGCCCAGGATCTCATGGCGCCGGCGATGAGATCCTTCGCTTCAGCGCGGATCAGCTCCGCGCGACTCAGGATGACATTCATCCGCCGATCTCGACGATGTGCAGTTCGGCAAAGGCATAGGGGCCGTAACGATGGATCGATCGCCCGTCTTCGGCGTCAAGCACCGCCTTCGTCAGCCGATCGAGCTTCTCGTCGGGAATATAGATGAGCGTCGTCAAGACGATGCGAAACACAAAGCCGATCCGTTCGACGATCTCGCGCGAGCGCTCGACGCCCACGAACGCATTGTGCGTGATGAACACGCGGCCGCCGACGGCCAGATGCCGGCGAAGTCCCTCGAGGAACGGGTCGAGCAGGCGACGCCCATCGGCTCCGCCGGCGCTCCAGGTCGGCAGGCGGCCGGAGAGGTCGCTGTCGACCATCGGGAAGTGCGGCAGGTTGGCCACGATCAGGTCGAAGCGACGGTCGCCGACGGGCGACCACATGTCGCCGTGATGGAGCTCCGCGGCCTTGCCGTGGCCGAGTTCTTCCAGCAACAGCATGCCCGACGCGACCGCGTCCTCCTCGATGTCGATGCCACAGAGGGAACCGGCGCCCAGCGCGCCCAACGCCGCGAGCACGACACCGCTGCCCGATCCGATTTCCAGCACCTTGGCGCCCTGCACGCAGCCGGCGTTGGCCTGCAGCACCTGGATCAGCGCCGCGGTGTATTCGCTCGGACGCAACGCGGCGAGCGCTATGCCGGACGGAGGATCCGGCGCCGGTCTAGGCTTCGACAACTCCACACTCCCAGCCGCGCCCCACGCGCGGCGATCGTCGTCATGCCGTGACGAGCCGCTTGACCAGCATCGAGGAAACCGGATCGTCCGGAAATTCGCTCAATATCTCCCGATAGCGGTGCTGCGCCAGCACATAATCTTCCTTGATCAGGGCCTCGTAGGCCAGACGCGTCATCTTACACAATTTGACCGTTGCAGGGTCGGGTTCGAGCCCCGGATCGTCGGCGCCGAACACGCCCAAAAGCTCGTAGATCGGAATTTTCGAGCGCCGGCCCTTGACCGTGACGTCGTCGATCGGCCGCACGCACAGCCGCTCGCCGGCCTCCTTGAAGACGCTGTGGCTGACGCAGATGCGGGTGCCGATTTCCTTGTTGATGCCCTCGAGCCGCGACGCGATGTTCACGCCGTCGCCCATCACGGTGTAGCTCATCCGCTCCCTCGAGCCGATATTTCCCACCATCACCGCGTCGCTGTGGATGCCGATGCGGATCCTGAACGGCTTCGCCCCCTCCGCCCGCCAGCGCTCGTTCAGCGCATCCATGCCGCGCTGGATGCGCAGCGCCGCCACGCAAGCCCGCCAGGCGTGATCCTCCAGGAGCGCCGGCGCGCCCCAGAAAGCCATCACGCCGTCGCCGATGAACTTGTCGATCGTGCCCAGCTCCTGGTTGACGGTCTTGGTGACGAGCTCGAGGTAGGCCGACACGCGAAGCAGCAGCTCCTGCGAGGGCACTTGCTCCGACAAGGTCGAGAAAGCTTCGAGATCGGAAAAGAAGATGGTGAGGAAGCGGCTGTGTCCGCCGAGCTCGAGCTTCTGCTCCGACTGCAGGAGCTGGGTGACGAGGCCCACCGGCACGAAGGCCGAGAACGACTTCACGGCGACGTCCAGCGTGTCGATGGCCTTCGACAGCACCGAGATCTCGCGGATCGGCGAGGTGATCGACGGCAATTGCTCGGTACCGAGCTCCTGGATCCTGCCCACCTTGAAGGCGAGCTTCTCGAGGGGTGCCGAGATCACGCTGGTGAGGAAGTAGATGATCACGATCTGCAAGGCGACCGCGAGCAGCCCGAACAGCACCAGACGATCGTTGTTGGCCTGGAACGGGCCGGTGAAATCCGCCAGCGGCGTGATGGTGAAGAGCTGCCACTTCTTGCCGAACTCGGCCGCCAGGGTCGACAGGCTCGCGACGTACTCCTTGCCGTCGTGGGTGAAGGAGAACATGCCGTCGGTCTGCCGGGGATGCGCGCTGAACGCCATGGCCGGCAGCGGGTTGTCGAGCGAGCTGATGTGGCGAAGCTCCACGCTTCCCTGCTCGGTGGTGGAAGTATTGGAAAGGTCCGAGGCCGCGATCACCCTGCCCTGATGATCGAGGATGTAGCTAACGGTGCCGGGGCTTATCTTGCGCTCGGCAAGGTAAGCGCCAAGACCGCCAAGCGTGATGTCGGCCGCCGCGACGCCTGCGAGCTTGCCGTCGGCATAGAACGGCGCGGCGACGGTAACGCCGATCACGGCCTCCGAGGCAAAGACGTCGGGATCGGAGATGATGGTCGTGCCCGCCTGTTCGGCGGCGCGATACCAGGGCCGCACGCGCGGGTCGTAGGTCGTGTCCTGCTCGGTGCTGGCCAGTTCCTTCTGGTTGGCGTCGAGGAAGACATAGTGATCGCGGGTCGGCGATCCGGCTTTCGGAACAAGCCATCGATACGCGTACGTGGCGCCTTGCGGCGGCAGCTTGTCGTGGATCGCAGCCGAAGGGTCGACGCGCCGCGTCTGCCGCAACGAGCCGTCGCCGAGGCCGACATAGACGCTGACGATCTTCGGGCTGTGCA
>Ga0137415_10005025_pt1 | contig 13074 bp, 10 predicted proteins | sample CZODoug3_1_1_16f_FD_183082 | JGI IMG/M metagenome (GOLD analysis project Ga0137415, IMG submission 183082) | Vadose zone soil fungal communities from Angelo Coast Range Reserve, California, USA - CZODoug3_1_1_16fungal (Hybrid Assembly) | ecosystem: Environmental > Terrestrial > Soil > Vadose... | reverse complement strand
GTCTCCGAACAACCAATGGTAGCTTAGGCGTTTGTAGTGCGGACCGAGTGCCGTAAATGTAACTTCTTGCTTTGGCCGGATGATACCTGCTGTGTAACTAAAGCGCGAATCGAGCCGGCCCACTTTGTAGATGGGTGGCTCGGCGCCTTGCTGGACATCAATCGGCAGATCAGTTTCTTGCAACATGTCGTCCATATTTAACTCGACGCCATCGAGAGTCACGCCGCTAACGGCACCTTTCAAAACCGAGGGCGCCATGCCAGGTTCGTCCATGGCCCATATGTTCTTCAAGGTGACGTTTTGCACTGCAGGATTAGGCTGTCGCAACTGCAGCAAGGAATACCAATCCTCGAGCCTAACGTTTTCGAAGCGATAGCTGGTGTGTTTTCCTTGGCCGCCGGGATCTGCCCAGAGTTCAAAAAGTGCGAACGGCACACCACAAGCGCCGAAGCCCATGTGGATTACATCGATGTCACGCATGACGAAATCGTGACTGTCGAACGTTTTGGTTGGCCAGCTTAGGCGGACAATATTTGAAATGCTCGTGGAAACGACGCTCGCCTCGATGACGATGTTGCTGACCTCGTGTCCGGGTATCCTCATTAGGTCTGGCTGATAGCCATCCCAGTTTCCGTACATCGCAAACACATCATCCGCCGCACGTACGAAGCAGTCCTGAATGATAGTGTCTCCCCCGCCAAGCCAGTCAAATCCGTCCTGATTCGCGTTCCCCGCACTTCCGCCGATGATCTTCACGTTGCGGAACTTTATTGCACGGGAATCACGCATCTGCACCATCCATGTACGACTCCGCGCAATACCCGTAATGCCATCGATTTCAACGTCGTGAGCGTTGTGCATTACCACGACGTGCCAGTCGGGCTTATGCATCCAGCCTTCATCATGATTCGGATTCTGCGGCCCGTCATAGATGATGGTTCCACGCCCGAGCACGCGAACGTCATGAACATTCCAAATATTCAGGCCTCCGAAAACAACAGCGCCGGGATCGAGATAAACAGTTTCGCCGCTCCGAGCATTAATATTCTCGCGATGCACTCCTGGTCCGTAGTAATGCACTCCCGGCGTATGCGCAGTTATATGAGATTTATCTGGAGTATTCGCAAACAGGAAGAGCATTTCTGAGTCGCCGAAGTGATCGCCGAGACGCGAGATCGACAGCTTCACTGGGCCAGGGATTCGAAAGCTGATCGTTGCGCCTTCCCGTCGAGGCCGGATCCCAAAGCGCATGGGCTGGATTTCCACGCCTGCATCCCAGTAATGCGGATCGCTTGCGGTAACAGCGATCTTCGCCGCCTTGGACACCTCAAAATTCAGCAGATAGTACCAGGTGGTCGCATGGAGCACCGGGGTCGTCCGCCCATCTACGGTTACCACATAATGCTTCGAGCTGACCTCATCAGGAATCGAGTAGAGGTGCGAGCTGCGCGCCGCGACCTTCGGGGCCGCAAAGAGACTGACCGTCATAACACAAGCAAGAGTCTGCTTTGCGCCAAAGTCATTTCGCAAACGTAATTTCGGCACAGTTCGATGCCCCCACTCCGACGAGTAGAGCGATGGTGCCCGCAAACAGAACAATCTCTCTCGTTCGGAGATGAACCTCGGTCTTGATGAGCAGAGCAAGCAGTGATCCCAGAGCTGAACTCAGACCGATTCGCCAGGGTGTTTGCCATCGATACCCTCTATGCTGTCGAGACTTCTGCCAAAGCAGATCGCGCCGAAGGCCCAGGCGAAGCCAAAGAGACGTGCAGCAAAGACAGCATAGCGGAGGCCTAGCCCAGAATCCTGAACCACATCGAGGAACCCGAGAAGACCAGCGCGGTCATCAGTAGGCAAGCGACGAACGAGGAAGACAAGCCAAATTATTTTCCTATTTCCACCTCGGCTCGAGTTCCATCGGTGCAGTAAACAACCGGGACAGTACGGCTAGCCCGATTCCCGTTGTTTCATCCGCGGCTCCAAAAACTTCTTGACAAAGTAACACTCAATTTGCAAGATGTCCAAATTAAATGTCTAGACCTTAAAAGTTGCTTAGGAAACGACCTGGGTTCGCAGGAGACGGAGTGCCTGTAAGCATAGGGAACATGCATCGGCGCACATTTCTTGCAGCGGCGGGAACCGCGGTACTCGCTCCAGCGCTTCCACTCTCAGCGTCCTGCGGCTCCAGTTCTGCGCCTGTTCTGCTCACCGGAAATGGCCAATGGACCTACGCGGTCGTGCCCGGATGGGGAGCACTGCCCGCCGGCACGAACTTCGGCGGCACGCACGGCGCGATCGCTCAGGACAAGGCTGGCAACGTTTACGTCAGCACCCAGAGCAACACGGGAGTTCTAGTCTATGGGTCCGATGGCCGCCTGCTCAGGAAGATTGCGACCGCGTATCCAGAGATTCATTCGATCGTCTTTGCCACTGATGGAGGAGAAGAATATCTCTACATCACCGTGCAAAAAGGCAATCCCCGGGAGAACTGGCTGTTTCTCAAGATGAAGACTGACGGCAGCGTGGTCTTGAAGATCACTGCTCCCGCTGAGGCTGGCTTCAGGGCCCCGAATGAATGGAGGCTTACAGCCGCCGTGCCCGCGCCCGATGGCTCCACCTTCATCGCCAATGGCTACGGCGATTCCCGCATCTTTCGCTTCGACAAAAACGGGAATTACAAAGCCAGCTACTCGGAAAACGGCAGTGCCGAAGGCCAGCTCAATTGCAGCCACGGCCTTTCGCTCGACACCCGTTACGATCAGCCGCTCCTTCTTATTTGCGACCGCGAGAACCGCCGGTTATGCCACTTCGATCTGGACGGTCGCTACGTCCGGACGGTTACTCAGCATCTCCGTCGGCCCTGCCAGGTGAGCTTTCACGGCGATTACGCAGTCGTCTCGGAGTTGGAAGGACGCCTCACCATCCTCGATCGCGACAATGTTCCTGTCGCATTCGTCGGGGATAATCCGCAGAAAGCGCAGTGGGCGAAGTACGACCTTGACCCGCGCACCGTAAATGCGGCTGTGTTCAGCGCCGCGCACGGCTGCCTCATAGATGCTGACGCGAATATTTTCGTGTCCGATTGGAACCAAACCGGACGCCTTACCAAGTTGTCCAGATTGACGTGGAGTTGAAGCGTTGAAATTCTCTCATCGTGCAATGGCTGAATCTGCAACAGAAAGCGCAAGAATGGAACCCTGAGCGTCATCGTTGCTCGTTGCGAGGGCGGCACGGTACCGGAGTGCCCCGTCATCGAGGCGCTGTTCACGAGCATCGGCGGCCACACCTCTGTGTAGCCGTGCTCGCGCGTATGCACGTCGAGCATGAACTGCGACAGCGCCCGTTCCAAGCGTGCGCCCTCCCCAATCAAAAACGCGAATCGGGAGCCCGCGACTCGAGCCGCGCGTTCGAAGTCCATGATGCCGAGCGCCTCTCCGAGGTCGTAATGCGTGCGTGCCGCGAAACCCAGATCGGCTTTCGATCCCCAGTCACGGAACACGACGTTGTCCTGCTCACCCTCCCCCACCGGCACCGATTCGTGAAAGAGGTTGGGGACTCGCAGCAGCAGGTCGTCCAGCTCCGCGCGCAATCCATCAGCTTCAGCAGTCAATGACTTGACCTGATCGGACATGTCTTTCAGCTTGGCGCGATCACGGTCGTCCTTCGTTTGGGCGAACTGACGCGAAAGGATCTTCTGTCCGGCGCGCAGGTTCTCGGCTTGCACCAGCTTCTGGCGCCAGCGCTCGTCGAGAGCGAGGATCTCGTCGATCGGCGCCGGCTCGCCTTTCAGATGCGCAGCGCGGCGCACGCGTTCCGGGTCCTTGCGGATCAGCTCAAGGGGCAGCAATCTACGATTCCGCCTTCATCACGGGGAACAGGATCACATCGCGGATGGACGGCTGGTTGGTCAGCAACATCACAAGCCGGTCGATGCCGACGCCCAGCCCGCCGCACGGCGGCAGCCCGTACTCGACGGCGCGCAGGAAATCCTCATCCATCGGGTGTGCTTCGACGTCCCCCGCCGCCCGCTGCGCCGCCTGCGCCTCGAATCGCTGGCGCTGGTCGATGGGGTCGGTCAGCTCGGTGAACGCGTTGGCATATTCGCGGCCCAGGATGACGAGCTCGAACCGCTCGACGAATCGCGGGTCGTCATCGCGCGGCCGCGCCAGGGGCGAGATCTCGATCGGGTAGTCGGTGACGAAGGTCGGCTCGCGCAGCTTGGGTTGGACGTGCTCCTCGAACAGATCGTTGAGCTCCTTACCGGCAGCCTGGCGGCCGGTGTGCTCGAGGACCAGGTCGGCCATCCGCTCACGGCGGAGCGGTGGCGTCAGGTCGATCTCCTCACCCTGGTAGGTGATCTTCGACGAGAGGCCCGCAGCCGCCGTCGCGGTGACCATCATGTCCTCGACGAGCCTCATGACATCGTTGTAGTCCGCGTACGCCTCGTAGCACTCGAGCATGGTGAACTCCGGGTTGTGCCGCGGCGAAAGTCCTTCGTTCCGAAAAACGCGGCCGATCTCATACACGCGCTCCAAGCCGCCAACCAGCAATCGTTTCAGATGCAATTCCAGAGCGATCCGCAGGTACAGGTCGCGATTGAGCGCCTCGTGATGGGTTATGAACGGCCGGGCATGACCGCCGCCGGGCACCTCCTGCAGCACCGGCGTCTCAACTTCAAGGAACCCTCGCCCGTCGAGCAGGTTGCGAAGCGAAGCGATGACCTTCGTTCGAGCCCGGAACACATCGCGCACCTCAGGATTCGCGATGAGATCCACGTACCGCTGCCGGTAGCGAATCTCGACGTCTTTGAGCCCGTGCCACTTCTCGGGTAGGGGACGCAGCGACTTGGTCAGCAGCTGGAACGAATGGATCTCGAGCGTGATCTCGCCCCGACGCGTGCGGAAGATGGGGCCCTTCACGCCCACCAAATCGCCCGGGTCGAGATCCGCGAACAGATCGAATTCCCGCTCGCCGACGATGTCTCGGCCGGCGAACAGCTGAAGGCGACCTGACTGGTCCTGAAGATCGGCGAAGACCGAGCCGCCCATCAAACGCTTCACCATCAGCCGGCCCGCAACGGCGACCGGCTCGGTGCGCTCGCCTTCTCCAAGCAAAGCGCGCGCTTCGGCGGTTGAGTGCGTCGGCTTGAAACCGCGCGAATACGGATCGATTCCGGCCGCGCGCAGCCGCTCGAGCTTCTTCCGCCGGTCGCGAATTACCTCCGGCTCGTCTTCCTCAGCCACCGGGAAAGACTAAGGGAGGACGGCCGATGCTAGAGCGACACCTCCTGATCCTCGGCCGCCGGAAACGCAACGACATCGGTGCCGCCCGACTGGCGGTGGTTGCCCAGTGCCTCCTCGATCAGCGCGTCGATGTCGCTGTCCGAGTGGGTCGGGTCGTGGTGAAAGAAAGCCAGCTGCTGCACCCCTGCCTGCTCCGCCAGCGCCAGCGCCTCCTCGTAGGTCGAATGCCCGAAGCCGGCGTGCGTCTTGTACTCCTCGCGGCTGTACTGCGCGTCGTGGACGAGCAGATCGGCGTCCTGGCACCAGCTCGCCATTTCCTTGAGCGTTCCATTCTCGTTGTTGGAGAACATCGCGATCTCGTTGTCGGTTGCAAACGCAAAACGCGTCGGGCCCTCGTCGATCCGGTAACCAAACGTGGGGATGGGATGCATCAGGAGATGCGGGGTGATTCGCAGGCCACCGACCTCGAACGTCTCTCCAGGATTCCTCTCGATGAACTCCATCTCCGCGGGCATGTGGTCGAGGCGCACCGGAAAGTACGCGGGATCCATCTGGTCGGCAAATGCCGCTTGCAGCGATTTGGCTGACCCTGCCGGGCCGACGATCGTGAGGTGCGTGCCGGGCACGAACGCGGGCGGAAAGAAAGGAAATCCCTGGATGTGATCGAGGTGCGTGTGCGTGATCAGAAGGTGAGCCTGCAGCGGTTCTGCCTGTTCGAATCCACTTCCGAGCTCGGCGATGCCCGAACCGGAGTCGATGATGATCAGGTTGTCGTCCTTGTCGCGGACCTCGATGCACGTCGTGTTGCCGCCGTAGCGCAGCGTCTTCCTGCCTGGAGTCGGCCTCGTACCCCGCGTGCCCCAGAACTTGATCCTCATCGCGGCGCCGTCACCTGGTAGATCCGCTTGTTGACGAACACGTCGAGCAGGTCATTGTCGAGCTTGCCGTCGCCAGCCTCGGCATGGAGGATGTCGAGAGCGACGTCGCGCGGCACCGCGCGCTTGTATGGGCGGTCCTGCGCGGTGAGCGCGTCGTAGATGTCCGAGATCGTCATCATCTTCGCCTGCAGCGGGATCTGGTCCCCGGTCAGCCCCCGTGGATAGCCCGAGCCGTCCAACTTCTCGTGATGTCCGTAGGCAATCTCGGGGATCCCGCGCATCACCGACGTCCACGGGATCTTGGTCAGGAAGTGAAAGCTGTGCGTCACGTGCGCCTCCATCTCGAGGCGCTCCTGCGGGTCGAGCGTGCCCTTGCGGATGGAGAGGAAGCGGAACTCCTGCGGATCGAGCATCGGATGCGCGTGCCCGGCCATGTCGTGATACGTCTCCTGCGCCAGCGCCTCCAGCATCGTCGCCTTGTCCTCCGGCATCACCGTCGGCTCGTTCGCGGCGACGATGCCCTGAATCCATGCGCGAAGGCGCGCGAGCTCCTCTTCGAGCCTTCGATCGATGTCCGCAAGCGCGGCCTCGCCGGCGGCGCCGCCGCGCATCGCCTCCAGCTTCTCGTTGGCGTACTTCACCTGCACTGAACGCTCAACGAACTCGAAGCGGGCCTGGATCACCTCCAGCTGGCCTGGCATCAGCTTCTTGGCCTTGATGAGGATGTGCTCGCGCACGCCGACCTTGCCGAAGTCGTGCAGCAGGCACGCGTACCGCAGCTCCTTGAGCTGATCCTCGGTCAGGTACACGTCGCGGTACTTGCCGGTTCCCATGTCCGTCACCGCGCGGGCAAGGCTGGTCGTCAGTGCCTCGACACGTCCCGAGTGACCAGCGGTGCTCGGGTCTCGTTGCTCGATCGCCGTCACGCTCGCCTGCACGAAGCCGTCGAACAGGGCCTGGATCGAATCCAGGAGGCTCTTGTTGTCGAGCGCGACCGCGGCCTGGCTCGCGATGGACTCGATCATCTCGAGGTCTTCGGGTCGAAAGCTGACGACCTCGCTTGGAACGTTGGCGATGGTCAGCTTCGTGTCGAAGTTGCGCTTCGCGTTGATCAGCTGAACCGCGCCCACCACCTCGTTGTTGTAGTTGCGCATAGGGACCGTCAGCATCGATTTCGTCCGGTAGCCGAACTGCGCGTCGAAGCCTTTGCCGCCTTGCGGCTTGCCCGGCGGCGGATTGTAGGCGTCGTCGTAGATCTGGCTCCAGCCCACTGTGACCGTGTAGCCGACGACGGTCTTGTCGTCGACTGGCACCGTGAACGCCTGGTACGTGTTGTCGATCGAGGTGTTCTGGCTCGACGCCAGGAACAGCTGAGGCGATCCATCCTCACCGACCGTCTTGCGCCACAGGCTCGCACCGTCGGCGTTGGTGAGCTGGCGCATGGTCATGAGGATGAATTCCTGCAGCTTGCCGATATCCCGCTCGGCCGACAGCGCGATCCCGATGCGGTTCAGCTCCTCAAACTGGCGATGCTGCCGCCGTGCCTGCTCCTCGAGCTGCTTCAGCTCTCGCTTCAGCGCCGCGTTTTCCATGGCTGTGCGCAGGAGCTCGCGGAGCGCCGCCCGAGAGGCGTCCTTCGGCACCGCGAATGCCATGTCCCCGAGGCCGGGCGGCGGTTCCTCGCCGGAGTCGTGCAGGACCAGGGCGGGCGTGATGACGGTCTGCGAGTCGTCGAGGCCGAGGCCCTCGATCCCAAGCTCGGCCAGCACTGCCGGCAGCTCGCCGTTCTCCAGGCCCGGCATCAGGTACACGACGAAGGCTTGGGTTGTCTTCAAGGCTCTTTAGTGTCCGGCACCGTCGGCGTTTTGCAGGTAGATCAAGCGCAACCCTTCCAGGGTCAAGAGCGGGTCGGTCGCCTCGATCACGTGGGTCAGGCCCGCGACCAGCGACGCCTGGCCGCCCGTGGCGATCACTTTGGCCGTCCCTCCCAGCTCCGCCACCATGCGCTCGACCATCCCCTCGACCTGGGCCACGAAGCCCCAGACCAGCCCGGACTGGATCGAGGTGACGGTGTTGCGGCCGATCACGGAGTCAGGCGCCACCGCCTCGACCCGCCGCAGCATCGCGGTATGGGACACAAGTGCGTCGAGCGAGATTTCGACCCCCGGTGCGATCGCGCCCCCGAGGTAATCGCCCTGGGCGTCGATGGCGTCGTAAGTGACAGCCGTGCCGAAGTCGATGACGACCACCGGCCCGCCGTACTTCGAATAGGCGGCGAGAGCGTTGGCGATGCGGTCGGCGCCGACATCCTTGGGGTTCTCATAGCGAATCCGGACGCTGGTCTTGACGCCCGGGCCGACCATCACCGGCTCGCATTTCAGATAGCGGCGAGAGGCCTCGATCAGCGCTGGGTTCAGGTTGGGCACCACGCTGGCGATAACTACGCCGGTGACGACGTTCAGCTCGAAGCCCCGAAGCCCGAAGAGGTCCTTCAGCTCCACGGCCATCTCGTCCGCGGTCCGCTCGCGATGCGAGGTCACGCGCCAGTCGGCGACCAGCTTGGGGCCCTCGAAGAGGGCCAGCGTGACGTTGGTGTTGCCGACGTCGACCGCCAGGAGCATCGGCCTGAACTCTACTTTGGGAGGCCGGGGGGGTGCGTTTGGCTCCAGCGTTTCAGCGCCGCGGCCTGCCGGCGCACCGCGGTTGCGCGGGCGGCAACGCGGCGCGGGTGGGGAGCGCCCACGAGATCGCGCTTGGCGAGAGAATCGCGGGCGTTCCAGGGCGCTTTGACAGTGCCCTCGACGACCTGCTTTCCGATGCGGCCGTGAGCTTCGCGGAAGGGCATGCCCGAGCGGACCAGTTCTTCCGCCGCGTCGGTGGCCAGCAAGCCGGGATCGCTCGCAGCGGCAGCGAGCTGCTTGCGGTCGAACGCCAGATGCTCGACCAGGAGGGCCGCCGCGTTCAGGGAATCAAGGGTGCTGTCGACGGCGGCGAAGAGCGCTGTCTTGTCTTCCTGCAGGTCACGGTCATAGGCAAGCGGCAGCCCTTTCAAAACGCTGGCCAGCGCGACCAGGCTGCCGAGGGCGCGGCCCGTACGGCCCCTCAAAAGCTCGGCGATGTCGGGGTTCTTCTTCTGTGGCATGAGACTGGAACCGGTCGAGATCTCGTCGGCCAACCGCACAAAGCCGAACTCCGAGCTGGCCCATAGCACCACGTCCTCCCCGAGACGGCTCAGATGAATGGCCGCGCACGTGCATGCGTAGATCAGGTCGAGGAGAAAATCGCGATCAGAAACAGCATCGATGCTGTTGACCGTCAGCCGGGCGAATCCGAGCTCGCGGCGGATCCTTTCCCGGTGAAGCGGAAGCGTCGTCGCGGCCAGCGCTCCCGAGCCCAGCGGCATCTCGTCGGCCGAGTCGTAGGCGTTGCGGAAGCGCTCGGCGTCCCGCAACAGTGGCTCGGCATGCGCGAGAAGGTGGTGGCCGACCGTGATCGGCTGCGCCCGCTGCAGGTGCGTGTAACCAGGCATCAGCCAGGCGGCGTGGTCGCGGGCTTTGATGGCGAGGGCATCGATGGTTCCGGAAAGAGCGAGCACCAGCTGGGCGGCCGCCCAACGGCTGTAGAGCCGCAGGTCCAGCGCGACCTGGTCGTTGCGAGACCGGCCGGCGTGCAGAGATGCACCGGCCGGCGTGATCTCCGTGAGCCGCCGCTCGACCGCGGTGTGGATGTCCTCATCGGTGTCTCGGAACTTGAAGGTGCCGTCGTCCAGCTCGCGCTGGACCTGGCGCAGCCCCCGCTCTATCGCGGTCAATCGCGTTTTGGACACCAGGCCGGCTGCTGCCAGCCCCCGCGCATGAGCGACGCTGCCCGCGATGTCGACCGGGTACAGCTCGTAATCGGTCTCCAGCGACGACGAGAACCGCTCCAGCTCAGGAAGCAGATGCCCGCTGAATCGAGAGCCCCAGAGCTTGCCTATGGCGTCAGCCTCTTCACGTCGCCCAGCAATCCCTTCAGCTCGCGGTCCTGCAGCCGGCCCTGAACCTGCGCCGCCGTCCTCACGCCCAGGCCCCACAGCTTGATGAAGCCCGCAGCAGCCGACTGGTCGAAAGCATCGCCCTTGCCGTAGGTTGCGAGCGAGTGCTGGTACAGCTGAGCAGGACCTTTGCGGCCGACCACCTGCGATGAGCCCTTGAACAGCTTCAACCGCACGTCCCCGGTCACGTGGCGCTGGGTTTCAGCGACGAACGCGTACAGGGCGTCGCGCAGAGGGCTGAACCACAACCCGTCGTAGACAATCTGCGCCCACTGCTGGGCGACCAGATCCTTGAAGCGCGCCACCTCCTTGGGCAGCGTGATGTCCTCGAGCGCCTGATGAGCCTGCAGCAGCAGCACCGCGGCCGGGGCCTCGTAGATCTCTCGCGACTTGATCCCGATCAGCCGGTTCTCGAGGTGATCGATGCGGCCAACGCCGTTCTCGCCACCGACCCTGTTGAGCTCTGTGACGAGCTGCAGGGGATCGATCGCTTCGCCGTCGAGCGAGACGGGCACGCCGTGCTTGAAGCCGATCTCCAGATACGCCGGTACGTCCAGGCAATCGCGCGGGTCTCGCGTCCACGCATACACGTCGGCCGGCGGCTCCGCCCACGGGTCCTCGAGGATGCCTGCCTCGATCGAGCGGCCCCACAGGTTCTCGTCGGTCGAGTAGGGCGAGCGGACCGTGGCCGGCACCTCGATCCCATGCTTCGTCGCGTACTCGATCTCATCGTCTCGATTCATGCTCCACTCGCGCACGGGCGCGACGACCCTCAGCTCTGGGGCAAGAGCTGCCGTCGCGACGTCGAACCGCACCTGGTCATTGCCCTTGCCGGTACAGCCGTGCGCAATGGCCGTCGCCCCCTCGCGCCGCGCGACCTCGACCATCATGGCCGCGATCAGCGGCCGGCCGAGTGCGGTGGCCAGCGGATATTCCTTCTCGTAAACCGCGCCCGCCTGAAGCGACGGCCATACGAACAGCTGCAGGAAAGGGGCACGGCCGTCGGCGACGTAGGCGGCGGAGGCTCCCGTCTTCAGCGCGCGGGCCTGGATGGCGTCGAGGTCCTTCTTCTCGCCCAGGTCGACGGTGAATGCGATCACGTCCCAGCCTCGATCCTTCAGCCAGCGGATCGCAACCGAGGTGTCGAGCCCGCCCGAATAAGCGAGGACGAGCTTTTCACCCGGCATTGGCGAGGAGCTCCTTGAGCGCCCGGCCGGCGCTCGGCCTGCGGAGCACGGCGATGATCGTGTCGTCGCCGGCGACCGTTCCCGCGATTCCGGGCAGGGCGGCTTCGTCGATTCGGCGCGCGACCAGGTTGGCTGTGCCCGGCGGTGTCCTGATCACCGCCACCGGCGACACGACCTCGACCGAGAGCACGAGCTCGCGCACCAGCGCGGCCGCACTCCGATAGCCGGCTCCAGAGCGGACAAGCCCAAGCTCCTGGATGTCGCGCGAGATGGTCGCCTGCGTCGCCTGAAGCCCACGCCGCGCCAGCGCTTCCGCGATTTCCTGCTGCGTGTGCACCGCCCCGCGGTTGACGACGTCGAGGATCGCGCGGTGCCGGGTGCCTTTGGTCGGGGTCACTGCCCGACCTCTTGCATGACTTTCTGCGCGCGATCGATCTGGTCCGGCGTGATGATGAGCGGCGGCACGAAGCGGATCGTGTTGTCGTCGACCGCGTTGACGACGAGCCTGGCGTCGAGGCAAGCCTGCTGAAACGCTTTGGCTCGCGGCTCGGCGAACTCGACCGCCTGCATCAGGCCTAGTCCGCGAACCTCCTTGCCGCCGACCGAATGGATCGCCGCGTGCAGCATCTCGCCCATCTCCGCTGCGTGGCCGACGAGCCCGTCGCGCTCGATGACCTTCAGCACGGCCAGCGCCGCCACGCAAGCCAGCGGATTTCCGCCGAAGGTCGAGCCGTGATCACCCGGCTCGAAGACGTCCGCCTTCGGCGCGGCGAGGCAGGCGCCGATCGGGACGCCGCCGCCCAGGCCTTTGGCCAGCGTCATCACGTCGGGCGTGATGCCCTGGTGTTGGTGAGCAAACCAGCGACCCGTGCGGCCGAGCCCCGTCTGCACCTCGTCGAGGATCAACAACAGGGCCTTCTCGTCGCACCACTTGCGCACGCCCTCGAGGTATCCCGGCTTGGCCGGGACGATGCCGATCTCGCCCATGACCGGTTCGAGCATCACGGCCACCGTTTGCGCGCCGGTGGCGGCTTTGATGGCGTCCAGGTCGTTGTAGGGGACGTGGATGAAACCGTCGGGCAGAGGCTTGAAAGGATCCGAGTACTTGGGCTGGCCGCCGGCCGTGACTGTGGCCAGCGTGCGCCCATGGAAAGAACCCAGCGTGGTGATGATCTGAAAGGCGCCGTTACGGTGGCGCCCGCCCCACTTGCGCGCGATCTTGATGGCGGCCTCGTTGGCCTCGGCACCTGAGTTGCAGAGGAAGACACGCGATGGGAACGAGAGCTCGACCAGCCGTCGCGCCAGCTCGACCTGGGGTTCCGTGTAGTAGAGGTTGGACGTGTGGATGAGCGTCTTGGCCTGACCCGCCACCGCTGCCGCCACTTCCGGGTGGGAGTGGCCGAGCAGGTTGACGGCAATGCCGGCGACCAGGTCGAGGTATTCGCGGCCGGCATCGTCGTAGACGAGACAGCCATGCCCGCGAACGAACGTCACCGGGAGCCGACGGCCGGTCTGCATGAGGTATTTGTCGGCGAGCTCTGGTGTCGTCACTGCAGGCAGACCACCCTTATTAAGGACGCGTCCTTATTTACCCGCCCACTACCCCCCACCCACCCCATTTGGGGGATCTTTGTGCAGCCCGCAGAGCACGGCCGCACCCGCATGCCCACAACCCTGCTCGTTAACGCCATCACCGCGTCACCATCGCGCCCATGCCGGCCTCGCTGAAGACC
>Ga0137415_10005024_pt1 | contig 13080 bp, 14 predicted proteins | sample CZODoug3_1_1_16f_FD_183082 | JGI IMG/M metagenome (GOLD analysis project Ga0137415, IMG submission 183082) | Vadose zone soil fungal communities from Angelo Coast Range Reserve, California, USA - CZODoug3_1_1_16fungal (Hybrid Assembly) | ecosystem: Environmental > Terrestrial > Soil > Vadose... | reverse complement strand
GGATTCATGGAGCCCTCGAAGAGCTTCCTGCAAAAGCCCTTCACGTCGGAATCTCTGCTCCAGATCGTGAGGAAGGTTCTGGACGAGGGCTGAGGTGTCTGGTTGAACGCGGGTGCGCAGTCTGGTTGAGCCCGCCTGCGCTGCCCTGTATATAGGAGCATGAACTCGGGGAACTCCGGCATTGTTGCGGCGGCGACGATCGCGATCGCCATGCTCGCTGCTAGCGCCCGGGCCCAGGATACTGCCGTGACGCGACTCGAGCCGGTGGTCGTGGAGGTCGGACGAGGGCCACACAGATCACCCCTCGAACTTCCTTTCGCGGTTACCGTCCAAACTCCGGATTCCATGAGGCCCGGTCAGCGGCATCTCTCATTGGACGAGACACTCTGGCTTATTCCGGGTCTCTCCGTCTCAAATCGAAACAACCCCTCACAGGATCCGCGCATCTCCATCCGCGGATTCGGCGCCCGCTCCGCGTTCGGCGTCCGCGGCATCCGGGTCCTCCGCGACGGAATTCCACTCACGCTTCCCGACGGACAGACGCCGGTTGACTATCTCGATCTGGAGTCGGTAGGCCGCGTCGAGGTTATGCGCGGAAGTGCTTCCTCGCTCTATGGAAATGCCGGCGGCGGCGTGGTCGATATCAGGACCAGCGAGCCGCCCCCAGTCCCGGTATCGGGCGCACTCCGGATGTGGAATGGAGGATTTGGCACGCGCCGCCTCGTCGCGAAGGCGGCGGGCGCAACCGACGGATTTGGATATCAAGCCAACGTCGCGCGAACCGAGAGCGACGGTTATCGCGACCACTCGCGTCAGCGAATGACGAACGGTTTCTCGCGCATCTCCTACGATGACCGCGGAGGCTCATACGCTCTGGAGTGGCTGGGTGTGAACACGCCGGTCGCACAGAATCCCGGAGCCCTTACGCGCGCGCAGTTCGAGGCAAATGCGCGATTGGCCGATCCGCTCGCTGTAACGAAACGCGCCCGCAAAGCCGTGAAGCAGTCGCAATTTGGACTGACGGCGCGACGCAGCGGCGCGCGCGGCGAGATCGAAGCATCGGGTTACGTCGGCACACGAGCGCTCGACAATCCGCTCACATTCGCGATCGTTGACGTCGACCGCGGCATGTCGGGTGGAAATCTGCGCGCGACAGTTCCAGTCACGCTGTTCGGCGCCGAGCAAAGGCTCACCGCCGGGACAGAGTTGCAGCTGCAGAACGATCTGCGGCGGAATTTTACGAACTGCAACAATGCGCCCCAACTAGTTGTGCCCGTTCCTACTCTTACCTGCCCGAACGTCGGTGTCGAACGCGGTACGGTTACGCTGAATCAGCGCGAGCTAGTGTCTTCAGTTGGGTCGTACATGCGCGATGAGCTCGACTTTGGAAAGCGATACACCTTCACCGCCTCGGCCCGGGCGGATGCCGTGCGCTTCCGGGTCAAGGACAAACTGATCACAGCGACGAACCCTGATGACTCGGGAGAACGTCTTCTACATGCGGTGAGTCCGATGGTGGGCATTCTCGCCCGACTCTCTGAATCGCACAGCGCCTACGCGAACCTCTCCTCCGCATTTGAGACTCCCACGGCAACGGAGCTCGGGAATCAGCCGAATGGTGCGGCCGGTATTAATCGCGACCTTAAGCCACAACGCTCGACCACTTATGAAGTCGGAGTGAAGGGCGTGGGAGAGAGCGGGCTGCAATACAACGCTGCACTGTTCGCGACCGGGGTCCGCGACGAGCTGATTCCATTCGACATCCCTGCCAGCGGTGGCCGGCGATACTTCCGAAACGCCGGCCGCACGTCGCGGCGGGGCGTCGAGCTAGGACTCGGCGTCGCGATCAGGCAGCTCGAATTGGGCGGAGCCTACACCTACGCGAACTATCGTTTCGTCGATTTCACAGTGGACACGTCCCACTACGCCGGGAACCGAATCCCCGGCATTGCGCGGCAGACGTTCCAGGCAAGCGCCGCTTTGCACAGCTCGATCGCGACGCTTGTCACCGAAGGGACGCTCGCTGACAGAATGTTCGTCAACGATGCGAATTCGGAGAGCTCCCCGGGCTACGCGATCTTTAATGCGAGAATCGTTTCGAGTGCATTGTGGAACGGCTCCGGGGCTGAGCTCACTTTCGGCGCGCAGAATCTCTTCAACACACGCTACATCTCGTCCGTCAGCGTGAATGCGGCTGGCGGCAAATTCTACGAGCCGGGCTCCCAGCGCTCGATCTACGTCGGCCTGAGCCTGCTCGCCGCAAGTCGGCACTCTCGGTGACGATCATAGAAACCTTGGTGTCAGGAAAACGATCGTGTATAGCGCAACCCAGGAGAGGGCGACGAAATACCAGTACACGGCGTTCGCCGAGATGTCGCGGACATGCTGCCCTTGCGACGGTCCTGCGAGCACGAGGATCCCAATGATGAGTGTCTCGAGCGTCGCGGCGATGATGTGCGCGAGATGGACGGCGAGAATCGACCAGACAATCGCTCCATAGGTGTTCGCGTCCCAGCGGGTATGAACACCCTTGAATTCGAGGAGGCGGAGCACCGCTGCAACGACCCCTAATAAGACGCACAATAGCAGGCCGATTCCGATCAGTCTCGACTTGTCATGCTTCTGCGCGAGCTGCGCCACGTACCACATCGGAAGAATGCTCACGACGAGAACCGCGACATCCAGTGTCGAAACCCCCAGCTCAGGGAGAGGCGTTCTCGGCGGCGGCCATGCATTGAAGGTCTGCCGGATGTAGAAGTAAGTCACTATCAGAATCGCGAGGCCAGCGCCCTCGATCGTGATCATCAGCGTGCTGCCCCACCAAAACGGAGCGTGATGACTGAATCCCTGGTCGCGCAGCCCGGCGTCGAATTCCGGACGTGGCTTCATGGCGCCTCCTGCGAGGGTCCGGAAAGCTAATCGGGGGGGATGGGTCGGGTTGGCAGCCCGAGGGCGGCGGCTCCGCTGTTTCGCCGTAATGGCAAGAGCTGAAAAAAGAGGGAGCCAGGTGGCTCCCTCTTTTAATGCACGTTGGTGTGATCCTGTCCCGCCGGTCTATTGCTTTCTGAGCTCAATGCTTCCATTCACGCTGCTCGCTCTGACGTCCCGTCCGCCGTTTCCTATCCTGCCGGACGCGTGGCGCGGACCCCAGCGGCCCGTGATCGTTAGCGGGAAATCGCTCTCGATTCCACCGGAGACGGTGTCGAAGCGGAAGTTGGCGTCGAAGCGCGCGGGGACATATATCGCCACGGATCCGTTGACGGTTTTGAAGTTCATGTCGTCGTCGCCCTGGAGGGAAGCCATCCTGGCATCGACGTTCCCGTTGACCGTTTCCGCCGTCACGGGACCGGCAGCGGTATTCACGGTTACACCGCCATTCACGGTGCTCGCCCGTACGGGTCCGGTAGTATTGCGAACTACGACGCCGCCGTTAACCGAGTTCGCCCGCACTTCGGATCCGACATCGCGCACCGAGACGCCACCATTTACAGAGTGCGCGCCGACTTTGACGGAGCGAGGCACGCTGACTGTGATCCTGACGTTCGAGTGGTTTTCGTTGTTGCCATTGTGGCGAAACGACTCCACGCCTCCATCCTCGCAACGCGCGCTGTTGTTCCAGATCGCACAGATCGTGACGTTGCCGTCGGCCTGAACGACTTCAAAGTGGATATCGTCCATTTCGCGGCCATTCGATCGCTTCTCGGCAACGAGATGAACCATGTTGTCCGGGCTCGGCGCAAAATCAACCGTGCCGTTGACGTTGAACACGTTCATCCAGTGGCCGGCGTCCACCCGTCCGTCCCACTTCCAGGTATCGGAATCGCGGCCATACTGCTGTTGCGCACCGAGAATCGGCGCCGCGAGCAGCACGGCGAGCGCCGCGAAAAGTTTCTTTTTATTCATCATCTCTCCGGGTGGTTGAGCCACTGTTGATTATTATGCTGCCGCTGAATGTCTGCGCGGTGACTTTCGCCCTGCCGTCACCGATCGTAAAATCGACGCGACCTTCCCTTCTCATGCCACCTGGTGGGAGCGTGAGCTGAAAATCGGTCGACAGATCGCCACTGAAAGTCTCCACGCTGAACTGCGCTCCGGCGCCACGCGGGATGTTCAGCCTCAGCGTTCCCGAGTGGGATTCGAAGCTGTACCTGCCCGACGGCTCGATCGTTCCCGTGTATACGATGTCGCCGCTCACGGTCTCCGTACGCACGTCTTTCGATTGAATTCCCACGAGCCGGATATCGCCGCTCACCGAGCTCGCCTCGACGTCTCCACTCACATTCTCCGCGCGAAGTTCGCCGCTGACGGTTTCCGTTCGCAGATTTCCGTTCACCTGCGCAGCGTGGACCGACCCTGAGACGGCCTCGGCGCTCACCGTACGCACTCCGTCAGTGACGTCGACATCGCCGCTCACGCTCGTCGCCTCGATCTCGCCCTGGGATCCCTTCGACGTTATGTCGCCCGACACCGCCTCGAGAATGAGTCGCGATCCACGCGGAACCGACACATCGTAGCGGGCGTCGCCGACGTTGTTGTGTCTGTGTCCCCGCCTGCCTTCGTCGTCGGAGTCGTCGACACTCAGGCTGACCCTCGACGAGTTCGCGTTGAAACGCAGCATGCCGCTTTCGATGGTCGCTGAGATTTTGACGTCGGAGCGGTCCCATCCCGTGACGCGGATTTTTCCGGAGATCAGCGAAAGATCCACGGCGCCACCGCGATCCAGTCTCACCGTAGTGTCTATCTGGGTACGGCCGCGTATTCGCACCCCTTCGTCCTGCGCCTTCGCGGCGACGGGAAGGGCCGTTGCTACGACCGCGGCGACGATGAAACTGAGTTTCATTTCGTTTTTCATTTTATGTGCTTGCCGGCAGCATTGCCGCCGTGCGTAGGAGCTCGACCTTTTTGTCGAGCGCATGTGTCAGCTGCTGATCGAGCATGCGGCTGGCCGGATCGCTGGCGAGCGCCGCCCTGCTCTGTTCGATGGCGGCATCAATAATCTTCAGATTTCTCTCGATGATCGCGACCGTCGAGGAGTCGAGCTGGGTCCTGCGCTGGCTCACGATTCTCTGAAGCATGTCGATCTCTCTTCCGTATACAAGATCGGAATGCGCTCGATCAGCGTTGGTCTGGCTGGCGAGACTGACGGGCGTCCGGGGCCGATCGGGAGTAACGTCGTTCGGAGCGGGGCGCGACGGTGCTGCGCCCCCCTGCGTGCTCGGGACACCGAGATTCGGCGATGTTGCAGTCGCACCGGACTGCGAGCCGCTGTTCGGTCGCACTTGATTGGTGGTCGGCGTTACCTGTGCTACAACGCCGCTCTGTGCTGGGCCGATCGACCGCGCGGTCAACATGTAGGTGATTCCGGCCGTGCTCACGATCAGCGCAGCGGCCGCGACTCCCATCCACGCCGGCGCGAAGCGTGTCTGGCGCTCCGGCCGAGCGGCGAGTGGAATCACTGGGGCCGCAATCCGCGCCTCGATCCCCTGCCACAGGTCGCGCGACGGAACGAGGTCCGGCATCGCCGCCGCTTCCTTGCTGATGTTCTCGATGTCTCTCCGCAGACTGGCGCAACGCACGCACTCTCCCAAATGCCGTTCGACCGAATCGCGACGCGCATCGTCCAGCGTTCCCTCGACATAATCGGGGAGCGCGGCATCGAATGCTTCGCAGGTCATGTTGGAGCTCGTCATCGTTCCAGTGCCTCTCTCAAAAGAAGTCTCGCGCGATGCAGCTGCGCTTTACTCCCGCCCGAGGTGATTCCCAGCAACTCTCCGATCTCCTCGTGCTTGTACCCTTCGACATCGTGGAGCACGAAAACTTTTCGCGCCCCCGCTGGCAGCTTTGATATCGCCTCCGCCAGGTCCATCCGCTCGATGTGCATCGGAGCGCGCGCTACTTCGTCCCACCGCTCGTCGTCCACATCGCCCTGATCCATCCTCGAGGCTTGCTTGCCTTCGCTTTTTCTCGCATTCAGCACCACGTTCACCGCGAGGCGGTGCAGCCAGGTTGAGAATGCGCTCTCTCCTCTGAACTGCGGAAGCTTCTCCCAGGTCCTCACAAACACATCCTGGGTCAGCTCCTCGCCCCTCGTCCTGCTTCCCGACATTCGCGCGCAGATCGAGAATACCCTGTTCGCGTGCGTCCGATACAGTCGCTCGAAGGCCTGACGGTCCCCGCCCGCGGCCAGCGCCACGTCCGTGGAATCACCCATTGCTGCGCGAATCACGTTGGATGCCGCCGCCATTCGAGAGTTGTCCCTGTCTTGTTGCGTGATTGGATAGCTCGAAGGGCTCAAAGGTTTGAATGCGGGGCAATCGGCTTTTCCTGTGGCTGCGGATATGACAGCCCGGCCCAACCCGTTGGTTTGAACCGGCTTCGGGGACGTTTCGGCAGCCCTCTTTGGGCCACCGACAGAGGGGTCAACCGCCATCGCTGCGCAGGCCCAGCGCGAGCCTGACCTCGCTCGCTCCCTGCTCCAGGGCCGCCGGGGTCTGCGCGACGACAGTGACGTGACCAACCTTCCGCTTCTCCGTAGGCGCCTTCCCATACAGGTGCAGGTGCGCCCCTTCCACCGCCACTACGCGTTCAAGTGGCGGAATGTGTCCAATGATGTTGAACATCACGGAACTTCCTCGCGGAGTCGTGACGCCGAGCGGGAGCGACAGCACTGCTCGAAGGTGATTCTCGAACTGACTCGTCTCCGCGCCCTCGATGGTCCAGTGACCCGAATTATGAACCCGGGGAGCCATCTCGTTCGCGAGCAAAACGCCGTCGACAGAGAAAAGCTCCAGCGCGAGGACACCAACATATGCGAGACTGTCCATCAACCGTCGACAGTACTCGATCGCCAGGGTGGCGAGTGCCGGCGTGACACTCGGAGCCGGCGCTGTCGACTCCCGCAGAATGCCTTCGTGATGGACGTTCTGGATCGGCGGATAGAATACTTCCCTGCCGGCAGTGTCCCGAACGCCGATCACGGAGAGCTCGTGCTGGAACTCGACGTACTTCTCCACCAGAAGCGGTGATCCCGCCAGCTGATTCCATGCAGCGTCGAGCGACGCCGAATCACGGATCACTGCCTGTCCCTTGCCGTCGTAGCCCATCCTTCTGGTCTTGAGCACTACGGGCAGCCCGATCCGTGCGACGGCCCGTTTCAGATCCTGGATGTTGTCGACGGCCGCGAAGGGAGGTGTCGGAATCTCGAGGTCGCTGAATAGCTGCTTCTCCAGCAACCTGTCCTGTGCCGTTGCCAATGCCTTTACCGGTGGAAACACCTTCATTCGCTCGGCGACGAATCGCACCGTAGACACAGGGATGCTTTCGAATTCGTATGTGACAACGTCCACCCCCTCGAGAAATCGCTCGAGTGCCGCATGATCGCCGTAGTCGGCGGCGATCAGCTGCCCAATCTGTCCGACAGGCGCCCCGGCGTTTGGATCGAAGAACCTGAACTCGATGCCGAGCTGGTAGCCGGCGAGCGCGAGCATCCTTCCGAGCTGCCCGCCACCAAGAACTCCGACTCTCACTCGCTCGCGGCCGGATCGGGCTGAGCGAGAACCGCGTTCGTCTGCTCGGCGCGGAAAGCGCGCAGCCTCTCCCTCACATCGGGCCGATTGATGGCGACGATCGACGCGGCGAGCAGCGCGGCATTGATCGCTCCGGGCTTGCCGATAGCCAGGGTGCCGACCGGCACGCCGGCAGGCATTTGGACGATCGAGAGCAAAGAGTCTATTCCCTGCAATGCTTTCGACTCTACCGGAACACCCAACACCGGAAGTGTGGTCTTGGCCGCCGTCATCCCGGGAAGGTGCGCTGCCCCACCCGCACCCGCGATGATCACTTCGATTCCACGTTGCTCGGCGGAGGCGGCGTACTCGAAGAGCAGATCCGGAGTGCGGTGCGCGGACACGATCTTCGTCTCGTGCGGGACGCCGAGAGCATCAAGGATCTGCGCGGCGTGCTGCATGGTGTCCCAATCGGACTTGGAGCCCATTATCAGTCCAACGAGCGCATCCGCCACGTCGATTCCTCTTATTGTGATCCGGCTCGCGCCGCCTACAGCTCCCGTTCCAGCTCCTGCTCGAGATCACCGAAACCGAGCTCCGCACCGGCGACAATCTCGTAGTCGAAATCGTCTTCGTCCGGCACGCCGACATCGTCGAGCGATCGCTGCTCCAAACCATCGACCGCGGTCCCTTGCTCGAGTGCCAGCAGTAGATCGCTGATCCGGCAAAAGCTCTTCCGGTGGTGCGGAGTGATTCCGTGCAACGTGAGGCCCGCCACGTGCGCGCGCGTCGTGTAGCCCGCGTTGTGGTCCCAAATATACTGCGGATAGCGCACCGCGAGCCGCGTCATGAGCAGATCACGAGTGACCTTGGCGAGGATGGATGCACACGCGATGCTGAAGCACCGCGCGTCCCCATGCACGACCGCGGTGTGGGGAATGGGAAGCGTCCGCATCACCCGACCGTCGATCACGACGTGATCCGGCCTTACCTCGAGACGCTCCAGTGCGCGTCGCATGGCGAGCACGCTCGCCTGGTAGATGTTGATGCGATCGATCTCGCGCACCGAGGCGGCCCCGAGGGCGAACGCGACGGCGCGCTCGCGGATCTTGACGGCGAGGCGGACGCGTTGAGCGTGCGTCAATCGCTTGGAGTCGTCCACGCCGACGATGGCACGGGTGTCGGCGGGCATTATCACCGCGCAGGCGACAACCGGACCGGCGATCGGACCTCTACCTACTTCGTCAACGCCGGCGAGCAGCGGACCCTTCTGGACACGTAGGTCACGCTCGATCGTGGTCCAACGCTTCCGCCGCGGACCAAGCTTGCGTCGGGCTGGTTCTGGATCGGGATTTGGACCTTCGGGGGTCGACTGGGGAGTGCCCGGTTCGACCTCTTCCTGCATGCTGTTCTACGCCCGGTTGAGCGGGAGAACCTACGCCTCGACCCCTGCCTCGGGCTCTGTCGTAGTCTCTGAGCCCGGGACCGTCACCTTGGCCTTCCGTTCTCTGATGCGGGTCGCCTTGCCGGTGAGGTGGCGCAGGTAGTACAGCTTGGCGCGACGGACGCGTCCGCGGCGGACCACGATGATCTCCCCGATCATCGGGCTGTGCACGGGGAAGATGCGCTCGACGCCGATGCCGTTCGAGATCTTCCGAACGGTGAAGGTCTCGCTCACTCCGCTGCCGCGCTTGGCGATGCAAACACCCTCGAAAGCCTGGATTCTTTCCTTGTCGCCCTCGCGCACGCGCACGTTGACGCGGAGCGTGTCACCGGCCCTAAAGGCGGGGATGTTGTCGCGGAGCCACTCTTTCTGGGTTTCGATGAAGGGATGCATACGGCGCTCGGGGCTGGAGTTAACAGCCAGGTAAAGACTTGTTTGGGGCGTTCTCGGCTAGCCACCAAAAGTAAACCTAAAGCTTGCCCGATGCCAGTAATGGTCAACCGGCAAGCCAACTGCAACTACATTGCTGCCCGCTTCCCGCTGCAACGCTGTTCGCTGTCCGCTGCAAGCCGTTGGGACCCACCAGGGTGGCGTGACGGGAGAAGAAGGTGACGCCGACGATTTCTCAGGCACCGCCGGACTGCGACCGACGACTTCGTGTCAGTCTCGCCCCCTCCTCTTCCCGCCACTTGGCGATTCTCGCGTGGTCTCCTGACAGCAACACCTCGGGGACCACGTGGCCCCGAAACTCCGGCGGCCGAGTATAACTCGGCGCGCTCAATCCCCTTCCGAAAAAAGAGTCTCCCCGCGCACTCTCGATGTCCGACATTGCCCCGGGCAGCAGACGGACGGTTGCGTCTATGATCGTGAGCGCGGCCGCCTCTCCACCGCTCAAGACGAAATCGCCGAGGGAGATCTCCTCGGTCGCCAGGTGATCGGCGACGCGTTGATCGATGTCCTTGTAGTGACCGCAGAGGAGAGTCAGCTCGTCGCCATTTGAAAATCGTTCGGCATCCGCGTGGGAAAAAACTCTTCCTCGCGGCGACAACAGCACGATTGGCGGCTTCGTATGCAGTGATTCCACCGCCTCGAAGAATGGCTGAGGCTTCATCACCATCCCGGCTCCGCCGCCGTACGGCGCATCGTCTACGGTTCGGTGCTTGTCATGCGTAAAGTCGCGCAGGTCTACGAGGTTATATGTAACGCTCCCCGCCGCGGCTGCCCGCGAGGGAATGCTCAGACCGAGCGGCCCCGCAAAGAACTCGGGAAAAATCGTGACGACGTTGATCCTCAGCATGCGCTACTCCTCGCTGCCCAAAGGGTCCATGAGGCCGAGCGTGTCGTTGATCAGGATTGTGCGTGCATCCATATCCGTCCGGACAATGATTTCAGGACGGTACGGAATCAGCACACTTCCGCGCCGAGTGTCGATGTCGAGCATGAGTCCTTGTGGCAACTCGTAGAACGTCGTCACAGTGCCGAGGTTCTCACCGGTGGCGCTCACCGCCTTCATCCCGATCAGGTCGTGGAGATAGACCTGGTCTTCCTGGAGAGGCGGCAGCTCGCTAAAGGGCGCGAGCAGGTAACGTCCCCGCCACAATTCGGCGCTGTCGCGGTCCTGGAGCTCCTCGAACTGGACGATCAGGCCCTTCTTGAAGGGCCTCGAGTCCGAGACCGTGAGTGTCGGAGTTTTCCCTTGTCCCCTTACGTCCTGAATTACCGCCAGATCACCGTCGGACGTTCCCGCAAAAACACGACTGCCGGACGCGAAGACGACGTCCGGCTTATCGGTGAGAGGCTCGATGACCACCTCTCCACGAATTCCCTGCGCTTTGCGGATCAGCCCGACGATCGCATACTCGGGCCCAGTCATTCGAGAACCTGGCGCTCTAGGCGCCGGCGGCTTCGTCCGACTTCTCGCTGAGCGGAACTGCGACCACTTTGCGCTCGATGCCGAGTCTTTGCTCGTGACGCCGCTTGAGGACGCCGGCGCGCCGAAGGAGCGACCGTACGGTGTCGGTGGGCTGGGCGCCAAGGTTGAGCCAGTGGTTGGCTCTCGCTTCGTCGACCTGAAGCGAACCCTCGACCTGACGGGGAGCGTACTGGCCGATGATCTCGATGAACTTCCCATCGCGCGGACTCTGCGAGTCGGCGATGAGAATGCGGTAGAACGGCGCATTTTTCCGCCCGACCCGGCGGAGGCGAATCTTTACCATCTCGGTACTGCTCCCTTATTGACGGTGTTTGATGAGACGCTCATGGCGTCCCTAATCCGGGCTCCTCGCGTCATTGGTCGATCCGATGCGCACCCGGTGGAACTGAGTCCTAGAATCTAACTGGTCACTAATGTCCGGCACAGGCCGAAGAAGCCGCAACTGAACAGGCGAGAGGTCCGAGTAGGTAAGATGCCAGTTATTCAGTTCACAACGCCCAGACTTGCCTCGGTGGCATTCGAAGCACAAGCAGGTGCTCACACGCCACGGGGATAAGTCAGGGGGTAGTGAACTGGAAAACTCCCACCTCTGCCACTCGGACCTCTCGCCTGTTCAGTTGCAGTTTGTATCCGGCTACCGTCCGAACATCCCCGGCATCGACGGCATCCCCATCCTTCCTCCCCCCGTCATTTTCTTCATCATCTTCTGCATCTCGCGGAACTGATCGAGCAGACGGTTCACGTCGCTGACAGGCCGGCCGGCGCCCTTGGCGATTCGAGCGCGCCTCGAGCCGTTAATCACGCCGGGATTCTTCCGCTCCTCGGGCGTCATCGAGAGCACGATCGCCTCGACGTGCTTCATGCGCTTGGGATCGGCCTTCATCTGCTTCAGTGCCTTGGTGTTCACGCCCGGCAACATTTTCAGGATTCCCTCCAGCGGGCCCATCTTCTCGATCTGGCGCATGCTGCTGAGGAAATCGTTGAGATCCATTCCCTCCTTGCGGACCTTTTTCTCGAGTCGTTTCGTCTCTGCCTCATCGAACGACGCCTGCGCCTTCTCGACAAGCGTGACGATATCGCCCTGTTGCAGGATGCGTCCCGCCATTCTCTCGGGATGAAACTCTTCCAGCGCGTCGGATTTCTCGCCTACTCCGATGTACTTGATGGGCTTTTTTGTCACGCCGTAGATCGAGAGCGCCGCTCCGCCCCTGGCATCGCCGTCCATCTTGGTCAGCACTACACCAGTGATATCGAGCGCCTCGTCAAAGCCCTGCGCGATCTTAACAGCGTCCTGCCCGGTCATCCCGTCGGCGACGAGGAGAATCTCGGACGGACGAAGCGCTTCCTTGAGGCGCGAAAGTTCCTTCATCATCGCTTCGTCGATTTGCAGGCGGCCGGCGGTATCGATGATCACGACACGATCACGCTCACGCAGGGCTTCCGCGACACCCGCGCGCGCGATCTTCACCACGTCGTTTGTGGTCCGGTCGACGTAAACGGGAATCGAGAGCTCGCGGCCCAGCGTCTCCAGCTGGTCGATCGCCGCGGGCCTGTAGACGTCGGCCGCCACCAGCCGTGTCGAACGACCTTCGGCCTTTAGCTTTCTCGCGAGCTTGGCAGCAGTCGTTGTCTTACCGGATCCCTGGAGACCCACCATCATGACGACCGATGGAGGCACGGTACCGAGCTTCAGTCCCTCGCGGCGCTCGCCCAGCATGGCGGTGAGCTCCTCGTGGACGATCTTGACTAGCTGCTGTCCCGGGGAGACAGTAGTGAGCGCGTTGACACCCGTCGCCTTCTTCTCGACCCGCTCGAGAAACTCGCGCGTCAGCTGAAAGTTGACGTCGGCCTCGAGCAGTACGCGGCGGACTTCGCGCAGGCCCTCCCTGATGTCGGCTTCGGTCAGAACACCGCGGCCACGCAGGCGGGCGAACGTGGCTTCGAGCTTTTCGCTCAGATCCTCGAACATAGCCTTTAAACTTAGGCGCCGTTAACTTCTGAAACAACTGAAGCATCACGCCGTTAGAGAGGGACTGGATGCCGCCCGCCCAGCGCAAAGACGACATACTCCACGCCGAAATACCATCGACGCTGCCCCTGATGGCGCTTCGATCCACGATTGTCTATCCCCTCGGCACGATTGCCGTGCAGATGGGCGCTCCCGAGAACCTGGCGCTGCTCAAGGCGGAAATGCTTCA
>Ga0137415_10005023_pt1 | contig 13080 bp, 11 predicted proteins | sample CZODoug3_1_1_16f_FD_183082 | JGI IMG/M metagenome (GOLD analysis project Ga0137415, IMG submission 183082) | Vadose zone soil fungal communities from Angelo Coast Range Reserve, California, USA - CZODoug3_1_1_16fungal (Hybrid Assembly) | ecosystem: Environmental > Terrestrial > Soil > Vadose... | reverse complement strand
TGGCCGAGGCTGCCGGCGTTGAGGCGGCGCATGGCGAGGCTCGCGACGAAGACGGCGAGGTAGACGAGCGCGATCACGACCATCGAGAAGGCCGAGGCCTGGCCCAGCTCGAGGTTCGTGATGCCCTCGAGGATGCGGACGGTGACGAGCGACCAGTCGAGCGAGACGAGGAAGATCGTCGCGCTGATCGCGGTCATCCCGCGGATGAAGAGCACGGTCATGCCGGCCAGCAGCGCGGGCCGGATCAGCGGCAGGACCACGCGGCGGAAGGTCACGTCGCGCCGCGCGCCGAGACTCGCGGACGCCTCTTCGATGGACGGGTCGATCTGCGCCAGCACCGCGCTGGTCGCGCGCGTGCCGGCCAGGCTGTAGCGGAACACGTAGCAGACGACGAGGATGAAGGCGGTGCCCGTCAAGGCCAGCGGCGGATCGTTGAACGCCACGAGGTACGCGATGCCCACGATGGTGCCCGGCAGCGCATAGTTCATCATCGCGACGAACTCGAGCGCGCGGCGGCCGGGAAACTGCGTGCGCGACACGAGAAAGCCGAGGACGACGGCGAAGAGCCCGCCCACCGGCATGCAGATGGCCGCGATGACGAGCGTGTCGCGCACGGCCTTCAGCCCGCCGCTGAAGACGTGAGCATAGTGCGCCAGCGAGAGGCTGTTGTCGGCGCCGAGGCCGCGCACGATGGATGCGGCGAAGATCAGCAGATAGCAGACGAGCACCAGGACGACGACGAGCCCGCAGCCGGCAGCGAGGCCGAGCACCGCCGCCGGCGACAGGCTCTTGACGCGGGTGACCGCACCGACCTTGCCGGTCACGGTCACGAAGGTGCCGCCGCGCCGCTCGGTGAACCAGCGCTGGCCCGCGAAAACGGCCAGCGCGGGCACCAGCAGCAGAAAGCAGAGCGCGGCGCCGCCGCGCATGTCGTAGAGCCCGGTGATCTGCAAGAACGCCTGGGTCGGCAGCACGGGGAAGCGCGTGCCGGCCAGGATGAGCGGGGTGGCGAAGTCGGCCAGCGACGCCGCCGAGACGAGCAGGAACGCGTTGGCCACGCCGGGCGTCGTCAGCGGAAGCGTGACCGTACGGAACACGCGCCAGCGCCGCGCGCCGAGGCTGAAGGCGGAGTCCTCGAGGTTCGCGTCGACGTTGGCGAGCACGGCCTTGAGCGTGAGGTACGCGATCGGGAAGTAGGTCAGCGTCTCCGACAGCAGCGTGCCCCAGAGCCCGTAGATGTTGACCCTGGTGAGCCCGAACACGTGGTACGAGATCAGCCCGCGCGGGCCGAGCGCGAAGATCAGCGCGATGGCGGCGGTGAACGGCGGCGAGATCAGCGGCAGCAGCACGACGGCGTCGAGCGCGCGCGAGCACCACCGCGGGAGGTTGGCGCGCACGGCGAGCAGGGCGAAGGCAAAGCCGAGCACGGTGCCCGCGATGCCGACCAGCGCCGCGAGCAGCAGGCTGTTGACGAGCGCCGCCCGGTGCGTCCAGTCACCGACGAGACCGCGCACGGCGTCCAGGCTCGGTCCGTCGTTCCAGAAGGTCAGGACGAGCAGGCGGCCGAGCGGGTACAGGACGAACAACGCCACCGCCCCCCAGACGAGCAGCACCGCGGGGGCGACGACGGGGTCGCGCCTCACTCCTTGATGACCTCGTTCACCCAGCGCTCGACGAGCCGCTTGCGGTTCTTGCCGACCCACTCGAGGTCGACGGGCAGCAGCTTCGCCTCCTTCATGAGCGCGGCCACGCCGGCATCGATGCTGGCATCGGGCAGCGTCGGGAGCATGTACACCTGGTGCTTGTCGAGCAGGTCCTGCATGTCCTTGCTGAACGTCCAGTCGATGAACTTCGTCGCCAGCTCGCGGTTGCGCGCGCCCTTCACGAGCGCGACGCCCTCGATCACCGCCGCCACGCCCTCGCGCGGAAAGGTCACGACCATGTCGTAGCCCTTCTTCTTGGCCTCCATCGCGTCGGGCATGTGGGCGATGCACACGATGGCCTGGCCGAGCGCGGCCGGAATCGTGCACCCGCCGCCGCTCTTCGTGTAGACCTGCACGTTCTGGTGCAGCTTCTTCTGGTAGTCGAACGTCTTGGTCTCGTCCCTGCCAAACGCGTAATAGATGGACAGGATGCGCGTGAGCGCGGTGCCGGACGTCCGCGCGTCGGCGGTCTGGATCTGTCCTTTATAGGCGGGATCGAGCAGGTCGTTCCACGACGTCGGCGGCTTGAGGCCCTTCTCCTGGAGCAGCTTGGCGTTGGACATGAAGACGAGGGTGTTCTTGGCCACCGCGGTGAAGTACCCCTCGCGGTCCTTCAGCTCGGCCGGGATGCGGTCCCACGTCGGCGGCCGGTACGGCTCGATGATGCCGGCCTCCTTGGCCGCCGCGAAGCCGTCGCCGGGCGCGCCCCAGATGACGTCGGCGCGCGGGGTGTTCCTCTCCGCCGTCGCACGGGCGATCAGCTCGCCCGTGGACAGGCGGATGAAGTTGACCTGCACGCCCGTCTTGGCGGTGTACGCCTTGAAGATCGGCTGGGAGAGCGACTCCGGCCACGCCGTGTAGACGTTGAGCGTCTCGGCCGCCGCCGGCGCTGCGCCCAGCAGGGCCGCCGCGCACACCGCCGCGAGCCAGTGCCTCGCCTTGCCCATGCGCTCCTCCCCCGGAGCCCCGTCCGGCCGGGACACTCTACACGATCGGCTCGGGCGGGGTATGCTAGGCGGCAAGTCTCGACGCGAGGAGGAGCCATGGCGAAGATCAAGCACATCGCGCTGTCCACGCAGGATCCCGACGCGACGGCCAAGTTCTACGTCGACGTGTTCGGCATGAAGCAGGTCGGTCGGATCGACAATCCGAACACCAGCGGCTACTACCTCACCGACGGCGACCTCAACCTGGCCATCCTGAAGTTCAAGAACGACGCGGTGGCCGGCGTCGAGCGCGGCAAGGAGTGGTCCGGCATCCACCACTTCGGCTTCCAGGTCGAGAACCTCGAGGACATCACCGAGCGGCTGGCCGCCGCCAACGCGCCACGGCGTGACGACATCAACGCGGCGCTCGGCGTCGGCGGTCATGGCGCCGGCGAGAAGCGCTACGGCAACGTCGAGGTGAAGTACACCGGCCCCGACGGCGTGACGGTCGACGTCTCCGAGACCGGCTGGGTCGGCACGCCGGGCTTCCGACCCGAGTAAGGCTTACGGTCGCCCGCGCGCGAGGCTCTCACGCCTCGCGCGCTGCGCGTCGAGATAGCCGAGCGGGTTGGCGGTGCGCTGGCGGGTCAGCGCCAGATTTCGCTGGGCTTCAGCGTACGTCGGCCGGAGCCGGAGCGCCGCCTCGAAGTGGACCATGGCCTCGTCGAAGCGCCAGACGTTGCCGAGCGCGATGCCCCAGTTGTTGTGGGCATACGCGCTGTCGGGATGCAGGCGCACGGCCTCGCGGAAGTGCACGATGGCCTCCTCGGTCCGGCCCTCGTCCTCCAGCAGCACCCCGACCTTCGCGTGAGCGATGGACGACGGGCTCACGCGGAGCGTGTGCTCCCAGAGCGTTCGCGAGTCGTGCCACACCGTGCTCTGCCGCCACGTGAGGACGGCGAGGACGCCGACGACCACGAGGGCCGCCGCGCCCGTCGCGCGCACGGCGCCGGGCGACGGCGCGCCGCGCAGCAGGCGGAGCACGAGGCCGCCCGCCAGCATCGCGGGAGCCAGGCCGGCGAAGTATGTGTTGCGATCGGCGACGATGTGCATGCCGAAGTGCACGAGACCGAGCACCGGCAGCAGCATCACGACGAAGGCGGCGGCGGCCGTCGCCACGCCCGGCCAGCCTCGCCCGACGCGGATGAGCACCGCCGCGAGCGCGACGATGACAACCGCGCTCGCCGCGAACCACGGCGTGAGCGTGGCGTAGTCGTAGGGCGCCTCGTAGAGCGGCGCCAGGCCGGCGGGAACCAGCGTCTTGGCCGCATAGAACACGAGCGCGTACGCCGCGAGGCCCAGGCGCTCGAACACGCCGAGCGTGCGCAGATCGCTGAGCGTGCCGACCGAGCGCTGGGCGAGGACGGCCACCACGGACGCCGCCACGCTCAGCGCGACGAACGGCAGCTTCTCGAGCCACACCTCGCGGCGCGTCCACCGCCAGGGCCCGATCCGCCGCAGCGGATAGACGTCGAGGAGCAGGAGCACGAGGGGCAGCGTCACCGCCATCGCCTTGGACAGGAGCGCGAGCGCGGCCAGGGCGACCGCCGCCCAGTACCAGCGCGCCCGCGGCGGCCCGCCGTCCTCGACGGCGCGCAGGTAGCAGACGATGGCGAGGAGGAAGAACACGCCGCAGAGCACGTCGCGCCGCTCGGTGATCCACGCCACCGACTCGACGCGCAGCGGGTGGACGGCGAAGAGCAGCGCGGCCACCGCGGCCGCGAAGCGCCGGGCCCCGCGCGGCTCCGGCGCGACGGCGGCGGCCAGCACGCGCAGCGCGACGAAATACGCGGTGGCGGCGGCGAGGGCGTGCAGCAGGAGGTTGACGGCGTGATAGCCGGTCGGCCGCATGCCCCACAGCACGTAGTCGAGCCCGTGCGTCAGCCACGTCAGCGGCATGTAGTGGCCGGACATCGCGGTGAACATCCACGCGAGCTGGGCGCCGCCGAGCCCGCGGTAATAGGGATTGCCGAGGAAGTACGTGTCGTCGTCCCAGGAGACGAAGCCGGCGCGCAGCGCGGGGAAGAACGCGACGACCACGAGCTCGGCCACGAGCAGGGCCACCAGCCCGTCGCTCAGCCGGGCGAAGGGCGGCGCCGCCGGCGTGTCGCGGCGGGTGGCGGGCGTCACCGCCCGATCATCGCATGAGACTCGGCAGCCAGAGCGACAGCCAGGGGAACGCCACGAGGATGGCCAGGCGCACGACGTCGGCCCACATGAAGGGCAGCACGCCGCTGAAGATGGTGGCCGTGCTCACCTCCGGGATCAGCGTGCGCAGCACGAACATGTTCATGCCGACGGGCGGGCTGATGAGGCCGATCTCGACCACGCACACGATGATGATGCCGAACCACACCGGGTCGAAGCCCAGGTGCACGATGACGGGGAAGAACACCGGGATGGTGAGCAGGATCATCGACAGCTCTTCCATGGCCGTACCGAGCACGACGTAGACGGCGCAGATGGCCGCCACCACCACGGTGGGGCGCACGTTGAAGTGCGTGACCCACGCCTTGAGATCCGCCGGCATCGTCGTGATGTTGACGAACTCCGCGAAGATCAGCGCGCCGATCAGGATCATGAACAGCATCGACGTCGTGCGCGCGGACTCCAGCAGCGCCGCGTAGAGCGTGCGCCAGGTGAGCGCGCGGCGCCAGAGGGCGAAGATCATCGCCCCGAAGGCGCCCATGGCCGCGCCCTCGGTGGCCGTGAAGAAGCCGACGTAGATACCGCCCATGACGAAGAAGAAGAGGGCGGCCACCGCCCACACGTCCTTCAGCGCGCGGAACCGCTCGCGCCAGGACGAGCGCCCGCCCGGCGGCCCCGACCGCGGATCGCGCCACGTCATGTACTGCACGGCGCCGCACAACAAGATGGCGCCGACGATCCCCGGGATGATGCCGGCCGCGAACAGCTTGCCGATGTTGGTCTCGGTGAAGATGCCGTAGATGACCATGATGGTCGAGGGCGGGATCATGATGCCGAGGGTGCCGCCGCCCGCCACCACGCCGGCGGCGAGGCGATCGGAGTACCCGAACTTCTTCATCGACGGATACGCGACCTTCGCGAAGGTGGCCGCGGTGGCGATCGACGAGCCGCAGATCCCCCCGAAGCCCGCCGAGGCCCAGATGGTGGCCATGGCCAGCCCGCCGCGCAGGTGGCCGATGAAGGCGTAGGCGGCGCGGAACAGTTCCTGCGACATGCCGGCGCGCGTCACGAAGTTGCCCATCAGGATGAAGAGCGGCACCACGGACAGCGTGTAATTGCGCCCCGTCTCGTAGAGCTTGGTCTGCGTCATCGCGAACGCCACCGTCCAGTTCCAGTCGCGCATGTAGGCGTAGCCGGCGATGCCGACGATGGCCATGGCGAAGGAGATGGGCACGCGCAGGCAGCAGAGCAGCATCATCACGGTGAGGCCGACCAGCCCCTCGATCACCGGCGTTCCACGACCTTGTGGAGGTGGATCACGCCGGCGAGCGCGAGGGTGGCCGCCATGAAGTACACGAAGGGGCCGTAGACGACGCGGAGCACGTCGGTGGCGTCGCGATAGGCCCAGATGCGGTCGGCCTTGAGCCAGGTGAGCCACGCCATCAGGAACATGAAGGCCGCGCTCGTCGCCTGCACGGCGCGCTCGAGCGCGCGCCGCCCGCGCGGGCCGAGGACGCGGTCGATGAAGTCCATGACGGCGTGCTCGTCGGAGAACGACACGAGCGGGAGCCCCGCGAAGATCAGCACGACCAGCATCAGCTCGGTGATCTCGAAGGCGCCGCGCACCGGGCGGCTGAAGACGTAGCGCGCGACGACGTCGACCACCGTCAGCAGCATCATGGCCAGGAGGATCGCGGACGCCGCGACGCCGAGGAGCGCGTCGGCGCGCCGCTTCCACGCCTCCTCGGCTAGAGGCACGGGAGCACGCTCGACGAGAACAGCAGGGTGCCGTCGGGCCGGGGCGCGTCGGCGAAGTTCACGGTGAGCCGGTGCGCGCCCTGGCGGACGATGCGCTGCAGCGTCTCCGTCACCTGCGCCGGTGTGCCGGCCAGCCGGATGTCGGCCATGGGCCGGATGTGCGGCGCCGTCTTGAGCCGCTCGACCTCGGCGTCCGTCTCGGCGATCAGGATCCCGACGCGGACGACCTGCACGATCGCGTCGTAGTCGCGCTTGACCTCGCGACAGTGCGCCTTCAGCACCTCCTGCTTGTGCGTATAGAGCTCGTGCTCCCGGAAGCCGTAGTTCCACCAGTCGGCGTGCTGGGCGACGGCGCGCAGCAGGTATTTCTCGCCGTGGCCGCCGATCATGATGGGCGGGATCGGCTGCGGGCGCGGCTCGCAGTGCGCGTTCGCGATCCGGTAGTGCTGCCCCGCGTAGGACGCGGGCGCCTCCGTCCACATCCGACGGATCAGCTCGATGGCTTCGGCGAGCTGGGCGATGCGCACGGGCGTGGGCGGAAACGGCCAGCCGTAGGCGAGATATTCCTCCTTGTTCCAGCCGGCGCCGATGCCGAGAATCGCGCGGCCGCCCGAGAGCGCCTGCGCGGTGGCGACCATCTTGGCGGTGTGCGCAGGATTGCGGAAGCTGTTGCAGAGAACCTCGTGGCCGGCCTTCTTGTCGGGATAGCGCGCGAGCGCCCACGCCAGGAGCGTCCAGCCCTCGGCCACCGGGTGACCGTTGTACTGCACGTGGTCGGGCAGCCACAGCGAGTCGAACGGCCCCACCGTCTGGTCGAAATACGGAAACGTCGCCTCGACGAGGCGCGACCAGACATTGAGGCCGACGGGAACCGTCACTTGCCGGCGGCGACCTTCTTCAGCTCCTCGCGGAACTCCGCGAGCACCCTGGTGGCGTCTACGCCCTTGGCCTTGGCCTTGGTGATCCAGTCCTCGACGATGGGGGCGGAGCGCTTGCGCACCTCGGCCACGAACTCGGGGTCGGCGTTGACGATCTTCACGCCGGACTTCTTGAGCTGCTCCATGCCCTTGCGGTCGGCCTCGTCCCACGAAGCGCCGGCCAGTCGCGCGATGTGCTCACCCGAGATCTTCTCGATCGCCTCCTGGTCCTGCCTGGGCAGCTTGTTCCACTTGTCCTCGTTCATGAAGAAGCCGAAGGACGAGGAGTACATGCCGCCGGGGAAGAGCGTCGCCTGCTCGAGCACGGTGTCCAGCTTGAAGGAGATGATCGACTCCAGCGGGAAGAAGACGCCGTCGGCCACGCCGCTGCTGAGCAGCTCGTAGGACTCCGGCGCCGGCTTCACGAACGCGGAGGCGCCGAGCGCCTTCGCGACCTGCTCCGCGATGCCGCCGCCCGTACGGATCTTGAGGCCTTGCACGTCGGCGATGGACTTCACCGGCTTCTTGGTGAACATCTGGCCGGGGCCGTGCGTGAACACGCCGAGCAGCTTCACGCCCTTGTACTCGCCGACCTTGTGGAAGTGCTTCCAGTACACGCGCGAGTACGCGACGGAGTTGACGAGCGCGGTGTCGCCGCTGCCCGGCAGCTCGGCCAGCAGCGGCAGGATGTGCCGCGCCGGCGTGTAGGAGGCGGTGACGAACGAGAGATCGACGAGGCCGTCGCGCACGGCGTCGAAGGTGCCGGGCGGCGCCGAGGGATGCTTGGGCAGCATCGTGAACTTCACGCGGCCGTTGGTGGCCTGCTCGACCTCGGTGGCCCAGCCCTGCAGCACGTTGGCGGTCAGGTGGTGCTGCGGCGACACCCACGACGACATCGTGAGCGTGGTGGTCTGCGCCAGCGCGGGCGGGACGGCGGCGAGGCCGGCCAGCAGCGCGGCGATCACGAGCGCGGGCACCTTCGACATGCTCTCCTCCCGGTGGGGGACGGCGGGTCCGCCGGTAGTGTAACAGCGTGTGGTACGCTTCCGGGCCACATGCCCGACAACATCGTTCGCGTCGGCGACGTCGAGATCATGGCCCTCTCCGACGGCACGCTCGAGTTCGACCTCTGCAACTTCTTTCCGACGATTCCCGAGGAGAGCTGGCGCCCCCACGAGGCGCACCTGCACGATCACCACGTCCGCTTCAACCTCGGCTCCTACCTCATCCGCGCCGACGGGCGCACGATTCTCGTCGACACGGGCCTCGGCCCGCGCCCGAAGGAGACGCCGGACGTGCCGTGGGGCACGCTGCTGAAGGACTTCCAGGCCAAGGGCGTGCGGGTCGACGAGATCGACATGGTCGTGATGACCCACCTGCACCGCGATCACGTCGGCTGGAACCTCACCGACGCCGGCGGCCGCTGGGTGCCGACGTTTCCGAAGGCGCGTTACTGGGTGAGCACGAAGGACTGGGAGGCCTGCCACGCGCCGGAGATCCAGCCCACGCGCTTTCCGAACGCACCGACCTGCGTGTGGCCGCTCGCCGACCTCGGCCTCGTGGAGTTCATGAACGGCGAGTCGAGCCTCACGCGCGCGCTCACGACCGTGCCGTCACCGGGCCACACGCCCGGGCACATGTGCATCCTGGTCACCTCGCGCGGCGAGCGCGCGCTCGTGCTCGGCGACGCCGCGCACAACCCGGTGCAGATCCAGGAGCCCGACTGGGTCTCGCGGGCCGACATGGATCCCGACCTCACGCGCCAGACGCGGCGCGCGCTGATCGAGCGCCTGGAGCGCGAGCAGATCCTGGTCGCCGCCGGCCACTTCCAGGCGCCCGGCTTCGGCCGGATCGTGCGGCTGGAGGGGCGCCGGTACTGGCGCGGACTCTAGGAGAAGGTGTATGAGTAGGCCCCTGGGAGGCCCCATGCGTTACGAGATGATCTCCGCCGATTGCCACCTCGATCTCTGCTGGCTGCCCACCGACCTCTTCGTCACGCAGGCCTCGCCCGAGATGCGCGAGCGCGTGCCGTACGTCGAGGAGGGACCGAAGGGCAAACGCTGGGTGACGAAGAAGGGCGCTCAGCTCGGCCTCGTCAACGGCATGGGCTCCGCGGGACGCGAGTACGTTCCGGGCCGCATCCACCGCGCCGACCGCATGGCCGAGACCGGGCTCTACGCGGACGGCAAGAAGGGCATCCGCCGGCTCAGCGATCCCGATCTGCGCATCAAGGACCAGGACCGCGACGGCGTGCAGGCCGAGGTGCTCTACGGCATCCTCGGCGCCACCGGCCGCATGAGCGACCCCGACGCCACCGTCGAGGTCATGCGGATCTACAACGAGTGGCTCGCCGACTTCTGCTCGACGCACCCGGAGCGCTTCGCGGGCCTGGCCTCGATCCCGAACAACTCGCTCGAGGCCGCCATCACCGAGATCGAGCGCGTGGCCAAGCGCGGGGCGCTGCGCGGCCTCGACATCGCTAACTCGCCTGATCTAAAACCCTTGTGGGACCCGTACTGGAACCCGCTGTGGGAGGTCATCAACGCCTCGGGGCTGCCGCTGCACTTCCACACCGTCGGCGGCTACGTCCCCGATCACATCCGCAAGATCGTGTTCATCGGCAGCGACCCGTCGCGCGCCGCGCAGCCCGACGCGCCCGTCGTCGACCTGCCGGTGGCGCGCGCCGCGTTCGCCACCAGCATCACGCAGTTCCAGGTGAACATGGCGAACATCCTCGCCTCGATGATCTTCTCGGGCGCGCTCGAGCGCTATCCCGGTCTGCGTCTCATCCTCGGCGAGGCGGGCATCGGCTGGATCCCCTACGTGCTCTGGCGCATGGACGCCGAGTGGGAGGACCAGTTCAAGGACCTCTCGCTCACGATGCCGCCGAGCGAGTACTGGAAGCGTCAGTGCTGGGCGACCTACCAGACCGATCCCGTCGGCATCAAGCTGCTGGACGAGCTGGGCGTCGACCGCGTGATGTGGGGCTCGGACTTCCCGCACCCCGACGGCGTGTGGCCCGACTCGCGCGAGTACGTGCAGCGCGAGATGGGACACCTGCCCGCCGACGTCCGCCGCAAGATCGTCTGCGAGAACGCCGCGCGGCTCTATGGGTTCGATCTCGGCGGGAGCGCGCGATGAAGAAGACCTGGCGGCTCTACACCGGCCCCGACGGCCAGTCGCACATCGAGCCGATCGACATCGAGAAGAAGGCGGACTGGCTCAAGGGCCTTGCGACCACACAGATCTCCTTCAGCGTGTGGCCCAAGGACCGGTTCCTCGACTGGCACCCCGCGCCGCGCCGGCAGTTCGTCATCATCCTGTCCGGCCAGCTCGAGATCGGCTGCGGTGACGGCAGCAAGCAGACCTTCGGTCCCGGCGACGCGCGGCTGGTCGAGGACACCACGGGCAAGGGCCACACCACGCGCGTGGTGGGCAACGAGCCGGTCCTCACCGCGACCGTCCCCTTGGCCCAGGCATGAGCCCGCAAGCCGCCACCGCCCAGCCGACGAAGATCCTGTTCGCGCCCAAGCAGGACCCCGTCATCACCGACATCGCGAAATCGCTCACGCCGCCCGGCTTCGAGCTGGTGATGGCCGACTTCGGCACGCCGGAGTTCGTCAACGCCGCCGCCGACGCGGAGTACTTCATGGGCCTGGCCCGCAACATGGGCGGCGAGTTCTTCCGCTCGGCGCCCAAGCTCAAGCTGGTCCAGCTCCTGAGCGCGGGCTACGATCGCGTCGACGTCGAGTCGGCCCGCAAGGCGAAGGTGCCGGTGGCCAACAACGGCGGCGCCAACGCCATCGCCGTGGCCGAGCACACCATCTTGTTGATGCTCGCCGTGCTCAAGCAGCTCGTGCGCTTCCACCAGGACGTCGTGGCCGGCCGGTGGCGGCCGCCGGCGTCCTCGGAGGCCCCCGTGCTGGAGCTGTCGGGCCGGACGGTCGGCGTGGTCGGGCTCGGCAACATCGGCAAGAAGGTGGCGCGGCGCGCCCGGGGCTTCGACGCGCGCGTGCAGTACTACGACGTCCTGCGCCTCACCGAGGCGGAAGAGGACGCGCTCGGCGTCCGCTTCGTGCTGCTGGCCGAGCTGCTGCGGACCTCGGACATCGTGACCCTGCACGTGCCGCTCACCGACGTCACGCGCGGCATGATCGGGGCGCGCGAGCTGGCTCTGATGAAGAAGGACGCGATCCTGATCAACACCTGCCGCGGGCCGGTGGTGGACGAGCCGGCCCTCTACCAGGCGCTCAGGGACCGCAAGATCGGCGGCGCCGGGCTCGACGTGCTGGTGGACGAGCCGCCGGCGAAGGACAACCCGCTGTTCACGCTGCCCAACGTCACGCTCACGCCGCACTCGGCGGGGCCGACGTGGGAGAACTGGCTCGGGCGCTTCCGCAACGGCTTCGACAACATCCAGCGCGTCGCCGCCGGCCGCAAGCCGCTGTGGATCATCCCCGAGCTGATCGAGCCGCCCAAATGATCACCAAGTTCGCGACCGTCTACGCCGGCCACGTCGACCTGCCCGACATGGGCCAGGACGCCACGCCCGCCAACGAGCGGCGGTTCGGAAACGACCACCTCGTCAGCGTCTTCGATAAGACCGATGCCATCGCCAAATGCATGGACGACGCGGGGTACCACGCGATCTGGCTCGCCGAGCACCACTTCCAGCACGAGGGCTACGAGGTCCTCCCCAATCTCTTGATGCACGCGGTGCACCTCGCGCACGTCACCAGGCGGATCAAGATCGGCTGCGGCTTCAACATCGCGCCCATGTGGCACCCGCTGCGGCTGGCCGAGGACTACGCCGTCGCCGACATCCTGACGAAGGGCCGCGTGATCTTCGGCCTCGGCCGCGGCTACCACTCGCGCGAGGTCGAGACGTTCGGCGCGCCGATCCTCGACCAGGAGGCCAACCGCGAGCTGTTCGAGGAGCAGGTCGAGATCATCTTCAAGGCGTTCAACAGCGAGACGTTTTCGCACCAGGGCAAGCACTACACGCTGCCGCCGAATGTTCCGTATCGCGGCTATGAGCTTCGCGAATTGACGCTGGTGCCGCGCCCGGTGCATTTGCCCGTGGAGTGCTGGCAGCCCATCGTCAGCGCCAAGCCGCGCGGGCTGGACTTCATGGTGCGCCACGGCATCAAGGGCATCATCGGCGGCGGCGCCGCCACCATGGCCGAGGGCCCGTTCCACGGCTACCGCGAGGCGGCCGCGCGCGCCGGCAAGAATCTGAAGCTGGGCGAGAATCTCTGCCTCGGCATCTTCATCCACCTCGCCGAGACGCGCGAGAAGGCCATCCGCGAGATCAAGCCGTTCTACGAGGAGCACGTCAAGATGTTCGGGCCGCTGGGTTTCGTGCCGGGTATCACGCCCGCGCAGCTCGAGGCCTCGACGAAGCGCGGCGGCTGGGACGCCGCCGGCGTGCCGACCGTCGAGCACTACATGAAGAACGGCGCGTGGTTCGCCGGCCCGCCGGAGGAGCTGACCGCCTATCTCAAAGAGATGGAGTCGCGCTACCCCGGGCTCGAGTACGTGAACGTCAGCATCAGCATGGGCACGCCG
>Ga0137415_10005021_pt1 | contig 13083 bp, 13 predicted proteins | sample CZODoug3_1_1_16f_FD_183082 | JGI IMG/M metagenome (GOLD analysis project Ga0137415, IMG submission 183082) | Vadose zone soil fungal communities from Angelo Coast Range Reserve, California, USA - CZODoug3_1_1_16fungal (Hybrid Assembly) | ecosystem: Environmental > Terrestrial > Soil > Vadose... | reverse complement strand
GCCGCTCGAATACGACTGCACCATCAATCTATCCGACCCACGAAGCGGAGAGGCGTTGACCGGCGTCGATGTGACGGTTGGAGCCGATATGCCATCGATGCCGATGGCTCATAACGTCAAACCTGCCAAGGCCATGCCCGGCAACGAGCCGGGGACCTACCGCGCCCACATCAAGCTTGAGATGCACGGAGACTGGGTCGTCAAGGTCGATCTCGTCGGCCCCGTCAGGGACCGTATCGTCAAGTCCATGCGGTTCGAGCCGAGACCGTGAACCGCTCCCGGACTGAATAGGAAAGAGTAGAGAGACCTTATCAGTCAGCTTGCACGCAAGCTCCATAACATGCGATCGACGAACGGCTGCTTCTGGCGCGAAGCGGACATTGAGCTCAAAGGCGGAGCACGTCGTCGTCTTGTAGACTCGGCCACCCTCGGCGTCGACGACATAAATGGCGGTTGATCTTTCTTTCCCAGGCGTCGATGCGGGCCAGTGCGGCGCGTCGTCTCGATCGGAGAAAGCTTGTGGGCGCGAAAAGCCTGAGACAATTCGTGAGCGGAAAGATCGTGAATTTTATCATGACGTTTCAAGAAATTCCGTGCCGTCGAGCTGATCTCGGCAACCCATACTGCCGCGAAAGACAATCATCAGTGGACGACAAAGAACGGCGCGCCAGCCTAATGCGGCACGAGCACAAGTGCGAGGCCCGGGAACAATAACAGAATCAGAACGGCCAGCATGTAGACGCCGACGAAGGGCATCACCCCACTGAAAACGTCCGTGATGGGCCCAGGCGTGCGCCGCATGCCCTGCAAGACATACATGACGGTCCCGTCTGGCGGGCTGATCATGGCGATCTCGATCAGCATGGTTACGATCACACCGAACCAGATCGGGTCATAACCGAGGCCCTTCACGACGGGAAAGACCACCGGAATCGTCGTGATGATCATAGAGAAGCCCTCCATGAAGGTGCCGAGCGCCAGATAAAACCCGATGATGACCAACATGATTGCCCAGGCCGGCAGCGGCAGAGTACTCACGACTTCCGCCATCGACTGCGGCACGCGCAGTTGCGTCATGATGAAGTTCAGCATGTACGCGCCGAACAGGATCAGGCCGATCATCGAGGTGTTGCGGGCGGTCGCTTCCGCCGACTCTTGCAGAAGCTTGAAGCTGAGCTTGCGGGCGACGAGGGCGAACACGATGGCGGCGACCACGCCAAGCGCAGCGGCTTCGGTCGGCGTCGCGATGCCGCCATAGATCGTCCCAAGGACGATCAGGATCAAGAGAGACGTCGGCAGGAGGTCGACGAGGCTCTGCCATCTTTCGCGCGCCGTGGCCGGCGAAGGCTTTTCTTTGCTCGGCCGACGCAGGCCGTGGACGAGGATGACAGCAAAAAACAAGAGGCACACGAGCGCGCTCGGAACGATGGCGGCGATGTACATCTTGCCGACCGATGTCTCGGTCATAAGCCCATAGACAATGAACGTGATGCCGGGCGGGATCAGATTGCCGAGCGCACCGCCGGCGGCCAGCGAGCCCAACACCATGCGCTGGTTGTAAGCTGTCTTTTCGAAGTAGGGCAGTGCGACCGACCCCATGGTGGCGGCGGTCGCCACACTCGATCCAGAGATCGCGGAGAATACCGCACAAGCCGCTATATTCGTATGCAAGAGGCCACCTGGCCAGCGGCGCATCCAGACATTAAGCGCGCGATAGAGTTGCTCGGATAGGCCCGACCGCAACAGGATCTCGCCCATCAGCAAGAAGAGCGGCACGGCGACCAGCACGAAGCTCGACGAGGGCGCCCAGATCACCTGGCCCAAGAACAGCCAGAACGGTCTGTCGGAGAAGATGAAACCCGACAACAGCGCCAGCGCTCCGAGCACGACGGCGATATAGACACCCGATCCGAAGAACACGAGGAAGAGCCCGACCAGCATCATGATCTCGCCGATCGGCAGCGCCGCCGCACCCTGGCTCGCCGCAAAAATGGCGATCGCGAGCAGGACGAGCAGGAAAAGAATGGCAATCACTGTTGCTCGTCCCCTGCATCGGCGCTTCGGGCCGGGGCCAAGCCGACCGCCTCCAGCGCCTCCTGCGTCTCTTCCTGGTATCCGCGGGGACCAAGCAGCTTGTCGATCTCGGCGGCGTTGCCTGCCGCGAGCAGGCAAACCACCTCCAGCAGGAGGACAACCGCAAAAACCGCGAGCATCGTGATGCCGATGGCCCACAAGCCTTGGGGTATGACGAGCGGGATGGCCAACGCGCTCGTGTCTTTGGCGTTGAAGAGGATGCTCTCGCCGACAAGGCGCCATGCGCACCAGGCGATGAACAACGACAATCCGGTCAGCAGAAGCAAGGCAAATGCGTGGAGATATTGGCGCAGGCCAATGGGCAAGCGATTGACCAGGACGTCGATGCGAATGTGGGAGCGCGTCGCCAGCGCATGGGCCAGCCCCCATGCAATGCCGAAGGCGAGCATGTAGCTTGTAATCTCGGTCGTGGCGCTCGAGGAGAAGCCGCCGAAGTTGCGGCACAGGACATCGATCGTGATGAACGCGGCGCAGAGAATGTAATTCCAGCCCGCCACATAGTTCATGAATGCAGCCAGGGCACTCGCGGCTCGCCGCATCGCCCGCGGGAGCCCTGTTACACCCGTGGTGACGCGAAATCCACGTTCGTGCGCGGCGCTGGACATCGACTTGGAACTCTCCCGCTTTCACTCTTCCTGCCTCGACCCGACGGTCGACATCACGGGCCCTGGTGAGCTTCCAGGGCCGGTCTTCAGTTCGCGGTGAATTTCAATCCCGTGATCGGTGCGACCACTTCATTGTAAATCTCACCGCAACGAGCGCCACAGCGCTTCACCCACCCCGGAATGACCACGGTTTCCACGATCTTCTTGAGGGCAGCCTTATCCTCCGGCGTCGCATCCACGACCTTCATCGCCTTGTCCGTGACAAGTGTATGGATCTTGCAGCCTGCCGCCTTTCCCGCATTGCAATCGAGGCCGTCCTGGGTGGCTTCGGCGCCGAGCTTCCATTGCGCAAGCTCGACCTCCTTCATCGTTGCGGAGATCAGGTCCCGCGTCGGCTGGTCGAGCTTGTTCCACCACGCGATATTGACGTAGTAGGCTGCCACCGCCCATCCGACCGCAAGATTATAGATGCTGGTCGTCACCTCGTACCACTTTGCTGCATTACCCGAGCCGGTGCCGGTCACGCCGCAATCGGCAACGCCCCGTTCAAGCGCGCTGTAGACCTCGGGAAACCCGATCGACACCGGCTGTGCGCCGATGGCGGTGACGAAGTCATTGAGCGAGGCGCCGAAGGTGCGGATTTTTCGGCCCTTGAGGTCGGCAAGGCTGGAGACCGGCTGGCGACACCAGATCACTTGTGCCGGGAAGGGATAAACCGCGATGATCTGGCTGCCGAACTTCTCGAGTTCTTTGTTTGCAAGGGGCAACAAAACGAGCGCCGTCTTTCGGGCCTGGTCGATGTCCGGATGCAGGCCTGCGAGATCAATCCCGTCGAGGAACGGCACGTCGCCGGAAACGGTCGAGAGCGGGGCTGCGCCGATGTCGACTTGCCCGGCGCGCACGAGGCGCAGGACTTCAGGGCCGTTCAGGCCCATCTCCGGCCAAGCCGAAAGCTTGACGTCGATTTGTCCGTTTGATTTGGCCTTCAGCCCGTCGCGCAGAATCGGCTGATCAACTTTGGTGAACTGCGGCTGTGTGCCGAAGGGTTGGGTCACGACCGTGACGGTCAGCTTCTGCTGCGCGTCAGCAGTCGCTGCCGTTCCGAGCCACAACGCGGCAATTACTGGCAGCACTCCATGACGTGGGGTTATCACATATTTCTCCTCTGATCGTGGAACTCGCTGCTGCAATTTTCGCACCAGCCGATCATCGGCTTCTTCCTGCGCTCCAAGGCTGGTTGGGCATCGGCGAATGCTCGCTAACTGGGCAATGCGCCTACAAGAACGCCTTGATCGCGTGCTGGCGTGACGATCCGATCGGTGTAGGATCGCATATGGCGTTCGCTGTGCATCGATACCCGGGGTAATTCAAGTGACGATGATGGAGGTACCGCCGGTCAGGATCGGTGTTGACATCGGCGGCACTTTTACTGACCTGCAGATTTATGATGCACGCTCGGGTGCGATCTTTGGCTTTAAGACGCCGACAACGCCGGAAGACCCTTCAATTGGTCTGATGACCGGAATCAAAGAAGCGGCGGATCGTCACGGCTTCGCGCTTCCCGATGTCGGCTTTTTGCTCCATGGCACGACGATCGCCACCAATGCGATCCTTGAGCGCAAGCTCCCCAAAGCTGCGCTCGTGACCACGGCAGGATTTGAGGATGTTCTCGAGATCGGTCGCCACGTTCGGCGCGAGGTCTATGCCCTCAATCCGCAGCAACCGCCGACCCTCATCCCGCGCGACTGCCGCATTGGCATCATGGAAAGAGTGCGGGCGGACGGTAGCGTCGAGGTGCCCCTGACATCCGCCGCGTTGGACTGCCTCGCCGAGACGCTCGATAGGCTCAATCCAGTCTGCGTGGCCGTCTGCCTGATGAATTCCTACCTCAATCCGGAGCATGAACAACGCATTGCCGAGTACTTTGCGAAGACCCGACCTGCGCTCAAGGTCTCGTGCTCGAGCGCATTGAGCGCGGAGATCCGCGAATACGAGCGCACATCGACCACTGTGCTCAACGCGCTGCTGATCCCGGTCATCGCGGGATATCTCGAAAAACTTACTCACCGCATGCAGGCGGAAGGGTTTGGGCCGCGGTTGCTTCTCGTGCAGTCGAACGGGGGGGTGTGTTCCGCTAGGACAGCGGCGCTGGAGCCGGTGCGCCTTCTGCTTTCGGGACCGTCAGGCGGGAGCGCGGCCTGCGCGCTGCTGAGCGAAATCCTCGGGGAAGATAACCTCATTGGCGTCGACATGGGCGGGACAAGCTTCGACGTCTCGGTCGTCCGCAACGGTCGCATCAACGTCGTCATGCAGGGTGAGGTCGACCGCATGCCGGTGCGCATTCCGATGGTCGAAATCCGCGCCATCGGCGCGGGCGGCGGCTCGCTCGCCAAGGTGCAGCGGGACAAGCGACTGACGGTCGGGCCCGAAAGCGCCGGCTCACGCCCAGGCCCCGCCTGCTATGGTCGCGGCGGAGTCGGGCCGACGGTGACCGATGCCAATGTCACGCTTGGCCGGCTCAACGACGAAAAATTTCTGGGCGGCGGGATGCGTCTCGACCGCGAAGCAGCGCGCGCAGCGATCGACACGGGGGTCGCGAAACCGCTCGGCCTTTCGGTCGAAGCTGCGGCGGAGGGATTGCTGGCGGTGATCAACGCGAATCTGGGCGCCGCGATCCGTTTATCGTTGTTCGAGAAAGGCGTCGATCCGCGCGAATTCACGATGGTCGCCTTCGGTGGCGCCGCCGGGCTGCACGCGGTCGCGGTCGCGGACGAGACGGGGATCCGACGCGTCGTGTTCCCGCAAAATGCCAGTACGTTGTCCGCCTACGGCATTCTTCATTCGGATCTGATCCATGACCTCGTCCGCTCGCGCGTTCTCGATGCAAAGCCCGAGAGCCTTGGCGCGATCGAGCCTCTCCTCGAAAACCTCGTCGCCGACGCGCGGGCAAGGCTCGACGCCGACGCCATCCCCGCGAGCGACCGTCACATCGAGCTCGCTGCCGACATGCACTACAAGGGGCAAGCATTCGAGCTTACGGTGCCGATGCGCTCGTTGCAGCTCGATGAGGCGGCACTGTCGGCGCTGATCGCCGATTTTCACGATCTCCACCGCCAGCGTTTCTCTTATTCCAATCCTGGTTCAGCCGTCGAGATCGTGTCGTTGCGCGCCTCGGCAATAGGTCGCCTGCCCAAGCCGGCGGCCAAACCGCCGGATGCGCACGATAGCGGCCAACCACCCGGCAAGCGTAAAGTCTGGCTTGCCGGCCGTTGGCGGGATGTCACGGTTTGGAGTCGCGACGAGCTGTCTCTCGGCGCCACGATCGAGGGGCCGGCCGTCATCGAGGAAGCCTACACGAGCGTCCTTCTCATCGACGGATGGAATTGTCGGCGCGACAAGAGCGGCCACCTCGTGGCCGGGAGGCATGAATGAACGTGAATGTGGCGGATGTCGAGATCGCGCCGATCGAGCTCGAGATCATCTACAACGCCCTGACCGCTGCGGCCGCCGAAATGGACGTTACCATCTGGCGCACAAGTCGCTCGACCATCGTGCGGGAATTGCTCGACTACTCGACCGCGATCTTCGACTGCAATGGCTGGAACGTCGCGCAGGCGGCACGCATCCCGAGCCATCTCAATTCCATGAGCTATTTCCTCACCGAGATCCTGGCTCGTCACATTCCGCCCGATCGGTGGGGCCCCGACGACATCGTCGTATCCAACGACCCCTACTGCGGAGGCCAGCATCTCCCCGATATCGTCGCCTTCAAGGCAATTTTCCGGAACGGCCGGCGCATCGGGTTCGTCGGAGCGCTGTGTCACCATCTCGACGTCGGGGGCTCCTCCCCGGGCAGTTACGGCTCGAGCGCCACGGAGATCTTCCAGGAAGGCCTCCGCATACCGCCGGTGAAGCTTGTCGAAGGCGGCAAGCTCAATGAGCCAATTCGCGACATCATCCTGCAGAATGTCCGCCAGCCGGACATCCTGTGGGGAGATTTGCAGTCCCAGCTCGCCTCGCTTCACATCGGCGCGGCAAGCGTAGAACGCCTCGCCATAAAGCTCGGCGAAGTGCGTTTCGAAGCAGCGCTCCGTCAATTGCTCGATCGATCCGAGGCCGCCATGCGGGCGGTGATCGGCCGCATCCCCGATGGCACTTACGAATTCGAGGACCATGTCGACGACGACGGGATATCGGATGCGCCAATACGCATTCACGCCAAGTTGATGATCGAATGTGACGAGCTCACGGTCGATCTCTCCGGCTGCAGCCCGCAGGTGATGGGGCCGAGCAACGCAACGCTGTCGTCGACATGCTCAACGGTCTTCTATGCGCTGATCGCATCTGCCGATGTGCCCATCGCGGCAAATGCGGGCTGCTATCGCCCGGTCAAGATCATTGCGCCGCCGGGCCTGTGCGTGAGTGCTGCCGCGCCGGCACCCGTCGTGCATCGCATTGCCATCGGGCACCGGTTGGCCACGGTGTTGTTCGGCGCGCTGCATCAGGCTGTGCCGGAGCGCATGCCGGCCGCCTATTACGCAGTGTCCTACGTCGTCACGCTGCAGACCATCGATCCCGAGCTTGGCCGTCGCGTCCTGGTCGAGATCGAGGTCGGTGGTATCGGCGCGCTGCCCGCTTCGGACGGCGCCTCGGCGCTGTCGTTCGGCATGCACAACAACGCCAACATTCCAATGGAGATGATCGAAAGCGATATGCCGGTGACGTTTCTGGGTTACGGACTGTTGACCGATACAGGTGGTCCCGGCCGGTGCCGCGGCGGCTTGGGTCTCTGGCGCGAATGGCGGATCAACTGTGCGATGGCGCAGCTTTCGACCAATCTCGATCGCTTCAAGTTCCGTCCCTTTGGTCTCGCCGGCGGAGGGCCCGCGGCGCCAAGTGCACTCTATTTGATCCGCGACGGTCAAACGCAGGCGTTGCGCTCCAAGGTTACGAACATGATGCTGAAAAGTGGGGATATCGTTCGGCTCGAAACTTCCGGCGGCGGAGGCTTCGGCGAAGCCCGATTGCGGGCGCGGGAGCTTGTCGAGCGCGATGTCCGGCTCGGCTATGTGAGCGCTGCGGCCGCAAAGCTTAGTTACGGGGAGAACGCCTGACCTGTGTGTATCGAAAACCCTATCCGGGTTTGCTGAGCGAAGGCACGCTGGGCGTGATCGGCTGCGGGATCATCTTCGCCTCAAGGCTGAGGTGGGCAAGTTTTCGAGTTCGGTGCGACTACAGTCCGTCTTTGCTTCCGCGGCGTTCAAGCGACGCGGGACACGCTTCGCGCTAACGGTCTCAGCGCGGCTTGCCAACCGTAGCTCGCGGCACACGGCTCGCCTTAGCCGAAGGCTTCGGCGGGGCTGAGCGCCACTCCCGGATGATATCGTGTCTGGCACCGACCTGTTTCATTTCCCCTTCGCCTTCAGCCCTAGCCACCGATTACGCCACTTTGCCACCTTCAACCGGGCGGCGCGGTTGCGGAGCGCTGCCATGCTGCGGTGCATCTGCTTTGCCATCGCTGCGACATTGTGCTCGTCAACGTTAGCTTTCGAAGGCGCTCGTCTTCCTCAGGCGTCCATGAAGGGCTTCTGACCACCGGGGTCCCGTCACGCAGCTCGATAGCGAGGCCCCTTCATTTCGATGCCCGAGCAATCTTGTGCCTCAAGTGGTCCGTCTCGTAATCGCGGCGGAGTTGGCTTAGCGAAGTCTCATTGAGGTGAAGCACTACCTCACTCAGTTTCGCGGTTTCCGGATAGCCGGCCGCAAAACCCTGCCCGTAAACTTTACGAAGCGTGTGGACAAGGGTGTCGCCGTGCTTGCCGCTGATTTCGCCATCCTTGTTGCGGTGACGTTCGTCGAGACCTGGTTTGCTCATGCTGCTCTCCCGTCGTCGCGGCTCCCAATTGGGCAGACTGCCCCCTGAGAGGCCGCGACGACAATAGACAACGCGCTGCAACATCCCCCACCTGTCGACCCCCGGGATTCGGTTCCCCCCGCTGGCGGCCTTTCTTGGTGTTGGATGACGTGATCGGCGACGATCGTTGACGGCAAACCTTTCCTGTGCAGGCGTCGATCCGGCGATTGTGGGCGACCTATTTGGTACAGCGGCCGAACGATTCCGCGTAGGCCTTGGTGCGAGTGCTGGTGATCGGGTCATCCGAGGGCTGAATGCCGCTCGTCACGTTGGTCGGCAAGAACAGCAACTCGTTCTCGACTTTCTTCGTGTCCAAGCAGCGGTTTTCATCATTCCCGAAGAAACCCCTTGCGGTTTCAAATCGAAGGTGAGTGCGACATCTGTAGGAGAGCGCACCAATCTCTGAGGCAAACGACGTTCTCACTGAGAAACGCCGCAACGAAATCGCAACGAATTTGGTAAAACAAGCGTGAACAAAACGAGACGGAACCGCTTGTCACTGCAAGAAAAATCAACAGCTTAGAGGATACACACTGCGTTCGGGACGCAGGGGTCGCAGGTCCGGATCCTGCCACTTCGACTAGAATTCATTAGGTTTTTTCTTCTGATCGCTGGTTGTTCCCGAGTCAACCAACGATTCCGCCAATGATTGCTGCGGCCGCCGGCAGCACGCCGGCCGCCCATCCGCCACCGGCCACAAGCTCAAAGATTGTTTTTGGGATTTTAACCCGGAGATTGTGCTCGCCATTAAAAAGCCGCCCCGACAACCTAATTCCCTCGGCCCATTCGCCGCGGGAGGTGCGCATGAGTCAGGTCAAAAGAGACATGGAGCGCGTTGAGGGCCTCCATTTTCGAGCCATCGAGGTGGCTCTAGAGGCTAAAGCGTTGAAAGAATGCAGTTTTCCCGGTCATTCTGATTGGGTGTTGGACCAGGGCGATGACGAGGCCAACAGGCTCGCTTATGCGATCGGAACAAACCGCTGGCAGAACGGCGAAATTGCTGGCGAACGCGAAGAATTCTTGGATGCTATCCGCCATGCGATCAAAGGCGCACCCTATGATTGTCCTCGGTGCGATCGGATGACGGCAAAGGATTGATCCGGACGAAGTTCTCGTACCGTGCGGCCTGCGTGTACCGACAATCTAGACGCGGACGTAGCGGTGGTGAAGCCCGTGGGGCGCAATAGCCAACAGGTCGCGCGAATGCGCGCCCGATGTCAGGCTCCACGTATTGCGCCGCCGATACGAGAATGGCAGATGCGCTGTCCGCCCATCGGCCCTAATCGGCAAGCCCCAAGACAAACGCCAACGCAATTCCGAGCCGAGCCATGTCTTGGTTACCGAGACGTCCAATCTTCCGCCCGATCCGCTCGCGTCTGATGGTAACCGGCTTGTCGACCATCACTTGCGATGTGAGCCGCAATCCATTTTCGGGCTCTGGTTCAATGGTGACACGAAAATCCGGAGCGTCTGCCAGCTCGGAGGTCAACTGGCAGACCACCACTGAGGCATGGTTCTCCGGAAGGGCGTCAGTCTGCACGATGATGGCCGGACGGGGCTTGCCATAGTCACCGGCGGCAGTAACCGTCACCACATCACCGCGTCGCATCGGCATCAAATTCGGAGACTGTCTCGATCCATTGCAGCGCTTCGCGCTCGCGATCAGGGTTGAGGCCGGCGACCTGCTTCGCCACCCGTCGCCGCACCGCCCGCGAGCGGGCGTCAGCCACCACGAGACGCAGCTCGCGCATCCCCCGTGCGCGCCGCCGCTGCCGCATCATCTTCATCCTATCGGCCGGCGCCGTCATTGGATTATCTCCACTCGGGATTTTCTCCACCCGTAACGCGTTACAGCGTAACGCGTTACAAGAAGAAAGGCAAGATGCGAGAGTGGCGGATTACGCTGACGCTAATCCGCCCTTCGCGCTATATAATTGGGGACCGACGCCATCGCGCAGTGGAGCGGGCGCCGACCAAAGTCGCGAGCCGCCGCCACGCGGCCCACCAGGAGTGACTGCCATGGAGCGTGTGATTCAGCTGCACATCGAGAAGCTGCCCGAGGGTGTCTACCTCGCCACCAGCGACGAGGTGCAGGGGTTGGTGGCGCAGGGCCGCACGATCCAGGAAACCATCGAAATCGCGCGCGACGTGGCCAAGAAGCTGATCGAGGCGCAATCGAATGCGGGCGCTACGCTGTCGCCGGCGGGCGAGGCCTTCGACTATCCTCTGATCGTCGCCATCTGATGGGCGCACTGGCGGGCTTCCGCTATCGGGACATCATCAAGCGACTGAAGGCGCTCGGCGTGGAATTCCATCGCCAAGCGGCCGGTTCGCATGAGATCTGGTTCAACCCGAACCTGAACCGATACACCACGATTCCGAACCATCCCGGTGACATGCCCGAAGGCACGCTGCGCGCCATTCTCAAGGATGCCGTTGCAGCGGTTCAGGATGTGCTGGACTCGATCTGCCACACGTCCTTCAGGTCCAACAAATTGTCGCGTTGGTCCAAGACGGACTGAGTTCCAACCAGCAATGATCTGCGGCACCAACGCGGGATGAGTCAGAAGGCAATCGGGCAAGGCCGATGGCCAAGGCTGCTGGGATCGTCTTTCGCGAGCATACTCCCGAGTCGAGGCTCCAATGCTGAAACCACGAATTCTGGCGGCGGAAGCTCTCGCGCCGTACCACGAATACGACTCCATCTTGGAGATTCCCAACGGCAACAATCCCAATCAGAATGCTTGGCTCACTCTGCAACTGCGGGTGAAGCTGAATTTTGTCGATTCGAAGAACCCGCTCCCGCCACTTACCGTCCATCAAGGCGGCAAATGGTACGCGAAAGATCATGACGGATATCTCTTCCCGCTGCTCGATTGGCGGCCGCACTTGATCGCGCGATTCCAAAGGGAATACGCGCAACGAGCGGAGAAAACCTGGAACTGGCAATTTGTGCTGATCACGCCAAAGAACTACTCGGATTTGGACTATTGGTGTTTTACAACAGGCCTCACTGTGCGGCCAAACGTGCTCTGCCTCTTCCGGATGTCGGTGATTTCAGGAACCGGATTGCCGCTCGACACATCACCGGCGGCGGGACCAATGAGCACAGGGACTCCGCATCGAACGATCAACGTGGTGAATCTCGACTACGCCGTAAGCACGGTGAGCACGGCCTCAGGCGCAACGAAGACATTTCCTCAACTAAACGGTCGATCGTTTCGATCGGACGCCCTGAACTATGACGACGCCGATTTATTCCGTCCCGCCTGGTTGCAGAAAGAACATAATGTTTTAGGCAACACGGTGGGGCATGAGGTGGGACATGCGCTCGGCCAATGCCACGTCATGGGGCTCAAGGGCGATCCGCAGTATGCGTTCGAGGGCGCCAACGCGAACACTCAGGCAGCGTATGGCGTTGGCTCGGCGGACAAATTCGACAATTGGAACATCATGGGCGGCGGCGATCGCATCTACCTCCTGAATGCAATCTCCTGGCAGCAACGGATCGCGCTCCACACCGGGCGCCCTGTCGCTGACTGGCCTGCGACCGGAATCATGGACACGCAAACTCGCACCCTACCGGGCATTAGAGCTACCAGCCTCGCCCGCAGGGAATTCTAGGCCGGCAAAACATTCAAGGCAGTCCGCTCGGACAACCCGTCAAAACCGCCGCGCAGAGAGAGAGAGAGAGAGAGAGAGAATTTTCTCGGCAAGGCCCGAGCTTGAGGGCGCAATAGCCAACGGGTCGCGCGAATGCGCGCCCGATGACAGGCTCCGCGTATTGCGCCGCTCCAATAATGCTTCACCCAAGCCGCCCTAAATCCTTCAATCGCGCTCACCGACCTCGCCGATCCGACCCACGTCGCCCGCCCAATCTTCCGGGAAAATTCCGGCGCGCACGTCCCGATGAAACGACGAGTGCGGCCAATCGCGCACCCTTGCCACCAACCCGTGTTTCACCGGGTTGATGTAGCAATATTCGACATGGCGGGCGTAATCCGCCTCGTCCCTGATAAGGTGTTCCCAAAATCGCCGCTGCCAGATACCGCGCTCGCCGCGTGCCTTGCGCACATCGCTCAAGCGCTCTCGCTTCGGCAGCGCTTGCGCGAATCGCGACTTGATCAGCCGCCATCGCAGGGAAAAATCGGCGTCTCCCGGCGGTAACGTCCATACCGCGTGGATATGATCCGGCAGCACGACAACGGCATCGATAGCGAAAGCGTGGCGGCTACGCGTCCTCTCCATCGCATCGCGCAGGGCATCGATGCGATCGACAAGCACGGTGTTGCGACGCTCAAGAAGATTGACCGTAAAAAACCAGCACCCCCCGGGTACGAATGCGCGACGGTAATTGGGCATCTCAGCAAGCTAGCAATATTTTAGATGGCGGAATACGCTGCGCTATTCCGCCCTACGAGCTTGGAGAGAATGCTATTGGGACGGGCCCCAAGACGGGTATCCAGATCG
>Ga0137415_10005018_pt1 | contig 13085 bp, 12 predicted proteins | sample CZODoug3_1_1_16f_FD_183082 | JGI IMG/M metagenome (GOLD analysis project Ga0137415, IMG submission 183082) | Vadose zone soil fungal communities from Angelo Coast Range Reserve, California, USA - CZODoug3_1_1_16fungal (Hybrid Assembly) | ecosystem: Environmental > Terrestrial > Soil > Vadose... | reverse complement strand
AACTCGGACAAGTTGCTCAACCGGGATCTGCTGGAGGCACTGTTACCTCGTCAGGCGTTTACTATGTCTACCTCAAATACCCCAGCCAGAACCTAGCCATCTCAGGTCCGTTCGACTCCGACTCGCAGCAACACCGTCTCGAAGCCAACATCGACGGCCAGGTTATGATCGCTGTGGTCGTAGTCGATGCGTCCGGCGTAGTCTCAACCCAATCAGCTGCAGGCGCTACGATCCCGATTGCACAGAACAACGGCAACCGGATCGTAGCGAGACTATAGGAAGGAAGGAAGGAACTTTATGCCACTCCGCATCCTTGAACAATCCGTCGACGGCATGACCGGCTACATCCATTGCAAGGTCAGGTTCGAAGAAACCGACGCTCAGGGCAACACCACGCAAGGCCCCGACGAGATTATGATGATTGATCCTGAGGCGCTGATGCGAGCGCACCATGCACCTGATTGCACGCCATGCCATGACAGCATGTGTAACGCGATCGAATGCTGGTTGGAGAAGCATCATGACAAAATCGCTGAGCGAAAGCGCCATATCGATAACACCCGCTCAGCAGCTGCTGCGATGCAAGGTCGAGTTCTGTTCGTGGGCAAAAAATAAGGTGAGTGACTGCAAATCACCCACCTGCGTAGATATCGAACCAAAACATAAACCCAACTACACATTACATCAATTCATGTTGGAACGCAAGTGGTTATTGAGTTAGCACGCTAACCACAATATGCTGTATGTGGTATGGCACAAGACACAAGTTACGCGCCGGTTTCGTTTCTATATCAGTCGCATGGCCTAACTGCCCGCGCTATTGCAGATCAGCCGCCTCCGAATACATACCTCGACCTTCTGAACTGCCTGGAACGTGCTGAGAACATCATGTCCAGCCGCTATGGCACCGTGATCATCAACCGGGACCCACTAGGCTTCGGCACCTCGAACTACCCCTTCCTGAATGCCATCAACTCCATGTCCCGCCTGTCCTACAAAGGCCAGTCATGGCGTTATGCCGGAGACACCGGCGGAATCCTCTACCGTCTAGCTGGCGGTGGTCAAGGCCAGTTCAGTCAGATTCGCACTGGGCTCTCCGGGCAGCCCTGGCAGTCCGTCGTCACGAACTGCTTTGAGACAGCGCTACCGTTCAATTTCATCTATGACGCTAACGTATCCATCAAGGACACGGGCGCGGGCACGCCAACACTGACCGGAATCGACCCGTCGCCGAACACGCTCAACACCTACCCTTACGCGCCGCTCCTCCTACTCGTAGACAGCTTTGCCGCTGGCAACAGCTATGCCACAACCGGCTTCTCGGGCGGTTGGAATCAGACTTCTGTGGCCACCCTGAACTTTCAGTTCGGCGTCCAAGTCACAGACTTTCCGCAAATGTTCAACGCGAACGTCGGCTCGCTGGCGCAGATCGCAAATGGCATGCTATCGAATACTGGCAGCGGGACTGTGGTCACTCAGCAGACGATCTTCAGTGTGATCTCAATTGGCCTCTCGGGCGGGCTATACCAATTACTGCAGATCACAATGAACGGCCCACACGGCGTCCCGATTGGCGGTACCACCGACTGCTCGATCCAGGGCACTACGAATTCGCTGATCGGCGGTTACTACTTAGGTACTTCTACAGGTACCAACACCTTGACTGTGCCTTTCCCTAGTGCAGTCTTCCTGAACGCTACCGGCGGCATCTGCTACATGACGCCCACGGGCACACAGCCAGCTCAGGCCATCATCAATAACATCTACTCCGTGCCGTACAATCCACAAGCTTCAGTCTGGGGTTTCTACGGTCAGGCTCCGACCGTGGCTTCAAATTATCCTATAAACGCCTGGCAAGGATCTGTAGGCCAGAACACGGAAGCTACCGTCAAAGTCACAGCGAACTTCGACCTCAGCCAGAACAACCAAGTCACGGATGACGATCTGATAGTGCTGACGATAGCCGTCTCGAATGCTGCGGCGGTTGACAATATTCGCCTGCAGTTCGATATCGCTGGTAGCCAGTACACCACTAGTTACTACTACAAGGATATTGCTCCAGCTTATTTTCAGACTGGCGTGCAGAACCTCGAAACAGCCTACACGACTCAGGAACAGCAGATTCTGGCTAACACTTTAGGCTTGACCACGTCACAGCCGCCGAACTCGACCACAGCACAGTTGCAGCCTGGGAATCTTGGCACTGGCTCGACTTCCTGGATCGCAGTGCGTCTCCGTCGTGGCGACTTTGTGCCTGTAGGTACAGCTGGCGAATCCGGTGTTGACTGGGCGCGCGTCTCTGGCTGGGAACTGATCATCGACACGAACACGATTGGCGCGTCTACAGTAGCTTGCAACGGGCTCTACCTGCAGTGGGGTTACGGCCCGACTAGCTTCGGCGGCGTCGGTTTCGACTATCGCCAGACCTACTACAATGATGCTACCGGAACCGAGTCCAATGGCACGCCGATTCAGAACTTCGGTGGCTCGCAATACGGCTGGGTGAATTCGCTCGTAGCGCCGATTGTGCTCAGCCAGGCCAACCAGCTAACCGGTCTCTATAGCAACGATCCTCAGGTGACCTACCTCAGGTTCTACCGGCGCGGCGGCGTACGCTCGTCCAATTGGTTTCAATTGCTGCAAATACCCAACATTGTAGGCGGCGGACAGTTCCAGATCAAGGATGTTGTGCCGGATGCTGTCCTGGCTCAGGCAGCTCCCCTAATCCTCGACAACGATCCGCCTGTGACCTCGTCGTTGCAGGCTCCGATTATTACGTCGCTCTCGGCGGCCACGGTCGGCCCTGGCTTCTCTGTGTTCTCAGGTTTCGCGCCACAAACCATAACCGTCTCGCAAGCCGGCGCTAACTTCGTACCGAACCAGATCGTTGATATCGGCTACAGCTACAACCTCGAACAGACGCGCGTGATCGCTGGCGGCGTAGGCACGTTCTCAGCTACTGTTCGGCTGCAGCATAACGCCGGCGAGCCGGTAGCGGTTTACTCGATTCCGCGGATGCCTTGCAATCTCTGTGCGCTGGCCTATGACCAGGTCTGGCTGGGCGGCGACACCAACAACCCACACTACCTGTACTATTCGAAACGCGGCCGGCCGGAATCATTCGGTCCGCAGCAATACATTCCTGTCGGCTCGCCACAGTACCCGATCAAGATTATCGTCAACTGGCGCGGCACATTATTCGTTGCTACAACACAAACCTGGTGGATCATCAACGGCGGCGCACAGCCTGTAGCACAACCCACAGGCTCAATCCACGGCGCAGTCTCTTCAACCGGTTGGTGCCAGACCGAATCCGCTGTCTGGTACCTTGCTACTGACGGTCTCCGCCAGTTCGTCGGCGCTGACGGCAACTACATGACTCTGCCGATCGAATTCCTCTATCGTCAGCAGCAGTCACTGACTCCAGTGCCGGTGTTGGATCCGGCGCGTGTTTCCTCGGTAGTCATGGCCTACTACAACAACGTTGTCTATCAAGCCTACTGGGCGCTGAATGGCAACCGGTACCGGATAGCTTTTGACACTGTCTATCAACGGTTCCGATACGACGACGTGCCTGCTACAGCGATGCTCTGGGAGCCTGACACGAACGTGCTGCTAGCCGCCAAAGTCCTTGCCTCCGGCCCGAACGTCGGCCAGAACTATATCGTCCAAGATCAGGTCCTGACCCAAGACTATGACGATGGCGGTTACTCGGGCGGGACCCTGGCCAAGCTGCCTGTCCAGATGATTATCCAGTCTCCGTTCTACGACCTCGGCAAGCCTCACTACCCGAAGCAATGGAACATGCTCGAAACCGACTGCAACACGTTCTCGCAGACGATGCTGACTCAGATGATTTTCAATACGGAACCGCCGGTGACGATTCCTCTGGCTGCGATCAACACGGGCAACCTACGCGACAAGGTCCAGCTCATAGTCTCAGAACCGGCAGGGTTCTTCCCAAACCAAGGCGGAGGCGACGGCTTCGAGGCTTATTCAGCGTCGATCCGGCATACGATCTCGGTCACTACAGCACCGATTCTATACCAGGAAAACGTCTATGCTGCGATGTTGGCTGACCCGAACGTCAACTTCGACACCTATTGGATCAAGCTGGGCTCGGACGAGTCGAAAATCATCAAGCAAGGCTACTTCGACTACACTTCGGCAGCAGAGATCACAATCAGGTTGTTCGCTGACGGCAATCCGGTTCCGTACTACACGTTTACGCTGCCGGCCAGCCCGAGCCAGAACAACCGCCTCGTGATCCGCAAACTTTTCCGCGCCTGGAAGCCTAGACTGTGGCGCATGATCGCTATCTCGACGGATCAGACTACTAACTTTCAGTTTTGGGCCGCACCGCAGATCGAATCCAAGGCGATAGACGAGGGTGCTAAAGGCTACGCCAGAACGGACTTGAACTCATGAGCGCTACAGCTTCAGTTGCCGTTATGCCTTCTGCTGTTCTGCCCGCCGGTCGTCACGCCAAGTCCAAGCCCTTATGTGCACATATCCTGCCGACTAGGCTGCACTGCCCGAACACAGTTCGCTGGAAGATCGATCATGGCTACTACTGCCATAAACACGCCGAGGAGTTCTGGGATACACACTACGTCGAGAACCATGCTGTGATCCGGTTGATGAAGGATGACTGGGAGAGCAGCCATAGCCACCACACCAAGGCTGAGCAGCCACCAGAACTTCCTATTGCAGCGATACATGCAATCGTGTAATATCGCCTCAGTGAACTTAGGCCTGCTGACTGGCACCACCTCAAGGGAGATCTAGATGGCTGACAATGTAACGGAGTTTCCAAGCGAAGCTACGCCTGCTGTGCTGATTGATGTAAAGCTTTATCCAGGATTTACTGTAGAACAAGGCGTAGAAGCTCTAGCCAAGATAGCTAAAGGATTGTCTAGCTTGCTGAATATTGGTATTGAGTCAGGCATCCTAACTCCAGCTAATCCTATCGCTGGAGTCATCTGGCAGTCTGCAGCTAACCTAGACAATGTCGTGCAACAGTTGGAGCAGCATAAGCGTTCACAATCAGGCTTGCTCGTTCCCGGAGCTGGACCGCAGCGGATTGTCTGAGGCTAGCCATGGCTGACGTTGACAACGTAGATGAGATAGAAGTAGAAGAGCTAAAAATCCCAGGCTGGGCGCAGGCGTTGATGGACACTGCCGCTGCTCAGGAAGCTCCAATCGTGCCGCAGCCTGCTGAGGCTGATGCAGCCTATGAAGCTTCTTATGACGTAGCTGCCGCAGTTCCCGCTATGCCAGAGTTCCTGACTGAAGCTCTGAAAATGCCTGACATTAGCCTCGCTGACGTCGACAAGGCAGAACTTCCTTACGTCCACATCCCAGACGTCATCACTGACGAAGCTATCGAAGACCCACTGTCGTGGATTGCGGCCAACTGCTACCAATTCCAGGGCTGCGCTGTGTTGCCCTACGACCGCACTCGGCCTGAATTCTTCACTCCACAACCTTACCTACCACATCTCTGGCAGAAGGCCAAAGACTCTGGCCGCAGCCGCCTGGGCTCCCTGCCAAACCTCTTCTGCGGTATGGCCGATCTGACCTGCGACACAGTCTGCGCCTACCTGCACAACCAAGGCCTACTGAGTCTTGGCGAATGGCGTGCGAACCCAGCTCCGATCGACCCAGCTGATCCCCTGCCTGAAGACTTTGAAGCTGCCATCCAACCCTACTTCCACACGCTTGGCTTCTGTTTTCCGGCAGTCACGACCTACTCCTTCACCAAAACCTCGAACTCCATGTTCGTCGGCTATACCTTCTTCCAAGAAGCCTGGCGTACGCCACAGCAGTCCGTCCTTGGCTTCTTAGGCCTAGCCTACCTTTTTCAGGAATTTCGCTTGGCCAATGTCCACGGTGTGCGCTACGCTGGCAACAGGCTAACGGCCAAGTATGCCAGCAAGCTCGGTTTCGTGGACATTGGCACGATCCCGAACTATCTGCTGGACAATGCTACCGGCAGCCTAACTGCAGCCACGATCAGCACTCTACCGCGAGAAGTCTTCGTGAACCGTCTTAGAGGAGTGCTCCAAGGCCTGCGGTAGGAGGCTTTACGTGGGAAAAGGCGGCTCGCAGCTCTCCGATAGCGCACAGAATTCGCTCGTCAGTAATTCGGACGCTCTGACTGCGATCGCTCAGCAGCAATCAGCGAATAGTCAGAAGCTGTTCAATGCCAGTTTCCCAGGGTTCGGCCAGGCTGAAAACTTCTACCAGACACTCTCGACAGGCGACCCATACGCTATAGCTAGAGCGACTGCGCCGGCCACGCAACAGATCGACCTCGCCACTGCCGGTGCCAAGCAGAACATCATGAACAACGCTCCGGCTGGCGGCGAAAAGAACCTGGCGCTGGAGCAGGCTGATGTGAACCAAGGCGCGCAGGTTGGCCAGACCGCCAGCTCGGGCTACCTGAACTCGTTCAATGCTCTAGCTCAGCTCGCCGGTCAAGGCGTTGGCCAGTCCACTTCCTCTGCAGGCACCGCAATCTCTGGTCTGAGTTCAGCCAACCAAGGCTACAACTCGGTCTACCAGAACGCTACCTCAGGCAAGGGATCGCAGCTGGGCTTACTTGGCGGCCTGGCAGGTTCACTCAGCAGCGGACTCGCAACAGCTTTCTAGGAAAGGTATAGGCGGCTCAGTATGGCAGCAACTTCTGGTTACGATTCGACGACAGGACCGCCTCCGTACATTTCTCCTGCGGATCTGGCTAGCGGTGCCGCCGGCGCGGCGGCTGCGGAGGATGGCACTGCAGCATCTGGTGGAGCTGCTCCGGGCGGCGCGCCAACGCCACTCGGCACAGCTTATGCTCCCAGCTATGATCCGAATGCAGCACAGCCTTATCAACAGGCTCAGCTGCCACAGACGCAGCAGCCTATAGAGAACCCACTGCCGCCAGAGCCGCAGATGACGCCGCAGCAGCTCGGCAGCTCGGGCAAGCTCGGCGCGGCAGCTTTTCTGGGGAACCAACTTCTGCATGGCTACATGCAGGGCAAGGCTGTGCATGATCTGAAGCAGGCCGCACAAGTCCATCAGCAGTCTACTGGCTTGCAGAATTTGTATAACAATGCTGCAGGGCAGCTACAGGACTTGGCTCAGAAAGGTATTCCGCAAGACGACCCTGCCTACATCAAGGCCAAGGAAGGCGTGGATACGTCCTGGAAAGCCATGATGGATTTCTACGGCCAGCATGTCGAGAAGCCTGGTAAGGGTAAGAATGGCCAGCAGAGTCTGATGCAGAAGCTGCAAGGCGCATTCCAGAGTCAAGATCCGGCTAAGGTTTCCTCGGCAGTCTATGAAGGCCTGCAGCAGACCGGTCCACCGGTGTACCACCAGATCGCACCGTACCTCACTCCGGCTTATCAGCAGCGCGTGCAGACCGCTGCACAAACCGCAGGCACGCAAGCACAAACCGGTCTTGAAACAGCTCAAACCGCTCAAGGCACACAGCATCTCGAAAACGAGCTAGTACAGATGCGCCAGGTGCAGAACCCGACAGAAGCTCAGCAAGATCGCATGGATCAGCTGAATAACATGCTAGGCAAGCCTGGCTCTGGCCTCGCGCAGGCCAAAGATGCCGTCGCGCGTCAGATTCTAGGCGATCCGACTCTGACCAATGATGCAAAGTCAGAGAAGCTACGCGCTCTCAGCAGCAAAATGCCGAACGTTGCTCCTCCCAAGGTTGGTAGCTTTGGCGATTTCGCCATTGCAGGCTACGGGCCTCAGCCCACTGCCAAGCAATATCTGGAAGCTCGTAAACTTTGGAATGAGGCTCAGGCATCTAGTACTACCGGCACGCATATGATCGCAGTGCCGCAACCCGACGGTGGCGTCAAGATGGTGCAGGTTCAGACGACTAGCCAGAAGAGTTTCCCAGGCGCTCCGACGGCAGGCTTGCCAGATCAGCGTCAAGGGAATGCCCCAGGACAGATGAGCACTACAGCTCCTACGCTACCTGCAAACCCGCCAACGACTGGCGGGCTGCCTCCGAGTGCGCCTGCTGGGGCAACAGGTGCGGCTGCTCCAGCTCCAAACTACACACCTCAAGGCACGCCTACACAAGTCTCGGTTACTACCTTGAACGCTAAAGGCCATCCAACCACGACTCGCAGTGGAGGCGCGCCTCCAGCTCCGGCAGGCGGCGAACAACCTCCAGCTCCAGCTACCGGCGGCGGCAATCCTTACACTGGCGGAATCGCTCAACCTGGCCAGACTGTCGGCGGCCGTGTGCCCAACCAAGAACGGCTCTCTGCGGACGCTATGGAAGACGTTGGTCCGCCCCTCCAGCAAGCTATCAAGATGCTTGCACCGTTCAAGGATGAGGGTGGTCTAATGGACTCGCTTAATCAGCGATTTAAGTATGGCCAGTACCAGTTCGGTATCGACCCAGGAGCGCTTGCTACGGCGGTCAACCAGTGGAACTCTTTTATCAAGATTGCTGGCACGGCTCCGTGGTCTAAAATCGGCCGCAACATGGCCCTCATCAAGAGCGTTCAGGAGCATCTTCCAGATCCTAGCAAGGATTCGCCCGGACTAATGTATAGGAAGCTACTCGACGCTCAGAATATCCTAAACGGTCAGGCTGCAAGCTATCAGGCACGCAATCAGCGTATGGTTTCTGGCGGTGGTCCTGCGCCGTTGATCGGATCGACGGAGATCCCCGGCCAGGAAGCGCCGAAGCCGGTCACAGTTATGGCTGGAGGTAAGCCGCATACGTTTGACACACAGGCTCAAGCAGACGAGTTCACCAAACGAGTCAAGGCAGCCGAAGCTGCAGCGGGGCACAAGTAAATGGATGGCCAGAGCGCAGGCACGATCGACTATGATGCTATTGCACAGGGCGTGAAGGCGGCTGTGCCTCCGCCGGCTAAGCTGCCTGCTGGGCACCCGGCCGTGAAGGTTACGAAGCCTGCTGCCAAGCCAACTGCGCCTTCTGTCAACCAGTTCATCAATGCTTCCGGTACTGACTTGCAAGCCGCTGCTGCGAACCCACAGGCGGCTGCTGCTGCGCCTCCGATCGCTCCGGCATCCAGTCAGCTCACTACGCCGCCTCCTGCCACGACCTCAGGCATTGACTACGACGCTATCGCCGGCCACGTCAAGCAGGAAGTCCCGACTCAAGAACCTGGCTGGCGCGATCGCGTTATTAACTACCTAACCCGGCCGGCGATCCAGCACAACACGCCTGACGATCAAGTTACATACACGGACAAACTTCTCTACGGCGATCCGAAGCTTGGCGGTGGCGAGAACGTCGCTGAGTACTATGCTCGGAAGCGTATCGGCGGCGCGGCGTCCGCTCTACTCCATCCCTGGGACACAGCCAAAGCTGTAGTCCAGCAGCTCCCTGATGTCGTAGGCGGCGTAACCGGTGCCATTATCGGTGACGAGGGCATCGCCAAGCTCAAGGCTGAAGGTTACGAATCAGCAGACACGATCAAGGCTGCCAAGGACAAAATGACAGCCGAGCTCAAGGACATCAAGCAGAAGCTGCTGGATGATCCGGTTGGGACGATTGCTGAGTTCCAGGGCCAAGGCGACGTGCTGCATGCAGCTACACGGTCACCTGCAGAAATCAAGAACTGGGTGGCGGACAAAGTAGCTACAGGCCAGCGTGCGATCGTCAACACTTCACCTTCGTCGGTCGGCAAGATCGCTTTGGAGACGGGTGCGAAGAACGTCGAGGAAACTGCTAAGGCTGCGGATAAAACTCAGGCTGCGCTCGAAAAGCACTCCGACAACATTGCTGACATACGCCAGGCCAACATCGAGAAGAAAGCTGAGTACCAGAACAAGCTTGCTGAGAAACAGGAAGCTGCGAACCAAGCTCATCAGGATCTAGTTGACACAGCTAACAACGCGACCGAAGCTGACACACAGCGCGGTCAGCTTGCCCGGCAAGAACTGGAGCTACGTGACCGGATCTACCGCCGGCTACCTCAGGTCCAAGCTGGTGCCAAGGTTGCCGTTGACCAGCTATATGACACAGTCCGCAAGCAAGTCGGCAATGCTACGGAACCAATGGCACCTCTAGTTGAAGCTGTCGGCGAAGCTCAGGATAAGTACCTCGGCTCTGAAGGTTCGCATAAAGTGTTCGAGGACATCCTGAATCGAGCTAAGTCCGAAGCTGGCACAACAAACCTCTATGATCAAGTAGCTCGATCGCTCGGAGCTAAGGACTTTGCCAGCATCACTGATAAAGGCAAGATCGAGGCTGTCAAGAAAATCGTAGCTGATACCAACGATAAATATGAAGCTGATCGTGCTACTGAGGAGCCTGCCGAGAAGTCCATCGACATCAACCACCTGATGGGTTATAGCTCGGAACTCGGCAAAGCAATCCGTCAGGGCGGCTATCAGATGGCGGGCGATGTCCGTGATGCTCTACGTCACGTCAAGAACCAAACCGACGCCATGATCAAGCATATGGCTGACGAGTACGGCGCGGGCTCGAAGCTGACTCGTGCCAAGAACTACTGGCAGACTTATAAAAACACATTCTTCGAGAACACCGGCCCCTCGGGATCAGGTTCGCCAGTTGCTGCGGGCATCAAAGCTGCTGATTCCTATAACGCTACACAGCCTTTCCTCGACGCGAACCCGGCTGAGGCGAACCGCGCTCGGCAGATGCTGACCGGTAAGCCGAACGGCCTGACGCCACACTTCGATCCGAACGCGGGTAAACTAGTCGATCAGCTGCGCGATACAATTCGCCAGCGCAAAGCTTTGCCTACCGAAGTTGCTACAGCCAAAGCTCAAGCTAAAGTTCCGACTGAACCAGCTCAAGTAACCGTGCCTGAGCCCAAGTATAAGCCGGAACCTGCGGTACCTGAGCCTGTCAAAGCTGACGTCACCGACCTGACCCCTGAGAAGATCCAAGAACTCAGCAAGCTGAACATGCTAACTAAGCTGGTCAAGATGCGCGAAGTCTCGCCATACCGGATCGCAGGCGTAGTCGGCAGCGGCCTTGGCCTGGTTGAAGGCCTAGCGCGATCGATAACCGGCGCGGGCGCTCACCCGCTAGCCACAGCTCTTAGCACCGGCGCGATCACGCTCGGCATCGCACTCGGTCCGCGCATCATCGCCAACATGATGGACTCGCCGAAGCTGATCGCTGAGCTGTCTAAGCCCACAGCTGAAGGTTTACGCAAAGTCATGGCGTTGCCTGCCGAGCAGCGCACTGGTGTCGAGGAGATGATCCGGCAGCTGGCCACCGAAGCCGAGAAACGTGGCAAACTCAAACGCCCAAGCCCGTGGCTGGGACTGCTCGGTGCTGGCGTTGCAGCCAACAAAGCGCAACAACAGCAAACTCCCAGCAAGCCTGACGTTGACCAAGCCTCCATTGACGAGATGGCAAAACAAGTCGAAGCTTCTAAGACTAGAATGCAACAGCGGGCTGAGAAGGAAGCTGCCAAGGGCAAGAATAAAATCAAATCACGCAACCCATTGTTTCAGGATCAGGATGAGGATGAAGAGGCCCCGCAATGAGACCACAGCTGACACGCAGCAAGCAGGCTCTCCTGATCGACATTGACGGCTATCTCAGCATTCAGCCGCGCAAGGTCGTAGCTGTCAAAGAACACGAAGGCGGCGATACGTGCAGCATATTCTTTGCCGGCCAGTCACCTTCGACCGGCGAAGGATTCCTGGTCAAACGGCCAGCCGAAGACGTTGTAGCAGACATCAACAAAGCTCTAGAGGACTTAGAGGAGGAAGACTAATCATGGCAAAGAAATGGATGGCAAAGGCTTTTGGTGCTCATAAGGGTCAGTTACATCGTGATCTAGGCGTCAAGGAAGGCAATCCGATTCCAGCTCGGAAACTCGAAGCTGCGGTTAAGGGCGAGCACGGCCGGAAGGTGCAGGAACGGGCCTTAGCTGCGAGAACAGGCGCGCGAATTTCGCGGACGCATGCTCGTCGGCAGGAACGTCGTGGCCGGGCTGAGAAGCGGGCTGTGACGAGGTCTGAGAGCCGTGGCTAGCAGCCGCAGCCGCCAGCAGCCGTCGCGCGTCCTCAAACCTCTCGATCAAAGCGGCAGCGCGCAAGCGGGGCCATCTGCGGCAGAAGGCAAAAGAGCAGCTGCGTGCACTCGAGCGATTCGAAGTGGAACCGCAAGAGCCGAGGCCCGCGTCAGCGGTTCCCGCTGAAAGCCGCGTGATCAATTCTTTTTTTCTTCCTTCGCGTCGGGCTTTGGCTCCAGCTCCTTGATCCTCGCCTGCGCTTTCGCGAGATCATCCGCCAATCCCGCCGCCCGAACTTCTGCCGTTGCCGCCTGATCAAATGCCTGATTGCGCCGCGCCTGCAGAACGTTCATGGCGCGCTGCATCACGGCCGGATCGGGCGGCTGCCGCTGGGCGAAGGCTGGAGCGGCGAGCGCAATGGTTGCGGCGATGACGATTGAACGGATCATACGAATTTCCCTCAGGTTGAGTCGAAGGTGCAGTCAAGCGACATAAACTGGCTGTTCGCCGTGATGGGCACCGTTCCGGTCGTGGTCGTGATCACGATGGAATTGACACCAGCATTATCCTTTCGGAATCCAGTTGAGGTAGGCCGACGCCTCGATGATTCGTTCGAACTTGTTGTCGAGCGCGCGCCAGGTGCCATCCAGATATGCCGCGCACCACGCGTGAGCCGGGTTGGTTTTCATCGTCGATTTGATTTCGCCGACGACGAGCCGCAGGCACTCTTCCGCTAGACCGGATTTCAGCAGCGTTGCGTATTTGAGGATGGCGTACTCTTCGCAGTCGCCGCAACCCAACGCCAAAGTGCGCGCCGGCTCCTGCCAGTCGTCAACGCCGCCCGGCTCCGGCGTGTAGACGATCTTGTCGTTGATGCTCTCGTTGAAGGCACCGATCGCCGGAAGCGTCAGAGCAGGCAACTCGAAGGAATCCGGCACGTCAAGCGCAGCCCACACCGCGTTCCACTTGACGCGGAACGGATTGTCCGGCCCGGCGGCAAACGATCGATAGCCGGGGAAGCTGAGATCGGTCATGTGTTGCACCAGGGACGCAGTCAAAAGGATGGTGGCTCGGAGAACTTTCTACTCAGGG
>Ga0137415_10005017_pt1 | contig 13086 bp, 8 predicted proteins | sample CZODoug3_1_1_16f_FD_183082 | JGI IMG/M metagenome (GOLD analysis project Ga0137415, IMG submission 183082) | Vadose zone soil fungal communities from Angelo Coast Range Reserve, California, USA - CZODoug3_1_1_16fungal (Hybrid Assembly) | ecosystem: Environmental > Terrestrial > Soil > Vadose... | reverse complement strand
TTGTCAGGATCTGGGAGGCTCGCCCCGTGGGAAAAGGTAAGCTTCACCTTATCTTTGTGGGCGTTGCCGACCGCGATGATTCCGTCGCGAGACCACACTGGGCTTCCCATCCACTTCCATTCCTCGACTATCTCCCGGTCGGCCTCAAGGATGCTCTTGCGGATGCTGGCGAGCGTTTTGCCACGCCAGTCTGTGAGTCCTGCGATCAACTGGTCAATACGTTCCGATGGATTCATTGGATCTTTATGCCTCCGAATTCTTGTCCCGTTTTCATGCGAGTCGTCTTATTGCCGCAGCGTCTTGCTAGGCCGATCTCTTCGAAAGAAGTCGTCGAACGACATGGCCTTTCCACATCCACAATCCCGAAAGAACAAGCACAGGAACGAAGACAAACCGAGTGGCGGGGGCGTAGTTTGGAATTTGGTCAAACGGGCTATAAATGTAACCGACTATCGGAATGCTAAAGACGAGGTGAATCCAGCGAAAAACCGAACGTGTGGTAGCTTTGGGGATGGTCTTTGCGGCGACGAAGGCCGGCTTCTGCAGGGTCGATTCCATGGGGTTCTTCCTCCTTTTCGTTATTGTTGATTGATCCGTGCGGTCGAGGTGGCGTTCGAGAGCATCTATGTGAGCGGACCAGAACCGACGGAACGGCAACTCGTTCGTACCACGAGGCCAGTTCTGGTAAACGGAGCTCCGGGAGTTGTCTCGATCCTTCCCGATAATTCTTTTGCGATCCACCTCGATTCACGATTTTTGAGCCGCCTGAGGCGGCCAGTTGGGCGTTTCAATCCCGAACTGCTTGGCGTACTCCGCGTTCAGCCGCTGCCAGCCGAACTTCATCGCCTCGGGGCCGACAATGCGTCCGATGGGAGTTCCGCTGAGAAGGTGATCCAGAACATCGAAACAAATGTGCCATCCGGCAGCGCCCATTGCGATGAAGCGGTGACCGATGTTGGTCCACAGCGTCAGGCGCGTACCGGCACCAAAGCCTTCGAGCTCCCACCGCATATCGAAGCCACCCCACTTGTACTCAAGCAGCTTGGGAGCGTCGGCTCGCGTCACTGTTGTTTCGGAAACCTGCGGCGTGGGCGCTCCCACGGTGGTGAGCTTCACCGTGGTTCCAAGCGTACCCAGGCTCCCATCGGCTTCAAAGGGAGCCCACTCGCGCAGATGCGCCGGGTCGGTAAGCGCCTGCCAGACTTTTTCCGGCGAGTGGCGCAGCTCTCTGACGAGAATGAGAGTCCACTTCTCTCCGTCCTTTCGTATCTGCGCTCCGCTGGCCGGACCCGGTGTGTACTGCTCGCGAACGGTCATCTTCTTCTCCTTAGCGTGAATAGTGTGCCAGCTGGGTGAGCTGAATGAGGTTGCCGCAGGTGTCTTTCAGCATCGCAATGGTCGAGCCGGTCACGTCGGTGGGCGGCATCGTGAACTCGGCGCCGCGCGCCTTGATCCGCTCGTAGTCGCCCTTGACATCGTCGGTGTAGAACATGATCGCGGGCTGGCCCTGTTGAAAAATCGCCTGCTGATACGCTTTGGCCGCCGGGTTGTTGTTCAGCGCCAGCTGCAGCTCAGTGCCGTCCGGCTCCTCGGGCGAGGCCACGGTCAGCCACCGATATGGGCCCTGACTGAAATCGGTCTTCTTGGCAAGGCCCAGTACCTCCGTATAGAAGCGCAGGGCCTTGTTTTGGTCGTCAACGTATAGGCTGGTCACTTTGATTTTCATTTCGTTTCTCCGTGCGCCGGTTAAACCGGCAAGGTGTGGTGAATGAAAGTTTCATGCGTTGAAGGACTAGCGAACCACAACGGCCCCGAGTCATGCGGAGCCGCCCGTGAGGGCGGCGTCGAAGCGTTGACAGGGGGACGTACAGGTCGGGTATTGAGCCGTGAAATATATGCCCTGCTGCGCAAGCGGCAGGTACTCCGGGATGCCGACGCTGTGGAGATTGTCGGAAGGCAACACCGGGTGCACCGCCATCGCAAGGTGTACCAGGATCCCGCGCGGTCAGAGACCCCGTGCATGTACGCAAGCACCTTGTTCGGGAACCGGGAGATCCCACGTCTGTCTGCAGAGGAGAGAACTGTAGACCGAATCGGGAAGTCAAAGGACGTACGCCGATGACGAACGGACGCGGGAAGTCGGACCGTTCCATAGAACCTGTGAAGTGGCCGAAAGCCGAGGAACCGGCAGCGGAGGCGACGGAGGAGAGGGAACGCGCCAAGGGGAACTCGCCCGAGCGCAACGCGCTCCGGACTCAGGGCCCGGAAAGCACGCCCAGCGCGCTCGAGCGGGTACGTCAAGCAGCAAGACAGGCAGCAAGACAGGATAAGAAACAGCGGTTCACAGCGCTCCTGCACCACATCTACGACGTCGAACGACTGCGAGCAGCGTACTTGCGCGCGGTCCTGCTGGGCCATTTCCGCTATTACGGGGTGCCCATGAACGGCCCGGCCCTGTGCGCTTTTCGCAAAGCAGTGGGCTATCTGTGGCGGACGGTTCTGCGCCGTCGGAGCCAGGGTAACCACCTGCCGTGGCGCCGCATGAAGCGCTATCTTGCGCGATGGTTCCCACCGGCTCGTGTTTGTCATCCTTATCTTCTCGTGCGCCTGGGCGTCTTTACCCAAGGTGGGAGCCGGATGCTGTAACTCCGCCTGTCCGGATCTGTGGAGGGGGCCATGAGCGATCATGGTCCCTACTCCGATTATCAGAAGACGAGTCTCCTTCCACCAGACAAGAGCAGGGCTCTCGCCTGAAGCGCGGCCATTCTAGTCGGTTTAGAGAAGCTCGCAAAAAGAAAACGCCATCCGTTAATTCGGATGGCGTCAGCGAAAAACTTCGAGCAGAGCTAGTCGGCAGCCGCGTGCGCCGTTTTTGCAGCACGCACTTCGGATCCGATCCGCATGCCGTAAAACGACCTGTATACGAACGAGACCGAAACCAGGAAGAAGACCAGCGCCAGGAAATGGGTCAACCCAGGGCCCTTCTGCGCGAGGGACACAGCCAACTCCACGGCCAGTAGACCGAAAAGAGTCGTGAACTTGATGACCGGGTTCATGGCTACGGATGATGTGTCTTTGAAAGGATCGCCAACCGTGTCGCCGATAACTGTGGCGTCGTGCAGCGGGGTGCCTTTCTGCTTCATCTCAACTTCAACGATCTTCTTCGCGTTGTCCCATGCGCCGCCAGCGTTTGCCATGAAGATCGCCTGGTAGAGGCCGAAGATGGCGATCGAGATCAGGTAGCCGACGAAGAAGTACGGCTCCACGAACGCGAAGGCCAGCGTCCCGAAGAAGACTGCGAGAAAGATATTGAACATGCCTTTCTGCGCGTACTGGGTGCAGATTTCAACCACCCTCTTGCTGTCGGCGACGGACGCCTTCTCAACTCCCTCCAATCGGATGTTGGCCTTGATGAATTCCACTGCGCGGTAGGCGCCTGTGCTCACCGCCTGCGTGGAAGCGCCCGTGAACCAGTAGATCATGGCCCCCCCCGTGATCAGACCTAACATGAAGGGCGCATGCAGCAGAGACAGGTTGTTCACGTTTTCCGTGAGGCCTTTCGTGAGCGCCATGATGATGGAGAAGATCATCGTCGTAGCCCCGACCACGGCTGTGCCAATCAGCACCGGCTTGGCCGTCGCTTTGAACGTGTTGCCGGCGCCGTCGTTCTCTTCGAGGAGGTCTTTGGCGCGGGAGAAATTGACATCGAAACCAAAGTCTTGCTTGATCTCTCTTTCGATGTTGGGAATATGCTCGATCAACGAGAGTTCGTAGACGGACTGTGCATTGTCGGTGACCGGACCGTAGGAATCTACGGCGATTGTCACAGGGCCCATACCCAGGAAACCGAAGGCAACCAGCCCGAAGGCGAACACAGCGGATGCCACCATCAAACCCGCGAGGCCCATGGTGCTGATGTAGTACGCCACGGACATCAGCGCGACCATCGACAACCCCAGCCAGTATGCCGAGAAGTTGCCCGCCACGAAGCCGGAAAGAATCCCGAGCGAAGCCCCCCCTTCCTGCGCGGAAGCGACGACTTCCCGTACGTGCCGCGACTCGGTCGACGTGAAGACTTTCACCAGTTCCGGAATCACCGCTCCCGCCAAGGTGCCGCAAGAGATAATCGAGGCCAGCTTCCACCACAAGGTCGTGTCGCCGTTGAGTTCGGGCACGATGACCGCTGACACCACGTAGGTGAGAGCGATCGAGACAACGGAAGTGATCCAGACCAGCGAAGTCAACGGTGCCTCGAAGTTCATGCGGTCGACGTTGCTGTATCGAGCCTTGGCGATGGCGGCGTTGATGAAGTAGGCGGCCGCGCTGGCCACCAGCATCATGATGCGCATGACGAAGATCCAGACCAGCAACTGGACCTGCACGGTCGGACTCTTTACCGCCAGCAGAATGAAGGTGATCAGGGCCACGCCCGTGACGCCGTATGTTTCGAACCCGTCGGCCGAAGGTCCGACCGAGTCTCCCGCGTTGTCACCGGTGCAATCAGCAATGACGCCGGGGTTGCGAGCGTCGTCTTCCTTGATCTTGAAGACGATCTTCATGAGGTCCGACCCGATGTCGGCGATCTTGGTGAAGATGCCTCCCGCGATGCGTAGAGCGGCCGCTCCCAGCGACTCGCCGATGGCGAAGCCGATGAAACAAGGACCCGCGTAGTCGCCCGGGATGAAGAGCAGGATGAAGAGCATAATCAGCAGCTCAACGCTGATCAGCATCATGCCGATGCTCATGCCGGCCTCGAGGGGAATTCGGTAAATGGGGTACGGCTTGCCCTTCAATCCAGCGAATGCCGTGCGGGAATTGGCGAACGTATTTACACGGATGCCGAACCACGCCACCCCGTAGCTGCCTCCAATCCCGACCAGGCTGAACATCAGGATGATGGGCAACGTGACGCCAATCGACTTGCCGGGGACGGGAGCAAGCCATCCGAAATACAGAGCGATGATGAGCGCGATGAATGCCCACAGAATCAGGATGAACTTGCCCTGCGTGACGAGATAGGTCTTGCAGGTCTCGTAGATCAACTCCGAGATCTCGAGCATAGCGCGGTGCACAGGCAGGTTCTTCAGCTTGGTGTAGATGGTGAGACCGAAGAGCAGTCCGAAGACGCAGAACAACAATCCGACCAACAGGAGTTTGTGGCCGTCAATCCTTCCCAGGAACGTTACTTGAGAAAGGTCGGGCAGCGTCAAACCAGCTTCGCCGCCGGCAGTGTCTCGGGCCGGTTGCGCCAGGGCCATGGAGGAAGTTGTAAGGATCAGAGCAGCGACGGACGCAGCCGTCTTGCGAATTCGGCATCCCAGGGATGTAGCGGTCGCCATCCATGTGCGCATAGGAGAGTCCTCCGATATGAAGAGAGTTGCGGGATCAATATGCGTCTGGTCCAGCGTACCGGCGTGCGACGTCCCCCAGACGTCTCCTAAAAGCGACGCCCAGGTTAGCGCTTTGCCGGAGTTCCGAACACGCTTCCACTGCAAGACATTAAATAAAGGAGTGCTGGAGCTTGGCCGCGTCGGATTAAGTTCGCGCTTGCCCAGCCTTGGGAGAGGGTAGAACCGGTCCCAGGGCAGACCATCGCGCAAAACGGGCATTTATAACACGTCGGGGGAGGGAGGTCAAACCCTCGAAAGTAGACGGCCCCGGAGAAACGATTCGGCACCGCAAGCACCGATGAATCGACGGCTGGGGCCGAATTCTCGTTGGCACAGCACAAATTTCGGGATAAGAATGTCCGGGATTTGTGAACCCGCGTCTATGGCTTCACCCCCAACTGCCAGAAAAGGAAGGAGTAGACGTCGGTGCCTTCCTCGATCTGCTTGCTGACAGGTTTTCCCGCACCGTGGCCTGCCTTGCTTTCGATGCGCAGCAATATCGGGCGCTCGTGACTGTTGCCGTTCTTGGCTTCGGCTTGCATGAGCGCGGCCATTTTCTTGGCGTGCATGGGGTCAACCCGGGTGTCGGTGTCCGCCGTCATAAAGAGGATTGCCGGATACTCTGCGCCAGGTTTCACGTGATGGTAAGGCGAATAGGCGTAGAGCCACTCGAACTGCTTCGGATCCTCGGACGAACCGTACTCCGGAATCCAGAGCTTCGCGATCTGGAAATTCTGGTAGCGGAGCATATCGAGCAGCGGAACGGCGCAGACCACCGCGCGGAACAGCTCGGGACGCTGGGTAATCATCGCTCCCATCAGCAGGCCTCCGTTCGACCCGCCTTGGATCGCGAGATGATCGTCGTCGGTGTACTTCTCCGCGATCAGATATTCGGCGGCAGCAATGAAGTCGTCAAAGACGTTCTGCTTTTTCTCAAGCATGCCTGCCCGATGCCAGTCTTCGCCGAACTCGGCACCTCCCCGAAGGTTGGCAACCACGTAAACACCACCATGTTCCAGCCACAGATAGGTGCTGCGGCTGAAGGAGGGCGTGAGGCTTACGTTGAAACCTCCGTAACCCGTGAGTAGCGTCGGGTTGTGTCCGTCTTTCACGAGACCTTTCTTGTGAACGATGAACATGGGCACGCGCGTGCCATCCTTTGAGTGGCACCACTCCTGCTGGACTTCATAAGCGGACGGATCGATGGAGGGTGCGTCAACCTTGCCCCAGAGCGAACGATTGTGCTCACCGAGAGTGAAGCGATAAATGGACGGCGGCACGGTGAATGACTGGAAGCCGAAGAAGATTTCGTTTCTGTTCCACTTGCCACCTGAGCCAAAGACGCTGCCGATGGTCGGCAGTGCGATGTCCTCGAGTTTCTTGCCGCCGAGATCAAAAAGCTTCAACTGGGAACTGGCGTTGTGTTCGTATTGCGCGAACAATTTTCGACCGAAGACGGCTGCGCCCTTCAGCACGGCCTCGGTCTGCGGGATGATCTCTTTCCAATTCTGGCGCCCGGGATTGGCGGCATCCGTGACGAGAACACGGTAACGCGGTGCGTCTTCGTTTGTCGTGATGTAGATCTTGCCGTTCAGGAAATCGCCGGAGTAGAGAGCTTCCTTGCCTTCGGTGATACGCACAGGAAGCGTGCCGGCCTTCAGGTCGGCGAGGTACAGTTCAGTCTTAGTCCATCCCTGGGACACGTCGATCAGAAGCCAGCGGCCGTCTTCGGAGAGGTTCAGATTCGGCCACCATTCGGGATTCAGCCCTTCGCCAAAGATGAGAGTATCTTTCGCAGGATCACTACTCAGGGCGTGATAGAAGACGTGGCGGTTGTACATTTCCTGCCCTGCCGCGACGTCACCTTTCTTTGGGTACCGTGTGTAGTAAAAGCCGGAGTTGTCAGGTTTCCATGCGATGCTGGCCGCGCGAGTTCGATCGATGGTGTCTGGCAGCAGTTTGCCGGTCGCCGTTTCGATCACGTGCAGCGTGCTGATCTCGGACCCACTGGGAGAGGTTCCGTAGGCGACGTACTTGCCGTCGTCGCAAGGGAACCACCAGTCGAGGGCGATGGTTCCATCCGCGGCGAGTTGGTTGGCGTCGACGAGGACCCGGTCTTTGCCTTCGAGACTTTCGCGGACATACAAAACCGGCTGGTTCTGCATGCCCTCCCGGCGAGTGTAGAAGTAATACTTGCCGCCGAATTGCGGCACGCCGATGCTGCCGATGGTCAGGAGCTGTTCGAGTCGCTTCTCGATCTTGTCGCGTCCGGCTAGCACGTCGAGCATGCCGCGGGTGTAGGCTAGCTCCTGACCGACCCAGGCCTGGGTTTCCGGACTCTTGGAATCTTCGAGCCACCGATAGTTGTCCACGATGGTGCGGCCCTGGATTGAATCTTCTACCGGAACCACCTTGGTTTGGGGGGGGGCGGCCGTGCCGGAAGCGGGACTGTCTCCAGCCCAAACGGCACCGGCAAAGATCAAAAGGCACACGGAAATCCAGAGCAAACGGAGACCTCCTGACATACGCACCTCGCTTGAAAACTGGGGCAGGGAACTAGGGTAGCAAAACTGGCCGCTCGAATGGAGACTCGCACGGAGGGTCCGAGGATGGTGGCCCAAGAGCCATGTTCACAGACGACGGGACCAAATGTTATGATCAGAAGCGACACGACATCAGGCGTGCCCGTCCACGTCTGGACGCCCACTCCTCAGTAGCTCAATGGCAGAGCATCCGGCTGTTAACCGGAGGGTTGTAGGTTCGAGTCCTACCTGAGGAGCCATTCTTTTCAGGCGCTTAGTTAACATTCTGGCATGTGATCTCTCCGATACCCGGGGGCTATCAGCCTGGGCAGTCAAGAGGAACTTCCCCAGGACGGGAAACTCTCTTTTGTCGTGAAAAGCGAGATCCCGGAAGCATTCCAACACACCGAGAAAATTGAGGTTGCCAACGAAGACGGATCGCTTGACGCTCTGCTCGGCCTTGAAGATGGCTCCTTGACGCTGGAAGATCCCCGAAACGTGCTGGTGGAACTGGAGCCACTCAAGGTCTTCGGTCGCGCGTGCTTCGGCACGCTTCGATTTCGTCCAGTCCAGTCCGACGGAAAAAAAGGCGATTGGCAGTCGCTTGCTATTGTCGTGCGCGTTCCTTTCCTCACCGAGATTCAGTGTCTCAAGAGCTCAGACAAGCTGTGCTCTCTTAGCGGCCCTAATCTTTTCTCATTGACTCGGTGGCCTCCGAACGGGAATTCACGAACAATGTTCGTGTCCCAGAGGGTTTTATGGACTCCGCGATCAGCGTGCCCCGTCCAGCGGGCGACGCTCTGTACATCAGGCTGAGGGATGACCCATCGATCGTGAGTATCGCTGCGCCCGCAGGGATGCCTGCGAGCACAAAATCCTCCTCACCCCCGCGGCGAAAGCCCAACAAGACGTTCAACTAATCCGGCCAATGTTGTTCTGGCGTAGGGTCCTGCGGAAGGTGTGAAAGCCAAGGTGCGCAGGTGCGGAGAGATCACTCCGGCACAGATTCAGCCCCCGCTGGATCCGTCTGAACGATTGACGGCCGATTGACCGGCCAATGTGCACTCATTTTGGGGTTAGATCATCGAGTTCGTGGTCGATGTTGAGGAGCCGCTGCGTGAGTCGGCGAAGTTTGCGGCGAGCCTTATCTTCCAGCTGGGGCTGGAGTAGCCGGAGAAGATTGTGGGTAGCGGCGATGGTCTGACGAATGGTAGCGAGGTCGAGCCGGGCGGGGCCAGTAGCGCGCACCGTGTGAAATTCTGTCTTTGCTTCAGTGTCGTGCCAACTCCGCTTGCTGCTGGCGCCCCAAGGGATCGCGACAACTAAACCAAACAGCCCTATTGCGACCACGACGCTGCCCCAGATCATCAATCCCACAAATCCGATACGCACAATTACCATCCATTCAAAGAGACTATCAACACTAAAAGGCGCCGAGCCGCAGCGGTTACTGTCACGACAATTCCAACGAGATTCTCATGAAATGACAGTATCGCCGAATTGACGCCAGCACCATTCACGATCTAGATACCTCGCGTGTCGAGATGCGGTCCGGAGAGGAAACTTCTGAAGCGGAAAGTCGCCGAACAGAACAGAATATGCGCAATCTGCCACCATGAGTTCACGGACTACAACGACGTTGTGCCTTATGCCGATATCGGCATAAGGTACGGAATGCCGACTTTGGGAATATGCCGACCGGATTGCGTATCATCGGCGTCGGCACGCATTTCATAATTTTGAGATCGGCATAGTCCCGACGGACGCACAGAGAGGAAACTCCTTCTGAACCTGAAAGGAGGTTCCCGATGAATGATCCGTCCCGGGTATTCGTATCCGGTCCCTTTGCAGCTTTTAGAGAAGGATTCTTGCGCTCACTTCTTAAGTGGGGGTACACGCCGGACTCCGCGGCCAACCAACTCCACCTTATGGCGCATTTGAGCCGCTGGGATCGGTCTCGCAAACTAAGCACAGATCTATGGTTGCCTGTTCGGTTCCGGACACCTAAAGGTCGGCTGCGGACACATTTTAAACACTGGTTCGAATCGCGGTACTCTGTTGTCCTTTGCCGTCAAGGGGTTATGTTTCGGTTAGATTGGAAAAGTTCTTGCTGGAAGAAACAAATCCGTGATCGTTTCGCCTTACCATTTGGCCGCGCCCCCTGTGGCATTGCGTGGAAACGGGAGGACCAATCGAGATGGGAGCACTAGGTCAAGATCTTCGCTACGCGCTGCGGCAGTTGCGCAGGAGACCAGGGTTCACTGCGGTAGCAGTTCTTACGCTTGCGCTGGGTATTGGCGCGAACACGGCCGTTTTCAGCACGCTCAACGCTGTTCTGTTGAGGTCGCTTCCGGTGCGCGACCCCGAGAACGTCTACACAGTTGTGCTGGTCAATGGCGGCACACAGCCGCCGAATACCGACGGCACGGGAAACGGCAACACATCTTTTTCTTTCCCGGTGTTCCAGGCACTGCGACAGGAAAAGCGCGTCTTTAGCGATCTGATCGCGCACGTTCCGCTGGGCTACGGCAAAGTGCCAGTGCGTTATGGCGAGACTCCAACCGAGAAGCAGGGCGAGGAAGTCAGCGGAAACTACTTCGGGGGGTTGGGGGTACACATTCTGCGAGGGTCCGGTTTCACCTCAAACGATGAAACTGATCACAACCTAGTAGTTGTTCTGAGCTACAGCTTCTGGACGGAGACGTTCTCGCGGAATCCTCGCGTGATTGGGCAGACTCTCTTCATCAAGGGAATTCCGTTCACGATCATCGGCGTCACTGCACCCGGGTTCTACGGCGTGCAACCAGCACAAGCAGTGGATTTCTGGATTCCGTTACAGAGCCGGCCCGAGCTGAATGCCTGGGGAGTGCCCGCAGCACAGCATGCTTTACTTAATTCGACCAAATGGTGGGCGCTGCCATTGATTGCGCGTCCACAACCAGGAATCACACCTGAGCAAGCGGAAAAAGCATCGCAGCCGACGTTCTGGCAAGCAGCTACTGAACCTTTAGGCAAACTCGACTTCAAAACCTGGCCGGCGCACCTCGGCTTTGAGCCCATCCGCGGCATTGGCGGTTACGCCGAAAGTTATCGTGAACCGGTCAAGATCATGATGGTGCTGGTAGGCTTGGTCCTGTTGATCGCGTGCACGAATGTCGTGCTGCTGATCCTCGCACGAAACGCGGCGCGCGAACGCGAGTTCGCCGTGCGCCTGGCCATCGGAGCGGGGTCCGCCCGAGTCTTTCGACAACTGCTTACCGAGAGCCTGCTCCTGGTAAGCGCAGGAGCAGGAGTCGGCTGGTTGCTTGCAGTTGGCGCAACGAAGGCTTTGGCAGTGTGGGCCAGAATTGAGGGCGGGCTTGCACCCGATCAGCGCGTGCTGATCTTTACCCTCACCATCACCTGCCTTGTGGCTCTTCTGTTTGGACTCATTCCGCTACGATCGGCTTTGCGGATTTCTATCGAACAGGAACTCAAGAGCAGCGGTTCCGGAGTGACTCTGCGTCGGAATCGCATGTTCGGGGGCAATCTGGCCGTCGCGATGCAGGTCGCAATGTGCCTCTCCCTGCTGGTGGCTTCGTCCCTCAGCGTGAGAAGCCTGCTCAATTACAAGCGGCAGGATCTCGGAATGCAGGCCGAGAGCCTTCTTGTCTTCGATCTGAATCCGCAAGGTCTCAATAGCAACACGCAAGCGAACTCGTTTTACGAACGATTACTGGAGCGGGTGAAGACGGTTCCAGGAGTACACGCTGCGTCGCTGGTGCGGACACGGCCAGGTTCAGGTTGGAGTAACACGAGCGGTATTACCGTGGATGGACGGGACATGCGCCAGGATGCAGGACCGCATGTCTCGGTGGGAGAGAATTACGTTGGCCCAGATTTCTTTCACACGTTAGGAATTCCGCTACTGCAGGGGCGCGATATATCACAGGCCGATACATCCGTGGGCCCGCTAGTAGCCATTGTCAATGAGACCTTCGCCGAACGCTTCTTAAGAGATGGCACACTGGGCCACCGAATCGGCGACCGGCCTGGCGCGGAAATTGTTGGCGTGGTGAAAGACAGCAAGTACGCGCGCGTCCGCGAACAAGAACTGCCGGCCGTCTACTACCCTCTGAGTCAAACCGGGATGCTGGGACAAATCACAGTTGAAGTAAGGGCTGTCGGTGACCCATTAACCCTTCTTCCGGCGATGCGGCGGGTGGTGCGAGAACTCGACCCAGACCTTCCCGTGCAGAAACCGATGACGCAGGCCGCGCAATTTGCGGAGACCTACTTCACCCCCAAGCTGTTTGCCTGCCTAGCAATGGGATTCGGAATCTTAGCAGTCGTGCTGGTTGCGAGCGGACTCTACGGCACGCTCGCCTACCGCGTGCAGCGGCGAACTAGTGAAATCGGTGTTCGAATGGCGTTGGGTGCACCTCGTGTGAGTGTCCTGTGGATGGTGACCAGCGAAAGCCTGCTGATGCTCGCGATGGGCTTCGCCCTCGGTTTGCCGCTCTCGTTCATGGTGTCGCGATTCCTGCAATCGCAACTCTGGAAACTCAGCTATCTCGATACTTTCAGCTTCTCAATTGCGATTGCGCTGACATTCCTTGTCGCAGTCGCGGCGGCCTTCCTCCCCGCCCGCCACGCGGCAAAGATCGATCCCATGGTGGCGTTGCGCTACGAGTAATCGCTCATAAATTCGTGAGCGGCCAGAAATCGCCGGACTATGCCGACCGCGAAATCACAATACGTTCGCGTCTGCGGATGAGAACCCATCAAGTCGGCATATTCTCAAAGTCGGCATTCTGTGCCAGACCACAAGGATCCCAAAGGTATGGGAGGGGCGTGGAGAGACGACCATCCGGACAACATCCGGGCAGTCCCGAGTTGCGGCCCCAGCACAAGCCGAAGGTTCACCTGCAAGGGATCGAAGAACTGGTGACGGACAAGGGCTACCACAGCGGTGCGGTGGTCAAACGGGTGACGAGCTATGAGGTGCGCAGTGCGAGGCGACTACGGCAAGGCAGTGCGCGAAGCTGCGTTCGACCGCCTGGTTCCTACCGCCGTGCTGGGTCTAAGAGGAGACACATTATGAGTCGCTTGGACCTATAGACGAGTCTGTCCGTCTCCGGAACAGGTTGCTTCATTTTATGTCTTCTCGCTTTTTCCGCACTGACTTAGGGTTT
>Ga0137415_10005016_pt1 | contig 13087 bp, 9 predicted proteins | sample CZODoug3_1_1_16f_FD_183082 | JGI IMG/M metagenome (GOLD analysis project Ga0137415, IMG submission 183082) | Vadose zone soil fungal communities from Angelo Coast Range Reserve, California, USA - CZODoug3_1_1_16fungal (Hybrid Assembly) | ecosystem: Environmental > Terrestrial > Soil > Vadose... | reverse complement strand
TGTGTGTGCCGCCTGTGGCCGGTCCACCAGGAGTGGTCGCCGCACCTATAACTGTAACGTTGGCACTGCTGGTTAACAGCGCCTGGGTGGTGGTGTTGCCGATCCCTTGGAACCTTACCGCTGTCCCCGATGCCTGAGCCGGGGCGAACACGATAAAAACCGTGGGCTTAGAGATTTTGTCCGCAGATATTCCAATTACACCTAAGGTTCCATTAATTCCGTAGCTGACTGCAGAGTTCGCATTATTGCTTGAAGCAGTTCTTGGGCTGACTGGATGATCGAACGGAGATACGAAAACATTCCAAGACGTGAGGTATTTTGGAGTAGCAGCATTTACGGAATACAATTGCGACATCCACGAGCCGGTGGTCGAAAACAACGTGCCACTGTTGTCATTCATGTACAGCTGCGTCGCCATGCCGATCTGGCGCAGGTTGCTCATGTCTTTTGTCGCTTTTGCGCGCTCAAGAGCACTATTGAGGGAGGGAATGAGGATTGCGGCGAGGATGGCGATAATCGCTATCACAACGCTCATTTCGATTAGGGTAAACGCGGGGGAACGATTGTTGGTCATGTAATTATTGGAGTTAAGCGGCACGATATTCGCTTTGACTCCTGAGTGGAAGCGAAAAAAGAAGCATGGTGGCGCAAGTTCGCCTGCGGACGAATCCGTCCTGTGGCGGAATTGCTTGACAAGCCAACGGCCATTTTGTGTATGTAGGTCATGCCAGACCAAGAGCCAATTGCGCAACCGCCTCCGCCAAGTCCCGGGCCCGAGCCGGGGCCGAAATCCACATCGACCGGTTTGCCTTCGAACGTTGCTGCAGCGATTGCCTGTATTCCACTGATCGGTGGCATCATTTTTTACATACTGGAAAAGCACGACAGCTTTGTGCGTTTCTACGCGATGCAATCGATCATTCTTGGAGGGGCGTGGCTTTTGTTTAATATTGCATCCTCTATTGTGCACGTGATCTTTGGCGCCATCCCCGGCATCGGCGGCATCCTGGTGTTTTTCTGGGCGATCATCGCTGCGCTCGTGCAGATCGCATTTCTCGTGGTCTGGATCGTCGCGACGATAAAGGCATTCACGAACGTGCGTTGGGAAATTCCCTACATCGGACCAATCGCGCGCAAACAGATGGAAGGCGCCTGAATTTGCAGGGCGTCTGTGTCAGACGCCTGGCGTTTCACAGAAACGCCCTACAGTTGTTCTTTCTCCCAGCAACTTCACCACCACCTCGGTCAAAATCAGCTCATGGTCGAGCTGCGTAGTGACAAGCTGAAGGTTTGCTTCCAGGCACGCCCGCATCGCGTCGATTAATTGATCGGTTTCGAACTGATCCGCATCCTGTGCAGCAATTCCGAGTGCGTAGGCGTTTATAGAACCGTCTTTTTTGCGCGGTAAATGCTCGGTTGCCTTTGGCGGCAAACGATTGATCGCAGAGATGAACTGGAACGGCGAATGCGGACGCTGAAGGCGATGCCGTTCCATCAAATCTTTTGCAAGTAGCAAATTGCGGATCGTTGGAACAATCGCGGCCAACAAGATGCCGATGGCGCTTTCCCCTTGGTCCAATAAGCGCCGAACAAGGGTAAGCGCGAGCTCGAGATCACGAACCGCCAGCGCGTTGCTTAACTCGAAAATGATGCCCGCGCGCGACAGTGGCACCAACTCGCGAACAAGATCGACAGTGACGCGTGGCGTAGCCGTCTTGGGTGTGTGACCGGGCGTTTTGTCTACCGCTTTAGATTTAGGCGGGACGCCTGCTTGCCCCACAGGCTGGAAGCCTGTGCTACAATACGTGTCGATCTTTTCCAGCTCGTTCTCGATCTGGCGCGTGTCGCCGCCGGTCAGCAACACAAAAAGATCGAGCGCATCATCATCAAATTGAAGTTTTCGTTTTTTCGCATGGCGTCGGACGATTTCGCCTGCTTCCTCTTCCCAACCGGCGCGACCCGAGTCGAGCCGATCAAAAACCTGCACGTCTGCTCGTTTGAGCAGTGTCTTGTAAAACGAGCGACGCTTGTCCACTTCGGTGGCGCTGATCAAAAACGTGACCTCAGAACCGATACCGCGATCGAGCATTTTGGAGAATTCTTCCAGCGCGGACTGCACTGCCGATGAGCGCGCCTTTTGATCGTCGCCAAGGAAATTGGCGTTCTTTAGCCAAACGACTTTTGTGCTACCGAAAAACGGCAACGTTTGCAGTGCCTCAATGGTTGATCTGATTCGCGTCGCCGCCTGCTCAGCGTTGTCTGCCGCGCCATCGATCACGTCCAATCCAAACTCGCCTGCCCCCGGCGGCATGAGGTTGCCAGCCAGTTCAGCGGCCACGCGTTTTACTTCACCTTCGTCCGAGCCAACTACGGCATGAATGTTTGCGCTTGGCGTTTTTGCCTTTGTTTTCGGCATCGCTGGTTTCATCGCACGCGCTGCGACCATCGACAAGGTGTGAGCGCGTGTTCCGGGGAGCGCGCGCGTCTCGCGTGCCGGCGAGCGCGTCCCCTCGATCGCGGACTTTTCCTCAGTTTGGTCCGAGTGTGGCGATGGAAGAACCAAAGGCGAAGACTGTTTCGGCGCGACGCCGAAACCAGCACGCGAGACGCGTGCGCTACCCAGAGAAGGTTACACCCGCGAGCGGCGGCGTCCGGCATTGCGTGTGTATCTCACCGGTCTTCGTTTCGGTTCGATTTTGTCAATGCCAACACCGCTTTTCACTTCCATGATCTGATCCCGCAAAAGCGCAGCGCGTTCGAATTCCAAGTTTGCCGACGCCTGTTGCATTTCCTCCTCAAGCTCGCGTAGCAATTCGGTCACATTGAAATCGCCGCCGGCTTCGCGGATCACGGATGATTCGATTTCGCGTCCACGCAAAATTGTATGCAGACTCTCCTGCACGGCGCGTCGGACCGTTTGCGGCGTGATGCCGTGTTTTTCGTTGTAATCCATCTGCTTGGCGCGCCGATATTCCGAAATCGACATCAGCGCCTCCATGCTTTGCGTCACGATGTCGGCGAAGAGCACGACCTCTCCGTTAACATGACGCGCCGCGCGGCCCGCAGTCTGGATGAGTGAAGTCTGGCTGCGCAAAAATCCTTCCTTATCCGCGTCGAGAATACAAACGAGCGAAACCTCCGGAAGATCGAGGCCTTCACGGAGCAGATTAATCCCGACAAGAATGTCGAAATCCGCGGCGCGCAATCCGCGCAAGATCTCCACGCGCTCGATTGCGTCGATGTCGCTGTGCAGGTAACGCACTTTCAAGCCGACATCGCGCAGGTAATCGGCAAGATCTTCCGCTGTTCTCTTCGTCAGCGTAGTGACCAAAACGCGCTCAGCTTTTTCCACCCGTTGGCGGCAAAGCTCAATCGTCTCATCGATCTGATTCTTCAGCGGCTTTAGAGTGATTTTTGGATCGAGAAGTCCAGTCGGACGGATGATCTGCTCGACAACGAGCGGCGCACCCGGCGTGTGGACGTCGAATTTCTCCGGCGGCTCGTCGGTTCTCGAAATCTGAATTTCTGAATTGGACGTTGGACGCTTGCCACGGCGGAGCCCGTCCACGGCGGAGGCGGGCTGGGCGTTGGGCGGCCTGCTCGCGAAACCTTTCGGAGTTGGGCGTTTTCCTCCAGCTACAGCGAACGGAACCAGTTCCGCTTCGCCAATCCGCTGTCGCCGATGCGGGATGTATCCCTTGTTTCCAACAACGCTGTTTTGAATTTCGAATTCTGCCGGCGTCGCGCTCACATAAATGATCTGGTTCGTCATTTTCATGAACTCGTCGAAGTTGAACGGACGATTATCGAGCGCGCTCGGGAGGCGAAATCCATAATTCACGAGCACGGTCTTGCGCGAACGGTCGCCTTCGTACATCCCGCCGATCTGCGGGATCGTGGCATGCGATTCATCAATCACTACCAGGCGGTCCTTCGGAAAAAAATCCATGATCGTGTAAGGTTTTGACCCCGGAGGGCGACCGGACAAATGCCGCGAATAGTTCTCAATCCCATTGCAGAAACCCATTTCCTGCAACATTTCCAGGTCATATTCGGTGCGCATTCGCAGCCGCTGCGCCTCCAGAAGTTTGTTTTGTGATTCAAGTTCAACGATGCGTTGCTCGAGTTCTTCGCGAATCGTGCGCAAGGCGCGATTCAGTTTATCTGCCGGGGTCACGAATTGTTTAGCTGGAAAAAAAGTGATCACGCTGAGCGATTCGTGCGCGTGACCAGTTAATGGATCGAACCGCCTGATTGCATCGATTTCGTCGCCGAAGAACTCGAGCCGGATTCCTTCTTCATCGGCACTGCCGGGATAAACCTCCACGACATCGCCACGCACACGGAAGCGACCACGCCCGAAATTGACGTCGTTGCGCTCATACAGCATGTCGATCAAACGACCCAGTACAGCCTCACGCGAGATGTGCTGCCCACGCTTCACCGTCAGCAACATCTGCTGGTAATCTTCCGGCGAAGTGATTCCGTAGATGCACGAAACACTTGCGACGACGATCACGTCCCTCCGTGAAAGCAGCGCACTTGTGGCCGCCAGGCGCAACCGTTCGATTTCTTCGTTAATCGAAGAATCCTTCTCGATGTAGGTGTCGGAACGCGGGATGTAAGCTTCCGGCTGATAATAATCGAAGTAGCTGACGAAATATTCGACCGCGTTGCGCGGAAAAAATTGCTTGAACTCAGAGTAAAGCTGCGCGGCGAGCGTTTTGTTGTGCGAAATGACGAGCGTGGGCCGGTCCAACTCCTGGATGACGTTCGCGATGCTAAAGGTTTTACCAGAGCCGGTGACACCCAGCAGTGTCTGATGCCGATTACCGGCGTCGACGGACCTAAAGAGTTTCGCGATTGCCTGGCCCTGGTCACCGCGCGGTTTGTAGTTCGATTCGAGGCGAAACGACATTTAACAATGTAGCACAAGACCGGCGCCGCAATCTCGACGCACAAGAGGAAACCCTCGTCCGTTTTCCCGCTGTTAGGCAAGATCGGCAATAAGCGGGAACACTGAATCCAAAGCGATTCTTAGCTAAGCTAAAGGGGCGTAATGTTTATTGCGCCGCCGTGGGTGACGACCAGGGATGCCCGCAACCTGGTGCGCAGATGATTTTCAAGGAATCGGGTTGAGGTTGGCGTGGCAAATCCATTGCCAGCCGCCTGCTCCTTTTTTCCAGACACTCAAGCGTGGAGTCGGCTTTGTCGGCAATTGCTCGATGTCGATCGTCTCCTGCACCGAGATCATGTAGGTAACCACAACGTTGTCGCCGCTCATGGTCGACTTAAAATCGTTAAACTCTATCCAGCCAACGTTCAGGTTTTTGATCAAAGACATTTCGCTTGCCCGGTCGCGCGCTCCATCTGGATGAACGGACTGAAAACCCTCAGCGATCTTACTTTCCACCGCGTTCCAGTTCTTCGCCTTGATGTCTTCCCACATCTGTTTTTCCATCTTTTCGCCGTCGTTTGTCGTTGAGTTCATTTTAAATCGATACTAGCCGCGCGTTGTTGCTGTCAACCGTCAAATCAGTCGATTGCCAATCAAGGATGAAATGCGAGGCTTGATCCGGCTGATGAAGCGGTGAATCTGGAAAATTTTTTTAGCGAGCTAAAGCGGAGAAAAGTTTACAGCGTTGCAATCGCCTATGTTGTGGGTGGCTGGGCGCTGGCTCAAGGCATCGCCCAGGTTCTTCCCGTGTTCGATATTCCGAATTGGGTGGTGCGTCTCATCGTCGTGCTGATTGTGCTCGGGTTTCCGGTGGCGCTTACACTTTCGTGGTTTTTCGATCTAACTCGTTACGGAATCGTACGCACTCCGGATCGCGCAACGCTAAACAGGGTCGATGTTGTCGAGCCCTCTATTTCATCTGAGAAATCGATCGCCGTTTTGCCTTTCAACAACTTAAGTTCCGGAAAAGATGATACCTATTTCAGCGACGGCATTGCCGAGGAGCTTCTCGGAGCACTGGCTAAAGTAGACGGCTTGCGCGTAGCAGCGCGGCGCTCTTCGTTTTGGTTTAAGGACAAGGAAGCCGAGCTCCCGGAAATTGCCGCGAGATTAAACGTGGAGCATGTGCTCGAGGGCAGTGTGAGGCGCGACGGCAATCGAGTCCGTGTGACGGCAGAACTGATCGACGCACGCGCGGGATTTACCATGTGGTCGGAGACGTACGAGCGCGAAATGCATGGAATTTTCGCACTGCAGGATGAGATCACACGCGCCATCGTCGATACTCTCAAGCTCAAATTGGCAATATCGTTGCCCTCTGCGCCTCGAAGCACTGAGGCATACGACGATTACTTGCAGGGTCTGTTTTATTCCGACAAAGGCACCGAGGACACGCTGCGGAAAAGTCTGGAGTTTTTCCAGAGCGCGCTCGACAAAGATCCGCGATTTGCGCGTGCCTGGACGGGCATTGCGAAATCGTGGCTGTGGTTGGCAGATGCTTATGTCAAACCCGTCGAAGCTTATTCGAGAGTGCGTGATGCCGCGACGAACGCGATCAAGATCGACGATGGCGAAGCTGAAGCTCACGTCTATCTGGCGGAAACGAAACGGATCCTCGATTGGGACCTCCGCGGCGCTGAAGCCGAATACGTCCGCGCGTTCGAAATCGATTCAAATTCTACAACCTCGAATTATTTCATCGCTGCATTTTACGCCGCAATCGGCGAGCGCAAGAAGGCGCTTACATATCTAAGCCGCACCGCGAAAATTGACCCTGCCTCGCTTTGGGTTAGCAATTTCGCCTGCGAGATTTATCGATACTTCGGATTGATCGATGAAGCGATGGCCGCTGGTGAGCGCTCTTTGCAGCTTGATCCGACATTTCTTTATGGTGAACCGTTGCTGGCGGCACTTTACCGGGAAATGGGGCGCTTCGATGATGCGATCGCGTTATACAAAAAATCGCAAGACATCAGTGGACGAGTGCCCTTTGGTCTGGCGTTCACCTACTCGAAGATGGACCGCCGGAATGAAGCGAGGGAAGTTCTCAAAGCCGCTTGCGAGAGTCGCGGGAGCTACACGCCCGGGGACGCCATTGCGCATGCGCACGTGGTGTTGCAAGAACATGAAGAGGCGATTCGTGAACTTGAGCGCGCGTACGAGGAACATTCGTCATCGTTGCACTTTATAGGCATCGCGCCCGAATTCGCTCCGCTGCGGGCGGACAAACGCTTCGTTTCGATCGTAAAGAAAATCGGCCTTGAACCGGAGAAAGTCTTCAGAGCGACAGGTGGAGCATAGACCTCCAGGTCTGCGCGCCCAGCGGAGTTGTACTCCGCTGAAACGGGAGACAGCGGGTTTCAAAAACCCGCTGGGCATATAGGCCTATGTTCCGAGTGCAGCGGCCACGACTCACTGCACGATAATGTCTCGCCCGTGGCCGTGCGAGCGTACGCCGTTTTTGTTCAAATCCTGCTGTGCAACGTGCATTCCGAAAAGCAGAATCGCGATCAAACCGAAATACAATACTGACATGATCCAGCGCTGGGACGGCGTAACCTCGAAGTAGCGCTGTTCCTCCTCGGTTCGTTTACGGAATAGCGAATAAATCCGCGGCAGCGACAAGAGAACAATCAACCAGATAACAAAATTCGGATACTTCCATCCGAACCAAAGAAGCAGCGCGAACCCGGGGAGCCAAAGCCAGCGCGACAATGCTGTTACAATGCGTCCGCCGTCGAGCATTCCTACTGGAGTCAGGTTGAATAAGTTTAGAAAATACCCGAACCACGCCAATGCGATGAACAGGGGTTGCGCAAACATTTCGCCCAAGACGTTGCAGATCAATGCACCAAAACTGCCAAGCATCGGGCCGCCAATGCCGACGCACGCTTCCATCCAGGCATTGCGCGGCGCTTCCTTCAGCGCAATGAACGCACCCATGAATGGAATAAAAACGGGCGCGCCGACTTTTAGACCAAACTGTCGCGCGACAAGCAAGTGGCCGGCTTCATGCACGAACAACAGCAGGACGAAACCCAGCGCGAACTGCCAACCCCACAACTGAGTGTACACCCAGATCATCAGCAGCATCGTGCCGCCGGACTTCAGTAGGAGAGGCAGAAATTTCAGTAGCGGCAGAAGTACGAATTTGAGCTTTGCGAAGAACTTTGCGATCACGACGCCGACCACCGCGAGCGGCCCAAGCGCTTTTTTTATCCGGCTCCATGCAGTCTCTTCGGAAGGCGCTTTGTACTCCTCGGTTCTTTCGGTTTGCAGGTTCACTGTGTAGAGTTCGACAAATTGTAGGGCGTTTGTGTCAAACGCCAAATATCTGCGCCTCGCAGAGACGTCCTACAATTCATCAAACGCGTCGCCGAGATGATCGAGAACGTCGCGAGCCAGGAGCGATTGCTCGCTTTGGCCGTTATTGAAAATCGCGATTTCTGCAGCGCGCCCACATAACCACGCCCCAACTCGCGCCGCGTTGTAGAGAGACAAACCTTGTCCCACCAAACCAGCGCAGACACCGGTGAGCACGTCGCCCATGCCGCCGGTCGCCATTCCTGGATTTCCCGTCGTGTTGTAACTCAATGGACGATTACGTTCAGCCACGATGGTGCGACTGCCTTTCAACAAAAGTGTTACCGGAAAGCGGTTGCAGAATGTCGTTGCCGTTTGGGCGCGTGATTGTTTTTCGCCAGGGTAAATGCGTTTCATCTCGCCGGGATGCGGCGTGAGCAACCGCTGGCCTTTGCATCGTTTGAGAATTGAAGTCTTTTCCGACACAATGTTGAGCCCGTCGGCATCAAGCACCATCGGCTGCTTAAGTTTTTCAATTAGCTCGAGAATCTGGGCTGCGCGTGATTGCCCCAACCCGGGCCCCACTGCCCAAACATCAGCTTTTTCCTTGAGCAAGTCGCGATAAGACTGGACCGGCTTCACCATCGCTTCCATTGGCGCAGCCGCGGCGACGATCTCGTAAATTTCTTCAGGAACAAAAACTTCGACAAGACCTGCGCCTGCCCGCAACGCACCCTGCGAGGTCATCAGAGCGGCGCCGATAAATCCCTTGGAGCCGGCTACGACGCCAATGCGACCGAATTGATTTTTGTATGCGCTGTATTGCCGTCTCGGGAGCAAACCTTGAAAGGCCTGCGGGCTGGCAATGATTTCCTTTGGTTTTTTGTCAGGCGGATGCAGGTCAGCCAGCGGCACAACTTCCAGTCTGCCCACGTAATTCGGGGCGCCATCTGCGATCAGACCCGCTTTTGCAAATCCGATCGTAATCGTAAAATCCGCAACTACACAGTCGCGATCCACTTTGCCGGAGTCGCCATCGAGACCAGTTGGAATATCGACCGCAAACACATGGGCGCCATTTGTCGCCCGTAGTCGATTGATGGAACGGCACGCTGCGCGTACCGGTTCGCGCAGCGGCGGCCTCGCGCCGATCCCGAGCAGGCCGTCAAGAATAATCAACGGAGCAGCCGTGCCCACGTATCCTTCCCCGCCAATTCTTTCTTCCGCAGCCGCCAATTCCCCAGCGACCTCTGCATAAAGTTCCAGAAGAGTAACGCCAAGATCGGTGCTGCCGGCACGCGATGGTGTCGCGCCCAAAGTCTGAGGTGGTCTGCGCCGCAGCTCTTCGAGCTTCTTCCGCATGAGTTCGCTGCAATCTTCCAGTTTGAAAGCAAGCCGGACTTCAATTTTCCACCCCAGGCGTCCTAAACGTTCCGCTGCAACCAAGGCATCTCCGGCGTTGTGGCCCTTTCCGGCGAAGACAATGCATTTCCCCGGTTTCGGAAAAAACTTTGCGACTGCCTGCGCGACACCAGCCCCTGCCTGGTTCATCAGCGCCTCGACTTGCACTCCCTGCGCAAAAGCAGCTTCTTCTGCGGCTCGCATCTGCGCCGAAGTCAGAATCGGAAGGTCCAAATCAGCCCTCCGGATGTATTGAGCTCGCGCGTGCTTCTGAATTGGATGATTTCGATGAGCTTTTCTTTTTTCGCGCGCTTTTCTTGTGCGAACGCTTGGACTTGCGACGCTCAGAACTGCTCACTTTGGTTTGATCCATGTACGGTTGCAGGGGGATCGTTTCACTCGTCGCCACTCGAGTGCTGGACAGAGGGCCACCGACGGAGTTCCGCCCGCGAACTCCGGCTGCGATTTCTTCAGCGAGTTTCTGACGGTAAGAGACGCTCTGCGCGTACGCGGCTTCAGTTGGATTGGTGAGGAACCCGCATTCCACGAGCACTGCCGGAATGCCCGTCTTTCGCAATACGTAATAACCGCGGCGGCGCACACCGCGGTTGGCAGAGGGCGCACCGCCAGTGACGTAGTAATGAACGGCTGAAGCCAATGGCAAGCTGTCGCGGCTGTAAAAGTAGGTTTCTATTCCACTGGCGCCCCTCCGTTGTGTCGCATTGAAATGAATACAGACGAAAATGGCGTTGCGGTACGAGTTGGCGATTGCAACTCGTGTCGGCAGCGGAACAAAAACGTCGCTATCCCGTGTCATGACTACGCGATAGCCGCTGGCCGCCAGAACGTTTCTGAGACGCTGTGCCACGTCCAGTGTCATGTCTTTTTCTGCAACCCTCTGTCCGGGAATACCCCCGCGATCATGACCGCCGTGTCCCGCGTCAACAACTACCGTGAGATTGTCGGAGGAGGCCCGGCCTTTCTGTGCTGCAGGCGAATTAGTGTATACCAGGACCGCGACCAGTGCGCTTGCGACAAAGAAACGGGGTCGATAACAACTTGTTGGCATTATTGATCCTTCGGTAAGCCGGGTGGCCGAGCGGAAAGTTTTGGTACTGTGCTGCGGGAGCTTTGTGCAGCTGTATCGATCGCGCCCCCGTGAACGTTTACGTCGCCATTTGTCGAATGCACGAGACGAGGCCGGCTATTAGTTTCCATCAACGAAGAATGCGCCAGCAGCTCGCCATTCAAGCCGATCCGGGAATAGGACCAGGCACGCGGTGCTCCACAATGCAAGACATGCAATTGATTGGCACGATCGATTTCTGCCTGGGGTTGCTCGGCCCCGATGGTTCGCCCTAACGAATAAGTTGCATATACGGTTCCCGTATCTTTGTCCTGCACACGCACGTACAAAGAGGTATGGTCCGGAAAACGGTTGGTGAGCAGCGAATAGGTACGCACCTCTCCAGCCGCGGCAACGCCGTCTGGAATTCCTACTGTTTGTTGCCAGATGGGATGCGCGTCGGTTACTTCAAAGACTCGCGTTCCAGAGTAATAGAATTTTGCGAGATCGGCGAAATAGACATGCGTCCGCACATGATAAGCGCCGAAATCGTGCACGGGATAAAGCGAACCAAGATCGAATTGTCGGGTGACTCTCTGGCCGGTTTCGATTTTCAAGGGTCCCGCAGCCGCGGAATTTTCGGTGGCGAGCAGCGTGATTGGCTGATCTTCATTTCCGGTCACCTCGAATCCAAGCCATGATTGGCCGTGGGCGTCATGAAGGTCGATATCGCGTCCTGCGAGATTTGTGATTGCCACTGTTGCTACCACGGGTTCGTAAGCAATGTACTGCAAACGTTTGAATTTTAGCTCCACTTGAATTTGACCCTCTGCTGCGGCGGCGAAAAAGAAAACGCATGTGGCAAGCAATGCCGAAATCCGAATGACGAATGATGAAGGAAGTCCGAATGACGAATTCCGAATTCGCATGTCAATCCTGGACCAGCTCGTCGTCATTCGTGCTTCGTCATTGGTTCGTCATTCGGCATTTACCGGGATGATGGGCAATGGCGTCATTGTGACGAGCTGCTTTTCGAGGGAGGAAAATGTTGCAAAAGCCGCGACGGTTCCGCTTGGACGGCTTGTAACTCATCGTCGTAATAAACCCGAATAATGTATCCCAGGTATTTTCGCTTTCCGCTATCTGCGGCAGAACCTTTGGCTCGGCCTTTTTGACCCGGCCGAACCGTTGCCGCCGCCTCCGAGAGCGCTGACTCAGACGAAGCTCCGGCTGTTTTTGCGCGCAGGTACCTCACTGAGAGCAACTCTGGATTCGTCTCCGTCCAGTCATGCTTTGGCGTCAGCCATTCGTAATTCACGTCCGCGTTGGTCAGCTTGATATCTTTGTCACCCACTGTGTCGTAAAACTCTACCAAGATTTTCACTTTCGTGTGATCAACGGTCGCGGCGGGCTGCTTTTTTATGCCGATCTGTAGTGTCAGATTCTTCTCGGCGTCGGGATCGGGCGTCTCCGTGGTTTTGACCTCAGTGATACCCATGACCGAACCTTCCGCGTTGCCACCAATATCCCGGTGTGCCGCGACGTCGGCTGACAGACTCGCCACATCCGAAGCCGCGGCGGCGGGGGGCGACACCCCGAGCTTCAGCCGTTGATCGGCTAGCTCGTATGCTGCGCCAGCGGAGGGTCCCATTTCCTTAATTCTGCGCCAGGTTTCATTCGCACGATCGAGGAGCTGCATGGATTCGTAAGTTTTGGCGATCTCCTCAAGTACCGCCGTGTTGTTCGGCTCGCTGTCCAGTGCTTCTTGGAAACGGGCCAGTGCGTTTGTCATGTCTCCGCGGTCGCGCAGTTCGATGCCTTGTCGCAGCAACTGATCAACAAGCGACGGAGCAGGGCTGGGAATCACCGCTGCTGACGAAACCGCCGGCTGTGCCGTTACCGGTGCGGGTGTTGTCGCAGACACAGGAGAGGCTACAGGACGCGCGACGCTTGGTACGACTGCTTGTGCCGAAACTCGTGCAGCGCGCGCTCGAACGACATAATACGACGCTGCGGCGAAGATCTCTGCCACAGTCAGAATCACAACCAGGCTAAGCACGATGTGAAAGCTTGGATCAACTTGGATCGGGCGTGAGAGAAGAGGCCGCATACCGCAATAAACCCACTTTCTGTAAGCGCGCTCTTACCAGCCTGTCAACAAGCCGCGCCACGTTTAGTCGTTAAAAAAGTTCAAAGGGTCCAGCACAGTTCATAACGACCCGCTTCAACGATTTAACGCTTCAGCGCTTCAACCAATCACAGCGCCCTATCGCGAAATATCGTCTTGGCTGAGCAGTTTGAATCCTTCGCCTCTCAGCACTGAGGTCGCGCATTCGGTATCGTCTACGTGCAACGCGATC
>Ga0137415_10005015_pt1 | contig 13087 bp, 13 predicted proteins | sample CZODoug3_1_1_16f_FD_183082 | JGI IMG/M metagenome (GOLD analysis project Ga0137415, IMG submission 183082) | Vadose zone soil fungal communities from Angelo Coast Range Reserve, California, USA - CZODoug3_1_1_16fungal (Hybrid Assembly) | ecosystem: Environmental > Terrestrial > Soil > Vadose... | reverse complement strand
GCCAAGGGCGCCGGCAAGGCGCTGGACGGCAAGACCTACGGCATCCCGGACGGCACCGACACCCGGGGCATCTGGTTCAGCAAGGAGATCTTCGCGAAGGCCGGGCTGTCCACCGACTGGCAGCCCAAGACCTGGCAGGACATCCTCGACGCCGCCCGGGTGATCAAGGCGAAGGTGCCCGGGGTCATTCCGTTCAACATCTACTCCGGCAAGGGTGTCGGCGAGGCGGCATCCATCCAGGGCTTCGAGATGCTGCTCTACGGCACCGGGGACACCCTCTACAACCTGCCGGCCCGTAAGTGGGTGCTGGGCAGCAAGGGCTTCACCGACGCCCTGCAGTTCGTCAAGACGGTGTACGCCGAGCAGTTGGGCCCAACCCCGGCGCAGTCACTGGACACGAGCTGGTCGTACAAGGTCTCCCAGCAGCTGTTGCCCAAGGGCCAGCTCGCGATCAACCTGGACGGCTCGTGGATCTCGCACAACTGGCTGCCAACCGACGCCGCTCCGTGGCCCCAGTGGAGCGGCGTGCTGGGCACTGCCGCGATGCCGACCCAGACCGGCCAGGCACCCGGCAAGGTGAGCATGTCCGGAGGCTGGACCTGGGCGATCCCGAAGAACGCCGCCAACCCGGACAAGGCGTGGGAGTTCATCAAGATGATCAGTGACCGCCCGCACCAGTTGAAGTGGTCCATCGACAACGTGCAGATCCCGGTGCGCACGGACGTGGCGAGCGACCCGGCCTATCTTGCGGCCAACCCGACGAACGAGTTCTTCGCCTCGCTGGTCCCGATCACCCACTACCGGCCCGCGTATGCGCTCTACCCCCGGGTCTCCAGCGAGATCCAGGTGGCCATGGAGTCGGTGATGACCGGGACGGCCGACGTCCCCACGGCGGTCAAGACGTATGACGAGCGGGTGAAGGGCATCGCCGGCGACGCGGTCATGACCGCGACGGGGTCGTGACCTCGGTCGTCACCGCCGGCGCCGGTCGCCCGGCCCGGCGCCACGACCCGGCGGCCCTGACCCCGATGCGTGGCCTGCCGCTGGCGCCTGCCGTGGCCCTGCTGGCGGTGTTCCTGCTCGGGCCGATCCTCTACTGCATCTGGTCGGCGTTCACCGACATGGCGCTGACCGGCGCTTCCGGTTACCACTTCGTCGGCTTCGCGAACTTCACCCAGGCGTTCACCAGCGCCGAGTTCGGCCAGTCGGTGCTCTACACGTTGTTCTTCACGGTGGTGTCCGCGATCATCGGCCAGAACGTGCTCGGCATGGCGCTGGCACTGCTGATGCGGGCCGGCAACCGGGTGGTGCGCGCGTTGGTCAGCACGGTCGTGATCGGGGCGTGGGTAGTCCCCGAGGTCGTGGCCGGCTACCTCTGGTCGGCATTCTTCGGCACCGACGGCTCGCTGAACCACCTGCTCGGGCTGGTCGGACTCGCGCCGCAGAACCTGCTCTACACGACGCCGATCCTGGCGGTGTCCATCGCCAACATCTGGCGCGGCACGGCGTTCTCCATGCTGGTCTACTCGGCGGCGCTGTCCGAGGTGCCGAAAGACATCGAGGAGGCGGCGGTGGTGGACGGGGCCGGCACCTGGCGCAAGCTCGTCTCGATCACGCTGCCCATGCTGCGCCGCTCGATCGCCACCAACCTGATGCTGATCACGCTGCAGACTCTGTCGGTGTTCGGCCTGATCTGGACGATGACCAAGGGCGGCCCCAGCAACAAGAGCACCACGCTGCCGCTGTACGCCTACCAGCAGGCGTTCCAGTTCTCCCAGCTCGGCTACGGCACCGCACTGGCCCTGCTGCTGTTGCTGGTCGGCGGAGTGTTCTCGCTAATCTACCTGCGCACCCTGCGGCTGGGGGAGTCGTGAGCGCCGCGCCGGCGGTCCAGGCGTCGCGGCCGGGGGCGGCGGGTGCGGGTACGGCGGTGGCGAGCCGGCGCGGGCGCGGACGGGAGCGCGGCCCGGGGCTGGTCAACGCCGCGCTGCTGTTCGTCGCGCTGTGCTACCTCGTGCCACTGTTGTGGCTGGTGCTGGCTGCGTTCGACCCCTCGGCCGGGCCGTCGCTGTCCTGGCCGGCCCGGTGGTCGGTGGACAACTTCCGGGCGATCCTCACCGAGGACATCACCTTCCGCCCGATGCTCAACGGGCTGGTGCTGTGTGGCGTTTCGACCGTGCTCACGATGGTCTGCGCGGTGCTCGCCGCGTATCCGCTGTCCCGCTACCGGTCCCGGCTCAAGCGGCCGTTCCTGCTCACCGTGCTGTTCATGACCGGGCTGCCGATCACCGCGATCATGGTGCCGGTCTACGGGATGTTCGTGCAGGTCAACCTGATCGACACGTACTTCGGCACGATCCTGTTCATGGCCACCACGGCGTTGCCGATCGCCATCTGGCTCGCCAAGAACTTCATGGACTCCGTGCCCGCCGAGCTGGAGGAGGCGGCCTGGACCGACGGTGCGTCCCGTGCCCAGGGGCTGCGCCGGGTGGTGCTGCCGCTGATGTGGCCGGGGCTGGCCGTGGTGGCGCTGTACACCTTCATCGGCCTGTGGGGGAACTTCTTCGTCCCGTTCGTGCTGCTGCTGTCCAACGACAACCTGCCGGCGTCGGTGGGCATCTACACGTTCTTCGCCCAGTACGCCCAGGTGGTCTACGGCCAGCTCGCGGCGTACTCGCTGCTCTACTCGCTGCCCGCGGTGCTGCTCTACCTCGCGCTGTCCCGGAGGCTCGGCGGCGCGTTCACGTTCGGCGGCGGCGTCAAGGGCTGACCCGGCGGCGGGGCCCGGGGCGCCGGCGCTCGGGGCTCGGGTGGCTGGGGTTGGCCGGGACGCCGAGCGCACCCCTGCCCGCACAGTGTTACCGAGCTGCACCACAGGCAGGTTTTCAGGCCGCAAAACCTGCCTGTGGTGCAGCTCGGTAACAACAGGCTGCCCGCCCGCGCGTCGGCTGTCCGTTGCGCCGGGCGAAGCAGTGGCGCTGCGGGAATCGGGTGGGATCGGGGCTGACCTGGGAAGTTGCTTAGCCCGACTATTGAGTTCTAGAAGCAACTTATGTTATTCCTCGAGGGGTGACGACGCGGTCCGCCGGTGTAGCCCGCGGCGGGTCCACCCGATGGATGGCCCCGCTGCTGGTCCTGATGCTGGGCAGCTTCCTGCCGCCGATGGACAGCGCCATCGTCAACGTGCCGATCCCGCACATCCAGAAGGACCTCGGCGGCGGGGCGGACGACGTCGCCTGGATCAGCACCGCGTACTCGCTGGGACTGGCCGTATTCGTGCCGCTGAGCAACTGGCTGACCGACCGGTTCGGCCTGACCCGGGTGCACCGGGTGGCGCTGATCGGGTTCCTGGTCGGTTCCGGGCTGTGCGGTATGGCCTGGGACCTGAACAGCTTGATCGCGTTCCGGGTGCTGACCGCCGTGCCCGGCAGCATCGTGCCGGTCGTGACCATCTCGATGATCTACCGGATCGTGCCGAGGGAGAGCATCGGCACCGCGATGGGCCTCTACGGGCTGGGCGTGATCGTCGCGCCGAGCCTGGGGCCGACGCTCGGCGGGCTGATCGTGCAGGACCTGAGCTGGCGGTGGATCTTCCTGTTCAAGGAGCCGATCGGGCTGCTCACCGTGGTCGTCGGGGTGTTGCTGATCCCGAAGATGGAGGGCAGCCCGAAGGTCGGCAAGTTCGACTGGTGGGGCTACCTGACCTTCGGCTACGGCCTGTCCGCGATCATCGTGGTGTCCGCCAAGGGACAGAAGTGGCACTGGGACTCGTACCCGGTACTGATCCTGGCGGTCAGCGCGGTGCTCTCGCTGGCGCTCTTCGCGGTGATCGAGAACGAGGTCGAGAACCCGCTGATCGACCTGCGGATCTTCCGCTGCTGGCCGTTCGTCAACTCGTTGCTGCTGATCGGCGTGCTGCTGATCATGCTGTTCGGGGTCGTGTACTACGTGCCGCAGTTCATGCAGAACGTGCAGGGCTTCGACGCGCGACACGCCGGGCTCGCGCTGCTCCCGATGGGGCTGCTGATGGTGGTCGCGGTGCCGGTGGCCGGCAAGCTGTACGACCGGATCGGGCCGCGCTGGCCGGCGCTGGTCGGCATGATCGGGTCGGTCGGCGGGCTCTGGCTGATGACCGGCCTCACCGTCGGCACGAGTCGGGGCGAGATCTCGCTCTGGATCACGTTGGCCATGCTGGGCGGCGCGCTGGGCATGATGCCGATCATGACGAACGGGCTCAGCTGGCTGCCGCCGCACCTGGTCGGCTACGGCGGCGCGATGAACAACGTCATGCAGCGGGCCGCGTCCGCGCTCGGCGTCGCGGTCGTCGGCGTGATCGTCAGCCGGTCCAGCGCACAGCTCACCGCCGATACGAACGCACTGCAGACGGCCGCCGCGCTGCCCCAGTACCGCGACGCCGACCATGGCACGCTGCTCGGGCTGTACCGGGCCACCCAGGCGGCCATCCAGGCGAAGGCCGACGCCGATGCCTTCCTGGTCACGGCCGGCTTGGCGGTGGTCGCGGCGCTGCTCGTGCTGATGCTCAAGAAGCCGCCCCGCCGCCCGGCCACGGCCGCCGAGCCGGCCGAGCCCACCGACGCCGCTGCGGCGGTCGCGGCCCGGCGTGCGTCTGCCACCCGGCGCGCGGCAGCGGCGAGAGCCGGCGCGGCGCGGGAGCTACCCGCCCGCTGACCTGACAGGTGTCGGGATCTATGTGCGCAGCTCAGGCCCTGTGAGTGGTATTGGTCGCTATAGCGACCAATACCACTCACAGGTCGTGACCAGGGGATGCGTGAGCGCGGAGGCGATTACTCGGCTAGGCGGCGCGCGGCGATCTGTTCCAGGGCGGCCCAGGCCGGCCGGGCCGCCGCCGGGTCCTCCGGCCAATCCTTGATCACGGCGTCCGCCCAGTCCGCCCAGGCGCCGACCATGTCCGCGTAGTCGGTGAGGAAGCGGCCGACCACGGCCAGCACGGCGGCGCGTTCCGGGAACGGGCCGGTGCCCGCGACGTAGCCCCGCGCGATGGCGACGTTCTCGGCGTTGCGCTCGCGGGCCCATTCCCGGATGTGCGCGACGGCGGCGAGGGCGTCGGACCGCGAGCCGTGGTCGGCGAAGAAGATCTTGAGCATCAGCTCGAACTCCAGGACCGGGCCCTGGCCGGGAGTGGCCAGCCAGGCGCGCAGCGCGCCCCGGCCCGCCGGCGTGATCGTGTAGACGGTCCGGGCCCGGCGGCCGGTGTACTCCTGCGCCGCCACCGCGAGGCCGTGCGCAACCAGCTTCTTCGGCTCGTTGAACAGGTTGCTGCGGGCTCGCGGCCACAGCCTCCCGAGGCCGCGGTCCATCTGTTTGGCGAGCTCGTAGGTGGTCCAGGAGCGGACCGCGAGCATGCCGAGCATGGCGTACGTGGTCGTGTTCAGTGCATCACCGCGGCTTGACATGTAGTCCTCCGAGGACTGAATCTGAAGATAGTCCTTGGAGGACTATATGGCGGGTTTGGTCGACACGTGGGGGGAAGCACGATGGGCGTCATCCTCGATCGTCCGGGAGTGACCGACGCGGATCGCAAGCAGCGCGCCGAGCTGGTTGCGCGCGCTGCCGAGCTGGTTCCGCTGCTGGCGCGCAACGCACAGCGGACCGAGCAGGACCGGCGGGTGGCGGACGAGAACATCGCGGCGCTCATCGGTGCCGGCCTGTTCCGGATCACGCAGCCGAAGCGGTTCGGGGGCTGGGAGGTGGACTTCCGGACCAAGCTGGAGATCGTCCGGGAGTTGGGCCGGGGCTGTGGGTCCACCGCGTGGGTCGCCAGCCTGCTCACCGGCGGCTCGTGGTTCCTCGGAATGTGGAACGAGCAGGTGCAACAGGATGTCTGGGACGCAGACCCGGAGGCCCGGGTGGCCGGCGTCGTCGCGCCGGGCGGCACCGCGGCGCTGGTGGACGGCGGCTACCGGGTGTCCGGGCGGTGGGCGTACTGCTCGGGCAGCCTGCACGCCCAGTGGCTGTTCCTGGGGGTGCCGATCCTGGGCGCGGACGGCACCGCGGTGGACCACGGGTCGGTGCTGCTGCCCGCCGGCGATGTGACGATCGAGGACACCTGGTTCGTCACCGGGATGCGGGGCAGTGGCTCCAACACCGTGGTGGCGCGGGAGGTCTTCGTGCCTCGGCACCGCTTCGTGTCCGCGCGCGGACTGCTCGCCGGGCAGACCGACACGCCGTTCCGGGACGAGGCGCTCTACCGGGTGCCGTTCGCGGCCAGCGCGCCGACCGACCTGGTCGGCCCGCAGCTCGGACTGGCCAGGGCGGCCCTCGACCTGGTGCTGGCGAAGGCGCCCACCCGGGGCATCGCGCACACCGAGTACACCTCGCAGACCGAAGCGCCGACCGTGCAGCTGGCCGTGGCCAGGGCGGCGTCCCTGATCGAGATCGCCGAGCTACTGGCCTACCGGTCGGCCGCCGACATCGACGAGGCCGGCCGGCGCGGTGAGTTCCCGGATTACCCGGCGCGGGCGCGGGTCCGGATGGATGTGGCCCAGGCGGTGGTGCACGCGCGGGACGCGATCCGCGAGCTCGTCTCGACGCACGGCGCGGCCAGCTTCGCCGAGTCGAACCCGCTGCAGCGCATCTGGCGCGACAGCGAGGTCGCCAGCCGGCATGCGGTGGCCAATCCGGAGATCAGCGCGCAGCTCTACGGTCGGGCGCTGCTCGGGCTGGCCGAAGGGGCCAACTCCATGGTGTGAGGTCCCCGGTGCAGGCCAGGTCGACCCGGCGCCGGTCACACGTTCGTCGTTGAGCCCGGTCGCAGGATCATCAACACGGTGACGACGGCCCAGAGCAGGTTGAAGATGCCGGTGTGCATGGCCAGCCGGGCACTGACCTTGCGGGCCTGGGTGGCGGTCGGTGCGGACGTCGGCGCGGTCGCCGCGGCACCGACCGCCGGCGGGGTGAGCTCGGCGAGGATCTTCGCTTGGCGGGGGAGTACGAGCAGCACCAGGACGGCCGCCGCGGCCGCGGTCAGCACGATCGAGACGATCAGCCAGGCCTCGCCGAGCACGCCGAGGCTGCTCGCGGTGGCCAGGCCGAAGGTCGGGACCACCAGGCCGACGGCCGCGTAGAGCTGGCAGATCCGATACAGGGTGCGCAGCACGGTCAGCTCGTGGCCGGCTGAGGTGGGGTCTTCGGCGGCCAAGGCGCGGCGCGCGGCGGGCGGGAACATGCTGGCCGCGACGGTCACCGGCCCGATCGTGATGATGGCGGCCAGCACGTGGACCGACAGCAGGAACTTCGTCACGAACCGAACTCTCCTTCGCGGGGCGGGGCCGCGGGTCCACCGGCTTCGGGGGCGGGCGGGGCAGCGAGCCTGGATGTGCCGAGGCTAACCACCGGGGGCGGTCCCCGAAATAGGCTGGATTGCCACCTGACAACGGATTCTCGCCACCGCCGCTGTGCTGGCTCGAGACCGTGTACATACTGCTCAGCTGCCTTGGCGGGGATCGGCTGGATACCTACTGTGTTGCCATGCACACCGTGGCCGTGCTTGCCCTGGACAAGGTCATCCCGTTCGACCTGTCCACCCCCATCGAGGTGTTCGCCAGGACCCGGCTGCCCGACGGCCGCGCCGCCTACCGGGTCCGGGTCTGCGGCGCGACCCCGACCGTGCGCACCGAGGCGTTCACCCTGGCGCTGGACTGGGACCTGGCCGCGCTCGCCTCGGCGGACACGATCATCCTGCCCGGCTGCGCCGACCCGACCGCCCCGGTGCCGGCCGAGGTGCTGGACGCGCTGCGCCGCGCGGCGGCCGACGGCACCCGGATCGCCTCGATCTGCACCGGGGCGTTCATCCTCGCCGCCACCGGACTGCTCGCCGGGCGCCGGGCGACCACCCACTGGATGGCCACCTCGACCCTCGCCGCGCACTATCCGGAGATCGACGTGGATCCGGACGTGCTCTACGTGGACAACGGCCAGTTCCTCACCTCGGCCGGCGCCGCGGCTGGCCTTGACCTGTGCCTGCACCTGATCCGGCGCGACCACGGTTCGGCGGTGGCCGCCGACGCCGCGCGGCTGTCGGTGATGCCGCTGGAGCGCGAGGGCGGGCAGGCCCAGTTCATCGTGCACGACCGGCCACCCACCCCGCTGGGCGCGGGGCTGGAGCCGCTGCTGCGGTGGCTGGAGGACAACACCGGTACCGAGCTGACCCTGGAGGACATCGCCGCCCGGGCCGGCATGAGCACCCGCACCCTGAACCGCCGGTTCCGCGAGCAGACCGGCAGCACCCCGCTGCAGTGGCTGCACCGGGCCCGGATCCGCCAGGCGCAGTACCTGCTGGAGGCGACCGCGCATCCGGTGGACCGGGTCGCCACCCAGGTCGGGTTCGGTTCGGCCACCGCGTTCCGCGACCGGTTCAAGCGGATCGTCGGCACCAGCCCCAACGCCTACCGGGCCGCCTTCCGGGGGCTCACGCCGGCGCCGGGCTGAACACCTCGTCGAACAGGTCGAGCATCGCCCGCCAGGACCGCTCGTCCGACGGCCGGTGGTACCGGATACCGGGCAGGTGGCCGGCGTCGCCCGTCGCGCGGGGGTGGGTGAAGCTGTGCTCTGCGCCGCCGTAGAGGTTCATCCGCCAGTCGACGCCGCCGGCCCGCATGTCCTCCTCGAACTCCAGGCGCGCCTCGACGGGGACGATCGGGTCCTCCGTGCCGAGGCAGACCAGCACCTTGCCGGTGATCTGGGCGCTGTCCTCGGGGCGGGACGGCGTCAGCCCGGGGTGGAAGCCGACGACCGCCTTGAGGTCGGCCCCGCTCCGGGCCAGCTCGAGCACCAGGGCGCCGCCGAAGCAGTAGCCGATCGCGGCGAGCCGGTCCGGGTCGGTGCGCGGCTGCGCGGTGAGCACGTCCAGCCCGGCCTGTCCGAGTGCGCGCACATGGTCCAGGTCGCCGCCCAGCTCGGCGATCCGGGCCAGCATGTCCTGGGGATCGGCGTAGACCCGGCCGCCGCCGTGGTAGTCCAGCGCCAGCGCGACGTAGCCGAGCTCGGCCAGCCGGTCGGCCCTGGTCCGCTGGAACTCGTCGAGGCCGTTGCCCTCGTGCGCGATCAGCACGCCCGGCCGCCGCCCGTCCCCGTCGGGCAGCGCGAGCCGGCCGTGCATGACCGTCCCGTCCACTGTGTACTCGATGTCCCTGGCCGTCACCATTCCCGGCGCCCCTTCCTGTCGGTGCTCCGAACGCTAGAGATCGAGTGGCCGGGCGGCACGCCGTTTCGCTGCCGGCGCAGCCGCGCCCGAGCGGGCGTGCGCCAGGCGCGGCGCACCCCCGGGTGTCACATCGCGCCGCGCAGGAACAACCGCGCCGAGATCGGCTTGAGCTGATCCGGCGTCAGTGCGGGGGTGCTGGGCGGACGTCCTCGTAGGTAACGTCCGGGTGCCAGCGCCGGGAGTCGTCGTACCCGTCGAGATCTAGCAGCCGGGCTCGGCGCCGCTCACCAGCTCCGGGCGCGCCGGCGCGCTTAAATGTGGGCACGGGTGGGTATCCGGGGGGCCTCGCGGTGTGCCCCGGCCCCCGGTCTCGCTGCGCCCACCTTTCGGACCAGCCTTCGGGACACACAATGGATACGGAACAGTTCGCGGCTCAGGTGCCTCACGTCGAGTTCGTGCACCGGAGTTGGCCGGCGCACCCGCACGAGCTCGGGCCGATCCGAGCCGAGGTGCGCCGTTGGCTCGCGCCGCTGCGGCTGACCGAGGGCGCCCAGCAGGACCTGGTGCTGGCGGTCAGCGAGGCGGCCAGCAACTCCATCGAACACGCCTACCCGCCGGCCGCGCCCGACGCCGGCGTAGAGCTCAGCTTCTGGACCGATGCCAACTCGGTGCACATCGAGATCGCCGACCACGGTGGCTGGCGCGCCCCGTCGAGCCGTCCCACCGGCCGAGGCCTCGGCATTCCGCTGATGCAGCGGCTGACCGAGTCCGTCATGATCCACTACGACGGCCGGGGTACCCGGGTACTGCTGAGCCATCCCCTGCCGGGCGAGGCTCGCGCCCTGCCGGTCGACTGGCGGCGACCCACCTCGCTGCAGCCACCGCCCCGCTCTTCCTGACCCGCCGGCGGGGACCTCCAGGCCGGGCTGCGAAGATGCGGGGGGCCCGCTTCGGCGCGGCCTGCGGACACGATCGGCAGCCTGGGCATGCCGCCGCGCCCTCGGTGAGGAGTTGAGTTTGGTGGTCGTTCCCGCACTGCTGGTCAAGGCCGTGGTGATCGGCGCGCTCGCGCTGCCCACGGCACTGGTCGGGCCTGCCGCGAGTGCGGCCGGGCCCGCCGCAAGCCCGGCCGGGCCCGCCGCGAACCCGGCGGCGGACAGCTCGGACAAGAAGTGTGACGAGCCGGCCAAGGTGCTGGACCTGGCCAACTGGAAGGTCACGCTGCCGGTCGCCAAGACGGACAACGCGAAGTCGCCAGAGGAGGTGCTGCAGCCGGACCTGGCCAGCTTCGAGACCTCGCCGTGGTTCGAGACGACGTCCGACTGCGACGCCGTGGTGTTCCGGGCGCCGGTCAACGGCGTGACCACGAGCGGCTCCAGCAACCCGCGCTCGGAGCTGCGCGAGATGACCGGCGACGGTTCGGCGAACGCGAGCTGGTCCTCGACGGCGGGCACCCACAGCATGGTGGTCACCGAGGCGTTCACGCACCTGCCCGACGTCAAGCCGGAGCTGGTCGGCGCCCAGATCCACGACGCCGACGACGACATCACGGTGTTCCGGCTGGAGGGCAGCAACCTCTACGTCACCAAGGGCAACGACCCGCACTACAAGCTGGTGACCGACAACTATGCCCTCGGCACCAAGTTCGAGGCCAAGTACCTGGTCGGCGGCGGCAAGATCGAGGCCTACTACAACGGGGTGCTGCAGACCACCATCCCGGAGCGGTTCCGGGGCGCCTACTTCAAGGCCGGCGCCTACACCCAGGCCAACTGCACCGACTCCTCGCCGTGCAGCAAGTCCAACTACGGCGAGACGACGATCTACAGCGTGGCGGTCTCGCACCAGGTCACGCAGTGGCAGCTGATCTGGGACTGGATCACCTACGCGCTGCCGGTCGCGCTCGGCGTGCTCGTGGTGGCGGCGCTGGGCTTCCTGCTCTGGCGCCGGCTGCGGGCCCGCCGCACGGCGTGAGCCCCCGCCGCGCGGCGTGAGCCCAGCTCCGGCCGAGATCCACGCGTCGGAGCTGGGCCCGAGGGGCGGGTCGCCCTCAGATTGGTATCACATCCGATACCATCTCGGTATGGCGATGACTCTGCGGCTGTCTGGCGAGGACGACGACGGGTTGGAGCGGCAGGCCAAGCGTGAGGGCTTGTCGAAGCAGGCGGTAGCGACGAAAGCGATCCAGCAGTACGTCGCGGAGCGCGATCTGGTTGCCGATGTCGATCAGGCGCTCGACGTGCTGACCCCGCGCTACCAGCACCTGCTGGACCGGCTCGGCTCGGTGTGATCCGCTACCTCACCTTCACCGCGTTGCTGCAGGTCGCCCGGCGAGTGTGCGGCGACGAGGTACTGGTACGTGACGCGGGGTTACTGGAGTCGGCTCTTGCCCGGCCCCGGGCTGGAATGTACGGCCAGGACGCGTACCCGACGGTGTACGGCAAGGCCGGCGCGCTGCTGCATTCCCTGGTCACCAACCACGCCCTGGTGGACGGCAACAAGAGATTGGGCTGGCAGGCTACGGTGGTGTTCCTCTGGATCAACGGTCAGGACGTACAGGCACCCGAGGACGACGCGTTTGATCTGGTGATGGCGGTGGCATCAGGTCAGATTGCCGACGTGGAGAAGATCGCGGGTCCGCTACGGGAGTGGAGCGTGCCGCTGGTGCCTGTCCAGCGCCCCGGGACCTGACCCGATGGCGACTCAACCGTTCCCACGACACGTCGGAATCGCGTAGGTCCTACTGCTGCCGAGCCGCAGCTCATGATCGGATGCCGCCCATGGCTGATCCGCCCCTGCGTCGATTCCCCGGTCAGGAGTGGGGCTGCCTCGGTCGGGGCGGGACATTAATTCTGGATTTCCGGGTTCGCCCAGGACTTGTGTCCGCCGGCCAGCGCCTTAGATTTGCTGGTGGGAGTCGCGGCGGCGCAGCTGTCGTCCGGTGTCCCGTCCGCTCCGGACACGGCGGCCGACCCGGTCGGTATCGATCTTAGGGAGGTCCGCCGTGGCGGCGCTGGACCGGACCATCATCACGACCAGGCGTGGCCCGGCCACGGTGACCGTGGTCGGCGAGCTCGACCGGGTGGCGATCGCGCGGCTGCGCGCCCATCTCGGCGAGCTGATCGAAGCCGGGGTGAGCGACCTGATGTTGGATCTGAGCGCGGCCAGCCGGCAGGACCCGGCGCTGCCCAGGGTGCTGGACTGGGTGCGAGCCCGGATCCGGGGTCAGGGCGGCCGGTTCACCGTCACTGGCGCGCCCGATGACCGCCCCGGCCGGCCGACCGCCGAGGGGCCCGACTAGGTCATCCATCAGCCGACCGACGGGGATCACCGGAGCGACGCGTCCAGCTGACGGATCAGTTCTCCGACCCGTCTGGGTTGCTTCCGCAAGGGGTGGAGGAACGCCGCACTGACCGCGAGGCCGGCCGCACGAGCGGCGTCGCTCGCGGCTCGTGGGCGCCGATCGTCTGGGCGGTCACGTTCGAAGATCGCCAACCCTGGCCGCGCGGCTCGAATAACCTGGTCGGCTCAGGGTGGCTGGTCATTTATACAGATGGCTTTGGACGGGACCACAACCAGCCAGCCGAATGTCAACCTGCACCTTTTCGTTCGGGCCGGTGATGATAGTCGGGGACGGCTGGCGACGCACCCACATAATCGATTTTTTTCTCGTCACCCGGGGCGGCTTGAACCCCTCAAAAATGTCGGACCCGGTTGGCACAATGGGGGCATGTCAGAAAGCTCGATCGCCAGCGCGGACCGAGCCGTGTTTGCGGCTTTGGCCCAGTCGCGGGCGGCGTCGGGCTCGGCTTCCGGTCAGGAGTTGATTGACCGGTTGACGTTTCTGAAGTCGGTGATCCGCCAAGCCGAGCACGACATGCTGCACACCGTCGCCCAGCTCGATGG
>Ga0137415_10005014_pt1 | contig 13088 bp, 10 predicted proteins | sample CZODoug3_1_1_16f_FD_183082 | JGI IMG/M metagenome (GOLD analysis project Ga0137415, IMG submission 183082) | Vadose zone soil fungal communities from Angelo Coast Range Reserve, California, USA - CZODoug3_1_1_16fungal (Hybrid Assembly) | ecosystem: Environmental > Terrestrial > Soil > Vadose... | reverse complement strand
AAGATCCTGCGCAGGAGGCTGACTTATCCATCGATGCGCGCCAGACAGCGAGGCAGCCTCGCCTTCTGGCACAGAAGTCCTGGACTCGACGGCACCTTGAATCGCACTCGCGAGAGCATCCAAGCCTTCCAAGAGCGACGTAAATTGATCAGATGCCGAGGGAACAACCCCGGATGTCTTGGCGCGCGTTTCATCCGCTGGAAAGGATACGCGCGCAACGTCAGGAGGCTGCAGTGTTTCGATGATTGACACGAGAGGGGTGAGGCTTAGATCGAGCTGCTGCCCCTCCTGACCACGGGCCGCATCGCCGTCGATCCACACGACTGGACGGTGAGGATAGCGCGCATTGACGCGCATGACAGACCCGACTTCGCCGGTGGCCAATCGTACCGAGGTACCCAGCGGATAGGCCGACAGCTGTTCGACCAAGGCTTTGACGACCTCGCGAGGGAACGCCGTCCGTTCCGCCACCATCAATTCTCGCACCGCTTCGTGCGGAAAGAATCGGCGGCGATACCCGCGTGGGCTCACGAGGGCATCGAAAATATCCACCACGCCGATGATTTGGGCAAACTCGCTGATCTGCCGCCCCTTCAGCTTGTTCGGATACCCCTGCCCGTTCCACCGCTCGTGCGCCTGGCGCACCACTTGTGCCAGCCAGTCGTATTTCGGACCCGCCTTTCGAATTGCTTCATAGCCGAGTTCGGGATGCTGTTCAATGAGCGTACGTTCATCATGAGTCAACCGGCCCGACTTGGTGATCAGCGACTGCGGCACGGCAAAGAGACCGATGTCGTGCAGGAGCCCCGCGAAGGTGAGCCGTTCCAGCTCTTTTCCGTGATATCCCAGTCCGGCACCGACCTTTGTCGCCAAAATTGCGACATTCACGAGATTTGTAATCAGTGGAGGGCCTGCGGGACCGCTCATAGCCTGAACGAGCAATTGGTCACTTCTCATGAGCGCCTCCGCCATCCCCGTTGCCAGGGCGGACAAGGCCTCCAAGTCGAGTTCGTCTTGCCGTTGCACGGCAAGAGCCACGCCCGTCAATTGCTCCTGCGCAATGCGATACCAGTCTGTCGCGCTGTATTCGTTCATGGCCTGCGGCCGTCCTCACGGACCATTCGACAATACATCATATGACTTGCCCGACCCGCTGAACAAGCCGGTCATCGGTTTGTAAGACGTGCTCGATCGCTCCAGTGAAGAGACATTGATCACAGAGTGCATTAATGAGCCGCCCGTTCCCATTGCCCTGTTCATAAATGACTGCGTCGATCGGAAGAGCCCGGAGTCCCAAATATGTCGTATGATCGACTTCTGAGTTCATCGTGCCATCATCATCACTCGGAGGTGCTCTTTCGCCACGCGCCTCAACGAACCTCTGTGCAGGGTGTCGGCATATTGGTTACGAGCGGCTGGCAGGGAGCAAATCATCGATCGCGGTACGTTGGGCCCGCCCATGCTCCACCCACTGGCGGATGGCACCGCCCATCACGTGCAGCCGTGCCTTCACCGATTCCACCCGTGTGGCAGCCAGATGCACTCGACGTTGCGCCACCACGGTCAGCAGACTGTGCAGACCTGTGAAAAACATCATGGCCGAGCCCGCATTCACCTGCTGTGCTTCTGTGCGCAGACGTGCGACGTCTTGAAGAGAGGCTTCGAGGGCCATCATGCGTGAGGAGGCCTCACCCCCGTCCATCTTGAGGGCACTCATCCTCTTAACAATCTCGGGCACCCGCTCGTCAATCGCTTTCAGAAATGACTCTTCCGCTTCGGACACCCGCGCAAGATATCCTTGAATGACCGTGGCATCGATACGTTCGACACCGGCCTGAACCTGTCCTTCCATCTGCTCGATCAGGCTACAGATATGGTTGCGCCCAGACGCAATACTGGAAGACTGTTTCTCCTGTAACCCTTGCAGCGCTTGCAAAAACTCCCAGGGAGAGAGACTCGCGTTAACCGCCTCAGCTGCCGCACCATTCCCATTGTCTTCAAAGGAGATGCCCGTCGCACGGGTCAATGCCGTATGGATCTGTCCCAGCTGTTTACAGAGCGAAAGAAAGTCCTGAACAGAGAGCGCCTTCTGTGAGTCCTCGAGGGCTTCGATAAAGGGAATCGTCTCGAAACTGACATGCGCGACGTCTGGAAGATTAATCGTGGCAGCAGACCCGCCGAGATTCATCACTCCGGCCGAAATCGTCCCGATCAGCTTGGCATGCCGCTCCGGCGCTGGGCCCTGTTGCAGCTCATCAAGGGCGACGTGAATGTTCTGGAGCCATTCATGTGCTTCCTGAACAAAGAGATCGACCAGCTCTTTCTGGAAATCGTCTGTGGTGTCGGCAGCCATGACTTCAGTCCTTCACGACAGTGACGGTCCACGAGAAGGGATCGTGCAGGATCAGGGCCGTCGTTTTCCGCTTCCCAGCTGAGAAGCCAATCCCGCGATCTCGCCAAGCTTTGTCGCCAGCTCTTCAAACCGTTTGGTGGCTTGCTCGGCCGCTTGTTCAGTTTCAGATACGAGCTTCACCAGGAGGCTATTTCGTTCTCGTTCCGTCTGAAGCAGTGTTTCAAACTCCAGGGGTTTCTGCCGAGCGCGCTCAGCATCGGAGAGACGCTCGGAAAAATCCTTGCTTTTTTTCTGTTCAGTAGCGAGAGCTTGTTCTAACGTGCTCACGCGTGCAGCAACCTGCTCACTCTCGGCTAGACGACGAGTCAAATCGCTCGTACGCTCCTGCTCCTGCACAAGCTGCCGCGCCAATTCCTGAGACCGAGTCACCGACTCTTCCATCGCCGTCATCTGTTGAACCAATTGCGTGGCTGCCTGGCGCTCGGCATACAGAGCCGCCTCCAGTTCCTGCACACGCCCGCCCAGGCTCTCCGCCACGGATGCCTGCTTCTTGGCCTCAGCCGTCCGCTCTCGTTCGGTCTTGAGTGCTGATTCAAGTTCTTGCACCCGAGCAGAAGCACTGTTGGCCTCTGCGAGTTGCTTCTTCAGCTGGGCGGTCTGCTCTCGCTCCCTTGCCAACATCGACTCGAGTTCTTTGACGCCAGCCAACTGTCCTTCGAGTTGTGTCACCCGCTGAGCATTGTGTGTCGCTCGATCTCGTTCGACCCGAAGTTCTTCCTCTAGCGGCTTCAATCGCGCAACTGCCTGCCGATAGGCTTCTAATTGTTCGTCGCTCACGCGCGCGCTTTGAATCGCCTCAATGGACTCAGTTACCTTCTCGATACTCTTCGTTGCAGACGCGGCAGCGCCTTGCCGCTTGGCCAACAGGTCGAGCACGCGATCCTTGAGAGACGTACCCTGGAACGGCTTTTTCAACACCCCGTCGGCGTGACAGGATTCAGCCTGCCTTGTCACCTCATCGTTCACAATGCCGGAGATCAAGAGCACCGGCGTGTTCGCTAACGCCCAGTGCGCGCGCACAAAGGCGCAGACCTCGTAGCCGCTTTTATCCGGCATAATCACGTCGGACACGATCAAATCCGGCTTTTCTTTGGCCAAATAGGCCAACGCCTCCTCGCCGTTCGCCGCCAATACCACGCCTAACCCTGCCTCCGTCAGCAGCCGTTCGGCGACCTTCCGTACGGCGATGCTATCGTCAGCCACTAACACTTTCGGCATGTTGTAATTCTCCTCTGTGCCGATTCGAAACGAGAGACCTTACGCAGGAGACTTTCCAAGCTTAGTCAAACACAGAAGGTCGATCGGCTGATCATCAATCGTGCACGTCCCCACAACGACGGGATCGGCTCCATCCGAAAGTTGAATCGATGCGCGATCCACCGACTGCAAGATCGGCACGTCCGAATCAATGCGCACGGCCATGAGCCCATCCTCGTGTTTAGCCAGCAGACACAGAGGAGGGTCACTCTCTATTGTGAGATCAAACTGCCCCGCCAAATCAAAAATCGGCAACACTTCTTTCCCCCGCCACGCAACGGCATTCACAAATGGCGTCTGGCTCGGCACCGGCACAACCGAAGGCCATTGAACGATGCCGCTGACCTCTTCTATGCCAGCGGCAAAACGTCGCCCTCCGACGGAAAACACCGTGACCCACTGCTTCGAGAAAACCGTTTTCTTTCGACTGGCTTGGGACTGCAGCATCGGCGGACTCGCACATTCCTGTGTTTGACTAGACAGGGAATACCGACGTTAAACCGCCCTCGGACTCTAGAGGCGCATGCCCCGCTACAACCTCAGAGCGCCAGGGCACTACATCGGTCGGCGTTACCAGCCAATCGAGGTTGATGATCAAGACAAGGGCGTCTTCGAAGAAAAACAGTCCGGCAAACCACTCCCGTTCTGCCCCGCGGAAATGGAGAGGCAACGGCACAATGTCCGACGGCTCGATTTCGACCAGACTGATTATTCGATCGACCGCATAGGCCTTGCGCCAGACACCGTTGGAACACAAAATCGTCCGTCCCTGGGATGACAACGGCGCCACCGTTTTGGTTGGATCGAGGCGATTCGCCAGATCGCTCTTTTCATAGGTCTCGCCCAAAAGCGTAATGGTATCCTGAAACGTCGTTTCAATTGTTTTCAACAGACCCCGGATTCCTTTCCCTGGAATCGACATGCGCATCGGCCCGCACTCGACGATCAGTTGCTGATTCACATTCGTCGGCGCTGTCGAATGGCTTTTACGGACAAGAAGACTCATCGGCCCCCTTCCTCCGAGCGGAACCGGCCCGGCCTCGACGGCGCTCGCCTCTAAACATCTGTACCGCGTGCCGCCGGATCATGGCTGAACCAGCGCACTCCCACCGGCCACCCGCTCGATTTCCTTGAGCAACGTACGCTCTTCAACGGGCTTCGTGATGTAGCCGGTCGCACCGACATTGAGCGCGAGTTGACGATGCTTTTCACCCGCGCGCGTCGTCATCACCAAAATCGGCACGGATTGCGTTTGCTGGCGGCTCCTCAATGCCTGAATCACTTCATACCCGTTCAACTTTGGCATCTCCAGATCCGTAATGATCACGTTGTACGCTTGCGTAGACGCTTTGCGGATGCCCTCTTCGCCGTCGCCGGCCGTCGCCACCTGGTACCCTGCCGTCTCCAACATTCGCCCGATGAATTTGCGGATGCTCAACGAATCGTCGATCAGCAGGATGGACAAAGTCTTGGCTGGCTCCGAATCCGATGCCTCCTCTGCCCGCCCTTCCCCGGCACCGAGCTCCTGCACAGCCGACCTGGCAACCATCAACATGCCCGCACTCTGGCTCGTGAACAGTCGACTGACGTCCAGCACCAAAATGACTCGCCCGTCCAAATCGAACGTGGCGCCGGAAAATGTCACATGTTCCATGAGTTTGAGCGGTCCCAACGATTTGACGACGATTTCCTGCTGACCCAACAATTCGGTGACGGCGAGCCCCATGGGACCGGCATCGGTATGCACAACAACGATGGGCATCGTGCTCTCGAGCGCGGACGAACCGTGGCCGAGCAGGCCGGACAATACATGGATTTCTACCGCTTCGTCTCCCATCTGCAACAACATCCGGTTTCCCATGTTCTGCACGGCACTCGGCAGCGGCAAGGTGATTTCCCGGATACTCGCCAGCGGAATCGCATAGCGCATCTCGTTGACACGGACCATCAGCGCCATTGTAATCAGCAAGGTGAGCGGGAGATACAACGAAAACTTCGTCCCGCGTCCCTCCACAGTTTCGATCTCGATGCGGCCGTTCATCGAACGGATCACGCGTTCGACGACATCCATTCCGATGCCGCGGCCGGCTTGATCGGTTGACACCTCGGCTGTGGAAAAACCTGGCACAAAAATGAACCGCGTGATTTCCGCGTCGGTCAGCTGCGCCGCCAGGTCCGGATTGACCAGCCCCTTGGCGACGGCCGTCGCTTTGATCTTGTCGAGATCGAGCCCGCGCCCGTCGTCTTCCACTTCGATCACCACCGCGTTCCCCCGCTGAGCCGCATGCAAGCGGATCGTGCCGGTCGCCGGTTTCCCATTGGCCTCCCGGACCCGAGCCGGTTCGATGCCGTGATAGACCGCATTGCGCATCAAATGAATCAGCGGATCGATCAGCCGTTCCACTACACCCGTATCGATTTCCGTGCGTTCGCCGGCCATCGCCATCTCCACGTCTTTGCCGGTCGCACGGGCGCTCTCCCGCACCGACCGCCGAAACCTGGTGAACAGCATGCCGATCGACACCATCCTGGTTTTGGTAGTTTGGTCCCGTATGCCGGTGGTCAGCTCCTGCAGCTCGTTCATTTCGTCCCGTGCAGCCTGAATCGATCCGTTCAACTGCGAAACCGATTCGCTGATGTCAGCGGCCCCTTCGCCGATCCGCCGAGCCAGGATGTTGAAATCGTCGTATTTATCGAACTCCAACTCGCCGAATTCAGTCACACCGGTCAGAGCGGGCATCGATGCCGAGGTCTCTTGGGGCGAGAGGGAGGGCATCGTAAAGGTGTGTTTCTCCTCGAATGCCTGGATGCCGGTGAGCAGACGGTTCTTGCAAGCCATCACTTGGTGGGTCAGCTGACTCAAGGTCTCCAGTCGCCGTTCCAATCGTCCTCGGGTGATGATCAACTCGCCGACGAGATTCAGCAATTGCTCCAGACGATCACGCCTGACTCTGATCTGTTGGACGTCAGTTCTCGCGCCTGTCATGTCGGCATCCGAAACGGGCGGCCCCTCCTGCCACTCCGGCGCAGAAGCCGCAGGGAATTCTTGAACCGCCTCCTGCATCGGAACCGATGCCGGCCGCGGAACGGATCCGGTAACCAACGCCTGCCCGAGCGTCGCGAACTCTGCCCGAACTCCCAACAACCGTTCTTTCAGTCGAGGCAGTTGCTTGACATCTCGTTGGAGCAACACACGCACGACATCAATCGTCCGTAGCACGATGTCCGTGAAGGAAGCGGTGATTTCCAGACGACCGTGGCGCACAGCATCGAGATAATCTTCGACCGTGTGGACCAAGTCGCCGATTATTTGAAAGTTGACGGTGTACGCCGATCCTTTGAGCGTGTGCACATTCCCAAATAACTGGTTGGTCGCCTCTTGGTTTTTTGGATCCTTCTCCAGCTGGAGAAGAAGGTTTTCGATGCTTTGCAGATACCCTTCGGCCTCGGGAAGAAAATACGAGAGATCGCCGAAATCGAGTTGCGGGATGATATACTCCGCGGTCAGTTGCTGCGTCGGGGCCGATTCGACCACGGCCGGGCCTGCGGAATCGTTTGACGCGACGATGAATTCGACCGGCTCACCCTGCTGAATTCGGCGCAACGCATCCTTCACGACAGGGATGTCCTGTTGAAAGCCGGCCACATCGTTCGAGTTGCGACATAGAAGCGACCGGACGATCTCCGTCGTACGGTCTACGGCATTCAACAACACAGGAGTTACCGGAAGCCCGCCGTCGCGAACAGTCACGAGACAATCCTCAAGAGGATGGGCAAGATCTCCAATGACTTTAAATCCTACCGTATAGGCCGATCCTTTGATGGTATGAACGGTCCGAAATAAGGTAAGGATCTGGTCGTTGTCGCTAGGATTCAAGCGTAGGTGGGCCACCGCCCCTTTGACCGTCTCGAGATATTCTTGAATTTCAGGAACGAAATACGACAGGACCTCCGCATCGATGGTCGGCACGCAGTACTCCGCCGAAATCGAGGTACCCGTCGTCGCGGTCTGCGCCTCGACGGCGGATGCACCAGATGGCGAGGCGAACGGGATCAGCGCGGCATAGCGCTGGGTCCATGCGTCCGCGGCCCAGCCTTCGTCTGCCCCCCCTTTCGCAATGCGTTCGATCTGGCGGCGGCAGTCCCCGACGATTTCCCGAAGCAAGTCGACGGCTTCAGGCCAACGAGCCTGAGCAATCTCGGAGGCGTACTCGAGGACCGTCTCCATCATCTCCCCATATCGAGCCAGGCCCATGTATCCGTAATTCAGCGCGGCGCCCTTAAGCTTGTGCGCAAGGATGTAGTGCTCTTGGAGCGATTCGCAGGATGGACACGACGCATTCGCAGGATGGAGCGCAGTCCAAAGCGTTGTCATGTCGCCCAACGTCTCAGCGGCAAAGATCTCCACCAACTCCCCGTTGATCGATTTCTCACTCATGCGTAAGCCCCCTCAAGGGCAACCTCCATGTCATACCGCCACCTCACTCGTCAGACCAGCTTGAACTGCGCAACCGAGGCCGTCAGACCGTCGGCGAGTTTGGCCATGTCTTCGACGGTCAACCGCGCGGCATCGGTGGCTTTCTGCGTTTCCACGGCGCCGCCTGTGAAATCCTTAATCGAACGACGCACTTGATCGGCCGACACCGTCTGGTTCGCAGCGGAAGCGGCGATGTTTCCGGCCAACTCGGCCGAGCGTTTGGCGATTCCCGAAATATCCTCGAACACGTCACCGGTCCGCAAAGCGGACTTCGACCCTTCTTCCACCGCCTTGGTTTCGTTTTCCATCTCGACGACGGCTTCCTGCGTCTCGCTCTGAATGACTTTGACCAGATCGGCGATTTCGCGCGTCGCTTGCGAGGAACTTTCGGCCAGTTTTCTGACCTGGTCGGCGACGACGGCAAATCGGGCTCCGGCTTCGCCTGCACCGGCGGCTTCGATCGCCGCGTTCAACGCCAAGAGGTTTGTCCGGTTCGCAATGTCTCTGATAGCCGACACAATCTGCGAAATTTCCACGGATCGATCGCCGAGCGCCTTGACCTGCTTCGACATCCGCTGCACGGCGGTCCGAATGCTCTGCATGTCCTCCACGGTTTTCTGCACGGCTTCACGGCCTCGAGCCGTCGCTTCAAGCACCAGTTTGGCGCTGTCCGACGAGGCGCCCGCGGTCTCTGCAACCTGACGCATTGAGCTCGCCAGATTTTCGACCGCTTCGAGCGTCCGCATCGATTCGTCGGTCTGGTGCTTCGCGGTGCCAGACATCTGCCTTGCGTTGTCGCGCAGCGCCCCGGAGGATTTATTGACACGGTCGGCCGCCTCCCGCACTTGCTTCAACAATTGGCCGAACCGAATGATCATCAGGTTGAATCCGTCGGCCAAGTTGCCGAACATGTCTGCCGTTACCTCACCACGTTTGGTCAAGTCGCCTTTACCGATGTCCGAGACCAAGACCAGGAAGCCCATCAACCGCTTTTGCATATCATCGCGTTCGGACTCCGACGTCACAAGGGTCGTCATGCGGTCCAACATGACATTGAACGATGCGGCGATCTGTCCGAGTTCGTCCTTCGACGTGATCTTCGCGCGGGCGTGGTAGTTGCCGCCTGCCGCCAACTTCACGGCGTCTGCGACATGTCCAATACCCAGCGCCAACTTGTGCCCCACCCAGTATCCGAGTGCCAAACTCAAGGCCACGCCGAAGATACCGCCAGCGATCAACATGAGCGTTCCGGTGGCAGCCAGGGCCTGAGCATCTTCATTCAAGTCCTTGGCAACCTCTTTCATGTCCACGACTTGTTCATTCTGGCGAGCGACCATCGCCTCGAAGGTCGGCTGCAGGTCTACCGTGAGGGCCAGTTTTCCTAGGTCTCTCATGTGTTCGGCTTGCTCTGCCGAGAGCGACTTTCCAAAGCTGTCGGCCATGGCACTGAGGGCGCCCTCGCCATCCTTGAAATATTTCTCAATCGCCGGCTTCAGGATCGCCAAGTCCTTCGTTTCATCGCGGCCCGATCGCGACACCCGACGCACCTTGGCCGCGTAGTCGGCGACGACCTTTTTGACCTTCGCCTGATACGGCGACAGCCGTGTGACGTCTGCAATAAGGTCGGCCTGCCGCGTGACGCCGGCGATACCCGTCAAGATTTGATGGTGGGTCGTAAGCGCTGTACCCATTTCGGCGAATTCGGCCAGCGGCACCGTATAGTCGACGTACACCGTCTGGGACGAGGTGGCCAACTGCCGGAGCGTCGAGACACCGATCGCCGACATGGTTATAATAATGACGCTGATCACCCCGAACGTCGCTAAGAGTTTCGACTTGGTTTTTGAGCTTTCAAACCGTTGCAGGACGCTGAGCCTTGCCATGGGAACCTCCTCCTTCTTTACACTCGTGCCTTGAGCCTAAGGTGAATAGTGGTCTATCTCGCCTGCTGGTTATCCTATGCCCTCAAAATGCGAGAGCACGGCCGCGGTTTCCAGAACCCCTCGTAACCGATCCTCGAGTTTGACCACCGTCGACACATAGGGGAAACGCCCCTTCCCCCGTGCCGATCGGAGCCGGTAAGAATTGGTCCTTGGAAAAGGTGCGAATCCCCGGCACCGCAACCGCCAATGTCCCGAGGTTCCGCATCAAGGAGCACTGTTCTTCCGTCTGCGACAATGCCATTGGCGACAACCTGACCGATCCCCCCTTTGGCTGGACGATCGGCACTCGCGATCATTTATTCTCCTTCCCCGAATACACCGTAGCTTGCTGGGGGATGAAGGCGGGAGAACCCTCCGTAGTCTTGCCGCCTTCGCTGAAGCTTCGGCGGCCCACCGAAACCTTGGCGAAGGTTGGGGCGAAGGAGGGTAGCGGCTTCGGAGAATTTCGCCGGACACCCCGCAGCTTGCTGCGGGGTGCTTCATTTCGTCCCTCCGACGTACGACAGCAGCGCGGGGACTTCGACGAGACTGCCCATACGGCCGGCCAGTTTCAGAATACCCGTCACGAACGGGTGGGCCCCTTCCGGCGACTGCGCCGCAGCCGTAACATATTCATCGGGCCGCACGTCACGGATTTCCGGAACCTTGTCGACCAGCACTCCAATTTGCTGGACTCCCTGTTGAATCACCACGGCATACTTCGCCGAAGTCCCCCAGATCGGCAGCCCCAAGGCGGAACGCAAGTCGGCAATCGGCATGACGGTCCCTCGCAAGTTGGCGACACCGCTCAAGATCGACGGCACCCCGGGCACCGGCGTAATAGACTTCACCTCGAACACCTCCCGTACATAACGAAGATCGATGACGAAGGACTCGTCGGCGAGACTCAGCAGACAGACGCGCACAGGCCGCGTCGCAGCCGTCGCTGACGCGGCCTGCACCGTCTTCACATGATGGACGATTCCTTCAATCTGAGCCATTTGATTCGATCACTCCCTCATCGGATTACTGTTGCCGCAACACGTCCTTGATGGCGTCCAGTAACGCTTCGGCTTTGACGGGCTTCACCAGATAACTGTTGGCGCCCTGCTGTTGCCCCCAGAACTTGTCACTCTCCTGGCTTTTCGAGGTGCAGAGAATGACGGGGACATTCTTGTAACGCTCATCGCTTTTCAAGTCACGACAGGCCTGGAACCCGTTACGCCCTGGCATCACAACGTCCATCACGACCACGTCCGGTTTTTCCTTGACGAGTTTGTCTTCCAGGTTCATCGCATCGGAAAACGACACAACCGTATGGTGCGCCGACTTCAGATACTCCTCGATCAACTTGAGATCGGCTTGACTATCATCGACCACGACAATCTTGCTCATCATCAACACCCTCTAGTTATGGTACTGAATGGACCCCTTACCGCCGGAAGACCACGACAGGCGATCAACGCAGCGGCATCGTCACGCTGATGGCGCCGGCCAGCTCCCCTTCTTTCCAGCCTTCCTTGCGCATCCCGGTAATATCGCGTTCTCCCTTGGGGCTGCCATGACACGACAGACAGGACGCCGTGGCATATTCCGGCTGCATCATACGGAGCGCCGGCTTGCCGGCCACCAGCGTGTTCCTGCCGTAGGGTTGACCCTTGGGATGCCTGGAATCTGCGAACATTCTCAGGACTTCCGTCTCGAAATCGTCCGGCTTGTTGCCCGGAAAACGATAGTCGGTTCCCGTAAGTTTCAGTTTGATGCCGGTCTTCTCGAAGAACTGCTCACCGGCCTTGCGCGCGAACAGCGTCGGCGAAAACCCTTTGAAACCGATGCCGAGCCGATTGATCACCACTTGATAGGACGCCACCACTTCCTTCTGGGATTCCAGCAAGCTCCTGAGATGTGCGCCCTGCGAAGTACCGTCGGGCTGGCTCAAGTCGATGTGCTCCTGATTCCGGAATCGAGTCGTGAGGGTCTCGCCCACAAAGGCCGGTGTAAATCCTTTGTCGCCTTTTGTCGGATCATTGATCTCGGCTTGATGTTCGGACACCAGTGCACGGCTGAGCTTGAGCAGAGCGACGAGCTGCCGCGCTGTTTCGACTTCATCCGCGGCTGCCGCATCGTTAGACACGACAAACCCCTGCACAAGACACGTCGTCGCACAGAGCACTGCAACAAGCATTGTTCTGACGTTCATACTGATGGCTCTCTTCGCCACACGTTACTGTTGACTGCTCAACGATCCGTCCGAGATGCCGAAGTTCACGCTCGCATATCCAGAAGTGTACTGTATATCGTATTAACCGCAAGGAAATCGGAAAAAGAAACGCGCTATGCCGCGTGACCGTCACACGGCTCTCCGGCCTCCCTCACGCAATTGACGCAGGAGCGCGTTGGGAATGTCTCCAAGCGGCAGCACCACATCGACGGCCCCTGCCTGAATCGCTTCCTTCGGCATGCCGAATACGATGCAGGTCGATTCGTTCTGAGCGATCGTATAGGCGCCGGATTGCTTCATCTGGAGCAGCCCGGCCGCGCCGTCGTCCCCCATTCCGGTCAAAATGATGCCGATGCTGTTTCCGCCCGCATGTTTGGCGACCGAGGCAAACATCACATCGACGGACGGACGGTGCCGGTTGACGGGGGGATCCTGATTGAGGCGAACCAGATAGCGGGCGCCGCTTCGTACGAGGGTCATGTGGTAATTGCCCGGTGCAATCAGCGCATAACCGGGCAGCACGCTGTCGCCGTCTTCGGCTTCTTTCACGGAAATCCGGCACAGGCTGTTCATCCGGTCCGCCCAAGTCTTCGTAAACCGCTCCGGCATGTGCTGGGCAATGAGAATCGGCGGGCTATTCGGCGGCAGCACTTCCAGCACCTCTTTCACGGCTTCGGTTCCGCCGGTGGAAGACCCGATGGCCACGATGGTATCAGTCGTCTTGATCATCGCGGAGGCGGCGTGCAGTGCGCGGCGAACGACGCTGGGCGCAATCTTTGGGGTCGCCACGTACGCCTT
>Ga0137415_10005013_pt1 | contig 13090 bp, 11 predicted proteins | sample CZODoug3_1_1_16f_FD_183082 | JGI IMG/M metagenome (GOLD analysis project Ga0137415, IMG submission 183082) | Vadose zone soil fungal communities from Angelo Coast Range Reserve, California, USA - CZODoug3_1_1_16fungal (Hybrid Assembly) | ecosystem: Environmental > Terrestrial > Soil > Vadose... | reverse complement strand
GCACGAACCCGGTGGCGATGCGCAGGTCATCGGCGGCGATCACCAGGTCGGCGCACCAGAGCAGGCCCAGCCCGCCACCGGCCACCGCGCCGTGCGCCGCCACCAGCACCGGGACGGGCAGCGCGGCCAGCCCGGCCAGCGTGCGGTGGTAGAGCGAGATCATCTCGTGCAGCTCGTCGGGCAGCCGGTCCAGCTGGCCGGTCAGGTGGCGCAGGTCGCCGCCCACGGTGAACGCCGGTCCGTCCGCGCCGATCAGCAACGCGCGCACCCCGGGCGCCGAGGCGACCACCTCGAACCGGTCGGCGAGCGCGCGCACCATCGCCATGTCGATCCCATTGCGACCCTCCGGGCGAGCCAGCCGCAGCTGAGCCAGCCCGTCGGTGATCTCCAGGCTGACCCGCTGGGCATGGTCCGCGGCGGTCGGCCCGTTGGTGCCGCCCGTGGCGACGGTGTCGGTGGTGTCGGTCATGTCGGTCGTGTCGGTCGTGTCGGTCGTGTCGGTCGCTCCTGGAGCGCGGCGCACCACAGCGCCGTGTCGGTGTACTGGCGCAGGGAACACAGCCGGTCGCCGTCGCTGGTCCACAGGTGGGCGAACGGCGCGTCCAGCTCGCGCCCGGTGCGTCTGGCCCTGCCTCGGTAGTCGCCCAGCACGAGCAGCTCGTCGGGCCCGCACGGCAGCCACCGCTCGGGGAACGCGCGGACCGCGAAGGCCGCCCCAATGGCCCACCAGCCCTGCTCGATGCACGCCTCGGCGCCCGCGTGGTGGCCGCCGATGGGCGCGGGCATGCCGGGGCTGAAGTACCCGTCGAACTCCGGGTGCAGCACGGCGGCGAGCTCGGCCCGATGCCCTCCGGCCAGCGCCCGGTAGACCCGCTCCACCAACGCATGCGGCCCCCGCTCGGTCACCGCTTCCTCCGGTACGTCTGGACAGTGTGTCCGACCACTCTGTCCGGGCCCCGGAAACCAGTCAAGCCGGTCCGGCGCCGGCCGGTGGGGGTGGTGGCTCGCACGGGGCGATCGGGGGGACACTAAATTCCCAGCATGGACTACGAGGCCGCCGTCGCCACGTTCTTCACCCCCGCGCCGGAGGGCACCACCCCGCCCCCGGTGGTCGCCCGGGGCGGACCTGCCCGCCAGTTGCGGGACGCGCTGGAACCGCTCGCCATGCACGCGGTATGGGCCCAGGAGGTCTACGACGCACTGGCCGCGCACGGGCTGGACTTCCTCTCCGGCTACGTGTGCGGGCGCGGCGCCGCGCTGGGTGAGGTGCCCTCGTCGGTGGTGGCCGCCGCGTTCGCGGTGTTCCCGCCCGAGCTCATCGACCAGCTGTGGACCGACGGCCTTGCCAAGCTGGACCGCGCCGAGCTGATCGCGCTGCGGAACGAGGGGGTCGCGGTCAGCCTGCGCAAGGTGCTCGGCGACGTGACCACCGAGCAGGAGGTGCTGCAGGTCGCCGAGACGCTGGAGCGCGCGGCGGCGGTGGCCGATGGAGCCGGCCGGCCGCTGTTCTCGGCGCTGCGCGCGGCGCCCGTGCTGGCCGACCCGTACGCCCGGCTGTGGCGGGCCGCCGACCTGGTCCGCGAGCACCGCGGCGACGGGCACGTGGCCACCTGCGTGGCGGCCGGGTTGAGCGGCTGCGAGATGAACATCATCACCGAGCTCTGGCTGGGTTACTCGCTGGGCGAGTACAGCAACACCCGCGGCTGGTCGCGAGAGGCGCACGAGCAGGCCGTCGCCAGCCTGACGGTGTCCGGGCTGGTGACGCACTGGGAGATCACCGAGGACGGCCGAGCGTTCCGCACCCGGGTGGAGGATCGCACGGACGCCGCCCAGCGCACCCTGATCCGGGCACTGGGGCACCAGCTGGCCCCGGTGCTGGAGAAGGTGTCGGCCTGGTCGGATCGGTGCATCGCGGCCGGCACCTTCCCGTCCGACCCCCGCAAGCGCGCCGCCGGCTGAGCCGCCGAAGCGTGCCGACGACCCGCCGGCGCGGGGCCGGCCGCGGCGCCAGGCTCATCCCGAACCCGCCGGCCGTGGCGGTCGATTCACGACTGGACCCGCCGGCCGTCGCGGCGGATTCAGGACTGGACCGGCATCGCTTTGCTCTGCATACCAATACGCAACACGGACGACCTCGGCGCGGCAGCCGGCCGCCCCGAGCCCCGCCGCGGCGCGGGCTGATCTGTCCTCGGCCACCGAGCCGGCCGAGGGCCCGTTCCCAGGCTCGGTGCTCCCGTTGGCGGACGGTTCCGCCCCGACAGCCGACTTCGTGGTCAAGGGCAACGCCAACTCGATGCGCAGCCACAGGCCGGGCTCGCCGTACTACCGGCGCACCCGTGCGGAGGTCTGGTTCCGCACCGAACAGGACGCGGTCGCGGCCGGGTTTCCGGCCCTGGGCCCCGAAGGCCGAGTAACTGGGCACGCGCTCGCCGAGTGGCACACCTCGCCGCTCTCGATCATGAGAATCCCGGCCTCACGTACCACTCGAGCTCGACCCCGTTGCCGCGGCCGGGACTCAGCCCCCGCCGCCGGCTGAGCCGTTGCGTATGTGTGCGCAGAGCAAAGCGTGAAACGACGACCTCAGCCGGATGACTCGACTCCGAGCGAGCTGCGAGCTACTCGGCGGCGCCAGCCAGCCCGGCGACCGGGCCGATCACGATGATCGCCGGCGGCCGGATGCCCTCGGCGGCCATCTCGTCGGCCACCTTGGCCAGCGTGCTGCGCAGCGTGCGCTGGCCGCGCAGGGTGCCGTCCTGGATCACCGCGACCGGCGTGTCGGCCGGGCGGCCGTGCTCCACCAGCACGTCGGCGAACGCGGCGATCCGCTGCACGCCCATCAGCAGTACCAGGGTGCCGCGCAGCCGGCCCAGCGCCGGCCAGTCGATCAGCGAGGTCGGATCGTCCGGGGTGGCGTGCCCGGACACCACCACGATCTCGTGCGCCACGCCGCGGTGGCTGACCGGCACGCCCGCGGCGGCCGGGGCGGCGAATGCGCTGGTCACCCCGGGCACCACGGTGACCGGGACGCCCGCTTCGACGCAGGCGAGCAGCTCCTCGAAGCCGCGGCCGAAGACGAACGGGTCGCCGCCCTTGAGCCGCACCACGAACTTGCCGGCCCTGGCCGCGTCGATCAGGGCGGCGTTGATCGCCTGCTGCTGCATGGCCCGGCCGTAGGGGATCTTGGACGCGTCGATCACCCGCACGTGCGACGGGAGCTCCTCGAGCAGCCGCTGCGGGGCCAGCCGGTCGGCGACCACCACGTCCGCCCGGGACAGCAGCCGCCGCCCGCGCACCGTGATCAGGCCGGGGTCGCCGGGGCCGCCGCCGACCAGCGCCACCCCCGGTGCGGCCGGAGCCGCCGAGTCGTCGATCAGCCCGGAGTGCAGCGCCTCGACCAGCGCGGTACGCACGGCGGCCGATCGCCGGGGCTCCCCGCCGGAGAGCACCCCCAGGGTCAGCCCCTCGTGCTCGCCGACCGCCGGGGTGACCGCCGAGCCCAGCTCGCCGGCGTCCGCCCGCACGCAGAACACCCGCCGGCGGGCTGCCTCGGCAACCACCGCCGCGTTGGTCTCCGGGTCGTCGGTGCAGGCGAGCGCATACCAGGCGTCGGCGAGGTCCCCATCGGCGTAACGGCGCCGCTGCCAGTCCACCTCGCCGGAGCCGACCAGGCCCTCCACCACGGCGGTCAGCGACGGGGAGACCACCCGCACCCGCGCGCCGGCGGCGAGCAGCCTGGGTACCCGGCGCTGCACCACCGACCCGCCGCCGACCACCACGACCAGCCGGTCACGCAGGTCGAGGCCGACCAGATAGTGCTGGTCAGCCATGCGGGGTGCCGTGCTTCCGCGCCGCCCGGCGCAGTTGCAGGATCCGCAGGTAGCCGGGAATGGCCACCAGCAGCACGCCGAGCACAGCGGCGAACAGCAGCGCCACCCCCACCGGCATGGTGCCCTCGATACCCAGGAAGCGGATCGGGGTGGGCACGTTGTTCTGCAGGATGAAGATCAGCAGGAACAACAGCACCACGGCGGCGAGGGTCGCCCCGACCCAGAGGCCGCTCACCCGGGTGCGCCTGATCGTGGTGACGGCTCCCTTCACCTCGGGCACCGCGACCCGGCCACCCGGGCCGGTGCCACCGGGCGCCCCGTTGCCCCCGTTGCCGTGCACGTGCGCCCTGGGTGGCTCCCCGCCCGGCGTGACCGGGCCGCCGTTGCCCCCGTCGATCGGCCCGTGGCGCTGCTCCTCGGCCATCTCCGGATCCCTTCCGCCTCGGCCGCGCTCCCACCGACGCCGGCCCCGAGGCCGGAGTATCCCGCGGTGGCGGGGATTCGGCGCCACTCGTGGCCCTCCGAGGTGTGTCACGGAGCTCGAACGGCCCCTACCGGGTGGATCCGGGCGGCCGCGGCGGTGACCCCGATGCCGGTCAGCTTCGCCGCGACCAGCTCCGCCGTGCCACCGGGCCGAGCCAGCTGGCCCGCCGCGTAGAGCGCGGCCGCCTCGGCCACCCCGGGGGTGCCCACGGCGGCGGCCACCCGGGCGCTCGGGTTCGGCACCACGACCGAGGCCAGTACGTCCGCCGGGTAGGCCAGCAGCGCGGGTCCGGTCACCGCGCGCAGCCCCGGTTCGCCGGCCCGGGTGTCCAGGGTGGCGTAGGCGCGGACGGCCGCCGGCTCCAGCGCGTAGGTGTCCAGCAGTTCACGGACGGCCGCGCGGACGTCGGCGGCGCGCACCCCGGGGCGGGCGCCCAGGCCCACCACCAGGTCGGCGGTCACCGGCCGGGGGCGGCGACCGGGACCTCCCGCGCGCCGCCGGGCCCTCCGGCCGAGCCGGCGGGGCGCCCGGCCAGGCCGGCGGGGCGCCCGGTGGAGCCGGCAGCCGCGGCGAAGCGGGCACACGCCGCCGCGAACCGGGCCACCGCGCCGGGCTCTCCGGCCGGGTGGACGTGCAGGTAGGAGGCGTGCACCCGGCCGTGCACGTACCCCTCCGGACCGCCCGGGCCGGCGGGTTGGGCCCATTGCCACGCCGGCGCCCCGACGGGGCCGGCGCCGGCCGCCGGGGTCACCTCGGTGCGGTGGAACTCGTGACCGGTGACCCGCTGCCCGGCCTCGAACAGCACCGATGGGCGCAGCGCCACCGCGTCCCGGTAGCCCAGCCGCAGCCGGCTGGTCATCCGCCCGACGCCGGGCAGCACGCCGCACATCGGGTGTCCGTCCAGCTCGGTGCACAGGTAGAGCAGGCCGCCGCACTCGGCATGTATCGGCGCCCCGGCCGCCGCCAGTGCGGCCACCTCGGCGCGCAGCGGGGCGTTCGCCGCCAGGCCGGGCCCGTACTCCTCCGGGAAGCCGCCGGGCAGCACCAGGCCGGCGGTGCCCTCGGGCAGCCGCGGCTCCCGCAGCGGGTCGAAGACCACGACGTCCGCACCGGCGGCGGCCAGCAGTTCGGGGTGCTCGGCGTAGCCGAAGCTGAACGCCGTCCCCCCGGCCACCGCCACCACCGGGCGCCCACCCACCGGCTCCCCCACCTCCGCGGCCGGGTCCCAGGCCGGCACAGCGGCGCTGCCCGGCACAGCGGCGCTGCCCGAAACGGCGGCGCCGCCCGGCACGGCGGCGCGAACCGGTAGGGCGGCGGCCAGCACCGCGTCCAGTTCCACGTGCCGGGCGACCAGCTCGGCCATCGCGTCCACCGCCGAGAGGGCGGCGGCACCGTGCTCGGCGGCGGTGACCAGCCCGAGGTGCCGGGACGGCACGGCGAGCTCGTCGCGGCGGGGCAGCGCACCGAGCACCGGCAGCCCGACCTCGGCGCACGCGTCGCGCAGCACCTGCTCGTGGCGGGGACTGCCGACCTGGTTGAGCACCACGCCGGCCAGTCGCGTCCCCGGGCGGTAGGTGGCGAATCCGTGCAGCAGGGCGGCCAGGCTGCGGCTCTGCCCACGGGTGTCCACCACCAGCAGCACCGGGGCGCCGAGCAGCTTGGCCACGTGCGCGGTGGAGCCGTCGGCTACCTCCTCCACGGGTTGGCCGGCGTACCCCTCGGCCCCGGTGCCGATGCGGCCGTCGAAGAGCCCCATCACGCCCTCCACCACGGCCACCTCGGCGCCCGCCGCGCCGTGCGCGAACAGTGCCGGGACGCGGTGCTCGCCGACCAGCACCGGATCCAGGTTGCGGCCGGGGCGACCGGTGGCCAGCGCGTGGTAGCCGGGGTCGATGTAGTCGGGGCCGACCTTGAACGGCGCCACCGAGGTGCCCCGCCGGCTCAGCGCGCCCATCAGCCCGGTGGCCACCGTGGTCTTTCCGGTGCCGGAAGCGACGCCCGCGATCACCACAGCCCTCATGCACGGCACGCTACGCGGCGGGCCGGCACCGCCGCACACCCCGCAACCCGAGGGGTCCGGGTGGCCGGTGGTGTGGCCGAGGCGTCCATCGTCCTGACGCCGTCCGTGAGCGGCTCACCCGATCCGATGACCGGCAGCTCCTGACGGTCACCGCATCGCATCGACCGGACGCCGGATCCCCCCTTTCGGCGGACTACCGTGAGATCATCTCCGTGTAACAGTGACTGGGACGGACCCCAGCCCGTCGCGCTCCCCTGCCGAGCAGTTCCGAGGAGTTACCGTGCGGGTACGTGCCCTGCTGATCGCTCTGGCCGCGGCGGCGACCTGTGTGGTCGCCGGGGCGGCGGGCGGGGCGCCGGCCGCCCAGGCCCGGGAGTGCGCCCGCCCGCGCGGCCCATTGGTGGCCTACGGGCACAGCTACCTGCTCTCTCCCCGGCTCGGTGGGGCGGTGGCCAGCTACGCGACGCTCGCCGCGACCGCTCTGCGGGTCAAACCGGTCATCCGGGCGGTCAACGGCGGGACCACGCTGGATGTGGACAGCCTGGTACACAAGGGCCCGACCCGCTGGGCGCCCGGTTCGTCCGACCTGGTGGTGATCGACTCGGGGATCAACGACATCGGGGACAAGGTGCCCACCGCGCGGTGGACCGCCGCACTGCGGCACACGCTGACCGCCTTCACGGCGGAGCCGGTCCCGGCGATCCTGCTGGTGCGGCCGTTGCCGGTGACCGCGCCCAGCCACCCGGGGCGGGACCCGAAGGTCATCGCCGCTTACGCCACCGCGCAGCGCAAGGTGGCCGCCGAGTTCTCCGCGGTGCGCATCGTGGACGCCACCGGCGCGTGGAACCCCCTCCTGGACCTGTCCCCGGACGGGATCCACCCGAACGCGGTGGGCGAGCTGCTCCTCGCCAAGGCCGTGCAGAGCATGGCCCAGCGCGCGTTCTGCTCGCCCTAGCCGAGCACGTCCGGCCGCGACCAGCTCACCACTCGATGCCGCGCTGGCCCTTCTGCCCGGCGTCCATCGGGTGCTTGACCTTGGTGGTGCTCAGCACCAGGTCGGCCGCGTCGACCAGCGCCGCCGGCGCGTCCCGGCCGGTGATCACCACGTGCTGCCGACCGGTCCGGGCGGTGAGCACCTCGATGACCTCGGTGACGTCGATCCAGCCCCACTTCATCGGGTAGGTGAACTCGTCGAGCACGTACAGCTCGTGGGCCTGTGCCTCGATCCGCCGGCGGATCTCCCGCCAGCCCTCCACCGCGGCGGCCGCGTGGTCGATCTCGTCGCCCTGTTTGCGGGCCCAGGACCAGCCGTCACCCATCTTGTGCCACTCGACCGGGCCGCCCTCGCCGGTCTCGGCGTGCAGCCGCCCGAGCGCCCGGAACGCGGCCTCCTCGCCCACCTTCCACTTCGCCGACTTGACGAACTGGAACACCCCGATCGACCAGCCCTGGTTCCAGGCTCGCAGCGCCAGCCCGAACGCCGCGGTCGACTTTCCCTTCATCTCACCGGTGTGCACCATGAGCAGGGGCCGGTTGCGCCGCTGCCGGGTGGTCAGCCCGTCCTGGGGAACCTCAACGACCTGGCCCTGTGGCACCGCACCTGCTCCCTCCGGCCGCGCTGGGGCGTGTCGCTAGGGCGCGGCCACCGTCAACCATCCGAGGTGCATCCTCGTCCCGTCAATTCTCACGCTTCGCGCCGGTTGGTACCCGGCGACCGCGAACAAGCCCCGGACCTGCGACTCCAGTTCATAGAGCACGTGCCCCTCGCGAGGGAAGTCGCGACGGGCCGCCGGGGGCATGTCCTGGCGGCAACGGTAGCCGAGCGCCACCAGGCCGCCGGTGGCCACGACGGCGCGCACCTGGGCCAGCGCCTGGACCGGCTGGTGCCAGAAGTAGAGCACGTGCACCGCCACGACCAGGTCGACCGAGTCGTCCAGCTGCTCCAGCCCGCCCTGGAGCAGGGTCAGCCGCCCCGAACGCGCCGCCTCGGCATTGCGCGCCCGGCTCTGCGCGAGCATCTCCGGGGACAGGTCTACCCCGACCACCTCGGCGTCGGGGAACCGGCGCAGCAGCGCACCCAGGCCGATCCCGGGGCCGCAACCGACCTCGACGATGCGCTTCGGCCCAGCGGCGAGCTCGGGCAGCCGCTCGGCGACCGCGACGTTGAATGCCCGGTTGCCGCGCGCCATCAACCCGCCGACCAGTTTCCCCGGCAACCCGGACGGACGGCCGAACTGTCGGCCCACGAGCCCCATAAAGGCACAGCATGGGGCCTGGCCAGTCGGCGAGCCAGGGCGAATCCCGAGTTCGGGGCGCCCTGTGACGAGGGCAACCGAAAGTCGGCCAGCAAGCCGCTCCGGACCGGGCTCCGCCGCCCGGGCGGCGGGCCACGCCGCCCTCGGCACGCCGGGCTCACGCCGCCCGGGCCGCCCGCACCACGCCAGTGACCCGCTCGGCGGACAGCTCCCCCACGGTGACCAGCGCGGCGCCGGCCGCGACCGCCAGTCGCCCGGCCAGACCCAGCCGCACCGGGCCGGACTCGCAGTCCACCACGACGATCGCCACCCCGTCCCCGGCCAGCAGCGCGGCGGCGCGCAGCGCGTCACCCACCGGCTCGCCACCGGGCCTGGCCGCCACGGTGGCCCGCCCGTCGGTGAGCACGACCAGCAGCGGCCGGCGTTTCGGGTCGCGCAGCCGTTCGGCGGCCAGCACCCGCCGGGCCCGCAGCAGCCCGTGGGCCAGCGGGGTGCGCCCGCCGGTGCGCAGCCGGTTCAGCCGGGTCACCGCCGCCGGCACGGACGACGTGGGCGGCAGCAGCAGCTCGGCCCCGCCGGCCCGGAAGCTCACCAGGCCGACCTTGTCGCGGCGCTGGTAGGCGTCCCGGAGCAGGGACAGCACCGCCCCACTCACCGCGGCCATCCGGCGGCGGGCGGCCATCGAGCCCGAGGCGTCCACCAGGAACAGCACCAGGTTGCCCTCCCGCCCTTCCCGGACGGCGTGCCGCAGGTCGCCCTGTCGCAGCAGCAGCCCCGGCCCGGAGCGGCCCCTGGCGCGCTGGTGCGGCGCGGCGGCCAACACCGTGGCCGGCAGGTGCAGGTCGGCGACCCGGTGCGGGTTGTCGGGCGCGGCGCGCACCACCCGGCCCTGGTCGGTGCGAGCCCGCGAGCGCCGCCCGGGAGCGCCCTCGCCCACCCCGGGCACGGTGAGCAGCCGCGCACGGAACGGCTGGGCGGGGGCCGGCGCGGCGCGGCCGGGGCCGTCACCGGCCGCGGTGGCGTCCCCGTTGCCGGGGGTGCCGCCCCGGTCGGGCCGGGACTGGTCGGCGGGTGGCGGCGCGCCGCCCCCGTCCGGCCCGTCCGGGGGCTCCGGCGGTCCGTCCGGCGGGGTGTCGCCGGAGGACGGCGGGCCGGCCTGCTCGGCAGGCGGGGTGTCGCCGGGAGCCGGCGGGCCGGCCTGCTCGGCGGCCAGGTCGAGGGCGTCGTCGAGCGCCTGGTCGTCCAGGCCCGGCTCGTCGAACGGGTCGCGGCGCCGGCGGTGCGGCAGGGCGAGCCGGGCGGCCACCCGGACGTCTTCCTCGGCCACCGCGCCGGCGCCCCGCCACGCCGCGTGCGCCACCGCGGTACGGGCGATGACCAGGTCGGCGCGCATGCCGTCCACCTCGAAGGCGGCGCACAGCGCGGCGATCCGACGCAGCTCGGCGTCCGGCAGCCGGACGGTGCCCAGCCGCTCCCGGGCGGCCACGATCCGCCCGGCCAGCTCGTCCTCGGCGGCCCGCCAGCCGGCGGCGAATCCGGCCGGGTCGGCCTCGAAGGCAAGCCGGCGGCGGACCACCTCGACCCGCTGGTCCACGTCCCGGGCCGCGGCCACCTCAACTGTCACCCCGAACCGATCGAGCAGCTGCGGGCGCAGCTCGCCCTCCTCCGGGTTCATGGTGCCGACCAGCAGGAATGACGCCGCGTGGGACAGCGAGACGCCGTCCCGCTCCACGTGCGCCCGGCCCATCGCGGCGGCGTCCAGCAGCAGGTCGACCAGGTGGTCGTGCAGCAGGTTGACCTCGTCCACGTACAACACGCCCCGGTGCGCGGCGGCCAACAGCCCTGGCTGGTAGGCCCGCACGCCCTCGGACAGCGCGCGCTCCAGGTCCAGCGAGCCGGTCAGCCGGTCCTCGGTGGCCCCCACCGGCAGCTCGACCAGCCGGGAGCGGCGCGGCGCGGCGGGCGCGCCGACCGGGTGCGGGCCGTCCGGGCAGCCGGGGTCGGGGTCGGCGGGGTCGCAGCCGAACCGGCAGTCCAGCACCGTGTCACGGGACGGGAGCAGCCCGGCCAGCGCGCGTACCACGGTGGACTTGGCGGTGCCCTTCTCCCCGCGCACCAGCACCCCGCCGATCGCCGGGTGGACCGCCGTGAGCAGGAGCGCCAACCGCATGTCGTCGTGCCCCACCACGGCGGAGAACGGGAACAGCGGGCGGCCGGGGCCACCGAGCTCGACGCTCACCGGGCCAGCCGCGGCCGGTGCCGGCGCCGTGCGCTCAACGGGCGTACTCGCGCTTGACCCGCCGCATCGGCACGTGCCGGACCCCGCCCCAGTCGAACGGCTCCCCGTCCACCACGAACCCGTAGCGCTCGTAGAAACCGACGTGCGGGAGCTGGGAGTCCGTCACGCAGCTGCCAGCGCCCACCTCGGCGAGCACCGCGTCCATCAGCTGGCGGCCCAGCCGGTGCCCGCGTACCTCCGGCGTCACGCAGAGCCGCCCGACCCGGTAACCCCCGTCGGGTTCCTTGAGCAGCCGCACGCAGCCGATCACCGGCTCGGGGTGGCCGGGGCCACCGAGCCAGTAGTGCCGCGCCCTCGGTTCCAGGTCCCGACCGTCCAGTTCGGGGTAGGCACACTGCTGCTCGACGACGAACACGTCGACGCGGAGCCGGAGCAGCGCGTAGAGGGTGGTGGTGTCAAGGTCCGCTGCCCACGCCCGGTGGATCGTGGCGGAGTACGTTTCGCTGCTCACCGCCCCTGCCTACCAGACGGCGAACCAAGAGGGCGAGGTCAGGGCGGTCGACCGGACGGATCTCACGTCGGGGATCACCTCGACGGGTTCCCGAGGCCCGCAACCGGGCCCTCGGCGCGGCGGTCGCCCGGCTGGGTGGCGCCCCGGGGCGGCGGAGCCCCACCCAGCCGAACGGAGCGACAATGACTCCGCGGTGGCGAACAGCGGACTGACCATCCCCCACGGTGGTCAGGAGCCGCAACGCAATCGGAATGTCGGCGGCGACGCAACGACTGTTACCCAGATCTCGGAATTGCTCCGCGTTCGACCGACCATTCATCCGTTCGGGTCAACGCCGGGGTTCACGGCACGGTCCGGCCGGACATCCGGTGCGCGACTACTGTCGGTTCGTGCGCCACTTCGACGTCGTGATCATTGGCTCGGGCTCCGGGAACTCCCTGCCGGACGAGCGTTTCGCCGGGCTGGACATCGCCATCATCGAGGAGGGCGTGTTCGGCGGTACCTGCCTGAACGTCGGCTGCATCCCGACCAAGATGTACGTCTACGCCGCCGATGTGGCAAGGGAGATCGCCGACGCCAGCCGGTTCGGCATCGACGCGGTGCGGGAGAAGGTCCGCTGGACCGACATCCGGGACCGGGTCTTCGGGCGTATCGACCCGATCTCCGAGGGCGGCCGGCGATACCGGGCCGAGGGCTCGCCGAACATCACGCTGTACCCCGGGCACGCCGAGTTCACCGGCCCGAAGCGGCTGACCGTCACGTTCCCGACCGGGGCGGCCGAAGAGCTCACCGCCGACCAGTTCGTGCTGGCCGCGGGCTCCCGGCCGGTGATCCCGGACGAGATCACCGAGGGCCAGTCGCACTTCCACACCTCGGACACCGTGATGCGGATCGACGAGCTGCCCGAGCGGATCGTGATCCTCGGCGGCGGCTTCATCGGGGCGGAGTTCGCCCACGTGTTCTCCGCGCTGGGCAGCGAGGTGACCATCGTGACCCGGGGTGGTGAGCTGCTGCGCCACCTCGACGAGACGGTGGCCGCCCGGTTCACCGCGCTGGCCCGCGAGCGCTGGGACGTACACACCAACGCCCCGGCCCTGGAGTGCGCCGACGGAAGTCCCGGGGTGCACCTGGAGCTCAAGGACGGCACCTCGGTGGACGGTGACCTGCTGCTGGTGGCCACCGGCCGGGTGCCCAACAGTGACCGGCTGGGGCTGGCCGCCGCCGGCGTGGCCACGCACTCGGACGGCCGGGTCGTGGTGGACGACTACCAGCGCACGTCGGTGCCGGGCATCTACGCGCTGGGCGACATCTGCTCGCCGTACCAGCTCAAGCACGTGGCCAACCACGAAGCCCGGGTGGTGGCGCACAATCTGCTGCACCCGGACGCGCCGCGGCGAGCCGACCACCGGTTCGTGCCCTCGGCGGTGTTCACCTCGCCGCAGATCGCCACCGTCGGACTGACCGAGGAGGAGTGCCGGGAGCGCGAACTGACCTACGTCAGCGCGGTGCAGGAGTACGCCTCGGTCGCCTACGGCTGGGCGATGGAGGACCACGCCGGGTTCTGCAAGCTGCTCGCCGACCCGGCCACCGGGCAACTGCTGGGCGCGCACGTGATGGGCGCACAGGCGTCCACCGTGATCCAGCCGCTGATCCAGGCCATGTCGTTCGGGCTGCCCGCGCGGGACATGGCGCAGGGCCAGTACTGGATCCACCCCGGCCTGCCCGAGGTCGTGGAGAACGCTCTGCTCAGTCTG
>Ga0137415_10005010_pt1 | contig 13093 bp, 10 predicted proteins | sample CZODoug3_1_1_16f_FD_183082 | JGI IMG/M metagenome (GOLD analysis project Ga0137415, IMG submission 183082) | Vadose zone soil fungal communities from Angelo Coast Range Reserve, California, USA - CZODoug3_1_1_16fungal (Hybrid Assembly) | ecosystem: Environmental > Terrestrial > Soil > Vadose... | reverse complement strand
CGCGCCGTCGGACGCGCCCGCATCGTCGAGGCGCCGCGCGACCGCCTGCAACAGCGCCACGCATTGCTCGCCGGCGCCGCCATGGACATCGCCCAGCATGTTGATGGCCGACGCCATCGCGTTGTTGATCCCGACCCCGCAGGTCATCGCCATGCGGGCGGCCGCGATCGAGGGCGCCTGCGGGCCGTGGTCGACCGCCGCGACCAGCGCCGCCTCCAGCAACGCGGCTTGGCGGGGATCCGGCAGCTCGCCGCGGGTAAGCAGCCAGACCATCTCGGCGAAGCCGACGCGGCCGATCAGCTCCTCGATCGCATAGCCGCGGAAGCGGATGGCGCCCGGCTGCATCTCGACGATCGCGGTCGACCACCAGTCTTCCGGCGTTTTTGGCGTTCGGCTCATGCGGCACCCTCCCGGCGCAAGGCATCGATCTCGGCGGCGCCATAGCCGAGCTCGGCCAGAAGCTCGTTCGTGTCGGCGCCGAGCGGACGCGGCGCGAAAGCCGGCTCCGGGTCGCCGCTCGCCAGCCGGAAGCCCGCGCGCAGCACGCTGACCTCGCGGTCGACGCCCGGCACGTCGTCGAAGGCGCGCACCAGGCGCCGCTCCGTGATCTGCGGATGCGCCAGCATGGCCGGCACGTCGAGCACTTCGCCGGCCGGCACGCCATGGCGGTTGAACAGCGCCGCCCATTCCTTGGCAGAGCGTCCCGCGAGCGCCGCCTCGAGCTCCCCTTTCAATTCGGCGCGGCGGCGCTTGCGCTCCTCGCGTTCCGCGAAGCGCGGATCGGTCTTGAGGTCCGGACGGCCGACAAGATCGCACAAGGACTCGAACTGTCCCTGCTCGTTGGCGGCGATATTGAGAAGCCCGTCGGCGGTCGCGAAGGCGCCGGAGGGGCTCGCGGTCATGTTCTCGTTGCCCATCGGCAGCGCGCGCACGCCCGCCACCAGCCAGTTCGACACCGCCCAGCCCATGGCGGCGACCGTCGACTCCAGCATCGAGACGTCGATGAACTCGCCCTGCCCGGTGCGCTCGCGCTTGAGAAGCGCGGCGACCAGCGCGAAGGCCGCCGTCATGCCGCCGGTCGTGTCGGCGACCGGATAGCCGACCCGCAGCGGCGCCGTGTTTGCGTCGCCGGTCACGCTCATGACGCCCGACAGCCCCTGCACGATCTGGTCATAGGCCGGATTGTCCTTGAGCGGACCGTCCTGCCCGAAACCCGATATGGCGCAGTAGACAAGGCCCGGTCTGATTTGGCGCAAGGTGTCGTAACCGAGGTTGAGGCGCGCCATGACGCCCGGCCGGAAATTTTCCATGACCACATCGGCCGACCCCACCAGCCGGAGAAACACCTGCCTGCCGGCCTCACTCTTGAGATTGACCGTCACCGACCGTTTGCCGGCGTTCTGAGCGAGAAACGAGGCGCCCATCAGTTTGCGATTGAGATCGGCGTCGGCGCCGAGCTGGCGGGCAAGATCGCCGCAACCGGGCGCCTCGACCTTGATCACGTCGGCGCCAAGCAACGCGAGCTGATAGGCGCCGAACGGCCCGGCGAGCACGTTGGTCAAGTCGAGGACGCGAATTCCTTCAAGCAGCCGATCCATGTTCGTCATCCCTCGACTGAGCTGCACTGACGCGAAATGATAACGGTATAAAAATACCATCACGAAGCTGCGTGGGCGGATTTTGGCAAAACGAACTAATTTTGGAATTCCCAACGAAATCAATGCCGTCCAGTGTCGTTGGGAAGGCGCTGTGTCGGCTCCATCCTAGGGAGTCATTGCTAGGCTCGACCGGGCAATCCAGTATCCCCGGTCGATGGTTACTGGATCGCGCGGTCAAGCCAAGTGATGACAGCATAGTGAGTGTCATCTTAATAGAAATACTCCAGAGGCCGGGCTGCAAGGAGAACATCCATTCGCGCCGACGTGCAAAAAATCCGGACACCTTCAGTGCGGTGGCGCCTTCGCGTACTGAACCTCCTGTGGTTCGGCCGTTCGGTGCGAACCCAGATTCTCCTCGTGTTCATTGCGCTCAACCTCGTCGCCGCATCGATCGCCGGCGGCGTCATCATCTTCAAGGCCGGCGCTTCGACCCGCATCGAGATCGCGGCATCCATGCGGCTTGCCGAACTGATGGCCAACGAAGCCGTCCAGCTCATCCAGCACGGCATCCCGGCGGAACAATTCTTGCGCACCCTGCCGGGTCAATTGCGGTTCTTGCGCCATGTGCGCATCGGGGTGCGCGACGCGGGCGGACAACCGGTTTCCGATCAAGCCGCGGAGCGAACGGAGCCGCTGCGGGAGGACAGCCGTGCCGCCGCGCCGGCCTGGTTCGCCATGCTGATCGGCCCGCCGGTCGAGCGACACGAGGTGGCGGTCGTCGTCGGCGGGGGGACCATCGGCACCGTGGAGATCGTCAGCGAGCCGCGAGACGAAATCGCGGAAGTCTGGGAGAACACCATTGCGCTTGCGGCAGTGGCCGCGGTCACCGTGCTGGTGATCGTCGGTATCCTCTATGTCGTGCTCGGCCGGGTGCTCGACCCGCTTACCGCCCTCGGCACCGGGCTGCGCGGCCTGGAGCGACGCGACTACAAGGTGAGGCTGGTACGCCCGAAGGTGCAGGAGTTCGCCGCGATCGTCGACCGCTTCAACGCGCTCGCGGGCGCGCTCGACGACGTCCGCGCCGAGAACCTGGCGCTCAATCGACGCCTGATCACGGCCCAGGACGACGAGCGCCGGCGCACCGCCCTTGAGCTCCACGACGAGGTCGGGCCGAGCCTGTTCGGCCTCAAGGCCAACGTGGCGTCAATCGCAAAAGCAGCGCTCGGATTGCCGGCGGCCGCGGCCGCGACGGTGGCGGAACGCGTTCGCGATCTTGGCGCGATCATCGATCATCTGCAGGGCATCAACCGTGGCATGCTCAACCGGTTGCGGCCGATGGCGCTTGGCCATGTGCCGTTGGGGGAAATCATTGCAGAGCTTGTGCGCGATCGGGCGCGGGCGCATCCGCATATCGTTTTTACCCATGATGTCGAAATGCTCGACCGCAGCTATGACGACACGGTGGACCTGACGCTCTATCGCTGCGTTCAGGAAAGCCTGACCAATGCGATTCGCCATGCCAATGCGAAGGCTATCGAGGTGAAGGTGGCTGCTGCTCCCTCTCCCCGCTTGGGGGGAGAGGGTCGGGGTGAGGGGGCCTCTCCACAGGCTCAGACTCGCGGAGAGCGCCCCTCATCCCAGCCTTCTCCCCCCACCGAAGTCGGGTTTACCCGACTTCGGCAACTTAAGAATGATCGAAATCGGCAACAGCCGATTTCGATTGGGGGAGAAGGAGCGGGCCGCTGCCTCGAACTGACGGTGCGCGACGACGGCTTGGGCTTCGCGACAGGCCAGGCGCCGGGTTTCGGGCTTCGCGGCATGCAGGAACGCGTTCAGGCGCTCGGCGGGGAGTTCGCGATTGAAGCCGGAAACGGCTGCGGTACTTGCGTGCGCATCGTGATTCCGTTGCCCTTGCCGCTGCCGTCGCGGCCCCCTCCCTACCCTCCCCCGCATGCGGAGGGGGCCGCCGACTATGCAAGCGGTTCCCCATGACCTCGGTTCTCATCATCGATGATCATCCGATCGTGTTGCAGGGGTGCCGGCGGGTGCTCGAAGACGCCGGCATGGAACCGGTGCTGACCGCCAGCGATCTCGTCGCCGGCTACCGGCTCTATCGCCGCCACCGACCCGATGTTGTCGTCGTCGACCTCGCCATCCAGGGGAAGGGTCTCGGCGGCCTCGATCTCATCCGCCGCATTCGCACCCACAACGCACACGCCCACATATTGGTGCTCAGCATGCACAATGATGCGATGATCGTGGCGCGTTCGCTGGAGGCCGGGGCGTCCGGCTATGTGCTCAAGGACACCTCGTCGGAACAGCTCGTCAAAGCGGTGCAGCAGGTCGCGAACGGAGTGCCTTATCTCGACGGCGAGCTTGCCATGAAGGTGGCGCTCATCCGTTCGGGCGGCGCGCGCCGCAATCCGCTCGCCGAGTTGACCCCGCGCGAGTTGCAGGTGCTGGCGCTGCTCGCCGACGGCAAGCCCTATGACCGCATCGCGAACGAGCTTAACGTGAGCTATAAAACCGTCGTCAATGTCAGCTCCCAGCTCAAGCAGAAACTTAAGGCGAGCAATCTTCCCGAGCTGATCAGCACCGCCGTGAAACTCCTCGCGGCGCCCCCCTGATACCCACTGCTCAGACAAGCTTCGGCCGCGAGGCGCATCACAGCCCCGGGCGGAACGCGGCTGCCTTCACTTCGTTGAGATCAACAGTACGTGGTCGGTATCAGTGACTGCAGGAAGGCTACGGCCTGCGATGCGTTTTCATCTGCGATCCGCTCAACACCATGACGTCGCCCTGCCAATGGTCGGCCTTCTTTTGAGCGTCGTATCGGCCACCGACGCGTCGGCGAGAGACTACGGCCAGTACCGCGATGTTGATCCCGCGATACGCGAATGGGTTCAGGGACTGAAGGACAAAACGGGTCAAGGCTGCTGTGCAACCGCAGACGGACACCCGGCGGAGTATGAATGGGACATTGCCGGTAATCGCTACAAGGTCCGAATTGAAGGCCAATGGTACGTCGTCCCCGCCGAAGCCGTCGTCGATGAGCCGAACAAGCTCGGCTACGCGACCGTTTGGTATTGGTGGTCCTGGGAGCTTGATGGAAAAAAGACCTATCACATAAGGTGTTTCTTGCCTGGTCCCGGCGGTTGAGGCGACGTGGCCGATTTCGCTTGCGGCTTGGGAAGAGATGATTTGATTTCATCGGAACGCGCTGTGGTCATCCAACCTGCGCGAAGACCGCATTGCTAAAAGTTCCCGCTCAGATTTGGAACTTGATCCGGGCGACAGGCAACCGGGAATCGGTCAAGCTCACTGCGCGGACATGGGGAGGCGTCGTAAGGCGTCGAGAGGGGCGTAGTGAGAAATCGTGATATGTGCCGATGGGGTCGGCGTGCATCGGTGGTTGCCCCGGTGATGGCGGTCGCACTGGCGATGGATGCGTCGAGCGCATCCGCCCAAACGGTGCTGCCCGATATCAACGTGATCGCGCCGTCGCCGCTGCCGCCCCGCCGCTCTCCGCCCCGCCCGGCGACGGCACCACAACGCCAGACAAATGCCGCTCCTGCCCAAGCCGCTCCCGAGCCGCCGCTGACCGGAGGCATCGATCGGGACAAGGTGCCGGCCAATACGCAGGTGCTCACCACGGCGGATCTCGATCACGCGCGGTCGCCCGATTTGCTTCAATCCCTGGTACGGTCGTTGCCGGGCGTATCCGTCAGCGACCAGACCGGCAATCCGTTCCAGCGCGATCTCCAATACCGCGGCTTCACGGCCTCTCCGGTGATCGGCACCCCTCAAGGTCTTGCCGTCTATCAGAACGGCGTGCGCATCAACGAGGTGTTCGGCGACACGGTCAATTGGGACTTCATCCCGGATGTGGCGGTGCACCGCCTGTCGCTGGTGCCCAACAATCCGGTCTACGGGCTCAATGCGATCGGCGGCGCCATATCGGTCGAGATGAAGAACGGCTTCACGTATCAGGGCAAGGAAGCCGAGGTGATGGGCGGCTCGTATGGACGCATCCAGGGTGCGGCCCAGGCCGGGTTCCAGGACGGCAACATCGCCGGGTACGTCAGCGCCGACGCGATCAAAGACGACGGCTGGCGCCAATTCGCCTCGTCCTCCCGGCTCAAACGCATGTATGTCGACCTCGGCGCGCGCAGCGATCAGAGCGAGTTCCACCTCTCCTTTACGGGCGCCGACAACACGCTTTCCGGCACCGTCGGGACGCCGCTCGAAATGCTCCAGCGGCAATGGTCGAGCGTCTTCACGTGGCCGCAGACGACGCACAATCAGCTCGCCTTCCTGACCGCGAACGGGAGTTACAGTCCGACCGATACGCTCACGCTCTCCGGCAACGCCTACTTCCGCGGCTATTGGCAACACCATCTGGACGGCAACAACACCGACGCTCAGCCCTGCGATCAGACCAAGGTCCCCCAACTCCTTTGTTTCGGCGATGACACGACCCCGCTCAAGGGCGCCGGCGGCCTGGTCATCCCTGCGTCCGCAACGCTCGGCCAGCTCGACCGCACCCAGACCAACGCCGCGAGCTATGGCGGCTCGGTCCAGGCGACCAGCACTGCGAAGATCCTCGACCACCCCAACAACATCGTGGTCGGTATGAGCGTCGATCGCGGCCACGTGCAATTCAACGCGGCGAGCGAACTTGGAACCATCGACCAGAACCTGTTCGTCAACGGCACCGGCGTCATCATCAACCAGGACGATCTCACGCCGGTGAGCTTGGTATCGAACACGACCTACACTGGGATATACGCGACCGATACCTTCGAGATCACGCCGCGACTCGCGCTCACCGCGGGCGGTCGCTTCAACGTCGCTCAGATCACGCTCGACGACCAGTTGGGCGGCGCGCTCTCAAGCGACAACCGGTTTCAACGCTTCAATCCGGTGGTCGGCGCAACGTTCAAGCTCCTCCCCAATATGACCGTCTATGGGGGCTATTCGGAAGCGAACCGGGCGCCGACGCCGCTCGAACTCGGCTGCTCCGATCCGTCCCGCCCGTGCCTGATCGACAATTTTCTGGTCTCGGATCCGCCGCTCAAGCAGGTGGTGTCGCACACCGTCGAAGCCGGCCTGCGGGGGAATTTCGCGCCCGGCCCTGTCAACGGACAGGTGCGCTGGAATCTGGGCGTCTTTCGCACGGAGAACACCGACGACATCATCAATGTGGCGGTCAGCAGCACGCTCGGCCAGGGCTACTTCCTCAACGCCGCGAAGACCCAGCGCCAGGGGGTTGAAGCCGGCATTGCGTATAATTCCAACCCCTGGAACGTCTACGCCAACTACACCTTCGTCGACGCCACGTTCCAAACTTCCATGACCCTGCCGTCGCCGAACAACCCGGCCAGTCAGGGGAACCCAATCTTCGTCACGCCCGGCGACCACATTCCGTCAATCCCGCAGCATCGCTTCAAGGCTGGCATCGAATACGCCGTTACCGACGCCTGGAAGATCGGCATCGACGTCAATGCGGTGGGCAGCCAGTTCGTGGTCGGCGACCAGGCCAACCAGAACCCTAAGGTGCCGCCCTACGCCGTCGTGAACTTGCACGGCTCCTACCAGGTGACCAAGAACGTCGAAATCTTCGCCTTGGTGCAAAACCTGTTCAATCAGCACTATTACACGACCGGAACATTCTTCGACCCCAAGTCGGTCCCCTTGTCCCTCGGCCTCACCGACCCGCGCATGTTTGTGCCCGGCATGCCGTTCGCTGCCTATGCGGGAGTACGGGCAACGTTTTGAGGTGGCGGCGCAGACGTTGTTTTTTGAAGAACGAGTCACGCAGGGTGGGCAAAGCCAACGGGTCCCGCCTTCGGCGGGCCCGATGACAGGCTCCGCGTGCCCACCCTCGGCTTTTCCGGTGGGCACGGCGCGAAGATCGCGCCTTTGCCCACCCTACACTTCCGCCAAATGCGGGCAGGACGCCCGCGCTCCGTCACTCCTTGAAGATCGCCATGTCCTTGGTCGGAAGCGGCCCGGGCAACGTCTGAAGGAACGCGTAGATATCCGCGATCTGCTTATCCGACATGACGATCTCGCTATAGGCCGGCATCTCGTTGGTGGGCTCACGGAGCTGACCCATGAAGCCGTCAAACGGCATTGCGGTCTTGGCGAGGATCGGGGCCGGACCGTTCAAGGCGCCGCCTTGCCCGGAGCGCCCATGGCAGGTGAAGCACCCGGTTGCGAGATAGAGCCGCTTGCCCTCGGCGGCGTCGCCCGGCGGGGCATCCTGGGCCCGGGCCACGCCGTGTCCCCCTGCACATAGGGCGACCGCGAACAGGGCCGCGCTGAACAAGCTCGAAGTTTTACGCATCAATACGCCTCTTTTGGATGACCGGGAACTTGCTTCTCCTCCCCCGCTTGCGGGGAGGGAATACTCACCGCGGATCGGTCACGACGTCGATCAGCGCCGGCTCGCCCCGCTTGACGACGGCGATTGCCCGCTTGAGCGCCGGAGCAAGATCCTTCGGATCGGTGATCGGCCCTTCTCCGTAAACCCCGAACCCGCGCGCCACGGTGGCGTAGTCGACGTTCGGGTCAGTGATGGTGGTGCCGATATGGGCGTTTTCGATGCCGCGGCCGTGCCGGTTCGCCATCGCCTGCAGATACATGTATTCCTGGTGATAGGCGCGGTTGTTGTGCACGATGTAGAGGATCGGAATGCGGTGGTGCGCTGCCGTCCATAGCGTGGTCGGCACGAACAACAGGTCGCCGTCGCCGTTGAACGTCACGGTCAGGCGGCCGTGCCGCTTGTTGGCGAGCGCGGCGCCGAGCGAGGCCGGCGCGTTGTAGCCGACGCCGGCGCCGCCCGAGCCGCCGTTCCAGCGGTGCGGCTTGTCGATATTCCACAGCCGCATCGGCCAGGTGTTGCCGATGGTGTTGCCGACCAGCGACCAGTCCTCATCCTTGATCTGGGCATAGACCTCGGCGCACATGCGGCCGGTGGTGATCGGCGCCGAATCCCAGCCGACCGTGGCGTCCGACTTTGCCTGCTCGAGCATGGCAAGACGCGCCGCCGTATAGCGCTTGCCGCGCGTCTCGTAGGCGGATTTGCGGCCGGCATCGACGAGCTTCTTCACCGCCTCGGTCAAGGCCGGGAGCGAGGCTTCGCCGTCGCCCGCGACCGACATGTCGATATCGGAGAAGCGGCCGAAATCCTGGTAGTTGGCCTTCAGATACATGTCGCGCAGGCCGAGCGAGATGATCTTGGTGCCAGGCTTGTAGAGCGGCTGCGAGGTCCGCACGATGCGATCGTGGAAGGCATTGAGCGCCGCCCAGTGATCGTTCATCTCGATCGCCAGGATCACGTCCGCCTGAGCCACTACTGCGTTGCGCCGGAACGTCTGGTTGAGCGGATGGCGGGACGGGAAGTTGGTGCGCCCGAACCGGTCCATGACGGCGCATTGCAGGACGTCGGCCAGTTCGACGAGGCGCGCCATTCCGGCCGGCGTGCGCGCCATGCGGTCGACCACGATCAGCGGCGCCTCGGCGTTGACCAGGAGCTTCGCGACCTCGGCGATGGCGCCGGAATCGGCCTGCGGCGGCACCACCTTGGACAGCTTGGGGATGTGCAGCTTTTCCCCATCGCTGATCGGATTTTCCTGCAATTCGGCATCGAGAGAGAGCAACACCGGCCCCATCGGCGGGGTGGTGGCGATCTTGTAGGCGCGCACCGCCGACTCGGCGAAATGCTGCAGCGAGGCCGGCTGGTCGTCCCATTTGGTGTAGTCGCGCACGCCGGCCGCGATGTCGACCGCCGAGTGCACCCACTCGGCCGTGCTGCTGCCGCGCTTGTTGGCTTCCAGGATGTTGCCGCCGATGCAATAGACCGGCACCCGGTCGCACCAGGCGTTGTACATCGCCATGGTGGCATGCTGCAGGCCGACCACGCCGTGGCAGATCATGGCGAGCGGCTTGCCTTCCATCTTGGCGTAGCCGTGGCCCATCGCCACCGCGATTTCCTCGTGGTTGCAGGTGAGGATCTCAGGCTTGACGTTCTTGCCGTAGTTGATGACCGCTTCGTGGAGACCGCGGAAGCTCGACGCGCAATTCATGGCGAGATAATCGATGTCGAGCGTCTTGAGCACGTCGACCATGAAGTCGCCGCCGCTGGTGGTCTGGGTCTGCGGATCCTTTTGGGGCGGCGAGGTCTCAAGCGCCGTCTGGATCGGCCCGGGTGCGACCGCCTTGAGGTGCGGCGCAGCCCCTTGAGCAGCAGCGGCCACCGGCGGTGTCACGGCCGCAGCAGCGCCGGCGAGTGTCGCGCCTTTGAGGAACTTGCGGCGGCCTGGATCGGGCAACTGGCGGCGTTTCGACATAGTCTTCCTCCAAAAGGTGCATTTCACAACAGGAACTGTCCATTCGACGCCGATACTCGACTAAGCCGTCCTCTCTGGTCAAGGTCGCAGCCGAGATCGCTCGGCTGCGTGATTTGCACCGCTGGCTACGCCGGCACCGCGCTCGTGAATGCCAACGCAATGGGATGCTGCCCGTTTAAGTTGCCAAGGCGGCCTGGGGACGGGTCGGACCCTGATTGGGGTGGGGTGGCCGGACCAAGTCTCCCCTGTGAACATCCGGCAATCGGGCCGTTGCGCCAAGCACGTGTGTATCTTATCATTTAAGTATACACATAGCAGCGGAACGACGCCGATGCGCACCAATATCGAGATCGATGATACGCTGATGGCGGAAGCCCAGAAAGCCTGTGGGCAAGCAACCAAGAAGCAGACGGTCGAACAGGCGCTCCATTTGATGATCAGACTGCGGCAGCAGCGCGACGTCAACCAGGCTTTCGGCAAATACCGCTGGCGCGGCAGCCTTGCCCGAGGCCGCAAAGGGCGGGGGACCAGGTGATTGTCGTCGACAGCAGCGTCTGGATCGACTTTCTCAATGGGCGCAATGCGCCCCATGTCCGGCGATTGCGGGCGGTCCTCGGCACGGACGAGATCATCGTCGGGGATCTGATGCTTTGCGAGGTGCTACAAGGCCTGGACAGCGAGCGGGAGGCTCAAGAAGTCGAGACTCTGCTGCGTCGCTTCGAAATCGTGCCGATGGCGGGCGACGCGATCGCCACGTCAGCGGCCCGCAATTTCCGCGCGTTGCGCCGGCGCGGAATCACCGTCCGCAAGACCATCGACCTGCTGATCGGGACGTGGTGTATCGCGAACGCCACGCCCCTGCTCCACAATGATGGTGATTTCCGTCCGATGGCGCGCCATCTGGGGCTGATCGAAGTGCCGGTGGCCGCGTGAAAGCGTGTTTGCCCGGATGAAACGACCGCGCGGTCTCTTCTCCCAGGCTGCTATTCTCTTTGATCCGGCCACAGCGTAACATGCGCAAAACTTTGACCCGATCACAGACGGGAGAACGCATGATGAGGTGCAGTGCCGGGATAGTCGGCTTGGTGCTTGCCGCAGGACTTCACGCCGCCGCCGCGCAGCCATTTCCCGCCAGCGACACCCTCACTCCCCAACAGTTGCAGGGCCGCAATCTGTTCAATCAATCCTGCATGGTGTGCCACGTGAAGCTGCAGATCACCTCGCCCGCCAAATACGGGCCTGATCTGTCGAAGAACGCGCTCGGCGGCCAGGAAGCCGTGATGCGCGAGGTCATCCGCGACGGCACGCCGAACATGCCGGGCTTCAAGTATCATTTCGAGCCCGACCAGATCGATGCCATCGTCGCCTATCTGAAAACGCTGCCGGTCCCGGCGCCGAGCGCCAATCCGCCGCGCTGAATCTAAAATTCTCTACCAACTGGAGAAGATGCCATGTCTTCCATTTTGTCTTTCGCCGCCAATCGGACCACCGTGGCCGCGCTCGCACTGTCATTGCTCGCGGGCGTCGCCATGCCGAATGCCGCCTCCGCGGCCGATCCTTCAATCCTCACCGGCACTGTCACGTCGCCAGCCGGCGAGAAGATGGGCGGCGTCACGGTGTCGGCCAAGGCGGTCGGCGCCACCATCACCACGACCGTGTTCACCGATGAGGCCGGCGCCTACTATTTCCCGCCGCTTCCGCCCGGCAAGTACCGCGTCTGGGCGCAGGCGCTCGGCTTCGAGACCGCCAATAGCGAGGCCGAGTTGAAGACCGGCGCCCGGGCGGACTTCTCCCTCAAGAAGATCGAGGACACAGAACGGCTGATCCGCCAGTTGCCGGGCGACCTGATCCTCGCCGGGCTGCCGGAGGACACCGCCGACGACATGCGCATGAAGCGCATCGTTCACAACAACTGCACCAGCTGCCATACGCCGAGCTATTTCCTGCAGCACCGCTTCGACGAGGCGGGCTGGCACGCCATCATCGAAGCGATGAAGAGCATCAACGTCTATGGCGTCTATCGGGCGAACCAGCATAACCCGGTGCTCGACTTCCACCAGGACGCGCTCGCCAAATATCTCGCCAAGACCCGCGGCCCGAACGGCGGCGCCTTCAAGATCACCAGCCGTCCGCGGCCGGCCGGCGAGGCCGCCCGCGCGGTGTTCCGGGAATACGACGTGCCGCTCAATCCGGACCAGCAGTTGCCGTCGGCGACGCCGCCCAACAACGGCAGCGACTGGACCAAGGCGACCACGTCTCGCGCCGGCTCGCTGCCGCACGATGCGGCGCCCGATCTCGACGGCAATCTGTGGTTCGCGGCGGTGGCACCCAACAAGACCATGTCGGTCGGCCGCATCGACGGCAAGACCGGCGCGCTGAAATCGTTCCGGATCGACGCCGCGAACGGCAACGCCGCCAATGTGCATGGCCTCATCCGCGACGGCGAGGGCGTCATCTGGTTCAACGCCTGGATGCCCAAGGGCGGCCTCGCCAAGGTCGATCCCAAGACCGAGAAGGTTGCGGTCTACATGCCGCCGGAGGGCATGTCCCATATCGACGGGCCGGTGACGCTCGACTACGACAGCAAGGGCGGCATCTGGGCGGGCACCAATGACGGCGCGCTGCGGTTCGATCCGGTGGCGGAAAAGTTCACCGAATTCAAGTCGGTGAACCCGCGGGGACCGAACGGCGCCGTCGGCCAGACCTACGGCATCGTCGGCGACAAGGACGGCAACGGCTACTGGTCGCAGATGGCGTTCGACACCATCGTCAAGGCCAACCTCGCGACCGGTGAGACCACCGAACTGAAGCTCCCACCCCTGAAGGACGAGATGGCGCGCGCGACCGCGGCCGATAACAAGTTCTACGCCACCTATGGGCCGCGGGAGATCGGCACGCCGTTCCCGTGGTCGCAGGGACCGCGCCGCATGGGCATCGACCGCGAGCGCGGCATCATCTGGGTCGCCAATTCCTGGAGCGGCACGCTCGGCCGCGTCGATGCCAAGACCTTGCAGACGACGCTCATTCCGCTGCCGAACACGTTCACCAATCAACCCTACGCGGCGATTCCCGACAAGAATCAGAACGTGTGGACGCCGCTGTGGACGACCGACCAGATCGCCAAGTACGATTCCAAGGCCG
>Ga0137415_10005008_pt1 | contig 13094 bp, 11 predicted proteins | sample CZODoug3_1_1_16f_FD_183082 | JGI IMG/M metagenome (GOLD analysis project Ga0137415, IMG submission 183082) | Vadose zone soil fungal communities from Angelo Coast Range Reserve, California, USA - CZODoug3_1_1_16fungal (Hybrid Assembly) | ecosystem: Environmental > Terrestrial > Soil > Vadose... | reverse complement strand
GTAGGAGCCGACCGTGGTGGTCAGGATCTTGGGCGTCGCAGTCGTCGAGGCCATCTCTCTTGTCTCCAGGTGCAATCATCATGAGGTGCGCGCCCACCGGCAACCCTCGACAATGGTCCGGACGAGGGGAGCGCCGCTGCCCGGCAGGGCAGTTCGGTGCGTGAAGCGCCGCAGGGCCGGGCCTTCAATTCGGCAGGAACTCCGCCGTGTAGAGGTCCCGGAGACGCGACAAGGCCGCCTTGTCGACGCCGGCATATTGGGTGAGCATCGCCACCGAATCCGCGAAATTCGCCGGGTCGACCCGGAACGGACGAAGCTTTGCCGTCGCGTCGGTGCGATAGAGCGGCAGGGTGAGCTCGAGCCCCTTGACGAGCGCCGCACGGTCGCCGGCCTTGGGGCTCGCCTTCAGCATGGCGTCGACCGCGGCCGCCGGATCCTTCTCGGCATCCTCCACGGAGCGCGTCGCCGCGGCCATGAAGCGGCGCACCAGGTCGCCATGGGCGCGCACCATGTCGCGCGAGGTGATGACGGCGGAGCTCACGAGGTTCACGCCATAATCCGAAAAGGCGATGACGGTGACCGGCTTCTTGGTCGCATCCTCGATCCGCATGTTCTGGTCCATCAGATAGCCCAGCATGAAATCGGCCTGGCCGGTGATGACCGCGTTGAGCTTGGTCTTCACATCGCCCGACAGGATGGTGACGTCGCCGGCGTCGAGGCCGGTCTTCTCCAGGAACATCGGCCAGAGCTGCGAAAGCGAATCGCCTGGCGTCAGGGCGACCGTCTTGCCGCGCAGGTCGGCAGGCCGGCGCACCCCTCTCTCGGCAAGACCGATCACCGCCATCGGGCTTCGTTGCAGCAGGATGCCGACCGCGGTCACCGGCGCACCTTGCCCGGCTGCCTTCACCATGGAGGCGACGTCCGCATAGCCGAACTGCGCCGTGCCGGCCGCGATCGCCTGCACGGTGATGCCCGAGCCCCGCCCCTCCTGGATCTCGAGATCGATGCCTTGCTCCTTGAAATAGCCGCGCTCTCGGCCGAGGAAGAAAGGCGCATGCTCGCTGTAGAGGTAGAAGTTGAGGAGCAGCACGACCTTCTCCGGGCTCTGCGCCTGCGCCGCGCCGGCCAGCATGGCGGCGGCGACGAATATCGCGAACCATCTGATGAGGGTCTGCATCGGTTCCTCCCTGAGGCGTTTTCCAACGCTTCGGCCCAAATGGAATCGGGCGCCCAGGCTCGTTTGACATCCGCCTAAGTGACTGTAACTATATGGTTAGATAACAACATGCGCAAGCGACCAAGCCGCACAAGCGACAAGCGGAGGAGATGATGAGCGCAGGCCGCACCGCGGGCGACAAGATCATGGCGATCCTCGGCTCGGATCCGCTGCGCCCGGTCTTCGTCATCGTGGTGGTCTTCATCCTCTGGCAGCTGGGCGTGTGGCTCTTCAAGATACCGCCCTATCTCCTGCCGACGCCATCCGCCGTCGTCGGCCAGCTGGTGAGCGAGTGGCCGCGTCTGTGGCGGGAGACGCTGGTGACGACCTATGCGACGCTCGGCGGCTTCGCGCTCAGCATCCTGCTCGGCGTGCCGCTCGGCGTCGCCGTCGTGTCCTCGCGGCTGGTCGAGAGCCTCGTCTATCCCATCCTCGTCTTCTCGCAGAGCGTGCCCAAGGTCGCCATCGCGCCGCTCTTCGTCGTCTGGTTCGGCTTCGGCATGCTGCCCAAGGTGATCGTCGCCCTGCTGCTCGGCTTCTTCCCGATCGTGGTGGCGACGGTGATCGGCCTGAAGTCGATCGAGCCGGAGGTCATCGACCTCGCCCGCTCGATGAAGGCCTCGGCCCTGTCGGCTTTCCTGAAGATCAGGCTGCCCACCGCGCTTCCCAGCATCTTCGGTGGCCTCAAGGTGTCGGTCACGCTATGCGTCGTCGGCGCCGTGGTGGGCGAGTTCGTCGGCTCGAATTCCGGCATCGGCTACCTCTTGCAGATCGCCAACGGCAATTTCGACCTGCCCTTGATGTTCGCCGCGCTATTCCTGCTGTCGATGCTCGGCGTCATCTTGTTCACCGTCATCGACGTCGCCGAGCGCCTCGCCATTCCCTGGCATGCCTCGCAGCGATCGGATAGGCTGGCGACCCTTACGGTGTGACGTCAATACCTATGTGCCGGACCAGGCGGCGAGGTATCGCCGCAGCTTCAACAATGGGCGGGGGAGTGAGATGCGCAAGACATCGATCCTGTTGGCGATGGGGTTGTCCTTGGCGGCGGCGGGCAGCGCCTCTGCTGCCGACAAGGTCACCCTGCTGCTCAACTGGTATACTTATGGCGAGCACGCGCCCTTCTATCTCGGCCTCGAGAGCGGCATCTACGCCAAGCAGGGCATCGACCTGGAGATCCAGGAGGGGCGCGGCTCCGGCGTGACCGTGCAGGCGGTGGGAGCCGGATCAGCGACCTTCGGCTATGCCGATATCGGCACCATGATCAAGGCGGCCTCCAAGGGCACGCCGGTCAAGGGCGTCGGCATCCTGCTGCAGACGAGCCCCATGTCGGCGATGGGCTTCGCCTCCAAGGGCATCGACGCCCCGAAGGATTTCGTCGACAAGACCGTGGTGCTGACGCCGGGCGATTCCTTCTCGCAGATCTGGCCGGCGCTCCTGAAGTTCAACAACATCCCCCAGGATCAGATCAAGATCATCTCGGGCGACGCGGCGACCAAGCGCAATGCCGTGGTCAACGGCCAGGCCGACCTCCTGCTCGGCAACATCAATGACCAGAAGCCGACCATCGAGGAGGCGACCGGCAAGCCCATCAAGGCGGTGCTGTTTTCCGATTTCGGGGTCAACACCGTCAATGGCGGCCTGTTCGCCAACGCCGACACGCTCAGCGGCAAGGCCGATCTCGTCAAGCGCTTCATGCTGGCTTCGACGCTCGCCGCGGAGGCGGCGCAAAAGGATCCGGCGGCCGCCGTCGCGGCGCTGCTCAAGGCGGCGCCCAAGGCCGGCAAGCTCGAGACCGTGACCTCGAGCTGGAACGTCACCATGCCGCTGCTGCACACCAAGCGCACCGCGAACGAGCGTCCGTTTCGCGCCAGCAAGGAGGATGTGGCCGAGACCATTGACCTCCTGGCGAAATATGCCGGGGTGGAGGTGAAGGGCGCTGACGCCGACAAGTACTATACCGACGAGTTCCTGCCTTGACGGCACGCGTCGCGTTCGGCCGCACCGGATCGACCGCGATCTCGGCCCCCATCCCCGTGCCGCAGAGCGCGCGCCAGCTGATCGAGCTGCGCGCGGTCGAGAAGAGCTACGGCGCCGTCCGCTCCCTCAACCCGCTCGATCTCTCGGTCGGCGAAGGCGAGTTCATCGTCATCGTCGGCCCGTCGGGCTGCGGCAAAAGCACGTTGCTGAAGCTGATCGCCGGCCTCCTGGCGCCGAGCGCCGGCGAGATCAGGCTGAAGGGCGAGAAGGTGACCGGGCCGCCGGACGATGTGGGCATCGTGTTCCAGACGCCGGTGCTGCTCGCCTGGCGCAGCGTCATGTCGAACATCCTCCTGCAGATCGAGATGCGTGGCCGGCGGATCGCCGACTACAAGGAGCGGGCCGCGGCCCTGATCCGCACGGCAGGCCTCCAGGGCTTCGAGGAGAAATATCCCTGGCAGCTTTCGGGCGGCATGCAGCAGCGCGCCGCGATCTGCCGCGCCCTCGTCCATGATCCCTCGCTGCTGCTGATGGACGAGCCCTTCGGCGCCCTCGACGCCATGACGCGCGAGAAGATGAACGCCGCCTTGCAGCGCATCTGGCTCGAGACCCGCGAGACCGTGCTGCTGATCACCCACTCCATTCCCGAGGCCGTCTTCCTCGCCGACCGGGTGGTGGTGATGAGCCAGCGCCCGGGCACCATCGAGGCCGTCTACGAGGTGAGCCTCGCCCGCCCGCGGCGGCTCAGCCTGATGGCGACGCCGGAATTCGCCGTGATCACCCAGAAGATCCGCGGCCATTTCTTTACGGATGGATCGGTCGATTGAGATGATCACCGGCACGACGCGGCTCTACGCCATCATCGGCGACCCAATCACCCATGTGCGGGTGCCCATGGTGTTCAACGACTACTTTGCCAGGCACGGCATCGATGCCGCCTGTTTCGCGATCGAGGTCAAGGAGGGGGCGCTGGACGCGGCCTGGCGCGGCTTCAAGGCGATGGCCAATCTCGACGGCTTTGTCGTCACCATGCCGCACAAGGCGGGCGCCCGGCGGCTGAGCGACAAGCTCGCCGGGGATGCGGACCGGATCGGCGTCGCCAACACGGTGCGGCGCGAAGCCGATGGCAGCTTCACCGGCACATTGCTGGACGGCTATGGCTTCGTGGCGGGGTTGCGGGCCAAGGGCCATGCCCCCGAAGGCAAGCGCGTCTTCATCGCCGGGGCGGGCGGGGCAGGGCAGGCGCTGGCCTTCGCGCTCGCCGGCAGCGGGGTCGCGGCGATCACCGTCCATAACCGCAGCGAGTCCAAGGCGGCCGATCTCGTGGCGCGGCTCGGCGCGGCATATCCCCGCCTCGCCGCCATGGTCGGCGAGCCCGATCCCGCGGGCCACGACATCGCCGTCAACGCCACGGCCCTCGGCATGCGCGCTGGCGATGCCCTGCCTTTCAGCCTGGATTCGGTCGCGCCCGGGACGCTCGTCGCCGAAGTGGTGATGGCGGCCGAGATGACCCCTCTGCTCACGGCCGCGCGGGAGCGTGGCTGCGCGGTGCATCCGGGGCGCCATATGCTCGACGGCCAGCTCGAGATGATGATGGCCTTCTTCGGCCTCGACGATCGGAGCGTGCCGGCCCTGGAGCGCTCGCGCGCGGCATCGTAGGAGGGGCGGCGAGGCCGTGCTAGGCTCGGGACCGGTCTCCGGGGCGCGGCCTTGCCTGGAACGAGCCAAGGGAGTGGGTGGTTGTGGTCAATCGAGGTTGGCGCCGCTGGCTGCGGCGGAGTGTGGCTCCGGGCGTCCTGATGGGTGTGATGCTGGCGATGCTTCCACCGGCCGGGTCGGCCCAGACCAGCCCGAGCCGGCCGCCCATGGCCGACCGCATCGCGGCGCTCGCGCCCGACCTCGAGAAGGAGGTGGCGCGAGGCATGCAGCTCTTCGACGTGCCGGGCGTGGCGGTCGGCATCGTGACGGGCGACAAGCTCGTCTATGCCAAGGGCTTCGGGACGCGCGGCAAGAAGGATACCAGCCCGGTCGACACGCGCACCGTCTTCCAGATCGGCTCCACGACCAAGGCCTTCCTCGCGACCACCATGGCCATCCTGGTCGACCGCGGCAAGCTGCATTGGGGCGACCGCGTCATCGATCTCTATCCGGGCTTCGGGCTCAAGGACCCTTGGGTGACGCGCGAGTTCAGGGCCTATGACCTTCTGGCCCAGCGTTCCGGCCTGCCGTCCTACGTCAATGACGGGCTGACCGGGCTCGGCTATGACGAGGATGCGCTGATCCGCTCGCTGCGCTATGTCCAGCCGGCATCCAGCTTCCGCTCGACCTTCGCTTATGTGAACATCCCGCATCTCCTGACGGGGCGCATCGTCGCGAAGCTCGCGGGCGAGGGCGACTGGAACGCCGTCGCGCAGCGCGAGATCCTCGCGCCTCTGGGCATGGCCGATACCAGCTTCACGGCCCAGGCGATCGAGGCTGCGCCCGATCATGCCATGGGCTATCTCTGGGCGCCGGGCGGCACGGCAGAGATCCCCTTCGATCCATCCTTTCCCTACCGCCTGGGACCAGCCGGCAACATGAACTCGAGCGTCGAGGACGCAGCGCGCTGGGTGAGGCTGCAGCTCGGCAAGGGCGTGTTCGAGGGCAAGCGCATCGTCTCGGAGGCGAGCCTCGTCTTCACCAAGACCCCGAAGGTGGCGATGAGCGACACGGTGTCCTACGCGATGGGCTGGGTGGTGGTGCAGACGCCGAATGGCGGGATCGTCTGGCACAATGGCGGCACCAGCGGCTTCGGCGCCCATATCGGCACGCTTCCCGACCGCGATGTCGGCGTCATCATCCTCTCGAACGAGGGGAATGTCGGATTGCCGGACGCGCTGGCCTTCTGGCTCTACGATCGGCTGCTCGGCAACGCACCGAAGGACAATGTCGCCGAGGCCCTCACGCATGCCAGGAGCGCCAACGAGGCCGAGAGGGGCAAGTTCCGCCGGCCGGCGAATGCGCGGCCATCACCCGATCTCGCAGGCTATGCGGGCGAGATGAGCAATGCGACGCTCGGAAGCGCCGTCCTGCGGTTGGACAATGGCGCTCCCGTCCTCGAGCTCCCGACCGGGGCGAAGCTGGCCGTCGAGCCCTTCGACGGCGACGTCTTCATCCTTCGCCTGCTGCCGCAGGGGCGTTTCGCGCCCATCGTGCAGGCGGCAGGCGACCTTCCGGTCGGCTTTGCCCAATTCCAGATGGACGCGTCCGGCAAGCTCGGCAGCCTCCGCTGGGATACCGAGGGGAACTCCTTCACCTTCACGCGAAAATGAACCTTGTCGCGCCTCAGCTGACGCGTGCCGGCAGCACCACCACCTTGGTGCCGACCCGCGCGCGATCATAGAGATCCATCACGTCCTGGTTGATCAGGCGGATGCAGCCCGAGGACACCCGCGTGCCAATGCTCTCGGGCTCGTTGGTGCCATGGATCCGATAGAGCGTGTCGCGATCCCCCTGGTAGAGATACATGGCCCGCGCGCCGAGCGGGTTGTCGAGGCCGCCCTGCATGCCGGAGGCAAACTCGACGAGCTCGGGCTGGCGCTTGATCATCTGCGAGGGCGGCGTCCAGGTCGGCCATTCGGATTTGCGCTTGATGGTCGCCGCGCCGTTCCAGGCGAAGCCCTCGCGACCGACGCCGACGCCGTAGCGGATGGCGCGTCCGCCGCCCTCCACGTAGAAGAGATGCCGGCCATTCGGATCGACGATGATGGTGCCCGGCCCTTCGCGTCCGGTATAGGCGACCTCCTGGCGCAGATATTCGGGGTCGATCTGGCTCGTGTCGACGGCCGGGACCTCGTAGCCGCCATCCTCCGCCGCCGCATAGGCGTCGCCGCCCGGACCGAAGCGCGATAGCCCGCGGAAGGGGGAGGCCGCGAAATCGGAGGCGCAACCTGCCAGGAAAACGGGCAGGCCGAGGGCGAAGAGGCGGCGGGTCAGTTTGGTCATTTGGGCTCTGGCTTTTTCGTTTGACGCAAAATGTTCCAGGGGCGCGGAAAACAGAACCCGCGACCCCGCGGATGCGTTCCGCGGCTGCGGAACAGGTGCCTTGAAGGGGCCAACCCCTCTTCAGGCCCCGACCTCCTGCCTTTCGAGCGGAACGCGAACAAAGGTGAAGAGCAACACCGTGGCGGCAAGGAGGCGGCCGGCTGCGGTCTGGTTGGGCGGGGTCGTTGGCCTCCGGCCCAAGCAAGCTTGCGTGGCCAGGGCCACGATTGATTTTGCTTTTATCAAGCAAAATCAATGCTGCTCCCAAATCTAACGTGCGAGCAGGTTTGGCAAAACCTGCTTAGGCGCGCCGCGACCCTCAGGTAATCGCTATGAGGCGTGGTCTCGTCCGTTGGCCTGCCGCCACGCTACCGGCGTTCGCGGGCTCTCGCGCGCATCGCCTTGATCCAGGGTCCGATCACGGCTTTGGGCGGCCCTGCACGATGCAGGTGGCAAAATCATGCGCGATCTTCTCGATGCTCATGCGCTCGGGCCGGTACCATTCCCCCGCCCAGTTCACCGCTCCAAGAAGCATCAGCCGCACCGAGTCCACCGATACGCCTTGAGCGATCAGGCCGGCCTCGCGCGCATCATTGACGAGGGACCGCCACACATCCTCGTATCTTCGCCGCTCCTGGCGGCAGTTCTCGCGAACCTGATCGGGCAGGAAGGCGAAGGTCCGGATGCTCGCCGAAGTATAGTCGCTGTTCCTCAGGGAGGAGAGCAGGTGCAGGCGCACCGCGGTCTCGATGCGCAGGCGCGGATCTGCATCGAGCGGCAGCTTCCCGAGCGCCTTCACGACCGCCTCGAGAACGACGCGCACGCCTTCGTTGACCACCGTGCTGACGATCACCTCCTTCGAGGGAAAGTGATGGTAGATGCTGCCGGCTTTGAGGCCGACCTCCTCAGCGATGGCGCGGGCGGTCGTTCCTTCATAGCCCCTCTGGCGCAACAATCTGGCGGCGGCGTCGAGTATCTGGCGCGCGGCGCCGACACTCCCCGGCGACGGCTCGCTGGCACGAGGGCGGCCTCGAGGAGCGTCGGGCGCCGCCTTGCCCGGCTTGCGGTTGAGCTGTGGGGCGTTGCTGGCCATGGTCGCCTAGTGTTCACTACCGTCCGGCCGCATCCCCCATGACGTGGAGGGGTGCGGCTCGCGCCGCATCAGCAGACGGGCGGATCCGCTTTGCACGGCAGTGCCGCGTTGATCAAGGAGGATCAGGGCGAGACCCACGAGCCCTCGGTCGGGGTGCTTCACCGGGCGCGTCTCGATGACCTCGATCAACGCCTTGATGGTGTCGCCCGGGCGGATGGGAGCCTTGAAGTCCCACGAGACGCTCAGCAGCGCGATCACCGTGCCGTCGATGAGGTCGAGTCGCGAGGCGAGGCCGAATGCCAAGCCGATCCCCATGGGACCATGGGCGATCCTGCCGCCGAAATCGGTCGTCCTGGCGAAGACTTCGTCCATGTGGACCGGGTTATAGTCGCCCGTCAGCCCGGCGAAGGCCACGATGTCCGCTTCCGCGATGGTGCGGGCGGGCGTCTCGAAGCGCTGCCCGACCACGAATTCATGATAGAGGCGGCCCATCAGCGGCTCTGCCCGGCGGGCCTGAAGTTCTGGTCGAGCGCGAGCGCTGCGCCGGTCATTGCGGAGCTTGCGCCTGCTCGCGCAGGTCCTTGCGTCTGATCTTGCCGGTGATGGTCATCGGCAAGCTGGCGCGGAACTCGATCTGGCGCGGATATTCATGGGCCGACAGCCTCGACTTCACGAAGGCCTGAACATCCGCGTGCAGAGCTGCGTCAACGGCGACATTCTCCCTCGGAACGATGACCGCCTTGACGATCTCGCCGCGCACTTCGTCCGGCACTCCGATCACCGCCACCATGGCGACGGCGGGATGGCGCATGAGACAATCCTCGATTTCCGTGGGGCCGATGCGATAGCCACCCGAGATGATGACGTCGTCGTTGCGGCCATGGAACCAGAAATAGCCTTGGGCATCGCGGTGGCCGGTGTCGCCGGTGAGCAGCCAGCCATTGCGGAACTTCTCCCGCGTCGCCTCGGGCTTGTTCCAGTAGCGCAGGAAGAAGACCGGGTCGGGCGCCTTGACGGCGATCGTGCCCGTCCCCCCGGGAGGAACAGGCTGGCCGTCGTCGTCCACCACCTCGAGGACATGGCCCGGGACCGCCCGTCCCATGGAGCCCTCCTTCAGCTTCATGATCGAGGCGCAGTTGCTGACCGTGAGATTGGCCTCGGTCTGCCCGTAGAACTCGTTCATCGTGAGGCCGAACGTCTCCCGTCCCCAGTCGAGCATCTCTTCGCCGAGCCGCTCGCCACCGCTGCCGATGCTGCGCATCGCAAAGGGGAAGCGTGCCTTCGGGGCTTGCACCTGGCGCATCATCTTCAGCGCGGTCGGCGGCATGAAGGCGTTGCGGATGCGGTGCCTGGCCAGGAGGTCGAAAGCCTCCTCGGGGTCGAATTTCTGCAAGCGCTTGGCGAGCACGGGAACGCCGTAGAACAGGGACGGAAGCAACACGTCCATCAACCCGCCGGCCCAGGCCCAGTCGGCGGGCGTCCACATCCGGTCGCCGGGCTGCGGGAAGAAATCATGCGGCAGCTCGACGCCCGGCAGATGTCCGATCAGCGTCCGGTGCGCGTAGAGCACGCCCTTGGGATTGCCAGTGGTTCCCGAGGTGTAGACGATGATCGCCGGATCATCCGCCAACGTCTCGGCAAGGTGGTGCTCGGGCGAGGCCGCCTCGATGAGCTTCGACCAGCGCAGCACGCGGCCGTCCTCGGGGTCGTCAATGCTGATGAGGACCGGGTCGGCGTCGAGGCGCCCGCCGAGGCCAAGCAGCTTCTCCATCCCCGAGGCGTTCGAGATGACGGCCTTGGCGCCGCTGTCGTTCAGCCGGTATTCGAGCGCCTCCGGGCCGAAGAGCGTGAAGAGGGGCAGCGCGATCGCGCCCAGCCTGTAGGCCGCGAGATGCGCGACCAGGGTCTCGGGGCATTGCGGGATCAGGATGCCGATCCTGTCGCCCTTGTCGATTCCCTTGGCGCAGAGCGCGTTCGCCAACCGCTTCGACAATTCCTGAAGCCGGTCGAAGCTCAGCTCGGCCACCCCATCGGCTTCCGTCTCGAAGATGAGCGCCGTGCGGTCGGCTCCCGCATGCCGGTCGCAGATGGCGGAGGCGATGTTGAAGCGCTCGGGGATGCGCCAGGAAAAATTGCCGCAGACCTCCTCGTAGGTCCTTCCCGCGAGCCTCATCTCGTTTTTCCTTGTCTCTCTCCCTAACGCTTGTTAGGGATAACACGCTTCGCAGAGCGGCAGCAAGCCGCCGATGAGGGATGGACGCCATGGGGAAGGACGGCAGATGAGAGGCATCGGATTGGCGGTGGTGCTGTGCGCGAGCTCGATGGCGACCGGCGCCTATGCGCAGGGCTCCGACGACGTGGTTAAGATCGGGGTGCTGAACGATCAGTCGAGCATCTATTCCGACTTGTCGGGACAGGGGTCGGTGATCGCCGCCCGCATGGCAGTCGAGGATTTCGGCGGAACCGTGCTGGGCAGGAAGATCGAGGTGATCTTCGCCGACCACCAGGACAAGCCCGATGTCGGCGCGACGATCGCGTCGCGCTGGTATGACGCCGAGCATGTCGACGCGATCGTCGACGTGCCCGTGTCGTCGGTGGCGCTCGCCGTCCAGGACGTCGCGCGCCAGCGCAATCGCATCGTGCTGTTTTCCGCGGCCGGCAGCTCGGACCTGACGGGAAAGGCCTGTTCGCCGACCGGAACGCAATGGACCTTCGACAGCATCGCGCTGGCGAAGGGCACGGCCTCGGCGGTGACGAAGGCGGGGGGCGACAGCTGGTTCTTCATCACCGCCGATTACGCCTTCGGCACGGCGATGCAGGCCGACGCGACGCGCTACATCGCCGAGGCGGGCGGCAAGGTCATCGGCAGCGTCCGCCATCCGCAGGGCACGACGGATTTCTCCTCCTTCCTGCTCCAGGCACAGGCCTCGGGCGCCAAGGTGGTCGGCCTTGCCAATGCGGGGAGCGATACGATCAACGCCATCAAGGGCGCATCGGAGTTCGGCATCGTGGCCGGCGGGCAGAAGCTCGCGGACATGCTGATCTTCCTGTCCGATGTCCACAGCCTCGGCCTCAAGGCGGCGCAGGGCCTCCAGCTCACCGAGAGCTTCTACTGGGACATGAATGACGGCACGCGCGCCTGGTCGAAGCGTTTCGGCGAGCGCCTGAACGGCAGGATGCCGACGATGGTGCATGCCGGCGTCTACAGCGCCGTCACACATTATCTCAAGGCGATCCAGGCCGCCGGCAGCGACGAGGCGACGGCGGTTTCGGCGAAGATGCGCGAGCTGAAGGTCCACGATGCCATCCTGGACCAGGCGACGGTGCGGCTGGACGGACGCGTCTTGCGCCCCTTCTACTTGTTCGAGGTCAAGAAGCCGTCGGAGTCGAAGGGCGCCTACGACTATTACAGGCTCATCCGCGAGATTCCGGCCGAGGAGGCCGCTCGGCCCTTGAGCGATGGCCATTGCCCGTTCGTGAAATAGGCCCTTCGATCGCGACGGCGTGTCGGCCGCGGGCCGGTCGAGCGTCTGCGGGCGAGGCGAACAGAGGATGGCAAGCATGCCGATCTTGACGAGCAAGGTTCGCGACGGAGCCTTGTCCGACCGCAACCGAGCTGCCTACGCCGGGCTCGTGGCGACGCTGCGCGAGCGGCATCGCCAGGTGCTCGCCGGTGGCGGCGAAAAGCTCCGGCGTCGCCATATCGAGCGCGGCAAGGTGCCGGTTCGCGAGCGCATCGACCATCTCGTCGATCCGCTTTCGCCCTTCCTCGAGCTGTCGCCGCTCGCCGCCTTCGAGCTCTACGGCAACGAGGTGCCTTGCGCCGGCATCGTGACCGGGATCGGCGTCGTTTCGGGCCTGCCCTGCATGATCATCGCCAACGACGCGACGGTGAAGGGTGGCTCCTTCTTCCACGAGACCGTCAAGAAGCACCTGAGAGCCCAGGAAATCGCCCTCGAGAACAAGCTGCCTTGCATCTACCTGGTCGATTGCGGCGGCGCCTTCCTGCCCGAGCAGGACCGCGTCTTCCCGGATCGCGACCACTTCGGCGGAACCTTCTTCCAGCAATGCCGGATGTCGGCGGCGGGCCTGCCTCAGATATCGGCGGTGTTCGGTGCCTGCACGGCCGGCGGCGCCTATATCCCGGCGCTCTCGGACGAGGTGGTCATGGTGCGCGGCACGGGCCGCATCCATCTCGGCGGGCCGCCGATCGTCAGGGCGGCCATCAACGAGATCGTCGACGGCGAGACGCTGGGCGGAGCGCAGATGCATTCGCAAGTGTCCGGCGTCTCCGACTATCTCGCCGCGACGGAGCTCGAGGCCATCGCCAAGCTGCGCGACATCGTCGCCGCTGTGAACTGGCCCGAGACGCGCCGCAGCGCTGCACGCGAGGACCGGCCGCCTCTGTACGACCCAGGCGAGATCGATGCCATCGTGGGCGTCGACCTCAAGCAGCCCTATGACGTGCGCGAGGTGATCGCGCGCCTCGTCGACGGCAGCGAGCTGCAGGAATTCAAGCCGCTCTATGGTTCGACGCTCGTCTGCGGCTTCGCCTGGATCCATGGCGAGCCGGTGGGGATCCTCGCCAATAACGGCGTGCTGTTCTCGGAATCGGCGGTGAAGGGCGCGCATTTCATCGAGCTGTGCGACCAGCGCCGCATACCGATCCTGTTCCTGCAGAACATCACGGGCTTCATGGTCGGCACGGAAGCGGAGCGCGGCGGCATCGCCAAGCACTCGGCGAAGCTCGTCTATGCCGTGTCGAATGCGCGCGTGCCGCGC